>Ga0315541_1000320_pt1 | contig 51529 bp, 41 predicted proteins | sample SalMarSW160190MG_FD_203095 | JGI IMG/M metagenome (GOLD analysis project Ga0315541, IMG submission 203095) | Salt marsh sediment microbial communities from the Plum Island Ecosystem LTER, Massachusetts, United States - Salt Marsh Sediment SW1601-190 ... | reverse complement strand
TGCCGTGGGGCTGGGTGTTGGACTTGTAGCCCGTCGGGGTGGTGGGGGAAGTCTGCTTCTTGGTCAGGCCGTAAATGTTGTTGTCCAGCAACATCACGGTCAGGTTCATGTTGTAACGGATGGCATGGATCCAGTGTCCCGCGCCGATGGAGACGCAGTCGCCGTCGCCCATCACCACGAACACGTCCAGTTCGGGGCGGGTCAGCTTGACGCCCGTTGCCAGGGTGAGGGCGCGGCCGTGGATCCCGTGGAATCCGTACGTCGTCATGTAATGCGGAAGGCGGCTCGAGCACCCGATCCCGGACACGAACACCGTGGTCTCGGGCTTGAGCTGCTCCTCCACCATGAGCCGCTGCACCGCGGTCAGCACCGAGTGGTCGCCACATCCGGGGCACCAGCGGGCCTGGGCGCCCTGGTAGTTCGACATCTCGAAGACGCGATCGTCCTCGTGGGCCGCGTGGAGCAGGGAGCAGGACATCAGGACCTCCCTCCTGGCAGGTGCTCGCGGATCGCCTGGTAGATCTGCGCCGGGCGAAGGGGCTCGCCGATGGTGCGGGTCCAGCAGTCCACGTCCACCAGGGTGGTGGCGCGGAGCAGGAAGGCGAGCTGGCCGTAGCGGCGGTTGTACTCGGTGATGGACGGGCCGTCCACCGGGTCGGAGTAGTTGATCTCCACCGTCATCACCTTCTTGAACTTCCCGAAGATCTCCGTCAGTCCGGGCTGGAACGGACACAGGAAGGCCAGGTGCAGGCTGGACACGGAGAGGCCCGCGTTCCGGGCCCGGTCCACCGCCTCCTCGATGGCGCCCTTCGTGCTCCCCCACCCCACCACGAGCAGGTCGCCGCCCTTGGCATCGCCGTTCACGACCGGGGGCAGGAGGGTCTGCTGGAACGCCGCCAGCTTCCGGCTCCGCGCCTCCATGGCGCGCTGGTTGGTGTCGGCGTCGTAGGCCACATGGCTCGCCTCGTCGTGGGCCAGCCCCGTGAGCGTGTGCTCGCCGCCGGGCTGCCCCGGGATGAGGCGGCGCGACAGGCCCGTCTTCGGGTCCCAGTCGAAGGGCCTGGTGCCGGCGGGCACGGGACGGAGATCGGGCGGCGCCGCCTGCCAGTCCGGGGATAGCTCGGGGCGGGAGAAGGGCGCCACGCCGGTGGCCAGATTGGCGTCGGAGAGGACCAGCACCGCGGTGCGCAGGACCTCGGCGATGCGCCGGGCCGTGGGCATGATGTGGAAGCACTCCTCGATGGTCGCGGGCGCCATCACCACGGTCGGGGTGTCCCCGGGCTGGCCGAAGGTGGCTGCCAGCAGGTCCGACTGCTCCACCTTCGTGGGGAGCCCGGTGCTGGGCCCCCCGCGCTGCACATCGATGACCACTACCGGAATCTCGGCCATGACCGCCAGGCCGATGAACTCGGTCTTGAGGGCCAACCCGGGGCCCGAGGTGATGACGAAGGCGCACCGGCCGGAGTAGGAGGAACCGATGGCCACGCCCACCGCCGCGATCTCGTCCTCCGCTTGGTGTAGCACGCCGCCGTACTTCCCGAAGATCTCGCCCAGCATGTGGGACACGCTGGTGGCCGGCGTGATGGGGTACATGGCAGCCAGCTCCATGCCGGCGGCCACGGCGCCCAGGGCCAGGGCTTCGTTGCCGTTCATCACCAGCTTGGGCCCGGTCTCCGCCATGGTGGGGATCACGAAGCGAAAATCCAGGTTCTCCAGGGCCCAGGCGTAGCCCAGGTCCAGGAGCTTGCAGTTCAACTCCGTGACTTCCTTCTTCTTGCCCCGGAAGGCGTAGGCGATCTGCTCTTTGGCCCGCTCCATGTCACGGTCGAAGACGGCGCACAGGAGACCCAGGGCGAACATGTTCTTGCCCCTGCGGGCGTTGTCCACCACGGTGAGGCTCTGCTCCTCCATGGGGACTTCGATGATGGTGTAGTCGAACGCCGACAGCTCCTCCATAGCGTCCGCCCACTGCTTGCGGATGTCGGGGTCGGGGTGCTTCGCCCACATCCCGTCGATGAGGATGATGGCGTCGGGGGCCAGCGACTTCAGCCAGTGACGCCCCAGGAGCACTTGCTCGTTGAACGCCACCACCACGTTGGTCTCATCCCCCCAGTTGGTGACTTCGCGGTCGCCGAGCCGGATGCGGATGCCCGAGGCGCCCTGGGAGTTGCGGGGTGGGGGCTCGACCTCGGAGGGAATGATCTCCACCGTCCACACGCCGTTCCCCATCCTGGCGGAGAGGGCCCCGAAGATCTGCCCACACTTCTGCGCGCCCTCTCCGGAGTCGGAGACGACCTCGACGGAAAGGTCCGACACGGTGCGTACGGACACTTCACGCTCCGCCAGCGCCTTCGCGCCAACGGTCGGGAGCTTCATCGCCATCCTTCCCCCGCGTTGATAAGAGGGTCGGCTATGTCTGCAGTCTTCCGGCTGCTGGCCCACGATGAAGCTACCGGCATGGGTTGAAGGGGGGGTGTCGGGAGGGAATGGGGGGGGCGGGTGGGGATTCCCATGAGGGGCACGTAGGGGGAACCCCTACGGCCCTCCACCCCCGCGCAACCGCAGCCCGGGAGGCGTATTCAACACACGCATACACGAGTCCATGCGCCCCCCGCTCGAGGCGCCCCGGCGCGTCCCGGAGCCCTGAGCAAACGTCCACGCCGGAGGGCCTCGCGATGCATACCTTCACGGCGGTCAGGGGGACGACCTCAGGGGCGGCGCTCGGACGCCTGACGGGTCCCGTGGAGCACCCACCCGTCGGGGTCGAGGACCACCCCGCGCAGGGGCCGGTCGGCCTTGAAGCGGAACGTCTCCTCCCGGGCCCCCAGCTCCACGCGGTGGCGCTGGGGCTCCCCTTCCCCGGAGATGAGCTCCAGCTCCAGGGGGAGCCGGAACGTGGGCCAGGCACCGTCCTGCTCCTGCCGCACGGTCAGGGCCACCTCCCCGGCGACTGCATCCCAGCGGTGCCTCACCGAGAGCACCGGGTATCCGGGCTCCTCGAGCCACTGGCGAAAGAACCACCCCAGCTCCACCCCGGAGACCTCCTCCATGACCCGCCGCAGGTCGTCGGTGGTGACCGTGCCCCCGGCGAAGCGGGCATAGTAGGCGCGGATCCCGCGGAAGAAGACCTCGTCCCCGAGGGTTCCCCGGAGCATGTGGAGGACCCACCCGGCCTTGGGGTAGTTGTTGGCGTTCAGGAGGGCGAACAGGTCTTCCTCCTCACGGTCGATCACCGGCCGGAGGACGTCCTCCGAGCCCAGGACCTGATCGCGGTCCTCCTCCATGCGGCGGCGGAAGTCGTCCTCACCTTCAGCCCGCTGGAGGAAGAGGTGGCCGAAATAGGTGGCGAAGCCCTCGGAGAGCCAGAGCTCGGGCCAGTCCGCCTCGGTGACCGAGTCGCCGAACCACTGGTGGGCCGTCTCGTGAGCCACCGTCCCGTCCATGTCCGTTCCCCTGGCCAGCGCCTCGTCGCTGTAGAAGATGGCCGAGGCGTTCTCCATCCCGCCGAAGCGGGTGGCGGCCTGGACGTGGGCCAGCTTCTCGAACGGGTAGGGACCCACCAGCTCCGCGTAGAAGTCCACCATCTCCGCGGCGCGCCGGAAGGAGCGGGATGCCTGGGCTACGTCCTCGGGGTAGAGCCAGGCCGAGAGCTCAACGCATCCGTCGGGACGGGGGGACGCCGGAGCCAGCCCACACGCTGCCACCCCCAGCGGGACGGCCTCCAGGCGGGCCGCGCCGAAGACCAGGTTGTACGTCGACACGGGGACGTCGGTGCGCCACTTCCACTTCCGCCGGGGGGAGCCGTCGGGGGCCGGCGGCGCCGGACCGTCCTGCTCGACGGGAAGCCCATTGGCGACCACCCGCCGGCCTTCGGGGGCGAACACCGTCAGAGAGGCGGTGGCCTTGTCGGAGGGGTGGTCCACCGAGGGGAGCCAGAAGCGGGCCCGGTTGGGCCAGTTGTCCACGAACGCCGCAGCCCGTCCCCGGGCGTCGGGCCCCACGATGAGCCCGTCGTCGGGCGTCCCGCGGTACTCGACGCGGATGGACAGGGTGTCGGTGGGGCCTGCGCCCGGGGGCAGCGGGACCGCCAGGCGCCCGGCGGCGTGGTCCGCCTCCACCGGCGCCCCGTCCACCGTCACGCCCAGGACGGCGAGCCCGGTGAAGTCCAGGACCGCGCTGGGAAGCCCCGCACGCACGGGCCGCACCCTGAGCGTGGCCACGCCCTCCAAGACGGTACCGCCTGGGGCCGGGAGCCCCAGGACGACATCGTAGTGCACCACGTCCAGCTCCCCGTAGGTGCCCGGTGGCGAGGCGCGTCCGGCGCGGATGGGGGCAGGCTCCACGGGAACGGACCCTGCGGGAGCGACCGGGCCGGAGGGGCTGGAGGGACGGGCGGGCCCGGCCCCCCCGCACCCCCAAACCCCCAGCGCGCACGCCAACGCCAGCGCCCGGGATGCGCTCCGGCCGCCCCGCGGGCGGCCCAGCCCCGGGAGCCGGGGCAGCAGGCGGTGGGGACGCCCTCCATCTTCAGCGCCTGGCAGTACTCCTTCGGTCTGGGGCATGGGCATGCGCGGGTCCAGGACGCCGGTCATGAGCATGGTGGGCGTGTTCACGTTCCCCAGGTACATGAGGAGCGAGCGGCACAGGTGCTCGCTGGGGGCCTCCCAGGGAAACTCGTCGAAGTCCCGGTACCACCCCGGGCTGTCCGTGGTTCCCACGACGGATGGCCAGGGCGTCCAGAGCCAGGGCTGCGGCGGCCGCCGCGCGGAGAGCTCGAACCACGCGGGTCCTCCCGGGGTGAGAGCGATGGCATTCCCGGCGCGGTGGCGAAGGACCTTGACAGGAGTCGGCGCCGAAGGTATCTGATGCAGACCTATTGTGCCTGATGATGCTAGTCCGCCACCCCGGGGCGGGGTCGGTGGGGTAGTGTTTTTTCGTTTCCGGCTCGTGCCGGGGGGACGTGAGCCAGGAGAGACGCAGGCGCAATCTACTCGGACCGGTCCCGGTCCGACACGGCATCTGTAGGCCGGAAACGCGGCCGTTCGCAGACAAGCCTTTCGCCAACCCGAACAGGAGGCAGCGACCCCAACGCACACGTATACCACGAAGCCGGATATCGAATGTCCGATTGTGCAGTCTCAGTGATGCCCCGCACGGCTCGAACGCCGGAGCGGGCCGCAGGATCCGGAGAGGGCCCGGGTAGGTGGAGGGGCGGTGGCGGATGGCCCGCGGATTACCGGTCCTGTGTTCTTTCCCACCTCATGGAGAGACCATGAATCTCAATCGTCTGTTCAGGAGCCCGACGGCTTTGCTGGCCGCTCTGGGCCTGATCCTCGCCGCGCCGGGCTCCGCCCAGCAGGCGGGGATCGTGACCGGACGGGTGACCGACACGCGCAGCGGCGCTCCGGTCTCCTCCGCCCAGGTCTTCGTCGTGGACACGCAGCTCGGCACGCTCACGGACGCGGAAGGCAACTACCGCATCGCCAACGTGGGCGCCGGCCAGCGCCAGATCCGCGTCATCAACATCGGCTTCCGGTCCGAGACCCAGACCGTGAGCGTGGTGCCGGGGCAGACCGCCCGCGCCGACTTCCAGCTCGCCGTGTCGGCCATCGCCCTCGACGAGATCATCGTCACGGGGACGGCCGGCCGGCAGGACCGGCGCGCCCAGGCTGCGTCGGTGTCGTCGGTGAGCGCAGCCACCATCCGTGAGGTGGCGCCCGTCAGCAACGTCGCCAGCCTCCTCCAGGCCCGCACCACCGGCGTGTCCATCTCGTCGGCGTCCGGCACCTCCGGCGGCGGCCAACGGATCCGCCTGCGCGGCTCGGCCTCCATCAGCCTTTCCAACGAGCCCCTGCTCATCATCGACGGGGTGCGCGCCGACAACCGCGTCCGGCAGATCTACAACGTGGGTGGCCAGGCCACGAGCCGCCTCAACGACATCAACCCCGACGACATCGAGTCCATCGAGATCGTGAAAGGGCCCGCGGCGGCCACGCTGTACGGCGCCGACGCGTCGGCGGGCGTGATCCAGATCCGCACCAAGCGGGGCCAGTCGGGCGCCGGCTTCACCCAGACCATCTCCTACGAGCAGGCGGTGATCCAGAACGTCTGGGATCCGCCCTCGAACTGGGCCTCTTGCTCGGCGTCAGCCGTCGCCAACCCCACGAGCAAGCTCTGCTACGGCCAGGCGCCGGGGACGCTTGTCTCCGACAACCCGCTGGAGCGCTACGGGGTCTTCAAGGACGGTGACCTCAAGACGCTGAACTGGTCCGGGCGGGGCGGCGGCCAGGCATACGGCTACTACCTCTCGTTCAGCGGCGAGCAGGAGCAGGGGATCCTCCCCAACAATTCCTACGACCGCTACACCGGCCGGGTGAACTTCGACTTCACGCCCCGGGAGAACCTGAAGATCGAGTGGTCCATGGGGCTGGGGAGGGCCATCACGAAGTCGCCCCGTAACGACAACGACATCTACGGGTACCTGGGCGGCACGCTCCTCGGGAACCCCACCACCGTGGGCCAGGAATACCCCGCCGGAAGAGACGGCTGGTACGCCTACAACCGCCAGGTGCGGGCGCTGTCCAGTATCCTCACCGAGGACAACTCCGCCCGCATCACGCCCGTCTTCACCGTCACCTACACACCGTTCCCCTGGTTCCGGAACCGCTTCAACGCCGGCATCGACATGACCCGGACGGAGGCGAAGCAGTTCTGGCCGAAGAACGACAGCACCTGGTTCGGTAGCGCCGACTACAACTCGGGGCAGATCTCCCACGCCCGGGAGAACAGGGACGAGATCACCATCGACTACCTGGGGAGCGTCCGGCGTGACTTCTACGAGGGGCTGGTGGCGGACATGGCGTTCGGGTTCCAGGCCATCTCCCGGCGCACCGACCTCACCAACGCCACCGGGATCGGACTGACCACCAACAGCGCCAACAGCATCAACGCGGCGGCGCGGACCACCGGCGGCCAGCAGTACTCCGAGGAGAAGGAGGGCGGCGTCTTCAGCCAGCTCGACCTTGCCTGGCGCGACCGCCTGTACCTACAGCTCGGCGGCCGTCTGGACAAGAACTCGGCGTTCGGTGAGGAAGCCAAGACCTTCTTCAACCCGAAGGTCGGCCTCTCGTACGTGCTCTCCGAGGAGGACTTCTACCCCGAGACGATGCGGAACGTCTTCTCCACCCTGCGCCTCCGCTCGGTGTGGGGCTCCACGGGCCGTTCGCCCGGGAGCGGCGCGTCGCTCACCACCTTCGAGTCGGCCCCCTTCGCCATCACGTCCACAAGCGTGGCCTCCGGCGTGCTCCCCGACAACCCGGGGAACAAGGAGCTGAAGCCCGAGCGCGGCGTGGAGATCGAGCTGGGAATGGACGCCGGCCTCTTCAACGAGCGCCTGGGTCTCGAGGTGACGTACTACAGCAAGACGTCGAAGGACCTCATCCTGGAGCGGCCCCTTCCCCCGTCGCTGGGCTTCGGCGATGACCCGCTGGTGAACATCGGCGAGCTGAAGAACAGCGGCCTGGAGGTGGCGCTGAACGCCCAGGTGCTGAACCTGGACAACTTCGCGTGGGACGCCCGTCTCAACGTCACCACAAACAAGAACGAGGTCACCGACCTGGGTGACGTGCCAGCCTTCGGGACCACGACCCGCGTGGTGGAGGGATACCCGGCCTACGGGTGGTGGACGCAGACCATCCGCTCGTTCGACGTGGCGGGCGACAAGGCCATCGTGTCGGACACCATGGAGTACGTCGGACCCCCGAACCCCACGCTGGAGGGGAACTTCAACTCCACGTTCACCTTCTTCAACGCGCTCAGGGTGTACGTCCAGTTCGACTTCATGGACAACTACTTCATGTACAACAACACGGACCAGTTCCGTGAGCGTCAGTTCGGCCAGGGCGAGCGCTGGGTCCGCAGGAACGACCCGTCGTTCGGCCTGAGCGACGAGGAGCGCCTGGCCCGCTTCGGGCCCTTCTGGTCGGAGACGGGGGCGCCCTGCGTCGCCACCAACCCCAGCGCCACAACCTGTCCCGTGCTCCCGTCGGCGGTGAACGGGAAGTACTACCAGGACGCGTCGCACATCCGCTTCCGGGAGATCTCGGTGAGCTACACCGTGCCCCGCGACCTTGCGCAGAAGGTGGGCGCCACCGGCGCCGTCCTCACCGTGGGCGGCAGGAACCTGGCAGTGTGGACGGACTACGAGGGCGCCGACCCCGAAGCCCTGTGGGGCGGGGGCGGCAATCCCGCGTCGTTCGCGCGCACCGACTTCCTGACGCTACCCCAGACCCGCCGTTTCATGGCGCGGTTGAACCTCACCTTCTGACGCAGCGAGACCACCATGCGAAACCAGACTATTCTTCGCCGGGTCCGTGGCCGCGTCGGAGCCCTTGCCGTTCTCGCGGTGCTGACGCCCGCGCTCACGGCCTGCGACAGCTTCTTCGATGTCATCAACCCCGACGTGATCAACGCCGAGTCCGTGGACCCGGTGGCCGACGGCACGATCTTCTCGCGCTCCGCGTTCCAGACCTTCGCGGACGCCTTCTCCGGGGGCTACATCGTTTACACGGCCTGGTTCACCAACGAGCTGTGGGTGGGCGACACCTTCCCCACCCGCAACGAGTACGGCCGCCGTTTCATCGACGACCGGAACACCAGCACCAACGGTGACATTTGGTCCCCGCTCCAGCAGGGCATCGCCCAGAGCGAGCAGGTCATGGAGCTTCTCGAGGGGGCGCCGGGCACCGAGCTGAACATCGCCCGGGCGGCGCTGACCTCCGCCTACGCCCTCACGCTGCAGGCCGAGGCGTTCTGCGAGGGGACCATGGTCCAGCCGGGCGGAGTGCCGGGCCCCAGGATGACGCCGGCGCAGCTCCTGGAGGCGGCGCTGATCCGCTTCGACAAAGCGATCGCCAAGGGCGGCGCCACCACCGGCGCCGAGGCCACGTCCATCGTGACGGCGGCCCGGGTCGGGAAGGGGCGCGCGCTCCTCAACCTGGGCCGCGATGCCGAGGCGGCGGCGGCGGTGAACGGCGTGGCCACGAGCTTCTCCTTCGAGATCCCCTACGTGGACGACGCCTCCCAACGGGGCCGGCTGGGCAACGGGGTGTTCTACTACTCCTACGGCGGCCTCCGCGAGTCGCTGGTGGTGCCCCCGGAGTACCGCGCCATGAACGACCCGCGCATCGAGTTCAACGACGCCGGGAAGTACTCCCAGGACGGGGAGACCTGGCTCTGGAACCAGCGGAAGTACAAGGCGTGGAACTCGCCCATCCGTCTGGCGTCGGGGCTGGAGGCCCGCTACATCGAGGCCGAGGCGAACATCAGCGGCGCCCTCGCGTTCATCAACGCTCGGCGGGCGGTGGGGGGCCAGGCGGCCCTCACCACCAGCACACCCGCCGAACTGCTGGCGGCGCTCATGGAGCAGAAGTCCCGCGACTTCTGGATCGAGGGTATGCGCATGGGCGACTGGCGCCGCAACGGCGACGCGGTGCCCAACATCCTCCAGCCGGGCGACAACTACTACAAGCCCGATCTGGGCGACGTGAAGAACCAGACTTGCATGCCGCTCCCGTACGCCGAGTACAACGCGAACGAGAACATGAGGTAGGCACCCGCCGACGGGCCGGGTCCGGGAGCGATTCCGGGCCCGGTCGGAAAGGCGGGAAGCAGGATTCCAAGCACGAATGGACGGGCCCCCGGGCGGTGAACCGCCCGGGGGCCTCGTGCTTCCAGCGAGACCAGGAATCCTGTGCCCCGTCGGAGCGGGACGGGGCATGAAGGCCGGGATGCCCCGTGGCTTCCGGTGCGCCCCCCCCGCGCCGCCCCCGGCGTTCCGCGGCTACTCGTAGAAGCAGCGGGGCCCCAGGCGCACCAGCGTGATGGGACCAGCCATCCCCGCGTCGCCGGTGATGGTCCCCTCCATGTCCCGCTCGCCCACGAGGTGCACCACCAGGGTGAACACGGGGCCCTTCTCCTCGGCCTCGGGGTCCAGGTCGGTGACCTCCAGCACCGCTTGCCCCTCCTCCTTGCCCCCCGAGAACCTGGACTGGTGGATGACGTCGGAGCCCGGACGCTTGGTGGAGCCGGTGCCGGCGAGGACGCCCCCCTCGTCGAAGAGGCGCAGCCCCACGTAGCGGTCCGAGGTGCGGGGGAGGCCGCTGGAGCCCAGCCCCCGGAGCGTGCACCACTCCCCAGCGTAGGTCTGGAGCTGGCCTTCCGTGGTGAAGGAGCAGCCGGCCAGGAACGCTAGCGCCAGGAACACGAGGGGTAATACTCTGGCGGTGCGCGACGTAGACATGGGTGGCTCCCGCGGGGGGTTACGTAGTCGCAAGTGGCGGGAACATATACGATGGGTTCCCCGGAGGGTTCCAGGAGGGAGACGATGGACGGGACCAGGACGCGAGGGAGGGTGAACGGACGCCGCGGGCCGCTGGCGCTCCTGGTCCTCCTTGCGCTCCTGCCGGCGCTGGCGGCGTGCGGCGGCGGCGCGGCGCAAGGGGGACCGGGTTCGTCCCTCAGCCCGGACCTCATCGGTCCGGACGAGATCGAGGCCTCGAACACCACCAACGCCTGGGACCTCATCACCCAGGTGCGGCCCAACTGGCTCCGCGGGCGCGGCACGCCCAGCCTCCGTTACACCCAGGTCCCGCTCCCGGTGGTGTACGTGGAGGACCGGCGGCAGGGAGGTCTCGAGGTCCTGCGCAGCTTCCACACTGGGGGGATCGCCGAACTCCGCTACATCAACGCCACCACCGCTACCACCCGCTTCGGGAACGGGCACGCGGGAGGCATCATCCAGATCGTCCCCCGGAGGTACTAGCGCCATGCGCTCCCTCGCCGGTTTCCGGTCCGGCGCGTCTGCCGGGGCGCTCCTCGCGCTGTCCCTGGCGGCGGTGTCTCCCGGGACGGCGGCGGGGCAGGTTGTGGGGGGCGTCGTCCTGGAGCAGGTCTCCCTGGCGCCCGCCCGGGGGGCGGTGGTGACGATGCTCCGTGTGGACCTCGGGACCGGCGACATGGAGCCGGCGGCGGTGACCACCGCCGACGTGGCGGGCGCCTTCGTGGTGGAGCTCCCCGGGCCCGGGGCGTACCGCGCCCAGGCCGACGCCGAAGGGCTCACCAGCCCCCTGTCCCCACCCCTGGAGGTCACCGCCGCGGACACGCTCCTGGAGTTCTCGCTGGTGGTCCCCTCCCGCCTCCTCGCCATGGCGTACGCGTGCGCGGAGGAAGCGGAAGCGGCTTCGGCGGTGTTGGTGGGGCACGTGCGGGACCCGGCCACGGAGGTGGCGCTCCCCAGCGCCCGCGTCACGGCGAGCTGGCGGGACGGGGCGCTGCTCCGCTGGGGCGACGCCGAGGCCGACGCCGCGGGGCGGTACCGGATCTGCGGCGTGGCGCCTGCTGCGCGGGGACGGTGCGCATCCGCGCCGAGCTCCTGGGCCGCCAGGGGCCGTGGGAGGAGGTGCCGGTGGGGGGGCCGTCCGTGCTCTTCCACGACATCGGGCTGGGGCTCCGGACACGCCCCGCGGCAGGATCCCAGGACGTGATTCGTGACCGCATCCAGATGGAGGCGGCGGCCCGCGGGCTCGGGGACCTGAGCGGCCAGCTCCACGACCAGATGTCGGGGAGGCCCCTGCCCTATGCCGTGGTGCGCATGGAGGGGACCTCCCATCAGGCCCTGGCCGACGCCGAGGGACGGTTCCTCTTCGAGGGGATCCAGCCCGGCGCCTACGCCCTGGAGATCTACAACCTGGGCGCCACGGTGCACTCGGACCCGGTGGAGGTACCCCCGGGCCAGAACGTGTTCGTCGGGCTGCGGGTGGCGTCCCAGGTGGTGGCGCTGGAGGGGCTGGTGGTCACCACCCGGAGCGCCGTGGAGCGGATCACCCGCCTCACGCCCTTCCGCAAGGACGTCCTGTACGGCGAGGCCATGGCCCTGGAGGAGAACCGGGGATCGCGCGCCTACGAGATCCTCGGCCGCATCTCGCCTGGCCTCAGCGTCCGGGAGGTGACGCCCGAAAACGGCATCCCCTGGATCTGCGTGGAGAGCAACCGGCGCGTCTTCCGCGTCCTCGACGCCCCCTCGTGCGAACAGGTGGAGGTCATCCTGGACGGCGTCCGGAACCCGGAGGGCCCGCTCATCCTTCGCAGCCTTCCCGCCTCGGAGATCGAGAGCATCGAGTTCCTCCCCGCCATCCAGGCCCAGCAGATGTACGGCACCTTCGGGAATACGGCCAACGGGGCGGTGGTCATCTTCACCCGGGGGCGCGGGCCGTACGTGTCGCCGCTGCGCAACCGGCGCTGAGGGAGAGAGGGCGCCGCGGGGCTCCCCGGATTCCGGCTCGCTGCCGCCCTGTCAGCTCCCGGGGTCCTCGTCGCTCTCCCCGCCGTCGTCGCGCCGCGCGCGTCCGCCGCGCCTGACGCGGCGGGGCTCGTCGCCTCCGCGCGCGAGCTGCTCGATCTGCCCGAGCAGCGTATCCTCGCCGGCGGTGCTGGCCCCGAAGAGTCCGTCGTCGCCCTCCCCCGCCTCCAGGCGCTCCATGGCGGCGTGGAGGTTGAGCCACCGGTCGAAGCGCTCGCTGGCCCGGACCACGGTGTAGAAGAGGCGGGGCCGGCGCCCCTTTCCCGCGATGAGGTCGAGGACCAGCGCGCCGGTGGACAGGACGATGACCGTCACGTCCTTGAAGCCGTCCAACCAGAGCTTGATCTGGAAGATGACGAAGTCGCGGACGGTGACGCCCCGCGTCGCCATCACCATGGGTCGCTCGCGCTTCTTGGCCATGGGGGGAAGATGGCGCCTCAGGGGCGCTGCGGCGAGGCGCTCGGCAGGTCCGGGCGGGCGCTCCGGAGCGACACCCCGTGCCGCGCGAGGAACTCCCGCACGACGCTTACGGACGTGGGGAGGGAGATCCCGTACTGGATGCGGAGCGACGACTGGACGTAGAGCGGGCCGTCGTAGCGACGGAGCTCGAGCCTCTCGCCGAGCGCAGTGGTGTCGGGCCGGAGCCGGATCTCACGCTCCGCGGCGCCCGCGCGGGCGAGACCCACGAGCTCGAGGTCGCCGTAGTCGCCGCGCACGCCGAGCACGAGGCCGCCACTGATCCCCTCGTTCCAAAGGCCGTCGGTGACGAAGCCTCCCCGGCCGTCCCTGTCGGGGCTGCTGACGATGGCCCGCGTCACCATGGGCGTGCTCCGCGGGTAACCGACGACATACACGAACGACCCCCAGGAGAGCCGCCGCGCATCTCCCTCAGGCACGTCCAGGACGGAGTAGCGCGTCGTGTCGCTCATCTCCCCGAGTCTCGTGGCCAGGAGGGCCAGGTCGTTCCGTTCGTCGCGCGCCACGAGCTCCAGGGGCGAAGGCCCCGCCGGGGGGAGGAGGGTACCGCGCTCCCAGGTCTTCACGGACACGCTCGCGACAGGCCCCGGGGGAGCCGCCGGGCCCCTGGAAGGCCCTTCCTCCCAGTACTCGATGCGGACGTCGGGGAAACGGGTGAGGTGCTCCACGGTGAGCAACGTGAGCCGGTCCCCGGCGAGTGCGACGACCGTCGCGGTTCCGGCCTTGGTCACGGTCTCGGAGTAGCTCGAGTCGGCGCGCTCCTGGTACCGGCCGGCACGGACGTCGGCGTCGGTGACGCCCGAGTCCTCGGCGAACACGTACGTCCGGTAATCGGCCGTGAACGTGACCTGCTTGACCGACAGGAACAGGCGGGCCAGGTCCGCCGAGGTGTCGTGCACCGGGTACGCCGTCTGGTAGTGCGCCTGCGGGCCCCTGTCCACGAGGACCGCCCTGGGGGGCGCGCACCCCCCGGAACACGCGGCGGCAAGGGCCATGAGAAAGGAAGCCGCGGGGAACCGCTTGGTCGGAGTACCCACCGGAATGCTCCCGCGCACACTGGCGCCGTGGACTTGCACGTCGGCGCTCGGCGGATCCCCGTCGGCGTGCCGCGCAAAGCGATTGAAGTCACCAGGAGATACGTGCCCGGGGGTCGGACGTTGCGGGTCGGCTTCGGCCGCCCCCGCCGGTCCCGACTTCCTGCTCAGTCCCCGTCGGAGCGCTCGCCGAACTGCCGGTCCAGCATGAGGAGCGCCGCCGTGCTGTCCCCGGCCATGCGGAGCTTGTCCACGGCCTTGCCGGCGTTGTCCTCCTCCTCGACCTGCTCCGTGATGAACCACCCCAGCTGCAGCTCCGTGGCATAGTCGCTCTTCTTGCGCGACAGCTCGAAGAGGTCGCGGATCATCCCGCTGATCTTCTTCTCGTGGCCCAGCGCAGTCTCGAAGACCTTGAGGGGAGACCCGAGCTTCCCCGCCGGAGCCGCCAGCGCCTTGAGCTCCACGTGCCCGCCCCGCTCGAGGACGTAGTCGAAGAGCTTCATGGCGTGCTCCATCTCCTCGTCGGCCTGGTGCCGCATCCAGTGGGCGAAGCCGTCGAAGTTCTGCTCGCCGAAGTGCGCCGACATGGCCAGATAGATGTAGGCGGAGTGGAGCTCCGCGTTGATCTGCCCGTTGAGAGCGGCCTGGATGGTCTTGTCCACGAGGTCCTCCGTTTCCGTTCAGGGTTGAGGCGCGATGCTCGACTCTACCCAGGTGGAGCCCCGGTTCAGTCCCCCGACCCCACCCGTTAGATTTCCGCCCCTCCGAGGGCCCGCTTCCGCCGCGGCGGGCCCGCGGACGACCCCGATCCTCCCGGCCTCCGGCGCTGCGACCCATGAGCGGACCCCAGTTCATCTACCACATGTACCGCCTCTCGAAGATCGTCCCGCCCAAGCGGGAGATCCTCAAGGGGATCAGCCTCTCCTTCTACCCCGGGGCCAAGATCGGCGTGGTGGGGCCCAACGGGTCCGGGAAGAGCTCGCTCCTCAAGATCATGGCCGGGGTGGACACCGACTTCCAGGGCGAAGCCTGGGCCGCCAAGGGGACGCGCATCGGCTGGCTCCCCCAGGAGCCCGAGCTGGACGCCACCCTGGACGTGAAGGGGAACGTGGAGCTGGCGGTGAAGGAGACCCGCGACCTGCTCCGGCGCTTCGAGGAGGTGAACCTGAAGTTCGGCGAGGTCACCACCGACGAGGAGATGAACGCGCTCCTGGAGGAGCAGGCCAAGCTCCAGGACCGCATCGACCACATCGGCGCCTGGGAGCTGGACCGGCACATCGAGATCGCCATGGACGCGCTCCGCCTCCCGCCGGGGGATGCCGACGTGACCACGCTCTCGGGCGGAGAGCGGCGCCGGGTGGCGCTCTGCCGGGTGCTCCTGGAGCAGCCCGACATGCTCCTCCTGGACGAGCCCACCAACCACTTGGACGCCGAGTCGGTGGCGTGGCTCGAGCACCACCTGAAGGAATTCCCGGGGACTATCGTCGCCATCACCCACGACCGGTACTTCCTGGACAACGTGGCCGAGTGGATCCTGGAGCTGGACCGGGGCGAGGGGATCCCCTGGAAGGGGAACTACTCGAGCTGGCTCGAGCAGAAACGGGAGCGCCTGCGTGTCGAGGAGAAGCAGGAGTCGAGCCGGCAGAAGACGCTGGAGCGGGAGCTGGACTGGATCCGCATGTCCCCCCGGGCCCGCCAGGCCAAGGGGAAGGCGCGCCTGAGCGCCTACGAGGAGCTCGTGAACGCCGACGAGCGGGAGCAGCTCCGCACGGCCGAGATCCTCATCCCCAAGGGAGCGCGCTTGGGCGACACGGTCATCCACGCCAAGGGGGTCACGAAGGGGTACGGCGACAACCTGCTCATGGAGAAGCTCTCCTTCGACGTGCCCCCCGGTGCCATCGTGGGGATCATCGGCGGGAACGGCGCCGGCAAGACCACGCTCTTCCGCATGATCGTGGGGGAGGAGAAGCCCGACGCGGGCACGCTGGAGATCGGCCAGACGGTCCAGCTCTCCTACGTGGACCAGTCCCGGGAGGCCCTCGACCCGGACAAGACCGTGTTCGACGAGATCACCGGCGGCGTGGACATTCTCTACTTCGGCCGCGCCGAAGTGAACCCGCGGGCGTACCTGTCCTGGTTCAACTTCCGCGGCGCCGACCAGCAGAAGAAGGTGGGGGTGATGTCCGGCGGGGAGAGGAACCGCCTCCACCTGGCCAAGCTCCTCAAGTCCGGCGGGAACGTCATGCTCCTGGACGAGCCCACCAACGACCTGGACGTGGACACGCTCCGCGCCCTGGAGAACGCCATCCTCGACTACGCGGGGTGCGTGCTCGTGATCTCCCACGACCGCTGGTTCCTGGACCGGGTCGCCACGCACATCCTTGCCTTCGAGGGCGACTCGCAGACGGTCTGGTTCGAGGGGAACTACCAGGAATACGAGGAGGACCGGCACAGGAGGCTGGGCGCCGAAGCGGACCAGCCCCACCGGGTGAAGTACCGGAAGCTGGTGCGCGGGTAGGCGCGGCGAACACGGATCAACGGGGGTGTCGGCCCCGGCCGTGCTCGGGGATTCCCCGCGCTTGACGTCCAGACCAGACCAGACCAGACTAAGGTCATGAAGACCGTGAATATCCAGGAGGCCAAGACCCACCTCTCCCGTCTGGTGGAGGAAGCGGCCGGGGGAGAGGACGTCATCATCGCCAAGGCGGGGAAGCCCATGGTGCGCCTGGTGCCGGTATCCACTCTGGCGGGGCCACGGCCGCTGGGGCTGCTGGCCGACCGTGTCCGCGAGGCGGCCGATTGCTGGGATCAGGACCCGGAGTTGGAGGGACTGTTCTACGGCTCCGAGATCGAACCGGAGGGATCCGGCGCCGGGGACGTAGTGAGTGCGCCGGCGGATGAGGGGGACCCGCCTCGGTGAGCCTCCTCCTCGACTCCCACACCCTCCTCTGGGCGCTCCATGCTCCGGAGCGCCTCCGCCCCGAGGCCCGGGAGCTGATCCGGGACCCGGAGCGGGCCGTGTACTACAGCGCGGCCTCCGCGTGGGAGCTGGAGATCAAGGCGGCCCGGGGAAAGCTGGAGCTGCCGGAGGACTGGTTGGCGACCGCCGAGGACACGGGCTTCCTAGAGCTTCCGGTGACCGCTGCCGATGCGCGGGAGAGCGCACGGCTGCCTTGGCACCACGCCGACCCCTTCGATCGGGTGCTGGTCGCCCAGGCGCGCAGGCGCGGACTTCGCATCGCCACGCGCGACCCCGTTCTGTCCGCGTACGGGGTCCCGATCCTGGCGGTCTGACGAGGCAGCGCTTGATGCAAGGCGCCCACAACCTTCCGAAGTGGGCGCGGGTCCTAGATTGGCTGGGTAGCGACCAACGGATGGAAGGGGACGGAATCGCATGCAGGCGCCACACTCGCTCCACGACCTGACCGCAGCGGCGGGGCCGCTGGTCTTCGCCGCTACGGCCTTCCTGGGCGCGGCGGGACTGAACCTGGCACCTGCCCCGGCCCTGGCTCAGCCTCCACCCGCGACCCCCGCCGGATCCCAGGGTGTGGTGTCGCCCGCGCGCTCTTCTCGGTCCCACATCGCCGGGCGCGACCGCCCGGTGGTGGTGGCGAGCCCCACCACCGGCCCCATCCACGTGGACGGGCGCCTGGACGAGCCGTCGTGGGCGCAGGCGCAAGCGGTGACAGACTTCACGCAGGTGGACCCGGAGGAAGGGCAGCCGGTGAGCGAGCGCACCGAAGCCCGCGTGCTCTACGACGACGACGCCCTCTACATCGGCGTGCGGCTCCACGACCGCCAGCGCCCCACCCTACGCCTGGGGCGCCGGGACATGGACCTGCTGGACTCGGACTGGCTGGGCGTGGTCATCGACTCGTACCACGACCACCGCACCGCCTTCTCCCTGGACCTGAACCCCGCCGGCGTGCAGCGCGACGCCGTGAAGACCATGTCCGGCAGCTCGGAGCAGGACGACATGTCCTGGGACGCGGTCTGGGACGCCAGGGCAACGGTGGACGACGGAGGGTGGACCGCGGAGTACCGCGTGCCGTTCAGCCAGCTCCGCTTCAGGAACGCGGCCGAGCAGACCTGGGGCATCCAACTGGAGAGGGTCATCGGCCGGCGCAAGGAATACGCCGTCCTCTCCTTCACACCCAAGAGCGAGCCCGGCGGCATCCCCACGTATGCCCACCTGACGGGGCTTCGCGACATCGAGCCGGGGCACAGGCTGGAGGTCCTCCCGTACGCGGTGGCGCGCGCCGAGCGGGTGGACCCGGGGGACAACCCCTTCCGCACCGACTCGGAGCACTTCGGCTCGGGCGGCGTGGACCTGCTCTACCGGGTGACGTCCGACTTCGCGCTGAACACGTCCATCAACCCCGACTTCGGCCAGGTGGAGGCGGACCCGGCGGTGGTGAACCTCTCCGTCTACGAGACCTTCTACGAGGAGAAGCGGCCCTTCTTCATCGAGGGGAGCGAGATCTTCGACTTCGGCCGCAACACCAGCGGCGGCCGTCTGTTCTATACCCGCCGCATCGGGCGCACCCCGCAGCTCGCGGCGCCGACGCCGGCCTCGGACGCGCCGGACGTGACCACCATCCTGGGCGCGGCCAAGCTGTCGGGGAAGACGGCGTCCGGGTGGTCCCTGGGGATCATCGAAGCCGTCACCGACCGGGAGGACGCCCGCTTCCTGGGAGACGACGGCGGGGAGGACCTCTACGGGGTGGAGCCCCTGGCCAACTACCTGGTCGCCCGCGCCCGGAAGGACTCGAACCAGGGGCGAACCTCGCTGGGCGGGATGCTCACGGCGGTGAACCGGAAGCTGGGCACCGCCCCCATGAAGGCCTTCCTGCGCTCGTCGGCGTACTCGGGAGGCGTGGACTTCCGGGTGGAGTCGCCGAGTCGCGTGTGGGTCGTATCCGGCTCAGCGGCGTTCTCCCGCGTGGCCGGGACTCCGGAGGCCATGGTGCGCGTGCAGCGGTCCGGGAACCACTTCTTCCAGCGCCCCGACGCCGAGCACCTGTCCGTGGACTCGGCGGCCACCCACCTGGGCGGGTACTCCATCGGCGCGTCGGTGGCGCGCCAGGGCGGGACCCACTGGCGCGGGAGCCTGGCGGTGGCGGCGACCTCCCCGGCCTTCGAGGCCAACGACCTGGGGTACCAGACGCGCACGGACCGCCGCGACGCGACAGGGTCCCTGTCCTACGTCGAGAACATGCCGGGGTCGTTCCTGCGCGACTACTCCATCACGGGAAGCCTGCGCTTCGAGCACAACTACGAATGGCAGCGCATCATGGGAGCCAGCACGTTGCAGTTGAGCTTCAGGACCCTCGGCTTCTGGTCCGGCGCCGTGCGGGTCCAGCACAGGCAGCGCTCCATGGATGATCGGAGCGCCCGGGGAGGGCCCCTCAAGGAGCGGCCGGCCAATTGGAACGGCTTCGCCCACGTGGGCTCGGACAGCCGCAAGCCGGTTTCCGTCTTCACCACGGTGCACGGCACTGAACACGACGACGGGTCCTGGGACGCCGGCGGCGAGATCCTCGCCCGGGTGCGCCCCTCCCCGCGCTGGAACCTCTCTCTCGGCCCTTCGCTCACCCGCTCCTACGAGCAGGCGCAGTACCTGGCCACGGTGCCCGACGCCCGCGCCGTGGACACCTACGGCGCGTACTATCTGTTCGCACCACTCCGCCAGACGACGGTGTCCATGGAGACGCGCCTGGACTTCACGTTCACGCCCAAGCTCTCCTTCCAGCTCTACGCCCAGCCCTTCATCTCCAGCGGGGACTACGGCCAGGCCGGGTCCCTCAGGGCCCCGCAGGAGAACGCCTTCGTGCGCTGGCCCGGCGAGCTACCCAACCCGGACTTCAACTACCGGTCCCTGCGGGGCACGGCCGTGCTGCGCTGGGAGTACCGGCCCGGGTCCACCCTCTACCTCGCGTGGCAGCAGAGCCGGGAGGACTACGCCCCGGGCGTCGGGGACTTCGACTTCGAGCGCGACCGCCAGGCCCTGTTCCGCGCCGAGCCGGACAACGTGTTCGTCCTGAAGGCGAGCTGGTGGCTGACGCCCTGAAGCGAGAGGCGCCGGCGCGCGCCGTGCCTTATCTTGGGAGCGTTCCCTGACCGCACCCCCCACCCCCGCGACGGTGACCGACACAAGACCCGACCCCCCGGTCCACCGCATCAGCCGGGTGGAGGACCGGGAGCGCTTGTTGGCCGAGGCCCTCGCCCACGCTGAGGCGCAGGAGGCCCATTACAAGGTCCTCCCCGCCGACGAGCCGGAGCACGGCCGCTGGAAGACACCCCTCGCCGTCCTGCTCCTGCTCGTGGCCGCGTGGATCGCCCTCACTCCTCCCCGCTGGATGGCCGGGGCCGATGCCCCCCGCCCGACCGCCGGGGAGAGAGACCGGGGGTTGCGGGCCGCCATCTGGATCCAGGCTCGCCAAGTCGAGGTCTTCCGCCTCCGGGAGGGCCGGCTCCCGGAGCACCTCTCCGAGCTTCCCGTCCAGATGCCGGGGCTCACCCTGGTTCGCTCCAACAACCGGGTCTACCAGATCCGGGGACGGCTCGCCGACGGCGAGATCCTGGTGTTCGACTCGGCCCAACCCTCGCCGGCCTTCGTGGCCTCGGCGCCCTTGTTGAGCGCCGAGGGAACACCATGACCTCCTCCCCCCACCGCCGCAGCGTCACCTCCGGCGACGTGCTCCTGGCCCTGGCCGGCGTGGCCCTGGTGGCCGCCGTGCTCTACCCAGGCACCAAGCGGACACTCTTGGAGCGAGCGGTGGCCGCCGCCCAGGCGGACGTGGAAACCGTCAGCGGGGTAGCGACGGCGTACCGGGACGAAACGGGCGGGTGGCCGGCGCCCGCCGAGACGGGGGAGGTCCCCGCCGAGCTGGCCGGGCGCCTCCCCCCGGGCTTCTCGTTCCAAGCCGGGTCGTACACCCTGGAATGGAGCCGGTGGGAAACGGTGGAGCCGGCGGCGCAGCCATGGACCACCGAGGCGCCCCCCGACGGGCTCGAGTCCGCCCTGCCACCCCAGGCCGACTCGCTGGCCGAAACGGAGGTTCCCGTGGAGACGCTGGGCGCCGTCACCGTGCACGCCCGGGACGGGCGCGTGCTGGCGGCGCTCCTGGAGCGCTTCGGGGCCAGCCGGTCTTTCGTCCGGGAGCGTTGCTGGACTCTCGTGCTGCCCCCCACCGCCAGGAACCGGTCATGACGTCCCTGACCGGCAAAAAGTGTTTGGGATCCGGAGAGATCCTCGTATAGATTTCAATTGGTGCCCCTAACCCCCTGGGAAGGGAACGCGGGGCCAGAGGAACCGTGAAGAGCGACCAGCCCCCCCCAGAGCCCGTCGATCCCGTCCGGTACGTGAGCGAGGAGCAGGTACGCGCCCGCGCCCTCGCGGAGGTGCTGCGGGACCAAGCTGAGCGCGCCGAAGCGGCGCTCGAAGCCGAGGAGCGCCGTGATCAGCGCGCCCGGGTCCGCCGGGGTGTGCTTACCGGGACCTGGTTGGTGGTGGCCTGGGTGTGGCTGGCGACCCCGTCCTGGCTGCGGGTGGATCCGCCCCCGCCGCCCCCCGTGGCCGCAGAGGCGCAGTCGCTGCGCCTGAATGTGTTCCTCCAGAGCCAGGCCATCGAGGCCTACCGGCTGGAGCGCGGCCGGCTCCCCTTTGTCCTCCAGGAAGCCGGCCCTCCGTTCCGGGGCATGGAGTACCGACGCTTCGACAGCCGCTCGTACGAAGTGGAGGGGCGGAGCGACCGGGTCATCCTCCGCTACCACTCGGACCAGCCCTCCATGGAGTTCGTGGGCGCCGCCGCCGCCCTGCTGGCCACAGGGGACGGCGAAACCACCGGGAACGCGCCGTGAGCCTCTTCTCCCTGCTCCGCCGCCGGCGTCCCCTCCTCCCCGACGAGGAACGCCTCGGCTTCACCATGGTGGAAGTGCTCACCGTCATGGTGGTGATGGGAACGCTGGCGCGCATGGCGGTACCCAGCTTCCACGAGGTCCTTGTGCGGGCCCGGGCCGCCGAGGTCATCGGCGACTTCGAGACCGTGCGCGTGGCCGTCTTGAGCTACCAAACGGACCACCACCAGTGGCCCGCGGACGGACACACCGGCCAGGTGCCCCCCGGGCTGGCCGAGTACCTCCCGGACAACTTCTCCTTCGAGGGGTTGGGGTACCGCCTGGACTGGGAGAACTGGGTCCTCCCCGGCGGCCTCCCCCAGGACCCGGAGGCCCGGGCGGTCCTGGCCGTCTCCGTGGTCACCGAGGACCTGGAGCTTGGCCAGGCGCTGGGCGACATCCTCGGCGGAGGCATGGCGCACTACGCCCTCGGGGACGCCTACACGTTCGTCATCGAGCGCCAGTAGGAACCTCCTCCCCACCGGAGGCGCTGGGCCGCCGCGCCCCGCCGGCCGCTATGCCCCTCCCGTCAGCTCCCTGAGCCGCCGCTGTGCCTGGGCGTTCCCGGGTTGGATCTCCAGCCCGCGCCGGTAGTACTCGATGGCCTTGCCCGTCTCGCCCGCGGTGTCGTGGATGCGGGCCAGGGCGAACAGGGTCGGAGCGGAGCGGGGGTCGAGCTCCAAGTTCGCCTCCAACACGCGGCGTGCGGCCAGGGCGTTGCCCTCCCCCAGCCCGTCGGCCACGGCCACGAGGGGCCGGTCGGTGAAGTCGTACGCGAACCCCCCGTAGTACCGTTCCCGGAGCACACGATAGCGCTGGAGCGCCGCGTCCACGCCCTCCTCGTCCAGCGTCCTGCGCACGATGGCCTCGATGGGCTCCGGGCGCGTCACACCCCGGTGGCAGGTGACGCACGTGACGCGCACGTTGGGCTCGTCCCGCCCCGGGAGCCCGGCCAGGTGCGTGTCGTTGATGGCCGTGGTCATGCGCATCATGGCCCTGGCTTGCTCCTTCATGGGCTTGGCGTCGGAGGCGTCGTCCCCTTGCTCGTGGCAGTCGGAGCAGCGCGCGCCCAGCGCCGCCGTGAAGTTCCTCATGACCTGCACCACCTGCTGCCGGGTCCACTCCTCGGGGAGGACCTGGAGGTTGGTGGGCGCCGCCTGCGCAGGCGGCTCCTGGGCCCGCGCCGCGGCGGGAAAGAGTGCCAGGAGCGCCACCATGGCGACGGCCGGGGCTGCGATCCGACGGGAGGAGGCGACGGCGACGCTGATCCAGAGGGGTTTGCGGAACATGGTGCGGCTCCGGGGAGGGAAGCTCGGGACGCCGGGCTGGCTCTCGCGCCGAGCCTTCCGGCATCTTACTCATCCCGCGGGGAGGGCCGTCCCGCCCCGCGCTCGGGATCACCATAGCGATCGAGCCGATGATCCGCATCCAAGAACGCCCCGACATCGGTCCCGGGGAGGCCGGCGCCATCGCCCGCGACGCCTTTGGCCTCCAGGGCACCCTCACGCCGCTGGCCGGCGAGCGGGACCGGAACTTCCTCCTGGAGACCGAGGCGGGGGAGCGGTACGTGGTGAAGGTCACCTCGCCGCAGGAGCCCGAAGCCCAGTTGGCCCTCGAAACCCGGGTCCTGGCGTGGCTGGCCACCGCGGGCGGGTCCCCGACCCCCCCGGTGCTCCCGTCCCTCGGGGGCGAGCTGGTGGTGCGGTACCCGGGCGACGGCTGCACGTGGAGGGTGCGCGTCCTCCGCTACATCCCGGGGAGGGTGTACGCCGACGTGCGCCCCCACACCCCGGCGCTCCTGGCCGAGCTAGGCGCACGCACCGCCGAGCTCGCCCTCCGGCTGGCCGCGTTCCCGGATGTCGTCCCGTCCCGCTCCGGCTTCGTCTGGGCGCTGGAGGAGGCCGGCGCCGTCATGGAGGCGGCGCTCCACCTCCATGACGGGGAGCGCCGGGCGCTCGTGGCCGGGTGCCTGGCCGGGTACCGCGAGGCGGAGTTGTCCTTCCCGTCCCTCCCGGTCCAGCTCGTCCACGGCGATCTGAACGACCACAACGTGCTCGTGTCCGAACAGGGACACATCGCAGGGATCCTGGACCTGGGCGATGCCCATCCGGCCCCCGCCGTCTTCGACCTGTCCGTGGCGGTGGCGTACGCGCTCATGGGACAGGCCGACCCGGTGGAGGCCGCCGGCCACGTCGTGGCGGGATACCACCGGGTGCGCCCTCTTTCGGAGGCGGAGATCGCCCTGGTCCTGCCGCTGGCCCGAGCGCGCCTGGGCGCCAGCGTCTCCATCGCCGCGTCTCGCCGCAGCGGGGCTGCGGAGCTGGATCCCTACCTCCTCGTCTCCGAGACGCCGGCGTGGGCGGTGCTGGCAGCGCTGGCCGGGGTGCACCCGCGCTTGGCCACCGGGCTCCTCCGCGAGACGTGCGGCCTCCCCGCCTGTCCCCGGGCCCCGGCCCTGGCCACCTGGCTCGCCGGGCAGCGTGCGGAACCGGTGATGGACATCCCCCCGGGCGGCGCCGCTGTGCTGGACTTGAGCGTGGCCAGCCCCCTCCTGGACGGGCACGACACCGACGATACCGACGCGTTCACCCGCCGGGTGTGGGATGCGCTGGCCCGGGCCGGTGCCCGAGCCGGAATCGGGCGGTACCGCGAGCCGCGGGGGTTCTACCTCACCGACGCCTTCGCCGGGCGCCCTTCCGAGCTCCCCGAGCGGCGCACCGTACACATGGGGATGGATCTCTTCGACCTCCCCGGCGCGACCGTGCGCGCCCCGCTGGCCGGCCTGGTCCTGAGCGTCCACGACAACGCCGACCGCCTGGATTACGGGCCCACCGTGATCCTGGAGCACCAGGCGCCCGACGGGCCGTTCTGGACGCTCTACGGCCACCTGGAACGGGCCTCTGTTGCGGGGCTTGCCGTGGGAGCGCGGGTGGAGGCGGGCGACGCCATCGCCCGGGTGGGGCCGCCTCCGGAGAACGGGGACTGGCCACCCCACCTCCACTTCCAGATCCTGGCGGACCTCCTGGGGAACCGGCACGACTTCCCCGGGGTGGCGGCGCCCCGGGAGGTGGGGGCGTGGGCCAGCTTCTGCCCCGACCCGAACCTCCTCCTCCGCCTCCCCCTGGAGACGACCTGGCACGAGCCAGCCAGCCTGGCGGAGCGCCGGGCCCGACTGCTCGGCCCCAGTCTCAGCCTGTCGTATCGAGTTCCGATCCACGTCGTCCGCGGTCGCGGCGCGGCGCTCTTCGACGTCTGGGGACGCGAGTACCTCGACTGCGTCAACAACGTGGCCCACGTGGGGCACGAGCACCCCAGGGTGGTGGCGGCGGGGCAGCGCCAGATGGCGGTGCTCAACACCAACACCCGCTACCTCCACGAGGCGGTGCTGGAGTACGCCGAGAGGCTCGGAGCGCTCTTCCCCACCCCCCTCTCGGTCTGCTTCTTCGTGAACTCGGGGAGCGAGGCCAACGAGCTGGCGCTCCGCATGGCGCGCACGGTCACCGGCGGGCGGGGTGTGGTGGCGCTGGAGGCGGGCTATCACGGCAACACCCAGGGGCTGGTGGACGTGAGCCACTACAAGTTCGCCCGCGCCGGCGGGCAGGGCCCGCCCCCCTGGGTCCGAGCCGTGCCCCTACCCGACGACTACCGGGGCCGCTACCGGCGCGGCGACCCGGACCGGGCGGGGCGCTTCGCCGCCCACGCCGCCGAGGCCTTCGCCGACCTGACCAGCGCCGGCCATCGCCCGGCGGCGTTCCTCGCCGAGAGCATCCTGTCGTGCGCCGGACAGGTGGAGCCTCCCGCCGGGTACTTCCCCGCGGCCTACGCGCATACCCGTGCCGCTGGCGCGCTGTGCATCGCCGACGAGGTGCAGGTCGGCTTCGGGCGGGTCGGGGAGCACATGTGGGGGTTCGAGCTCCATGGCGTCGTCCCCGACATCGTGACGCTGGGTAAGCCCATCGGGAACGGGCACCCGATGGGGGCGGTGGTCACCACGCAGGCCATCGCGCACGCGTTCGCGAACGGGATGGAGTTCTTCTGCACCTTCGGAGGCAACCCCGTGTCCGCGGCCATCGGCCTCTCCGTCCTGGACGTGCTCCGGGACGAAGGGCTGCGGAAGCGGGCGCGGGAAGTGGGCGAGCACCTCCGGGCGGGGCTGGCCGGGCTCATGGAGCGCCACGTTGCCGTGGGAGACGTACGCGGCCGGGGGCTTTTCCTCGGCGTGGAGATCGTCGCCGACCGGGACGGGCCCACCCCGAGCCGCCGCGCGGCCCGCTACCTGGCGGAGCGGGCCAGGGAGAAGGGGGTGCTCCTCTCCACGGACGGGCCCGACGACAACGTCCTGAAGATCAAGCCACCCCTGGTGTTCTCCCGCGGCGACGCGGACCGGGTGGTGGCCGTCCTGGACGAGGTGCTGGCCGAGGACGGGGCCCGCTGAGCCCATTGCGTCACGCCCCGCGGGGTGCTAGTGTCATGATGACATTACTCTCCCTTTGACACTATCTCCGTGAACGCCGAGCGCCATCTCCCGCTTCACCCGGAGGCCTTCCGCATCCTGCTGGTACTTCGCGGAGAGGCCCTCCACGGCTACGCCATCGTGAAGGAGCTGGAGCGGGACCCGGGGCGCCCCGGGCGGGTCCTGCCGGCCAACCTGTACCGCCGCATCCGGACGTTGACGGAGGCAGGGCTCATCGAAGAGGTGGCCGCGCCCGAGGGAGCCATGGGGAGCGAGCGGCGCCACTACTACCGCGTCACCCGTGAAGGCGAGGCGGTGGCGCGGGCCGAAGCGTTGCGTCTCCAGGCGCTGGTGGCGGAGGCGCGGGGTCTGTTGACCTGAGGCCGCCGTGCGCGCCCCCGCCTGGTACCGACTGCTCCTCCGCCTCTTCCCGGATCGCTTCCGCAGAGCGTACGGAGCGGAGATCGCCCGTCTCTTCGGCGAGCGCTGGGCGGAGGTGCGCGGACCCGTGGCGCGGGCTCGCCTGGCGGTGGAAGGAGCGTGGGACGTGGTGTCGTGCGTCGTCGCCGAGTGGGCGGCGACGGTCCGGGAGGGGCTGCGCGGGATGAGGGGAGGAGGGGGCGGTATGGACGGGTGGGCGCAGGACGTCCGGTTCGGACTGCGGTCGCTGGCGCGGCGCCCAGGGTTCGCGTCGGCCGCCATCCTCACGTTGGCCCTCGGGATCGGAGCCAACGTGGCCATCTTCAGCGTCGTGCATGCGGTCCTGCTGCGGCCCCTTCCCTATCCCGACCCCGACCGCATCGTGGTGATGTGGGAGAACGACATCCGCGACGGGTCGCGGGGCCGAGCCGTGGATCATCCCTCTGTGCGCGTGTGGCAGAAGGCGCTGCCCGAGCTCGAGGTCGCCGGGTACGCCGGGAACCGCCCCACCCTCACCGGTTTGGGCGACCCCGAAGTGATCTACACCGCCCGGGTCACCGACGGCCTCCTCGCCGTGTTCGGCCTCCAGCCGTCGTTCGGCCGCGATCTCACCGCCGCCGACGACGTGCCCGACGGCCCCCGGGTGCTGGTAGTGTCTCACGCCTTCTGGCGCTCCCGCCTGGGTGGAGACCCCGAGGTCCTGGGCCGCACGCTCACCCTCAGCGGCGAGCCCTGGGAGATCGTGGGCGTGGCCCCGGAGGGCTTCGACTTCCCCGGGGGCGCCATGCTCTGGCAGGCCATGCGCCACCAGGAAGAAGGGTGCGGCCACGGGTGCCGCATCATGAACGCGGTGGGCCGGATCGAGGCCGGATCTTCCCCGCAGCTGCTCCAGGAACGGCTGGACGCCGTGTCCGCCGGGCTCGCCAGGGACTTCCCCGACGCGCACCGCGACTCCAGGACTACCTTCGAGCCCCTCCTGGACACCCAGGTCGCCGGCGTGAGGACGGCGCTCTGGGTGCTCCTCGGCTCGGTGGTCATGGTGCTTCTCATCGCCTGTGCCAACGTGGCCAACCTCCTGCTGGTGCGGGCATCGGAGCGCATGGGCGAGGTGGCGCTGCGCCAAGCCCTGGGAGCCCCACGCGCCCGCCTGGTCCGCCAGCTCCTGACCGAGAGCCTGCTCCTCTCCCTTGCGGGCGCCGCCGTCGGCCTGGCGGCGGCGCGTTGGGGGGTCTCCATGCTGCTCCAACGGGCGCCTGCGTCCATGCCGCGCCTCGACGGCGTTGGCCTGAACAGTGTCGTGCTCGTCTTCGCCCTCGCCGTGGTCCTGGCCGTAACGCTCATCTTCGGCCTGCTCCCTGCCTTGCGTCTGGCCGGGCAGCCTCTCACCGACCTCATGGGCAGCGGGCGTCGCACCCACGGGGGGAGGCGTGGTGGCCTTTCGCGCTCCCTTCTCCTCTCGGGTGAGGTGGCGCTCTCCCTCATGCTCCTCCTCGGCGCCGGGCTCCTCTTCGGGACCCTGCGCCAGATCCGCGCGACGGATCTGGGGTTCGATGCCGAGCAGGTGGAGCGCTTCCGGATCTCGCTTCCCGAAAGCCGGTACGACGTGCACGCCAGCCTGGCGTTCCTCGACGAGCTGGAGCAGCGCCTCACGGCGCTCCCCGAGGTGGACATCGCCGGAAGCGCCTTCGGTGCGCCGCTGGGGAGCGGCAACATGAGCACCGGAGCGCAGCTCCTCGACCGCGACCCCGTGGACCCCGCCGACCGCCCGGAGATCGTGGTCCGCCCCGCCAGCCCGGGATACCTGGACGCCATGGGGATCCCCCTGGTCCGGGGGCGCTGGATCGAGAGCACGGACCGCCACGACAGCGAGCCCGTGGCCGTCATCAATCACGCCGCCGCGGAACGACTCTATCCCGGAGCGGATCCCCTCGGGAAGCAGATCCTCCTCAACATCAGCTGGGGGTTCGACGATGCGCCTCCCCGCACCATCGTCGGGGTCGTGGGCGACACACGCTCGCGGAACGTCACGGAGCCGGATGAGCCAACAGCCTACGTCTCCAACGCGCAGTTCGGCGTCGAGAACGTGTACGTGACCATGCGCCTCTCGCGCGGCGCGCCCACCGCGCTTCCCGCGACCCGGGCCATCCTCGCTTCCATGAACCCGGAGCTGGCGCTCACCGACGCCCGGCGCATGGAGGACGTGGTTGCGGAACAGCTCACCTCCACACGCTTCTACCTCACGCTGTTGGGGCTGTTCTCAGGACTGGCTCTCGCGCTGGCCGCCGTCGGCCTCTACGGCGTGGTATCGTACGCAGTGAGCCGTCGTACCCGGGAGATCGGCATCCGCGTGGCTCTCGGCGCGCGGGGAGAGCACGTGCTGGGGATGGTGGTCCGCGAGGGCATGGGTCCTGCAGCGGTCGGGGTTCTCCTGGGGATCGCGGGGTCGCTGGCCGGGGGCCACGCCCTGGGGACGCTGCTCTACGGCGTCGAGCCCAACGACCTCCACACCATCGCCATCGTCACCGTGGTGCTGCTCGCGGTGACCCTCGCGGCGACGCTCCTGCCGGCGCGGAGGGCAGCGCGCATACCGCCGTCCATGGCGCTCCGGGAGGAGTGAGCCTCCGCCCGTTCCGAGGTGCGGACAGAAGGGGGGCGGTGCCGGAGCACCGACCCCCTTCGCCATCGAGTGAGGCGCGACCTGCCCGTGAGCCTATTACGCGATGGTCCTGAGCACCTGCTCCAGCCGCGCCTTGTGGGCCTCCAACTCGGCCTTGAGCGTCTCCAGCCTCTTGGTCATCTCCCCGCTGACCTTCTGCTCGACGCTCACCGCATTCGAGTACAGGTAGTTGAACTGGTCGGCCAGCATGGGCTGGGGGTAGCTGGAGATGGTCGGGTCCGTCACCAGGGCGCGCTGGATCTCCTCGAGCTGCTTGCGCACGTCGCTCCCCTGAGCGGCCCGCTGCAGCGCCGCGTCCACCTTCTCGATGGTGGTGCGGACATCGCTCATGGCCGCCAGGATCCGCAGCGCCAGGTCGAACTGGGCCTGGAGATCGGCCACGGTCATGCCGTCGGCGGCGAGCCTGGGATCGATCCTCACCTCCAGGGGCTGCGTGGCGCTCTTCCCGTCCACCGTCAGGCGCACTTGGCAGGCGTCGGGCACCGCCTTGGGAGCGGAGGAGTTGAACGACCGCACCACCTTCCCGGCGCCGTCGAGGATCTCCAGCGTCGCCGACTGGGTGTCCTTCCCGAGCCAGTAGTCGATCTGCGCCCCCGAGGGAGTCCACTCGGGCTGGTCGGGCGCGGCGGCGCCATAGCCCATGAACCCCGCCCTCGGATCGCCCCGGGCCACGTCGATGTCGGTGACCGACGTCACGGGCAGATTGCGCTGGAACGCCTGCCACGTCTTGCCGTCGTCCAGGGAGACGAACATGCCGAATTCCGTCCCGGCATAGAGAAGCCCTTCACGCTCCGGGTCCTCCTTGATGGCCCGGGTCGGGAAGTCGGCGGGGGAATGCCGTTGGTCCCCGTCGTGAGGAGCGTCCACGTCTCGCCGAAGTCCTCCGTCCTGTAGATGAAGGGACGGAAGTCGCCGAGCAGCGTCAGGTACATGGCGAAGTACGCCTTGCCCGCCTTGTGCCTGGACGCATCGATGTTCTGGATGCGCCCCTCCGGGGGCATGTCCTTGGGCGTGACGTTCTTCCACGTCCTGCCGTTGTCCCGGGTGACCTGCACCAGGCCGTCGTTGGCGCCGCTCCAAATGACGCCGGCCTGCACCGGCGACTCCTCGATGGCGTAGACCACCGAGTAGTGCTCCTCGCCGGTGATGTCACGGGTGATGGGCGTGCCCGACGCCACCTGCCGCTCCGGGCGGAAGGCGGTGAGGTCGGGGCTGATGGTCTCCCAGGTCACACCACCATCACGGGTGCGGTGGATATACTGCGACCCGTGGTAGACGGTGTTGGGATCGTGGGGCGAGACCTCGATGGGCACGGTGCGCTGGAAGCGGTACGGAAGATCCTTGGGGTTGGCACCGTAGAGGTTTCCATACCCCACGTAGTACTGCTTCTCATGCCCGGTGCGGGCCGAGTAGAGACCAAAGCGCCGTGTGCCCACCGGGGATGGAGAGCGACGGCGGGTTGGTGGGAATCCCGATGGTGGTGTTGTCCTGCTGGCCGGCGTAGAGCCAGGTGGGGTACTGGTCGTCGATGTCCACCTGGTACAGCTCGGCGGTGGGCTGGTTGTACTGGGTGGACCAGGTCCGGCCGCCGTCCAGCGAGACGTTCGCGCCCCCGTCGTTGGACTGGACGATGATGTCCGGGTTGTCCGGGTTGATCCACATGTCGTGGTTGTCGCCGTGGGGCGTGGACACCGCCTGCCAGGTGGCGCCGTCGTCGGTGGACCTGAAGAGCGTCTCGTTGTTCACCCAGACGATGTCGTCGGTGGTCTTGTAGATCCCACGGTCGCGGCTCTTCGCCCACGGGTTCCCCAGCGCGGCGGCCAACACGACGTCGGGGTTCGTCGGGTGGATCTCCAGGGCGCCGATCTGGCCCATCTTCTCCAGGCCGATGTGCCGCCAGGTCGCGCCGGCGTCGTCCGAACGGTACGCGCCCCTGCCGAGGATCACGTTGGAGCGGATCCCGTCGGAGCCGGTCCCCACGTACACGATCTTGCTGTTCGACGGAGCGACGCGGATGGAGCCGATGGACCCGGTGTTGAAGTAGCCGTCGGAGATGGGCCTCCATGTGGTCCCATAGTCGTCGGTCTTCCAGACGCCGCCGCCGGTGGCACCCATGTAGAAGGTGAAGGGGTGGTCACGGTGCCCCGCTACGGCGGTGACCCGGCCTCCCCGGGACGGTCCGACGCTGCGGTACCGGAGCCCCTGGAAGGCATTCTGGGAGAGAGATGCGGCGTTGGTCTGGGCCTGGGCCGGAAGGGCGAGGGGTGGCAGACAGAGCGTAGCCGCGGCCAGAACCAGGGAGAAGGTTCCGAGCCGACCGGCCGGACGAGAGTGCGCGGTGCTCATCGCGGGAGTCCCTCTGGAGTCGCTTCGAGGGTTTGGCGATGAGGCAGAATGCCGACGCCGTCTCCGGCGGTCAGGTCGCGCGCCCGCTCACGACCCGGCGACGACGTCGCGCACCCACCTCGTCATGCGCTCGCACAGCTCCTCCACCACCTCGGCGTCGGTGCGCCCCGAGCGCTTCAGGACGTGGAATCCATGGTCGGCCCCGTCCACCACGTGGAGTGCGGCCGGCGCTCGGAGCGCTCCCAGGAGCGGCCGAAGGAGGAAGAGCTTGGCGAGGGGGTCGCGGGACCCCTGGAGGAAGAGCATGGGGAGCCCCACGCCGGACAGGTGAGCGCCGCGCTCCCGCGAGGGGCGTCCCGCCGGGTGGAGTGGGAACCCGAAGAACGCCAGGCCTGCCACGCCCTCCAGGGGGCCCTGGGCGGCGGCAGAGGAGGTCATGCGGCCGCCCATGGACTTCCCTCCTGCCACGAGGGGGAGCCCGGGGGCCAGGCGCCTCGCCTCGGCGACGGCGGCGCGCACGGTCTCGACGAGGACAGGAGCCCGGTCCGGCGCCTTCCGCCCCTGCTCCATGTACGGGAACTGGTACCGGAGGGTGGCCACGCCCCGCTCTGCCAACCCGCCCGCCACCGCTTCCATGAACGGGTGGCGCATCCCCGCGCCCGCGCCGTGGCCGAACACGAAGAGCGCCGCCTCACGGCTGGAACGCTCGAGGAGGGCCGAGACCCCGCCGGACGCCTCGCCAGTGGGGAGTCGCAGTTCGACCCGGTGCATCTCGCTCATGGCCCCGCCCCGAAGAGGAGCGCCCGCCCCGGGAGCCTTCCCCGGGACGGGCGCGGTGTGCCTCTATGCTGCGGCGGGGCTCACCCCACGCCGAGCTTGATGCCGATGTTCAGGATGGGCCAGAGCTTGAGGTAGGACCCGAAGTCGTCCTCGATGGTCTGCTCTTCCTGGCGGAGGCGGGTCTGGAACGTCGCCGAGCCGACGACCGCCGGGTCCCCGGTAGCCGTGAGGCTCACCTCGGGGTCGCCCAGCATGGCCACGCCCAGGTCGAGGAAGAGGCCGATCCCGCTCTTCGTGTGCTTGCCGAAGCCGATGAGCACGTAAGGTGCCGAGCTCTTGGACTCCAGCGTGCCCTTCACCTCCGCGACGTCGGTGGCGGTGTACGTGGTCCCGCCGATGTCGATGCTGGCGCTCCCCGTGAGGGAGCCGGTCAGGCTGGGGTCGTCGGGCTTGAAGAGCATGCCCCCGCCGATCCGGAAGCCGCTGCCCAGGTACAGGTCGGCGCCGATGTTGTACCACGTCTTCGGGAGCTTCAGCGTCGCGTCCACTCCCTCGCCCGGCTCCCAGAAGCTCGGGTTCTTGAGCTCGACGGGCAGGAGGCCGATTCCTCCGCGGATGACGAAGGCGTCAGTCAGCCCCAGGGCGCCTTCGGCGCCGATGCCCAGCGTGCCGGCGCGGGCGGCCACGCCGAATCCCTGCGCCGAGAGGGCGCCCGGGACGCCGAGGAGAGCGGCAGTGGTGAGGACGAACAGGCTTCTCTTCATGGATTCTCCGTTCTCGTCGGAACCTGCGGGGAGGGTGAGGGACCGCACCGGTGAAGGTCATCAAGTATAGGTTCGGTACACGAAGGCGGGAAAGAACGATCCACCCGCCCTGGTGCTACTCGGCGCCGCCCGGCGCCGCTCGGTGCCTCCGCCCACGCTCCCGCGTGCTCCCCGCCGGGCCCGCTGGTTCCACCGAGCGCGAAGAGCGTATATCTTTTAATTGAGAACGGTTCTCAACGATTCCCTGCCCACGCCTGAGACGGCCAGCCCCGGCTGCCTGCCCTGAACGCTTCTTCCTCCGCCCCCCAAGCCCCGACGGCGACCTCCCCGCATTCCGCCGGAGCCCACTCGGGTCATGGGCTTGCCACGCGGTCTCCCCAGACCGGCCGCCTGCGGGTGGCCCTGGTCGGGAACCCCAACGTGGGCAAGAGCGTCCTCTTCAACCGGCTCACGAACGCCTACGTGGTGGTCTCCAACTACCCGGGCACGTCGGTGGCGCTCGCCCGGGGCCATGGCCGCCTGGGCACCCACAACCTGGAGGTGGTGGACACCCCGGGCGCCTATGCCCTCGCCCCGGGCACCGAGGAGGAGCGGGTCACCCAGGCGCACATCCTGACCGGGGAGGCCGACGTCCTCGTGCAGGTGGTGGACGCCAAGAACCTCCCCCGCGGGCTCCCCTTCACCCTCCAGCTCCTGGAGTGCGGCCGGCCTCTGGTGCTCGCCCTGAACATGATGGACGAGATGGAGAAGCTGGGCGTCTCGGTGGAGGTGGCGCTCCTGGAGGAGCGGTTGGGCATCCCCGTGGTCCCCATGGTGGCGGTGCGCGGCGAGGGAATGGACGCTCTGGCGGAAGCGCTGGACCGGACGCTGGCGGGACCGCTCCCGCCGCCCCCCCACTACCCCAACGGGGTCGGGGACGCGGTGAGCCGCGTCCGGAGCCGGCTCACCGGTTCTTACGGCGTGCACACCCAGGCACTTGCCTCTCTGATGCTGCAGGGAGACCCCGGGGCCGCGGAGTTGGCGGCCGCCCGGGAGCCGGACGGCGGCGCCGCAGTCCTGGAGGAGGCTCGCCAGGCGGCCGGATCTCTGGGCGGCCCTGCCGCCTACCGCGTGGCCTTCGAACGGCAGCGCGTGGCGCGGGAGATCCTGGAGGGCGTGCTCTGGCAGACGAAGCCTCCGCACACGCTCATGGCCGATCGCCTGGGGCGCATGCTCTCCCGCCCCCTCACGGGCGTTCCCGTCCTCCTGGCCGTGCTCTGGCTGGGCCTCTACGAGTTCGTCGGCGTCTTCGGCGCGGGCACCCTGGTGGACCTGATCGAAGGCCCGCTCTTCCAGGCACGTATCAACCCGTTCCTGGAGCGCCTCTTCACCGGCATTCCCTGGGAGTGGCTCCGTTCGCTCTTCGTGGGCGAGTACGGGATGCTCACGCTCGGGCTCCGCTACGCCGTGGCCATCATCCTCCCGGTGGTCGGGAGCTTCTTCCTGTTCTTCTCCGTGCTGGAGGACAGCGGCTACTTCCCCCGCCTGGCCCTCCTGGTGGACCGCACCTTCAAGCGCATCGGCCTCTCCGGCCGCGCCGTCATCCCCATCGTCCTCGGCTTCGCGTGCGACACCATGGCCACCCTGGTCACGCGCACCCTGGAGACGAAGCGGGAACGGGTGCTCTCCACGCTCCTCCTGGCGTTGGCCATCCCCTGCTCCGCCCAGCTCGGCGTGATCCTGGCCATCCTGTCGGGGCAGCCCAAGGCGCTCTTCGTCTGGTTCCTGTCGCTGCTCGGGACGTTCCTGGTGGTGGGCTGGCTCTCGGCCAAGCTCCTCCCCGGGGAGAGGGCTTCGTTCCACATGGAGCTCCCGCCCATGCGCATGCCCCGGCTGGGGAATGTCCTGCTCAAGACCTACTCCCGGATGCAGTGGTACTTCCTTGAGGTGCTCCCCCTCTTCCTGGCCGCGAGCATCATCCTGTGGGCTCTGGACGTGACCGGGCTCATGGGGTGGGTCATCATGGGGCTCACGCCGGTGGTGGGGCTCCTCGGCCTCCCCGCCGAGACCGCCACCGTCTTCCTGTTCGGGTTCTTCCGGCGTGACTACGGCGCCGCCGGGCTCTTCGAACTGAACCAGGCCGGCCTCCTGGACGTGGTGAACCTCACGGTGGCCGCCGTCACCCTCACGCTGTTCGTGCCCTGCATCGCCCAGTTCCTTATGATGGGGCGGGAGCGGGGGTGGAAGACGGCGTGGGGGATATTCGCGCTCATCACGCCCATCGCCTTCGGCGTCGGCTTCGTCCTCAACATCGTCCTGAGGGGGATCGGCTGGTGATCTGCGGTTACTGCGGCAAGCCCTTCGATGAGGACCGGAGCCAGCCGGCGTGCCGGCAGTGCCCGGTGGGGGCCGGGTGCGGGCTGGTGCGCTGCCCCCACTGCGGGTACGAGAACCCGGGGACGCCGGGGTGGATCGCGTTCCTCAGGAAGAAGCTGGGCGGAGGCGAGCATCCTGAGCCCCCTGCGAGGCCCACCGGCGTCTCCCTCCCCATGCTCGGCCCCAAACCCTAGGAGCACGTATCGTGGTCGCCATCCTCATGAAGCCCCTGAGCGGGTTCCGCATGAAGCTGCGTGACGGGTTCCGGGCCTGGGTGGGCTGGGAGGACGCCTGTCCCGAGGGAGGGCCGCCGGTGCAGACCGTCCACAAGTGCGACTCGGGATGCTGCCCGTCGCACCCGGTGACCACGCTCCCCGTGGGCACCGCCGGTGTGGTGTCGTGCCTCACCGACCCGGACCACCCGAGGGCGGCGCGCCTCGCCTCGCTGGGGATCCTTCCCGGCGTGCCCGTGCGCCTGGTGCAGGCATACCCGGCCTACGTGCTCCGGGTGGGCTTCGCCGAGATCGCGCTGGACGAAGACATGGCGCGGCTCGTCCGGGTGATCACCGGCACCGAGCCGCGCATGCTGGAGGAATAGCCCCGGGGGGCGCCGCGCTCGCGACGCCCCCCGGATCGGTCCGACCGGCTCAGGACTCCGGCTTGGGGCCCATGGGCTCCACGGCATACCGGCCGTCGTGGTTGGCCACGTTCCAGGCCGCCTGATGGATGAGGCGCACGATCTTGATCATCTTCTCATAGTTGATCTTCGCCTCGTCGTCGCTCGGCAGGTGGTAGTCCGGGTGGAGTCCGGTGAAGAACCAGACCGCCGGGACGCCGCGCTCCAGGTAGGCCCAGTGGTCGCTGCGGCGGAGCAGCTGCGAGGGGTTGTTGTCGTACCGGCGCTTGATCTCGAGGCCGATGTCCTTGTTCGCCGAGTCCACGGCGGCGGCGAGCCCCGGCGCCCGCGAGAAGCCGATGAGGTTCACCGCGTTCGCGTTGGACTCGGCGGACTGGGGCGGGAGACCGTTGAAGCGCCGGCCCCCATCCGCCGGGATCTCCTCATTGCGGCCGATCATGTCGATGTTGAACACGGCCACCGTGTTGTCCAGCGGGAAGGGCGGGTCCATGGTCAGGTGCCAGGCTCCCAGCAACGGCCCCCGCTCCTCCGAGTCCAGGGCCGCGAAGACAACCGAGCGCTTCGGCCCCAGCCCTTCATCCTTGGCCTTCTTGAACGCCTCGGCCAGCGCCAGCAGCGCCGCCACGCCGGAGGCGTTGTCGTCGGCGCCGTTGTAGATGCTGTCCGGGGTCGCCCCGTTGTGGTCGTAGTGGGCCAGGATCAACACCGCCTCCCCGGTCAGGTGCTCGTCGGTCCCGTCGATCTTGGCGACGATGTTCCTGGCGTGCGTGCGGCGGCGCTCGATCACGGTCTTGACGTTCACGTAGGTCCCGGGGAGATCCACCACGCCGAGCCCGTCCTGCGCGGCCTCGGCGGCCTGGGCCAGCTCCATGAGCGAGCGGCCGCTCCCCTTCACCAGGGCCTCGGCCAGCTCGACGGAGATGAAGCCGCCGGGGATGTTGATGGCCTCCGCCCACGCCGGGTGAACGAAGCGCTCGATGCGGCGCGGCTGGTCCGGCCAGGCGTCCTCGGCGGCTGCGGTCCAGTCTTCCACGTCGGGCCGGTTGTGGATGTCGCGCACGAAGAGGATGGCCGAGGCCCCCCGCTCCTGGGCGGCCAGAGCCTTGTTCCACTCCCGGGAAGCCGTGGCGGTCACGTAGCCGTCGAAGGGGCTGGCGGGGTCGTTCACCCCCGGCTCACGCTCGAGGACGAGGACCACCTTCCCGGAGACGTCGGCTCCTTTGTAGTCGTCCCACCCGAGGCGCGGCTCCACGATGCCGAAGCCGGCGAACACGACCTGGCCGGACCCGGATCCGAGGGTCGCGACGTTGAGGGGATACCAACCGGCGCCGGGCGCTCGCTGGCCGCCCACTCCCCGGACGGTGAGGCGGCTGCCCTGGATGAGGCTGAAGGATTCCAGGTCGAAGAGCTGCTCGTAGAAGCCGCCCGCGAACGCTGGATCCACGCCGATGGACTCGAAGCGGTGGAGGATGTAGTCGCCAACCTTCGTCGCCTCGGGCGTGCCGACCAGCCGGCCTTGCGTGGAATCGTCCGCGATCGCCTGGATGTCGGCCTTCAACGCTTCGGGCGAGAACGCGTCGTTGTACGGCGCTGTCCAGTCCTCGCCGCATGCACCCAGCGCGATGAGGGAGAGAAGGGCGAAGGCGCCACGGGTTCGAAGAGGCCGGCGCTGCGAAACGCTCACTCGGTCCTGCACGTTCATATCTCCTCCTTACCGGGGCACGATGCCATTGCCGAGCGCCATGATCATCTGGTCGATGGCCGAGACGACGGGCCCGCTGCCGAGCCCCGACGCGTTGCTGAGGATACTGAAGATCAACTCACGCCCCTCGGGCGTGGTGACGTAACCGCTGGCGGCGTTCACGCCGTTCAGCGTCCCCGTCTTCCCGAATGCCCGCCCTTCCAAGCCGCGCAGCCGGTTCGACAGGGTGCCGGGTCTTCCGGGGCCGGTGAGCCCGTCGTGAAACACCTGACCCCAGGGAGCGGTGCGGGCGTACTCCAGGAGCTGCACCACAGCGCCGGGTGTCACCAGGTTCTGCGGGCTCATCCCGGAGCCGTCGTTGAGGACCAGCGCCGTGGAGTCGATGCCCACGGTGCCGGCGAGGAACTCCATCTCGACGGCGATGCCATCGCGCCAGCTCCCCCTCCCCCGCTTCTCCGCGCCCAATGTGCGCAGCAACTGCTCCGCAATCCAGTTCTGGCTGGGCTGCAGGATGTTCTTCACGATCACGCCCAGGTCGGGCGATGACCACGCCGTGAGCTCACCCACCGGGAGCGGCGTCGCCGCCCCGTCTACGAGTCCTCCGCGGAGCGCGGCGGCTTCCGTGGAGTCACGCACGACGCGCACCGCCCCGTCGATGGCGATCCCCCTGCTCCGCAGGGCGTCGGCCAGGGCGTGGGCAGCGAAGACCACCGGGTCGGTCATGGGGACGCGCAGCAGCCGGGGCTCGGCGCCCAGCGGGATCGAGCCCCGCAGCTTGAGCGTGTCACTCCAGGGCCCGCGCTGGATGGAGATGCGTCCCCTGCCGCCGGGCCTGAGATCTCCCGGCAGCTCTTCTGCGGCCTCACCGGTGACAACCTCGCTGGCGATGGGGACGATCCCCGCCGGCGTCCAGGGAGTCACCACGGCAAGCTCCCCTGTCGTCGCGCCGGGAGCCACGCTCACGATCATCACGCCCTCGGACACCACGAAGGCGCCGGTAGGCGGCGCCGACGTCCCGTTCAGGTTCCCGAACGTCCAGGCGCCGGGGATCACCGCCTCGTCGAAGAGGCTGGCGTCCACGACCAGGTCCCCGGTGACCCGCTTCACGCCCTCGGCCACGAGGGAGTCGGCCAGCGAGTCGAGGACAGCCAGGCTGCGCCGGTGCGACGTCGCCGCGTCGGGGCGGACCGTAACGGTGTCACCCACCGCGTTCACCACAATGGGATCGGGAACGTGGAAACGCTCAGACCAGGTTGGGTCGCCCCGGCCGACGACGACCAGGCCCTGCGCCGTGCCGGTCCCAGCGTCGAAGCCCACCCCCCGGATGGGGGTCCGGTACTGCCAGTCGGGTCCCAGGACGTGGAGCGCCGTGGTCGTTGGCCAGTACTTCTGGTTCGATGCCGGCACGAAGTGGCGGTCCGAGTTGTGCCGGAAGAGTACGCGTTTCGCCGCCGGGTCGTACACCTCGATGCCGATGTGCGCCCGGTGCAGCGGTGGGGTCCCGATGATGGAATCGGCCAGGCGCGCGAAGTCGGGGGTCGCCGGCGCCGGAGGCGGCGGCGGCCCCGGCGGTGCCGATCGCGCGCAGGCGGCGGACGCCAGCAGAACGGCCAGCGCGCCGACGCGCAGCACCGGCGGACGAGGCGTCCAGAAGGTCGTGCTCATCTAACCCTTATACTCTCCACGAGGCGAGCCAAATCGCATAGCCAGGCACCGCCACCGCCACGGTTGCCGCATACCCCACATCTGCGGCGGCGATCCCGGCGGAGCAGCCCTCACTATACGGGGATCACCCCGAAGCGAACAGGAGTGGCCCGAATGTCAGGCCGGAAAGGCCTGGGCGAGCACCCTCAGCCGTTCGTGGCGCTCGCGGCACACCTTCCGGGTCGTGTCCAGGTCGATCTCGCCCTTCCGGAAGCGCCGCTGGTGGGCGAAGTACTCGGCGGGATCGGCCCAGTCGGGTTCCACGTTGATGCGGTACCGGACGCCGTCGAACACCTCGTAGAGCGGAAAGAGCCCGGACCTCACGGCCAGGCGCACCAGCTTGACCGAGTCTCCGGGTTCGGACTTCCACCCGGTGGGGCAGGGCGAGTGGATGAGCAGGAACTTCATTCCCCTCGTCTTGAACGCGGTGAGGAGCTTGCGCCGGAAGTCCTCGGGGTGGGCGATGGAGAGGGTGGCGGCGTAGGGGACCCTGTGCGCCGCCATGATGGCCATGATGTCCTTCTTGGCCTCGTGCTTCCCCCCCGGCGTGGTGGTGGTGCGCGCGCCCACAGGTGTGGCCGACGAGCGCTGGCCTCCCGTGTTCCCGTAGATTTCGTTGTCGTAGCAGAAGTAGAGCAGGTTCTCGTTCCGCTCTGCGGCGGCGGAGAGCGAGGCCATGCCGATGTCGTACGTGCCCCCGTCCCCGGTCCAGCAGATCACCTGCCCCGGCTCCTTGTTCAACTCCTTGATGGCCGCCATCCCCGAGGCCACCGCCGGCGATGAGGCGAAGGTGGTCGCCACCACCGGCACCGAGTAGGCCGAAGTGGGGAAGCTCCCCACCGCCACGACCCCGCAGCACGCCGGGATGGCGAGTTGGCACGTCTCCCCGGCCTCGGCCAGGGCCCGGCCCACCATGCCGAGGGCGATGCTCATCCCGCATCCGCCGCAGTTGGTATTCCCCACGCGCAGCAGTTGATCGTCAGAGGATGGGAACTCGGGGACGTGGAACCCATCCCGGATCTTTACGCGGTCCGTCGCCACGGTGCTCACTGGTCCACCTCCGTCGCGGGCTTCATGTCGGCCCAGTGCGGCGGCCCCGCGACGTCCCGGCCACCCAGATCGTCGAGGATCCCGTCCACCAGAGCGGGCGTGACGTCGCCTCCGCCCACGCCCACGATGTAGTCCTGGAGCACCAGGCCCGGCCGGTGCCCCTGGAAGGCGGCGCGGGCGTCCTGCCACCAGATGCCGCCGACGCCGGCTGCGTAATCGCGGTCCAGGACGCCCACGCGCTGCGCCGACGCGCACGCTTCGCGGAGCGCCGCCTCGGGGAAGGGCCGGAACATGCGCATCTTGACCATCCCCACCTTCTCGCCCGCGGCCCGGCGCCGGTCCACCACGCGGCGCGTGGTGAGGGCGATGGTCGCCGACGCCACCAACACGGTGTCGGCGTCTCCGCAGCGATAGGCATCGAGCACGCCCCCCGGCTCCCTGCCGAACACCCCGGCGAAGGCGGCCCGGCATTCGTCGTACACGCCCGGAACGCGCTCCATGGCCTCCCGGATGTCCATGCGGTGGGACACGGTGGCGTCAGGCCAGACCATGCCGCCGATGGCGCGAGGGTTGGCGTCGTCCAGGCGATGAGGCAGATCCAGCTCCGGGAGGAACCGATCCGCCTGCTCCTGTGTGGCCAGGTCCGTCTCGCCCTGGGTGTGGGACACGACGAACCCGTCCATGCACACCATCACCGGGAGCAAGATCCTGTGGTCCTCGGCCATGCGGAACGCCAGGAGCGTCAGGTCGTGGACTTCCTGGTTGTCCGACGCGTAGAGCTGGACCCAGGGGAAGTCGCGGAGCGCGAGGGTATCGCCCTGGTCCACCCAGATGTTCCAGGGCGGGCCCAGGGTGCGGTTCACCGCCGCCATCACGATGGGAAGGCGGTAGAAACCGGCCACCATGACGTTCTCGAACATGTAGGCCAACCCGTTGGACGAGCTGGCCGTGAAGGCCCGCGCCCCGGACACCGACGCACCGATGGTCACGGCCATGGCCGAGTGCTCGCTCTCCACGGGCACCACCTTCCCCTTGGTGAAGGCGTAGCCCGCCACACGCTCGACGATCTCGGTCTGGGGCGTGATGGGATAGATCCCGCACGCCGCCCCCCGCGCGTTCCGGTTGGCCTCGCCCGCCACGCACAGGGCGTGCCCCGCGGCGTGGTTCCCGGTGACGATATCGAGTGCCATGTCCTTCTCCTACAGGTGGCTCATGAAGACGACGTTGCGGGGACACTCGGTGACGCAGATCCCGCACCCCTTGCAATAGGCGTAGTCGAACACCAGGTCATGGCCCACACGCTTGAGCACACCCTCGGGGCAGTACGTCACGCAGAGGTCACACTCGTTGCACACGCCACACGACAGGCAGCGCTTGGCCTCCGCTGGAGTGGCGAGCCCCTGGTGGATCTCCTCGAAGGTGGTCTGCCGCTTGCCCAGGCTGATAGGGTCCCCGGCCTCGGCCGGCTGGCGCTCGAAGAGGTGCAGGCGGAGCGCGTCGGCCGTGATCACCTCGTCGTGCCAGACGTGCACGTCCGAGCGCACGCGGGCTTCCTCCCCGGTGAGCACCACGTCCCCGGTGAGGGTCTGGTGGATGTGGAACGCGGACCGGCGCCCGCTGCCGATGGCGGCTGCCACGGTGCCGTCGCCGGTGGCCAGGTCGCCCACGGCGTAGACCGGCGTCTCCAGGAGCCCCAGGAGCTTCGTGCCCTCCCGCACCTCCGTCCCCTCGGGGAAGACGGAGAGGTCGGGGGACTGGCCCAGGGCCAGGATCACCTTGTGGCACGCCAACGAGTAGTCCGAGCCGGGGAGCTCCACCGGCGAGCGGCGTCCCGAGGCGTCGGGCTCGCCCAGTTCCATCCGGCGGCACACCAGGTGTTGCTCGCCCAGGTCGCCGTCGGCCTGCGCCATGCGCTGGATGGCCATCGGCTGAGCGAGGAAGTCCATGGTGACGCCCTCCTCCAGTGCTTCCTCGATCTCCTCCCGGATGGCCGGCATCTCGGCCCGGGTGCGCCGGTACACGATGCGTACCGACGCGGCTCCCAGGCGGACCGCCGAGCGCGCCGCATCCATGGCCGTGTTCCCGCCACCCACCACCACCACGTCCTCGCCGTCCAGGCGCTTGGCCACCCCCTCGTGGACCTGGTCCAGAAAGTCGATCCCCTGCAGGACCAGGTCGTCGTCTCCCACGCCGAGGCGGAGGGAGCGGAGCTCCTGGAGCCCCGTGGCCACAAACACGGCGTCGTGGGTCCTGGCGATGGAGAGGAGGCGCTCCCGGTCGATGAAGACCCCGGTCACCGCCTCCACACCCAGGTCCAGGATGCGGGCCACCTCCCGGTCCAGCGTCTCGTGGGGGAGGCGGAACTCGGGGATCCCGGTGCGGAGAAGGCCGCCCAGGCTGGAGCCCCCTTCGTAGAGGGTGACCCCATAGCCGAAGAGCGCCAGGTGGTAGGCGGCCGCGAGGCCCGCGGGCCCCGAACCGATGACGGCCACCCGCTCGTCCCGGCGCTCGGCGGGGACCAAGCTCACCTTCCCGTGGTCACCCGCGAAGCGCTCCATCTCCCGCACGTTCACCGCCTCGTCCAGGGCGACGCGGTTGCACACCGCCATGCACGGCGCCGGGCACACGCGCCCGCAGACGGAGGGGAAGGGGGTGGTGCGCAGCAGGATCTCCAACGCGTCGTCGGTGCGGTCCTCGGCCAGAGCTTGGAGGAAGCCCCGCACGTCGTTCCCCGCGGGGCAGGCATGGTTGCACGGGGGCACGTACTGTTGCCGCTTGGGCTGCTCCGAGGCCCACTTCCCGGTGGCGACGGTGGGACGGGCGCCCCCCGCCCCGGTGAGGAAGCCGGGCTGACGGTCGAAGCGCACGGCCTTGGGCCGCCCGTCACCCGGCGCGGCCGGCTCCGCCGCGTCCACCATGGCCACGGCGGCATACGCGTCGGAGGCTGCGTTCACGTTTCCGCCGCCGAAGCCCAGGTGCGCCAGCGCCGCCAGCATCTCCTCCAGGGGGAAACCCAGGATGCGGCCCACGGCGCCGGCCAGCGCGGTGTTCACGATGGGCACGGAGCGCGTCCCCAGCCCATGGGCGCGCGCGATCCCCGTGGCGTCCACGGTGGCCACCCGATTGTGCGGGAAGTCCCCGGTGAAGGCCCCGGGCTCCTTCTCCGTGTTCAGGAGGATCCACCCGCCGGGCTTCAGGCCCCCCACGATGGTAGGACCCACCAGCGTCGGGTCCAGCACCACCACGTGGTCCGGCTCGTAGATGAGGTTCCGGTTCGTGATGACCTCGTCGTCGAAGCGGCAAAAGGCCTGCACCGGGGCGCCGGAGCGCTCGGCAGCGTAGAGGCCGAAGGCCTGGACCGACTGGTGCTGGAGGAAGCGGGAGGTGGCGATGAGCTTGGCCAGGGTGACCCCTCCCTGACCGCCACGCCCGTGGATCCGGATCTCGACCAATGGAATACCCTCCGGTTCGGGCAGGGAGGGTCGGCCGCGGCCGGCTTGGCACCGCCGGGCGGCCGGGCAGGGCCCGGACGTCGCATGAGAACCGCACTAAAGATGGCGAGGGGCGCACCGGGGTCAAACGCCCTCCGGGTGAGGGGTTCTCCCCTGCGGCGCGTAAGGATTTGGGCGGGGGGCGGAAGGCTGCGCACCGGAGGGCGCTGGAGACTGGCCCGGCTGGCGCCACCCGGTCCCCGGAACAACGCGGCGGGAGGGGGCGCCCCCCGAAATGACCCGGGCAGGTTGTAGCACCACAGGTACCCGAGCCCGCGGCCGTGCCCCCGGCGTACGGGACGGGGGCCGTGGCGACCCCCAAGTGGATCCGTCAACAAATGTCTACGCCGCCAGCCTCCACAGCTGAGCGACCAGAAAACACACCGTGAACCCCATGCCGAGGGGCAGCAAAGCCGCCACCGCCGTCCACCGCCTGCTCCCGGTTTCCCGGTAGACGGTGTAGAGCGTCGTGGAGCACGGGTTGTGGAGCAGCGAGAAGAGCATGAGGTTCACGGCGGTGAGGAGGGTCCACCCTCCGGCCCGGAGCACCTCGGCGGTAGCGGCGACCGATTCCAGCTCGAACATCACGCCGGCCTCGGGCCCCCCGGCCACCCCGGTGGTGAGCACGGTGAGCATGAGCACCGTGGGGATGACGATCTCGTTGGCGGGGATGGCCACGACGTAGGCCAGGAGGATCACGCCGTTCAGGCCGATGAGGATCCCCAGCGGGTCGAGCCACCCCACCATGTGCTCCGCCAGGCTGGCCCCACCCAGGTGGATGTTGGCGATGAGCCAGATTACCGCTCCCGCCGGCGCCGCGAAGACGATCGCCCTCCACAGCACGATGAGCGTCCGGTCCACCAGGGACGTGTACAGGGTCTGTAGGATGCGGGGCGGGCGGTACGGAGGGAGCTCCAGGCTGAACGTGGACGCTTCGCCGCGGAGCACGGTGCGGGAGAGCCCCCACGACGTAAGGAGCATGAAGAAGATGCCCAGGAGCGCCACGGTGACCACCGCCGCCGCGGACACGAGACCTGCCACCCCGGAAGGCGCCAGCGCCCCGATGAAGATGCTGGCCACCAGGATCTGTGTGGGCCACCGCCCGTTGCAGAGGGAGAAGTTGTTGGTGAGGATGGCGATGAGGCGTTCCCGGGGGCTGTCGATGATCCGGGTGGACACCACGCCGGCCGCGTTGCAGCCGAAACCCATGGCCATGGTCAGGGCCTGCTTGCCGTGGGCGCCGGCCCGGCGGAAGAACCCGTCCAGGTTGAACGCGACCCGGGGGAGGTACCCGAAGTCCTCCAGGAGCGTGAACAGAGGGAAGAAGATGGCCATGGGCGGGAGCATGACGCTCACCACCCAGGCGGTAGCCAGGTAGACGCCGTCGAAGAGGAAGCCGGAGAGCCACCAGGGAAGCCCTATTCCGGCGCCTACGCTGCGCAGCCAGAGATGTACCGTGTCCACGAGGAACGCGGCCAGCATGGATGACGGGACGTTGGCCCCCTCGATGGTGATCCAGAACACCGCCGCCAGGACTGCGAGCATGAGAGGGAAGCCCGTCCAACGGCTGGTGAGGAGGCGGTCCAGGGCCCGGTCCAGGTCGAAGCCCGCCCGTTTCAACCCCGTCAGCTGCGCCTTCCGGGCCAGCTCCTCGGCGGCGGCGTAGGTCCGCTCCATGAGGGCGTCGTGGAAGTCCCCGGGGAGATCCCAGCGGAGGGTTCGGGCGGTCTCCAGAAGGCGCCGGCGCGCCGCGTCCGGCCCGGAGATCCCGGAGCCGTTGACGCCCAGCTCCCCGCTCTCCACCGCCTGGGTCACCGCCTCGTCGGCGTTGAGGAGGCGGAGCGCCACCCACCGTGCGTTGGCGATCCCCGGAAATGCCTCCTCCACCACAGGCACCAGCGTCTGGAGCGCCTCCTCCACACCCCTGGCGTGCTGCGCCACCCGGAAGGGCCGGGTGGTGGTCCGGCCCGAGGCCACCGCCAGGGCCCGCTCCAGGAGCTCGTCCACGCCCACCCTCTGCCGGGCCACCCCGGCCACCACCGGGACGCCCAGCTCCTTCTCCAGGCGGGCGGAGTCCACGCCGATGCCGTGCCGGCGGGCCTCGTCCACGAGGTTCAGGAAGACCACCACCCGGTCGGTGATCTCCAGGATCTGCAGGACCAGGTTGAGGTTGCGCTCCAGCCGCGTGGCGTCCACCACCACCACGGTCACGTCGGGACGGCCGAAGAGAAGGAGATCCCGGGCCACCTCCTCGTCGGTGCTCCCGGCCTGGAGGGAGTACGTGCCGGGGAGGTCCACCACCTTCACCCTCTTTCCGTCGTGGGCGAAGGCACCCTCGGCGAGCACCACCGTCTTCCCGGGCCAGTTCCCGGTGTGCTGGCGCAGGCCGGTGAGGGCGTTGAAGACGGTGCTCTTCCCCACGTTCGGGTTCCCGGCCAGCGCCATGAGGACGTCCCACCGGTCGTGGCTCAGCCCCAACCGTACCAGGTCCCGCTTCACGCGGCCCCCTCATCCGCCTGGATCGGGCGCTCCACGAGGATCCACGACGCCTGCTCCCGCCGGAGCGCGATCAGAGCCCCTCGGATGCGGTACGCCCTGGGGTCACCCCCGGCGCTCGTCATCTCGGGGGTGATCTCGGTCCCGGGAACCACGCCCAGGTCCAGGAGGCGGCGGCGCTGTGTGCCCTGGCAGGCGGACGATATGGCCACCACCCGAACCATTTCCCCCTGGCCCGCGTCGGCCAGCGAAACGCTGGAGACCCGGGCCCGCTCCCCCGCCGGGAGGGTTCGCACCGAGACGTTCCGCGCCTGCACCGAATCCAGGGCCCACTCCCGCCCGTCCCCCCGGAGGAGGATCTTCCTGTCGGTGCGCTTCAGGACCTCCATGCGCCCACCGGGAGCCATCCCGTGGGCCAAGAGCTGGTCGTAGATGGCCCGGGGCTCGTCCTCCAGGTGCAGGATCTCCACCGTGTCTCCGGCGGAGGCGCGCATGAGGGCGGCGCCGCGGAGGGGTGGGATCTCCCCCGCCGCCGTGGGGATCGGGTCTCCGTGGGGGTCCCAGCGGGGGTGGCCCAGGCGGCTGGCGAGGGCGTCGGCCTGGGCGGGTGTGAGCGCGTGCTCCATCCACTCCGCGTGATCGTGCCACTCCCCGGCGGGGACTCCGGTGCGGTCGGCCAGATACCGCTCCCACAGCCGGTGGGTCCGGACCACCCTGAGCGCCGAGGCCCGCCCCTCGGCGGTGAGCTCGGGAGCCTCTCCCACGGAGCCGACCAGCTCCAGGTGCTCCAGGTGCGCGAGGAGCCCCGCCGCGTCGCCGACGGAGATCTCCAGGCGGCCGGCAATGCTCTCCAGCGTGCACGCCTGCCCCTGCCCTTCGCAGGTGTAGATGTGCTTGAGCGCGTCCTCCACCCGCACCCGCTCGTCCAGGCGCCGGAGGCGGAGCCAGCGCGGGATCAGCCCCACGTGGGGCCAGAGGAGGAATGCGGCCACCACCACGATGCCCCCGAAGACGAGAAGGGCCAGGCGTGGGTCGGGCATGGGTGTCGGCGCGGGAAGGAGGAACACGAGGAACCGGAAAAATTTTAGCTCCGCCTAATTCTGTCGGAAGCCCTCGCCCGCGTCAATCTTCGGGCACCGGCGAGCGGGAGCGCCCTCCACGTCCGCGCCGGTCCTACTTCTCCAGGTAACGCCGGGCCGTCTCGTTCTCGGGGTCGAGGATGAGGATCTCGCCGAAGAGCCGGCGCGCTTCCGCCTCGTCGCCCCGGGCGTCGTGGATCTGCGCCAACTCCACCAGGTGGAGGAGGTCGGTGGGGTAGGCGAGCACCATCTTCAGCGCGATCTGGTACGCCGCGTCCGCCTTCCCCTGCATGCGCAGCGCGATGGCCAGCCGAAGGTTCCCGTAATAGTTGTAGTGGTCCACGCTCACGATCTGATACGCGAGCGCCTCGGCGTCGCTCCACCGCGCCTGGGCGAGAAGCGGGAGAAGGCGCCCCAGCTTGGGCTCGATGGCCATGGGCGCGGTCCGGGTCGCTACCTCGTAGTGGGCCGCGGCGTTGGCGTGGTTCCCGTTCAGGTAGAAGAGCCACCCCATGCGCAGGTTCACCGTGTACCCGTTGGGGTAGGCCTCGTACACGGGCGCCAGCGCGCGGATGGCGTTCTGGTAGTCCTGCACGCCCTCGTACTCGAAGGAGCGCTTGTAGGAGCCGGCGATGTCCAGCGTCTGCGTGCCCTGCCGCGCCGCGAGGGCGCTCGGAGCGACCGCGAACGCCGCCATGGTCAGCGCGGCAGCGACGCAGGCGGCCGCGAAGACGGAAAGACGGGCGCAACGCATGGTGAGGTTCCCCCCTCTCACAGAGTGAAGCCGAGGGACGCGGACAGCGTTCGCGTCCAGGCCTTGTTCGCCAGGCCCATGTCCTCGAAGCGCTCCATGTAGTACCCCGCGGAAAGGGCGGACCGGGGCGACAGGACCCACCTGAGTCCCCCGCCGAACCCGCCGGTGTGGAGCTCCGCCAGGTTGAACACGGTGAACCCTCCGCCCCGGACCGCGAAGGCCTGCTCCCCGGCCCACGCGAACCCGCTCAGGCTCAGGCGCCCCGACGTGTACGAGACCGAGGCTTCGCCGGACAGGAAATCCTGGCTCCCCAGCCCCACGTCCTCGGAGACGCGGATGTAGTAACCCCGCAGCGTGGCTCCCACGAAGCGCTCGCCCTCCCCAGTGGCCTTCGTGAACCCGGCAGACGGCGCCACCTGGGTGACGGTCAGGCCCCCGTCGTAGTCGCCGTAGCTGGAAAACGCACCCTCGGCCCCGGCGCTCCAGGCACCCACGCGGTACCGGCTCGCCCCACCGAAGAGGACGACGCCCCCGTCGCTGAGCGGGTCGTTGTTCGAGACGAGGTGCGCTCCCGCCCGCACCGCTCCCGACGAGCCATAGTAGCCGTAGGCGGCGGCCACGTCGGTCTGGCGCAGCTGCCACCCATCCACGTAGTCCACGCCGGTGCGCGTCGCCCCCACTTCCACCAGGTGCTTCCACCCGGAGCCATAGGTGCCGTAGAAACCCGCCACCCACCCGGCGTCCTTCACCTGTGAGTCCTGGTACGACAGCGCCGTCGCGTGCAGCAGCACGTCGGTGCGCGACTGGGCCGCCCCGGGCGCGGCGAGCGCCAGCGCAGCCAGGATCAAGACCGTGCCTTCACGTAATCTCGTCATCCACTCTCTCCATGTTCAGATCCCCGACCCGCACGGATTGGAAGGCGCGGAAGGGGTGGAGCACCACCTGGGTCTCCCACTCGCGCCCGAGCAGCCCCGACCGCACCCGACCCACCACCCGCCGCTCCTCGGCGAACTCCAGCTCCACCGACACCGTGCCCAGGCGGGGAACCAGGGAACGCGCCAGGCGGACCAACGCCCTGCGCGCACCCCACGTCACCGTACCCGCGGGCACGTGGTCCGACCAGCGCAGGTTCCGCCGGTACGCCAGCGGGAGCCGGGGAAGCGCCAGGAAGAGGGCGTGCAAACAAGGGTCCGCCCCTTCCATGCGGTAGAAGTAGAAGGTGCCGTCGCGGGTGCCGAAGAAGATCCGCCCCCGCCCCGAGTCCAGGTAGAAGGTGCTGTCCGGCGCCATGCGCACGGTCAACTCCACCATCCCCTGCCGGACCGCGGGGAAGCGGACGCGGTCGCACCCGGCCACGCGGAAGCGGTAGACCTCGTCCAGCACGAACCCCATGCGGTTCTCCAGCGCCTTCTCCACGGGGAGCGACTCCACCAGCGTCCCCACGTCGGGCGTGTCGTTGGCGTAGAAAGTGCTGTCCGCCTGGTACGCCACGAAGCTGAACGGGAGCGTGGGCGCGCCCACCTGCTCGGTGTCCTGGACCTGGATGTGGATGTGGGGCTGGGGGGAATACCCCGAGTTGCCACAGAGCCCGAGGAGCGAGCCCCGCTCCACCCACTCGCCCTCACGCACCCGGATGGATCCCTCGGCGAAGTGGGAGATCTCCACGAAGAACCCGCGGTCGTCCTTCAGCACGACCAGGTTGCCCCAGTTGTTGGTCCGGTCCGTGACCCCGATGGGGTTGTCCGGATAGGCATCCACGACATGGACCACCCGTCCCTTGATGGGCGAGAGGACCGGCTTGCGGAACGCCAGGTACTCCTCGAGGCGCCCTCCCTCCCCATGGTGCGTCTCGCCCCGCGCGTCGGTGATGACGAAGTCGTAGGCGTAGCGCCACGGCCCCTGGTGCGTCCAGGGCCCGTCGAAGCCCTGCCAGACCGTCCAGCGCCCGGAGAAGGGGAGCGCCAGCGACCGCGGCGACCCGGGGTAGCGGAGCGTCCCGGTGAGGTGCTCGTCCAGCACCTCCTCGGGGGTGCCCGTCCCCCGGGCCAGAAGGGGGAATTCCACGAGCTTCAGCGCGTACAGGAAGCCGAGGGTCACGAGGTTGAACGGCAGCGCCAGCACGGGCACTCCCCACCGGCTCCAGAACACCTCGGAGGCGGTGAGAAGCACCGTGGACGTCACCACGGCCACGAACGCCAGCAGGTAGCTGTGCAGGGAGGGGACCAGGAAGACGCCCCCCAGCGCCATGGCGATGAGGATGAAGTTGAAGGCGCTCAGGTTGGTGAACGCCTGATCAGCGGAGCCCCCCAGCGCCGCCAGCGTCAGCGTCCCCGCGTAGTACCCGCCCACGGCCAGCAGGAAGAGGATGCGCGAGCGGGCCAGGAGCGCCACGGCGATGAGCGCGCCCGCTACCACCGACGGCACGAAGAACACCGCACCGACGGAGCGGAGGAACCCCCCCAGCCAGAGCGGGACCAGCGTCTCGAAGGCGGCCACGCTCCGCGGGTAGAGGGAGTCCACGTACAGGTTCGTGTAGCTCCCTGCGGCCAGGTACGCCAATGAACTCACCACCACGAAGGGGAGGCTCAACACCGGCAGGCGCAGGTAGTACCAGGCGGCGCTGAACAGCGTGTGCGTCAGGAGGAATGCCGCGATCCCCGCCGTAACCACGAAGAAGAGGGTGAGGGGGGTGAGGCGGAACAGGTACCCCAGGGAGAGCCCCACGAGGAGGGGGTTGTAAGTGTAGAACCCCGACTCCAGGAACGCCGCGCCCATGCCGATGAAGCGGGCGAAGGCGTAGGCGGCCAGCACCGCCGCCATCCCGGCCAGCGCCACGTTGGGGGCGAGAAAGGTGATGGCGAGGATCGTCAGGCCCAGCTTCCATCCCTTCAGGAAGAGGACCTCGCTGTAGCTGTCCGCCAGCGCTTCCGCGTGGCGGCGCACCTGGTGGGCCGCCTCGCCGGACGCCGACCGGCTCTCCCGGGGTGGGAACTCGGGCCGCACGGGTGCTACCGCGCCTCCACCTGCTTCAACCGGTCAGGGAGCCGCTCCCG
>Ga0315541_1000319_pt1 | contig 51577 bp, 37 predicted proteins | sample SalMarSW160190MG_FD_203095 | JGI IMG/M metagenome (GOLD analysis project Ga0315541, IMG submission 203095) | Salt marsh sediment microbial communities from the Plum Island Ecosystem LTER, Massachusetts, United States - Salt Marsh Sediment SW1601-190 ... | reverse complement strand
CAATCAGGTCCATCTTCTCACGCTTCATGCCGAGTCCTCCTTAACTCAGAAGCCTTGACCTGTTGGAGTCTTCGGCATTACCCGGCGATCTTACCTACTGAAAAGGGATGCACCCCGCCCTGCCGGCGCGGAAAAGTTGTGATTGCCGGCGGGCCCCGGACGATGTAGAATAAGCGCGTGAGATGATCGGGTCCGTTATGGTATAGGTGGCGCGCGGACGTTGCGTTGATCGAAAAGACCGCATTTATCATTCATTCTTGAGCCGGGACTGCGTCCCAGGCCACTTCGAGGACAGCAGCGGACGTGCGCACCGCATCGTAAAGGAGAAGGAAAATGCGCAGAAAGACCGGCTTCACACTGATTGAGCTGCTGGTGGTGGTATCGATCATCGCCCTGCTGGTGGCCATGCTGCTGCCGACCCTGGGGCGGGCGCGGCAACTGGCCACAAAAGCGTCCTGCCAGTCGCAAATGGCCGGCTACGGCCGGCAAATCAAGATGTACATCACACAGTACAAGGCCTACCCGCACTTCGCCCCGTCGACCATAGAGAAAGGAGTGCCCGGTCACGCGTTCGGCCAGCCATCCTGTACATATGCATACCCGAAGTTCTATGCCATCCTGGACGCCCAGGGGTTCCAGGGCTCTATCCCGACCACTTACGGCAACTTCGTGTATGACTGGCAACGCGACGAGGTCTGGGACAAGGCCTTCTGCCCGGGAATGGACTGGATGGCGTTGTGGGACTGGGCCGAACAGCAGGACAGCGCCGGCAACGACAAGCCGTACATGCATCGGGCCGCAATGGGGTATCAGTGGAACTTTGCCTTGCGCTGCGCCGTGCCGGACACGCCGACCATGTCCAAACGGGGCCGCGGGCGCTGGCTGAACCTGCTCGAACACTCGGATACTGCGGGGCCCAATGACGATACGTACTGGATGGACTGGCGGATCTGGCTGCGCGACGGTCAGATGTACGGCACCCAGGCCATCAGCGACGAGGAGATCAACCAGCCGGCAAGCATCGCCGAGGCCTGGGACTCCTGGGACCTGGCCTCCGCCCCGGGCGTCAGCAAGACCGACGCGAACGTCGAGAACGTCCTGCCCGGCTGGCACATCGGGCCGCAGACCGATGGCACCAACGGCTGGTTCATGATGAACGCCGCCCGGCACCCGGACGGCCCGAACATCCTCTACGCCGACGGGCACGTGGCCTCCGACGCGAACAGGCCGGTCAGCCCCGGCGACCTGGGCCCCTGTCCGGCCGGAAGCTGGGACGGCATTCGCGCGGTAAGCTGGAACGACTATCACGAGACGTTTGGCACCCTCTGGCACATGCTGCCCAAGAGGGAATTTCAGAATAAATAGGCCGCGCAGACTGAAGGGGCGTGATGATGCGGGCGATGTTGCACGTCGGGCTTGTCGCCGCCGCCGCGGCGCTGCTGCTGGGCTTTGCCGGCTGCAAGGGCGGGAAGGAGGCCAAGAGCACGGCCAGTTACTTGCTGGACCGGCAGCACGACATCTGGGACAACGTGCGCCAGACGCTTCAGTCGCCCAGCCCCAACTGGAACCTGCTGCGGACGCTGGACCGCGCGATGACCCAAACACTCAACCGGCTTGACAAGGACTACAACAAGGCCAACAAAGACGAGGTCCGGGCCAAGCTGGAGGCGATCCAAAAGGCCTTCGAGGAACAGGTCTGCTCGAAAGCCGACTTGTCCAAATCCAAGGCCACGCCCAAGAAAGGCGTCAAGCCCGAGGAGATTCGCGCCGCCTTCGACAAGCTGGACAAGGACTACCAGCAGCTCAAGGAAATGATCGATTAGGCTCCGCCAACGTTGAAGGTGTGAGTGGAGGCGGGCGAGACAGAAGCACAGAGACTTAGAGTTCAGAAAAGCTTAGGCTGGATCTCTGTTCCTCTGCGTCTCTGTGTCGAACCGACGAGAAGTTCTCTGCCGGCGGCGGATTCAATCGTGACGCTCCGTTAGCCGCCGGCGCCAAGCCGGGGGCGGGGGACGTCCTGGTGGTCGAACTCGTCGCCGCGGAAGCTGTGGCCCAGGTACGTCCGCCGGACCAGGTCGTCGTTGATCAGGTCGCGCGGGGCGCCCTCGCGCAGGACCTTTCCATCGTCGATGATGTAGGAGCGGTCGGTGACGCTGAGCGTCTCCCGCACGTTGTGGTCGGTCAGTAGGATGCTGATGCCGCGGTCCTTCAGGCCCTGAATCTCCCGCTGGAGGTCCTCCACGGCGATCGGGTCCACCCCGGAGAAGGGCTCGTCCAGGAGGATCATGGTGGGATTGGTCACCAGTGCCCGGGCGATCTCCAGCTTCCTCCGCTCACCGCCCGAGAGCGTGCGGGCCTCCTGATCGGTCAGCTCCAGCAGGCCGAACTGCTCCAGCAGGGCGTCGGCCCGCTGGCGCTGGACGCGGCGGGCCAGGCTCATGGTCTCCAGAACGGCCAATAGGTTCTGCCGCACCGTCAGCCGCTGAAAGATGCTGGGCTCCTGGGAGAGATAACCGATGCCGCGACGGGCGCGCTTGAACATCGGCATCCTGGTGACGTCCACGCCGTCGAAGAGGACCTGCCCCCGGTTGGGCGCGATCATACCGATGATCATGCGGAAAGTGGTGGTCTTGCCGGCGCCGTTGCGTCCCAGCAGCCCGACGATCTCGCCCTGGAGCACGCGCAGGCTGAGGTTGTCGACGACGGCCCGCCCGGAGTACTTCTTTATCAGCTTTTTTGTTTCCAGTAGGATCATTGCATTCGTTTCGCGCCTGTGCACAACCTGTGCAAAACACGCTCCTGTCCGGGCTTGGGCATGCCTCGACGTGCCCGCCGAAAAGCGTGCTCTTCTCGCCCGGTCGGGCCTCCAGGCCCGAAAACCTTAGGAATTCTGAAGATCCTTTCCTAAAGTGCATGGCCGGCAACAACTTACGAACCGACCCGGCTCCGGTTCGGCCGGGTCCACTTGGCGGCGCCCGCCGGGGGCCAGTGGCAACCCGGGGGCCGCCAGCAAATCCCATGCCGCGATCACCTCGGACACGAATGTGAATAACTCTATGACGGCGGCGGCCCGCGCTTCGGGTCTTCGCCCTATGGCGGACGCGTCGACTTAGCGTATCAGCCGCATCCTTCCCACATTGGGAACGATGGGCAGACCCTTCAGCAGCGGCAGGCGATAGCCTCCCGGCCAGTATACGAAGAACGCCTTGCCGATCATGTTGTATCGGGGGACGGTCCCGTCGCGATAGCCGGCGTGCAGCGTGTCGGCGTGGTGGCCCCACATCCGCGAGTCCTTGCTGGAGGGGCTGTTGTCTCCCAAGACGAAGAACTCGTCCAGGTCTACCTTGTGCAGGAACTTCCTCAGGACCATGGGATTGCCGGTGGTGCCCCAGCCTTTCCTGCGGGTGTCGTGCCCGTCGTCGTGGATGGTCGGGCAGGTGTAATAGACGTCCCGCATGAGGCGGACGTGGGAAAGCCGCGCCGGCCCGCCGGAGGCGAGGATGGCCACCATCGGCGTCGGCACCCCCCGCAGGACGGCGCCGAGGATCTCCTCGCGGTCTACCTGATACAGCCGGTCGGGGCTGTGCAGCACCTCCTTGCCGTCGACCCACAGGGCCACGCGGTGATCGACGTGTATCAAAGCCACCGGACAGCCGTGGCCGACCCGCAGCGGCTCCCGCCGGCCGGCGCCCCAGGGGGCATCGTCCCACCGGATCTGTCCGGCGCCATCGTCCAGGCCGTGCTCCAGCCGGTAGCCGCCGTCGGCCGACAGCCACGCCCGAAAGTGGTGGGCAAAACTGCTCAGGTGCAGACCCACCTCTGCCCGGGGGGTCTCGGGGGTGAACGTGAAAGACAGCTTCAGGTCGGAGTTGATGTCCGTCTTCTCGTCGTACGCCGGCCTCTCGGACGGCTGGTTGTAGGCGTAGTGGGGGCAGAACCGCCGTCGGTCGGCGACGAATCGCAGCTCCGCCTCCTCGTCCGGGCCGGCAAAGTGAAAGACCCGCCCGCCGTCGCCGGTAAGATCCCACGCCTCGGCCTGGCGGTGCTTCCGCCAGGGCGTCTCCCACGGCCGGCCGTCGCGGGAGGTGTACACCGCGGGGTCCGGCTGATAGTCGTTGTCGAAGATCACCTGCCACATCACCCGCTGGGTCCTGGCCGGCTTTCGCAGGATTTGCAACGGGCATTCAACGGCGGCCCGCTTGTGCTCGAAGTCTTTCTCGTCGATGACGTCATCGCCGTTGAAGTCCTTGCCGTCGCGGTAGAACACGTCGCCGTGCACGATCTCGATCTGCTGGCCCGGCAGGCCGATGAGCCGCTTGATGTAGTTCTGCTCGTTGTCCTGCGGGTTCTTGAAGACCACGACGTCCCAGGGGGCCGGCGGGCGGAAACGGTACAGGTACTTCAGCACCAGCACCCGGTCTCCGAAGTAGGCCCACTCCCGTCCGAAGCCTTTCTGATGGCCGCAGTTCGGGCACACCGCCGGCCCCGCGCGCGGCTGCCGCACCGCCGCCGAGAGCCTCGGCGCCTCGCCTTGGGGATTCCTGGGAATGCCGTAGGCGTAGTGATATCCGCACGCGGGGCACTCGAACTGCCAGTGCTGGCCCATCAGCCTCGGCGCCATCGAGCCGGTGGGAATGACGAAGGCCTCCAGCACGAACGAGCGCAGCACAAAGGCCAGGACGATCGCGATCCAAATGCTCTCGACCGTCTCGCGGAGCGATGCCAGGTGTTTCCGGCCTGCGGCGTCCTGTTGGGATGCGGGCATAGTCGTTTGATAAAGTGTAATACATTACCGGCGTCGGCGCGGTTCTGCAAAGGGCAAACTTTCCCTCCCCGCCGCGCGCCGGTCAAGCGGAGGCCGCGGCCTGCAACGTTGACGCCGTCGCGCCGGTGTGATACTTCCAGCAGGCGAGGAGTGAAGAGAATGGCGATGACCACCGAGCAGTTGGCCGCCCGGATCAAGCAGGTCGCCTACCTGAAAGGTGATTTCGTCCTTCGCAGCGGAAAACGCAGCAAGTACTACCTGGACAAGTACCTCTTCGAGAGCCGCCCGGACATCCTGTCCGAGCTTGGCCGGCGGATGGGCCGGCTCGCCGAGGACGCCGACGTCGTGGCCGGGGCCGAGCTGGGGGCGGTCTCGCTGGCGGCGGCGACCTCCCTGGCCACGGGCAAACCGTTCACCATCGTCCGCAAGGGCAGGAAGGACCACGGCACCGCCAAGCTGATCGAGGGAGCGGACGTTGCCGGCAGGAAGGTGCTGCTGGTCGAGGATGTCGGCACCACGGCCGGGGCCGCCCTGGCCGCCGCCAAGACCCTCGCCGACGCCGGCGCCGAGATCACCCGCATCGTCTTCGCCATCGACCGCATGGAGGGGGCGCGCGAGAACGTCGAGGCCGCCGGCTATGAGTTCCAGGCCGTCCTCAGCGCCGAGGACCTGGGAATCCACTGAGAATCAGACGACCGCCCGGTTTTCGTCCTCGTGGTCGGCGTGCTCGGCCTGGGAGCGCTTCTGGTCCTGCCGGCGGTGGTTGATGTCGAGCTTCTTTTGGTACAGCCGGTAGACGTCGGCTGGCGCCAGCCCCAGCAACTGGCAGATGCTCACCCAGAAGAACAGCATGTCCGTGGCCTCGACGCGGGCGTTCTGGAGGTCCTGCAATTCGTACTGCCGGCCCTCGCGGGCCTCGCGGTACCAATGCTTCCACGCCAGGGTCGCCTGGAGCTCGTGGCACTCGTCGGCCAGGGCGTCGAGATAGTTCTTCAGCGCCCTGCCGACCTCCAGGCGCACGGGTCCGCCCTCGTCCAGCTTGCCGCCGCGCTCGGCCCGGGCGAGGGCCTCGCCCAGCGCCTGGGTGTCGAAGCCCGCCCTGGCATTCAGCGCCGCCTGCTGCGGCCAGATGTCCTCCAGCGAATTGATCTTCACGTCCATTCCGCGCCTCCCGCCTGCATGCTCACCACGACGTACCGTCCCGGCCGTATCATAGCGACTCACCCCGCCCGGACAAGCACGAGCCGGACGAGAGGCCCGGAAATGGACGACCTGCCCGGCGACGGCTAGCCGGTGGGCAGCTCCCGGAACAGCGACGGGGCCGACCACGGCGGAATGGGCAGGTTGTGCAGCGCCGGCGTGTCCTTGACACACTCGGAAAAGCCCACCACCGCCAGGGTCAGGAACTTCGACTGGGTGAGATCCTCGTCCTCATGGCACAGGTCTTCCAGGAAGCTCAGGCAGGCCTGGCGAAAGGCCTTTGCCTCGCCCGGGTGAACGCGACAGACCCCCACGACCACCTTGCGCTGCTTGAACATTCCGGCCCGGAGGTCCGGCACGAGCACCCGCCCCGGCCAACCTTTGTGTCCGTGCTCGGCGCGGACGATCACATACCGGATGGCCCAGGCGCAGAACTTCCCCGGGGACAGCAGCACCCCCAGTCGATTCGGCCGGTAGCGGTTGTCCGAATCGGTCGGCTCGCGCTCGAACCATCGGGTCAACCGGATCTTGGCCTTCTGAACCAGCACCGCGTCTTTCGCGCCGACGCGGACCTGCCCCAACTCTACTCGTAAGCGTCCATCTGGGTTCCCTGCCATTTCGCTAACCCCAAAAAAATAATCACGCCACCTCCCTTACCCCTTTTGCACGTAATGGCCACACTGCCATTGGGCCCGACCTTACCTGTCATTACAGCGCAACCCAGGTTCACGTCAATACCATAACTGACCCCGGAGCGGTCATTTCCATCGGGTTTGGAGGACTTGGGCGCTGGCGTCGCCGCCGGCGGGGCTGCATAACCGAGCTTGGCCGCACGGGCGATGCAGCCCGGCACGTCATCGAAGCAGGCTCCCGGCAGATGCTGGGGGAAGGTCAACTTTGCCGTTTTTGCCGCGAGGAAAGGAGGCAGGATGATGACGAGGGCGCAATTCGGGTTCTGGCGTCTTGAGATCCTCCAGGAGATTTGCCGGCTGGCCTTTGAACGGCTGGCCGCCGCCGCCGAGGCGGCGGGCGGGCAGCGGGCCCACTCGCCGGGGCACCCATACTTCCCCGCCGAGGCGCGGGCGCTGCTGGAGGGCGCCATCGAGGGGAAGCTGGCGATGCTGGCGGCGGCGTTTCCCTCCGCCCGGGCGGGGGTGGCGCCGGACAAGGACGCCGGCTCGCTGCCGGCGCGGCTGGGGCGGGCGCATCGACTGTGGGCGGCGGCGGTCAGCTCGCTGGCGGACGACAACGAGCTGGACGTGCCCCGCCGGGACGGGCGCGGGCTGCTCCGCTGCACGCAGGACTTGGTGGTGGAGGCGATCCTGTCCGACGCCGAGTTGGCCGGGCGGATCGCGGCGCTGACCCGGCCGTGAGAATCCGCCCGCCGGGCCGCCGGGACGTTGGAACACTCCCACCCGGACGGATACAATGCCGCTTCATGTGCGGCTTCGCCGGCGAGATCGTCTTTACCGGCAGCGGCAAGGCCGATCCGGCCGTGGCCGACGCCATGGCCGAGCGGCTCACCCACCGCGGGCCGGACCAGACCGGAAACTTCGTCAGCGACGACGGGCGCTGCGCCATCGGATTCCGGCGGCCGGCGGTGATCGACCAGCCGCTGTCGCGGCAGCCGATGGTCGCGCCCGACGCGTCCGCGGCCGTGGCCTTCAACGGGGAGATCTACAACTTCCGCGAGCTGCGCCAGCGGCTGTCGGCCGAGGGGGCCAGCTTCCGGACTCGCGGTGAGGCCGAAGTGCTGCTGGAGCTGTGGCAGCGGCACGGGGAGGAAATGCTCGCCGAGCTGGAAGGCATGTTCGCCTTCGTCATCTACGACGCCCGCCGCGGCGAGCTGTTCGCCGCCCGCGACCGGCTGGGCCAGAAGCCGCTGTGGTACGTCGCGCTGGCCGACCGAGTCGTGTTCGGCTCCGAGGCCAAGGCCCTGCTGGCCCACCCGGGCGTATCGGCCGAGGTCGACCCCAAAGCCGTCGCCTTCTATCTCACGCTGGGCTACGTGCCCGCCCCGTGGAGCATCTGGGGCGGCATCCTCAAGCTGCCGCCGGCCCACGCCCTCAAGGTGGCCGGGGCGTCGCTGCGGCCGCGGCGATACTGGCAACTGCCGGACCGCCCCATGGACGCAAGCGGCGTGGAGCCGGTCGCGCTGGTGCGCGATTGCCTCCGGCGGGCGGTGGCCAAGCACATGGTCTCCGACGTGCCGCTGGGGGCGCTGCTCAGCGGCGGGGTGGACTCGTCCATCGTGGTGGCGCTGATGTGCCGGGCGGCGGGGAAAGCCGGCGGGGTGAAGACCTTCACCGCCGGCTTCGCCGAGGGCGGCTTTGACGAGCGCCCGTTCGCGGCCGCGGTCGCCGCCCACCTGGGCACGGATCATCACGAGCTTGTAATCGCCCCGACCGACGCGCCCGAGCTGCTGGACAAGCTGGTGGACCAATACGACGAGCCGTTCGCCGACTCCTCGGCGCTGCCGACGTACCTGATCTGCCGGGCCGCCCGCGAGCACGTCACCGTGGCTCTGACCGGCGACGGCGGCGACGAGGGCTTCGGCGGCTACGAGCGGTACCGGGCGATGCGGCTGGCCGAGACGATGGGCCCGACGAAGTGGGCGCTGACGAAACTGGCGGCCGCGGGGGCGAGTCTTTTCGCCCCGGCCGACGAGCGCTCGCGGGCGGCGCGGCTGGTGCGGTTCGCCGCCGGGCTGGACGAGGTGCCGCCAATGCAGTACTTCACCTACCGCCGCCTGTTTCCCCCGGCCGCGCTGAAGGCGATCATGCAGCCGGACTTCGCCGCCGCCGCCGAGCCCGACTCGCCGCGCGAGTGGTTCTGCCAACTCTACGAGCAGGGAGACTTCGAAGACGAGGTGGCCTACGCCCAGCAGCACGACCTACTGACGTACCTGCCCGACGACCTGCTGGTCAAGTCCGACATCGCCTCCATGGCCAGCTCGCTGGAGCTGCGGGCGCCGCTGCTGGACCACGAGGTGGTGGCCCTGGGGCTGTCGCTGCCGGTCGCCTGCAAGCTCCGCGGGCGGGCGGGAAAGGCCATCCTCCGGGACACCTTCGGCGACCTGCTGCCGCGAGGGACCCTCAACCGCCGGAAGACCGGCTTCGGCGTGCCCATCGACCGTTGGCTGCGGGAGGAGCTGCTGGGGCTGCTGCGGCAGACGCTGCTGGAAGGCCCGTTGGTGGCCCGCGGCTGGCTGGTGCCGACGGCTATGGAGCGGCTCATCGACGAGCACGTCTCCCAGCGGGCCGATCACCGCCATCGGCTCTGGGCCCTGCTGTGGCTGGGAAGATGGCTGGAGAAGAATAGTTGATCGGTTGATCAGTGGATCAGTTAATCAGTTGATCGGTGGATCCGTTGATCGGTGGATCGGGGGGGGGGTTGCTCCGTGCCCCTCCGTCCACCCCGCCGCAGCAATCCCTAGTCCCTAGTCCCTGTTTTCCTGCATTCAATACACGCGGCCGAGTTGGGCTTGAGGGTGACGGGCAGGCCGCGGGCCAGGTCGGCGCCCGCGAGCTTGCGCGACCGCCCGGGGCGGGCGAGGTTGGTCACGGTGTAGACCGCCTCGGGGTCGATTCGGCGCAGATGCAGCTTTGCCCGCTCCTGCTCGCCGGCCATGCGGAAAGCGAAGACCGCGCTAGCGGCCCCGTCGGCCGCGGCGAACTGCACGGCGTCCCAGTCGCGGTCGGAGGTCGGCGTCGGCAGCAATTCGAAGGCGTCCTCGACGAGCAGGTGGCGGATCCGCTTGTACGCGTCGACCCACCGCCGTATCCGCCGCGCCAGCGGCCGGGGCCAGCTCGCGACGTGCCCGTGAAAACACAGGGCGCCGCACATCCGGGAGACGACGTCCACGTCCTCGAAGCTTCCCGCCCCGCCGGGGTAAACGCAGACGGCCAAGCTGGCGTGATTGCCCGGCAGGAAGCGGGCGAAGCGACACTGCATGTAGCGGCAGATGTCCCGGTGGAAGCTGTGGTCGGACATCCACGTCACGTGCGTCCGCCGCAGCGTGCCCAGGTCGATCCGCCGCCCGCCGCTGGCGCAGCCCTCGATGACCAGTCCGGGGTATTCCCCCGCCAGCCCCTCCAGCAGGCCATACAGCCCGTCGCAGTAGGCCAGTTGCATCTTCCCGCTGGCATCGGCGGCGTGGAAGTAGGGGGCCGGCTCGATGTTGTAGTCCAGCTTCAGCCACTCCAGGCCGAGCTCGTCGATCCAGCGGGCGAGAATCTGGAAGGCCCAGTCGCGCCCGTCCGGGCGGGCGAGGTCGAGGTGGTAGCTGTTTCCGGCCCAGGTCGGTTGGGGCGGGAAGAACAGCTCGCGGTGGTTCTCGATCGCCCAGGTTCCTTCCTCGGCCCGCTCGATCTCGAACCACAGGCCGAACTTCATCCCGGCTGAGCGGACGGCGTCGGCCAGCGGCTTCAGCCCGCGCGGATACTTGGCCGGGTCGGCCCGGTGCCAGTTGCCCACGCCGCGGGGGAACCCGCCCTCGAACCAGCCGGCGTCGTGCACCCAGGCCTCGCAGCCCAGCTCGGCCGCCCGGGCGACCTGCGGGCCGAGCGTGGCCTCGTCGACCTTGTTGCCGATGCCGAACCAGGTGTTGTAGTTGACCGGTGGCAAGGGCCCGGCCGGGACCGTCTCGGCGGCTGCGCCGCCGCCGGGGAAGATGCAGTCGCGGACGTACCGCCGCAGGGCGTTGGTCCCTCCGGCCAGCCCGCCGCCGTAGAAGCCGACGTGCACGGCCGGCAGGGCGAGCCTCTCCCCGGCGGCGAGCGCGACGTCGCGCATCTTGAGCATCCCGCGGAGGAAGGGGGAGTCGCCCACGTGGCGGAGCGTCAGGAACCACTCGCCGGAGTACTCCATGCCGCAGAACAGGCCCGGCGCGTCGGGCTCGGCCCCGGCCGTAGCGAGCATCAGCGGCAGGTGCCGGTTGCTGGATCGCCCGCCCGGGGGCGACTCGATCCGCACCTCCCCGCCGAAAACGACTCGCTCGCGCGTGCGGTAGGCCCGGGGGGGGTAGAAATTCTCGGTGGTGCCGCCCCCGGCCGTCAGTGTCCGCCACGGGCCGTTGAGACGGGGGAAGCGGACGACCAGGGGATAGAGGGCCCCAACGACAAACTCCGACCCGCCGGCGTTGCTCAGCTCGACGTGGTAGCTGGCCGCCCGGTGGGGCGAGTCCGTCCGCAGGAAGACCTCGGCCCGCAAGGGCCCATCCGGCTGGGCCAGCCGCCAGATGCATCCATCGCCGGCCTGCTCCGGCGCGGCCGTCTGCCGCCACCGGACCGCCACGCCGCCGACGATGACCTCAAAGCCCTCGCCGGGGGCGATCTCCCCGGCCAGGGCCGGATCGGCCAGCTCCGCCAGGTGCTCTGTGAGGTGCCGCTTCATGGGCGTCCGAAATCACGAACTGCACGTTCGTCCGTTCCGCCTGGAGCCCCTGGGGCCCGGCCCGCGTTGTCCTGCTAATCCAGCTTCGCCAGCTTCCTGGCAAACGCGCTGAAGCGTTGCTCGAACCGGTCCAGGTCGGCGTGGACGTAGTGCTGGAAGACGGGCACGGAGACGGAGCGGTTGTAGGTCCTTCCGGTTCCCATCTCCGGGGGGATTCGCAGCGCCCGGCGGAGCCTGCCGGCGGCGGCGTCGGCGATCATCCGCTCCAAGCCGGCCCGGTAGGACGGCTCGGACCGGATGAAGACCATCAGCGCCCACAACTGCCCGTAGTACTCGGCCGAGATGGTGGAGCTGCCGCCCACGTGGTCGCCGGCGTCGCTGGCCAGCAGCTTCCGCAGCGGGATCCGCCGCCTGCCCGACAGCGCCCGGCGGAGGTCGGCCAGGCGAAGCGTGTTCCGCTCCGGGGTGAAGCGGACGGCGTCGCCGTCGATGTTGAACCCCTCGGACAGCACGGCCAGGCCCTCGTTCGCCCAGGCCGGTATGGCATCGCGCAGGTGGTGATACAGAAACTGGTGCAGCCCCTCGTGGGCGGCCACCGAGAAGGTGGCGAAGTGCCCCAGGTCCCAGAAGACGCAGACCCCGGCAAAGGCGTAGCCGCCGTTCTCGATGGACAGGTACAGCTCGCTGCGCGGCCCGGTGACGCGCTCGGTCATGATCGCCCACTGCGGGCGCGTGGCCAGCAGGTACACGGGCATGGGCTTGGCCGGGTCCGGCGGCTTTTCCAGGCCGGTCAGGCGCAGGTACTGCTCGCGGGAGCTTTCCAGGAAGCCGGGCAGGTTCCGCAGCAACTCGCGGTTAGGGGTGGTGGTGTAGATGCGGTAGTGCTGGGTGGAGAGCTTCTGCCCGGGGACGTCGCCGAACTTCCACGGCTCGGTCCGCACCGGCACCACCAGCGAGCTACCCGGCCGCGGCGCCGGCCCGCAACCCGCCGCCGAAAACGAAAGAACGCCCGCCAGGGCAAACACCAGCCCGATCTTTTTTATTTCGCTTGCCATCGCTTTCGATTAGCATACTCGGCCGGGCTGGCCGGTCGAAAAGATTTTCCTTGAATGGATATCGGCTCGGCCCGTGCCCGGCGAAAAGGGACAATTGAATCGGGAGACTCTCGCGATGAAATCCTCAAAGCACATTCTGACCGTCTGCCTTCTGAGCTTTGTGGCGTCGGCGGCCCTGGCGGCGCCCCCCCTGGCCGACAAGGTCCCCGAAAATACGATCTTCTATCTCGGCTGGGCCGGGCGGAACCTGACCTTCGACGGCTCCCTGCTGGGGCAAATGCTCAAGGAGCCGGAGGTGGCGGCCATCTTCGCCGGCCTCAAGCGGGCCGCCACCGTCGGCATCGGCGACAAGATGGACGGGCAGGCCGCCCTGGACCACGCCTGGGAGATGGCCGGCATCGCCTGGCAGAAGCCGATGGCACTGGCCCTGATCGACCTGTCGCTGATGAAGCAGGAAAGGCCCGGCCCGGAAGGGCGCCCGATAATGGTCTCTTCCCAGCCGGCGCCGGTGGGGGCGGTGCTGATCGACCTGGGCAAGGACCGCGCCGCCTTCGACAATCACCTCCAGAAGCTGCTGAACCTCGCCGGCGAGGAGCTGAAGATCACGCGGGCGACCGTGGGCAACGTCACCTACCAGAGCTTCGCCACGCCCGTCGGGCCGTGCGGGCTGGGCTACGTCGGCGACCTGTTCTTCGCCTGCGTCGGGGAGAAGGTACCCGAGACGATCGTGGCCATTGCCGGCGGCAAGCAGAAGCCGCTGGCGGTCAACGCCAAGTTCGTCGCGGCCATGAAGGAGGTCGCCGCCGAGCAGCCGCAGATGGCCGTGTACCTGGACGCTGCCCGGACGTATGAGGTGGTGGACAAGCTGCTGGCCGGGCAGGGCCCGCGCGGGGCCGAGAAGGTCGCCGATTTCCACCGCATCATCAAGGCCCTGGGCATCGACGGCGTGACGGCCCTGGCCGGGGCGGGCAACATCGTCGACCGCGGCGTGCACGAGAAGGTCCGCATCTTCACCGACGCCCCGCACACGGGCGTGCTGATGCTGCTGTCGGGCAAGCCGCTCTCGCCCAAGGCCTTGGCTGGGGCCCCCGCGGACGCCGACGTGGTGTGCGCGGCCAGCCTGAACCCGGCCAAGCTGCTGGCTGAGCTGAAGCGGGTGGCGGCCGAGATCGAACCCAAGGCCGCCGAGGAGATCGAGGCGAACCTCGCCTCGGCCTCCAAGGAGCTGGGCGTGGACATCGAGAAGGACCTGCTGGCTCACATCGGCGACGAGTGGACGCTTTGCAGCGCCGGCTCGCTGGGCGGATTCATCACCGGCACGGCCGTGAGCGTCGAGCTGAAAGACCCCGCCAAGTTCGCCGAGTCGCTGGGCAAGCTGGAGGCGTTCTTCAAGCGGATGCTGGGCCAGGAAGCCCCCGGCACCGCCCCAGCCACCCGCCCGCGGGGCAGGGGGCCGGAAATCCGCTCCTGCAAGATCGGCGCGCTGGAGGTGCACTACGTGGCGATCTCCGGCGGGACAATCACCATGTGGCTGGGCGCGGTGGCCCCGGCCTGGGCGATCCACAACGGGCGGCTGCACATCGCCGCCTTCCCGCAGGTGGTGGCGGCGGCGGCGACCGGCTCGGCCGAGAAGCCACTGACCGACTCGCCCACCTTCGCGGCCGTGCGAAAGCGGGTCAGTCCCACTCCCTCCATCCTGATGTACGCCAACACGCCCGGGCTGCTGCGCAAGCTCTACGGCGTGCCGCTGGTGGGCTGGACGCTGATGACCAACATGATAGGCAGGGAGGTAGGCCCGGCCCTGACGCCGGAGATGCTGCCCATCCTGCCCAAGATCGAGAAGTACCTCACCCCCGACATCTGCGCGGTCTCCGCCGACGCCAAGGGTATCACCATCGAAAGCTACGGCTCGGGAATCGGCGTGGGAATGATCGCCGGCTCGCCGGTGGGACCGGCCCTGACCACCGCCATGCTCTTGCCCCCCCTAAGCCGGGCGCGAATGCTAGCCAAGAGGTCCCTCTCCGCCGCGAACCTCAAGAACATCGGCATGGGCTGCATGATGTACCAAGTGGAGGAGAACCAGCTTCCGCCGGACCTGATCAAGCTGGTGGAAAAGAACGCGATCATCCCCGAACTCCTGATGAGTCCCAACAGCGGGCGGAAAGTCCGTCTCGACGCCAAGGGAAAGCCCATCGGGCCGTTCGACTACGTCTATCTCGGAAGCGATCTCAAGAAGGACGACATCCGAGACCCGGGCGGGACCATCCTGGCCTACGAGCGCCCGGAGATCAACCGCTATCAGGGCACCAACGTCCTCTACGCCGACGGCCACGTCACATGGGTCTCCATGGCGCGGTTCCAGCGGGATCTGAATCGAACCAAGACTTTCCTGGCCAATAGAGCCAAAGCGGAAAAGAAGAAAGACTTCTGAGGTCCGCCCGCGGGCGGCGGTATCTATGACAGAGACCGGACCCTCAGTGTTTTCCTTGCACAACCCGTTGCTGTTTTTGTTTTGTGCTGGCGGTGCCCGCGTCGGGACTTCGCCTTGAGGGGCTGTCGATTTAGTTTGCTGGGCGCGGTGGGCGAACCAGCCAAGTGCGTCGGTGGGGCCTTCAATCACCATCGGGGCTGCGGAGCCATCCAAGCGAATGGAAGATAGCAGCGTGGTCGTTCCCCAATGGCCATGCGGGGCGGCACCGACCACTCGCTGTCCGCCTTCAGCCCGACCGTACAGGCGAGTCATATTGGTCTTGGCCCCGGTCTCATCCACGAATACCAGGCGATCCAAGTCCAGATTCGCTGTCTGTTGCCGCCAAGCACGGCGTTGGGCGATTACGTCCGGGCGGTGCTGTTCGCTCGCGTGGGGCGATTTTTTCTGACGCGCAAATCGAGCCGGACGAGGGCATTGTGCACCGCCGCCAGACTGCATGCCACGCCGGTCCGATCGCGCAACTCTTCGAGCGTGGCATCTGCCTGTTGGCCGACCAGTTCCCGCAATTGCTCCAACTTCCCGCCCGTGAACGCGGCCGTCCGGCCGCCTCCGGGGCGCGGAGCAATGGACTGGGCCCGCAGCCGCTGCTGCAACAGGTTGTACAAGCTTTGCCGGATAACCCCAAACATGCGGGCCACTTCTTCCTGAGTCCCCACTCTGGCGTCATATGCGGCCAGCATCCGTTCTCGCACGTCTATGGGTATTGGAGCTGGCATGCCCCTCTTGTCGGCAATGACAAAAGACAAACTCAAACTGCTTCAGTCTACGAGGGGAACAGCCTCTGTCATGTAATTAGGGTGGGTCGCCGCGGCGACCCACCTTTCCCGAGCTTCCATATTGGAAGGACGTGGGAGATGATGTACGCCCTCTTGCCCGAGACGTGAAAGGAAAGCCCGTGAACGCCCGCGAGCGAATGCTGGCGGCGATGAACCACCAGAAGCCCGACCGCGTCCCCACGGACATCTGGGCGGTGGGCGAGGTCTGGGAAAAGCTGCGCGCCCACTTCGACGAGGGGGCGGACGTTGCCGAGATTCTGCACATCGACGGCATCGCCGGCGTCGGGGCCAAGTACGTCGGCCCGCCGCTGCCGCGGGTGGCCGAGGACGAGAACATCGACCTCTGGGGCGTCCGCCGGCGCAGGGTCCGCTACGGCGGGGGCGAGTACTACGAGCAGTGCCACAACCCGCTGGCGGCCGCGACGACCATCGACGAGCTGGAGGCGTACCCCTGGCCCAGCGCCGACTGGTTCGACTGCTCGGAGATGCGCCCGGCGGCCGAGGACAGGCGCCGGAAGCAGGCCGTCATGTGCGGTTACATGGCCCCGTTCACCTACCACCAGTACCTCCGCGGGCTGGAGACGTCGCTGACCGACCCGCTGGTGGACGCCGAGCTGACCCACCACCTGCTCGGCCGGCTGTGCGACTTCACCTACGAGCACCACCGCCGCATGTTCGAGGCCTGCGCGGGGGCGATCGACCTGACGCAGGTGACCGACGACTACGGCATGCAGACCGCCGCCATCATGTCGCTGGAGACCTTCCGGCGGTTCTACCGGCCGCACCTGCAACGGTTCATCGACCTGGCCCACGAGTTCGGACTGAAGGTCTTCCACCACGACGACGGGGCGATCCGCGATTTTCTCCCCGACCTGGTGGAGATGGGCGCGGACGTGCTCAACCCCATCCAGTGGCGCTGCCCGGGGATGGAGCGGGAGGCGCTGAAGGCCGACTTCGGCGAGAAGCTCTGCTTCCACGGCGGCATGGACAACCAGCGGACGCTGCCGTTCGCAAGCGCCGAGGACGTGCGGGCGGAGGTGCGGCGGAACATCGACGTGCTGGCGTCCGATAAGACCGGCTACGTCCTGGCCCCCTGCCACAACCTCCAGGCCATCACGCCGGTGGAAAACATCGTCGCCATGTACGACGAGGCCCACCACTACGGCCGGTTCTGAGCCGACACCGCCCCGCGGAAGAACGCAAAGGTCGCAGACGTTGTCCGGGCGGCGAGACTGCGGGCGGGTGCGAATGCCGGCCCGCTCCAAACTTCGCTGAGGCTCGCTGACTACCTGCGGCGCCGGATCAGGGCCAGCGCGCCCACCGCCAGCGCCGACAGCACGCCCGGCTCGGGAACGCTGGCCGCCCCGCTGCCGGCCGCGGCGAGCCCCGTCGAGCCGTAGTTGTCCGCCCAGAGGGTGTAGTCGCCGCCGTCGGCGATTCCGTCGCCGTTGAAGTCACCGCCGGACCAGTCGCTCGGCTGGCCGTAGCTATCGGCCCAGAGGGTGTAGTCGCCGCCGTCCACGCGGCCATCCAGGCTGGCGTCGCCGATGAAGAACTGCTTCGGCTGGCCGCCGTTGAGGTAATACAAGTGCAGTCCGCCCGGCTCGATCGTCCCGCCCGGGCCGAAGGCCAATTCCCCCACGTACACGGCCTCAGGCTGGGCCCAGTCCGGCCTGTTGTCGCGACCATCGACAAGTTGCACCTTGCCGGCCTCGACCAGCAAGGCGCCCATGGCGAAATTGTCGGCATAACCCTCCATCGACTCGCCGAAATCCTTCCCGCCCGCCTCCAACTGCTGCGGCCCGGCGGCGTAGAAGCCGCTGAACCTCACCTTCGCCGCGGACAGGTCAAACGTCGTCCTCTGCGCCGAGCCGTTGTCCAAATCGCCGAGGAACTTCAGTTCGCTGCCTCCGTCGGCGACCACCATGCCGCCGGCGGTAACTTCCAGGTCTTCGGCGAACACGGCCACCGCCGGGTCGATGTTGATCTCGCCGTTGTTTATCAGGCCGCCTTCGAAGAACACCTGGCCGTTGTAGGCCTTAATCGTCCCATCGTTGACGGTGTCACCCACGATCAGCAGGTCGCCGTTGCGGATGCCCAGCAGCGCGCCGACTTCGTTATGAAGATTCCCCACGATCTGGGAATCTCCGAAGAAATCCACGTTGCCCTGGTTGGTAAGATTACCCGCCACCTGGCCGAAGCCGCTGAACGACGCGCCGGCCTGGTTCGTGACGTTCGGGGCAGACAGCGCCCCGCCGGAGAGGCTGATTTCGGCTCCGGCCGGATTGGTCAGATCGCACGTGAAGGTCACGGCTCCTTGGGAATGGACCTCGATCACGCCGGTGTGATCCACCGAAGCGGCCATCACGTGCAGGCTCGCGCCGGGCGAGTTGCCCAGGGACCCGGCGTTGATGACGGTCCCATAGACCGCGATTCCGCCGGTGTGGAGCGTCAGGTCGGCATTTTCGCTGAGGATCACACCAGTGTTGTTGATCTGCGTGCTCGAGTGCAAAAACCCCCCGCCCTGTGCCGTTCCGTTATTCACGAACGCCCCGTCGGCGGAGCACTCGCCGCCGTACAACAAGACGAGGTTGTTGTTGATTAGACTCTCAAAGGCGTCCAGCGATCCGAAGGGGAGAAGCACAGCCGTGCCGTCATTTGTGAAGGTCCCATCTTCAACTTCGACTATGTCCTCGACCTCGACGTGCGCCCCAGCCCTGTTGGTGAAGTCTCCCTTCACTTCGACGTTGTAACACCATATGTACCCGAAGTTGTCGACGTTACCCGTGACCCAGAGATCCTCCATTTCTATTTCCGCGGAGCTGTTGTTCTCGATATTTCCGGAAACCCGCATCCTATCGAGCTCCAACGTGCCGTAGTTCGTCAGTGTCACAAAGGCCAGCGAGACCCAGGGGTCCCAGGAGGACCAATTTCCTATGTCCACGCCTCCATCTCCTGTGGAATATGTTTGCACATACGAAACCGTGCGCGAGTTCTGAAGGCCCACGTTCGCCCAGGTTCCCCCACCGTCGATGATGCACGTCCACTCATCACCGGTGATGAAGTTGTCAGGATAGACTTCGGTGTCCCAATTATTGGCATCGTCCCAGGGTCCCTCACCGCCGGTCCAGTTGGCAGTACGCGGTGCCCCGAAACTCACCGAAAAGGCCAAGCCGATAACCGCCGCTGCCACGAGAATATCGCCCTTGCGGGACATGGTTTCTCTCCTTCCGTTGTTGGGACGGCTGCAAGCGTCCGCCCAAGAAGTTTCCTCCGTTGGTGGGCCTTCCGAGACGATTCTCACTTTCGCCCTGCCGGCCCGCCCCATTCGCGAGGAGTGCATACGCAAACTCCTGTAACCGCGTAGTATATCACGCCAAGTGCCAAAACGTCAAGGTCGACGCCACCAGGTTCTGGCTGATAAGCGCGAAGGATCACGCGCTCCCGGGTGGCGGGATGTCGAGTTTCCTCGGGAACTCGCACAAGTGGGCTTTGTCTGAATGGCGGACAACACACGAACAGCCAATTCATCAGACAAAGCCTAGCCGAACCGGCGGACCGCGGCGGGTCGAATCCCGCCCCTAGAGATCAGAGTTCTCCTTCGGCGGGCGGCGGAGCAGCTCGCCGAGTTCAGGCGAGCGCAGCAGCCAGGCGACGAGGACGAACACGGCCGCACCGGCCGGCACGCAGACGATGACGACAATCCAGTCGGCCCGGCCGGCCAGCGAAGCCAGCAGCAGGCGGACGGTAGCGGCCATCGCCGCGCACGCCAGCAGCGATCGGGCCAGGCTGAATGCCAGCTTCCTGCCGCCGAACGGGCCGATCCGCCGCCGCAGCAGCACGGCCAGGATGACCGCGTTGAGCGAGAAGGTCACGGCCGTGGCCGCCCCGAACGCGCCGGCGCCGAGCCAGGGAACCCAGATCAGCCCCGCCACCATCGCCAGGTTTGGAACCACCAGGCAGCAGGAGATGATCAGCGGCGTGCGCGTGTCCTTGAGGGAGAAGAACGCGCGGACGAAGATTTGGTACGTGCAGTAGGCCCACAGGCCCAGCACGTACATGCGGAGGATGAAGGCGGAGCTGGCGGCGTCGGCGGCGGTGAAGCGGCGGCGGGAAAAGATGAAGCGGGTGATGGGCTCGGCCAGCAGGAACAGCCCCGCCCCCGCGGCCAGGCCCTCCAGCACCGCCAGCCGCACCGCCCGGTTGAGGCTCTCGCGCAGGTTGGGCAGGTCACCGCGGGCGGCGTAGCGGCTGAACAGCGGAAAGACCACCACGCCCAGCGAGATCGCCAGCACGCCCATGGGGAACTGATACAGCCGCTGGGCGGCGTATACCCGCATCAGCACGCCCTCGCTCAGCGGGCGCTGCACCTCCCGGCCGAACAGGTACATGGTTGGGGCGTGGGCCGTGGCCGAGAAAACCCACGCGATCAGGTCATTGAGCAGCTCGGAGATTTGCAGGAAGCCCAGGCCGATGATCATGGGCAGCATGAGCTTGAGGATCGGCCGGATGCCCTCCTCCAGCGGCCGGAGGCGCGGGCGGATCGAAAAGCCCGTCCGCTTCAGCAGCCACAGCACGCCGAGAAGCTGCGCCGCCCCCGCCAGCGTGACGGCCGCGGCGATGACGGTCAGTTGGCTTTCGAGGCGGTCGCGCCACATCGGCGCGACCAGCCACGCCGCGACGATCAGGAAGATGTTCAGCAGAATGGGGGCGAACGCCGGATACGCGAACCGCCCGCGGCAGTTCAGCGCGGCCGAGCCCAAAGCCAGCAGGCAGGTGGTGATCGTGAACGGCAGCATGACGCCCAGCAGCCGCAGCACCAGTTGCCGGTCCCACTGCCCCGGGAACACCGCCCCCCAGATAAGCAGCCCCAGCCACAGGGCCACGACGATGGAGGAGATCGTCACCGCCAGCAGACCCAAGGCGTTGGCGAAGAGCCGCGCCGCCCGCTCGAAGCCGCTCTTCTCGGCCGTCTCGGAGAAGACCGGCACGAACGCCGCCGACAGCGCCCCCTCGCCGAACAGCCGCCGGAAGAGGTTGGGAATTTTGAACGCCAGCACGAAGGCGCTGGTGGTGCGGCTGGCGCCGAGGGAGGTGATGGCGATGTCCCGCATCATGCCCAGCACGCGCGACAGCAGCGTCAGGCCGGCGACGACCTTGACCTTGTTGAAGAAGCCTTCTCTCTCGGCGTGCTGTCGGGAAGCCGCGTCCACGGGCAGAGATTATGCGACAGGGGCGGACGCAGTAAAAGGACCAGCTTGCCCCGGCGAGCCGTGCGCGGCGCCGGCGCCGCGGTCCGAGATCGCCTCAGATCCACCCGAACATCTTCGCGGCGGCGAAGACCATCAGCGCGGTGAAGACGATCCGAACGATCCGGACGGGCAGCGTGTGGGTGAGGTGCCCGCCGAAGTAGCTTCCGATCATGGCCGTGGGGGCCAGGCAGGCCGCCAGGATCAGGCTCCGGGTCACGGTGCCGTTGTCGCCGAGCTGGGCGTTCTTGGCGATCGCCCCCAGCCAGGACACCGATGCGATCGTGGCCGCGGACGTGGCGATGGCGTTCCGCAGGGGCATCTTCAAGGCAATCTGCTGGCCGGGCACGGCCAGCGAGCCTCCGCCGATGCCGAGCAGCCCGGCCACAACGCCCATGGGAAACCCCACGACCAGCTTCCGCCAGAAGGGAGCCCGCTCCACTTGCTGGCGAGAGAGCCCCTCGACCCGCCGGCCGCGGGTCAGCCGATAGACGTTGTGGCCCACAACGTAGAGGAAGAACAAGCCGACGCCCCAGCGGAGGTACTTGGCCGCGGCGCCCTCAAAGAGCCAACTGGCCTGCACGCCGACGATGACACCTGCCAGCGCGGCCACGGCCATGTACGCCCAGACCCGCGTCCAGACGGCCCGCTTGCGAGCGTGGGCGAGGACCGACGGGAGGATCAACAGGAAGTTGACGATCATGGCGGCCGCCTGATATTGATGGATCTGCTCGACGCCGTCCCTGACCGCCCCCAGGATCAGCACCATCGCCGGCAGCATGACGCTGGAGCCGCCAATGCCGAGCAGCCCCCCCAGCACGCCGGCCACAACGCCCGACAGAGCCAGCAGAATGTACGGCAAGTATTCCAACCTCGAGTCTTTCTTGTCTTGTGCGTTCGGTCTTCCGGGTGAGAGAAGGGCTGCGGCCGCCAGGCCAGCGCCCCGCACGCGCGCCAGCAGCGCTAGGTCGGCCAAAGCTCGCAGTGGGTATTTCGCCGGGGCGGCTTTACTTTCCGCCGGCGGCTCCCCTGCCGCGAACGTGCGCCGCCACCGCCTTGAACCCGACCGCCAGGAGGTAGACGGCGATGGCGATGATGACGATATTGGCCGTCAGCAGCGTGGCGTTCTTGGCCGGGGCGGCCAGGTACTTGCGCAGCAGCAGGGCGAGGCTGGCGCCGGTGGTTGCCAGCATGGCCATGGCCGGGATGAAGGCAAACCACAATCGCCGCCCCTGCCGCAGCAGCCACAGGGCGGCCAGGGAAAGCACTATCGCCGCCAGCAGTTGGTTGGAGGTGGCGAAGATGCCCCAGAGGGTCTTGACGCCCCCGGTCAGGGCGAACGCCAGCGTCAGGGCCACGGCCAGGCCGGAGTTGAGCCAGTACTGCCGCAGCAGCTTCAGCGACCACCGGGCGATGCCGGCGGTGGCGATGGGGGCTGCCGGGGCGGCGGGCTGATCCGCGGCCGCCGGCGCGGGCGGCAACCCGTCGGCGCCGACCGGGACGGCCTCGCCCTTGCGCCACGCCGGCTCGCCCCCGGCCACGGGGGCGCTGAACACGTCGTAGGCCCCGAACAGCGTCCGCCAGATCTCCTCGATCAGATATCGCGTCAGCCGGATGGCCGTGTCCAGCGTCGTCACCAGGAAGCCTTCCAGCAGCACCATCCCGGCCAGGGCCCCCACCACAATGGGAACGCCGAAGGCGAGCTTGACGGTGTTGCCCACGGCCATGGCGAAGCCCAGCACGGCGTTGGGGCTGCTTCTCAGGCCCGCCAGCGTCCGCGGGTGCACGTCGACGATGTAATGGGCCTTGCTGGCGCCGATCATGAGCACGGCGATGACGCACACCGCCAGGAAGCTCTCCAGCAGCATGCCGTAGTAGCCGATCCGCCGGGCGGCGGTCTCGGAGGTGATCTGCTTGCAGGTGGTGCCGCCGGCGCAGAGGCTGTGGAAGCCGCTGACGGCGCCGCAGGCGATCACGATGAACATGGTCGGCCAGAAGACCCCCAGCGCCTTGGTTCCCTCGTCCAGGTTGGTCGCCGGGATGGGATCGGCCACCGACGCCCCGCGGAGGCCCGCCACCAGCAGCGTCACCAGCAGGGCGGCCATGCCCACGTACAGGATGTGGACGTTGATGAAGTCGCGGCTTTGGAGGAAGATCCACACCGGCACCCCGGCCGCGACCAGGACGTAGCCGCTCAGCAGGAGCTTCCACGACGTCGGCGACAGCCGGATGGGGTAGTACAGCCCCACGGTGATGGAAACCGCGCAGATCGCGATCGCCAGCAGGCTGCACTTCCACACCGCCACCTTGCGCTTGAGGTAGAGGTATCCCATCAGCGGGGCCACGGCCGTGATCACCACCACGCTCATGGAGGCGATGCCGCCGATCACGATCATCTCCTTGCCCCCCTCCGTCGCCACCCGGAAGAGGCTCTGGTCGCGCGGAAGCTCAAGCCGGTCGAAGGGCAGCATGCTCGTCAGGGCCGTGGCCGAGAGGTTCAGGAACGCCGCGCACACCAGCGCCAGCATCACCACCAGCAGGATCGTGAACGCCACGAAGGCGTCCTTGCCCAGGATGCGCCGGGCGATGGTGGCCACGGACTGCCCGCCCTCGCGCGTGGCTATGTACGTCGCCAGGTAGTCGTGAACCCCCCCGATCAGCACTCCGCCCAGCAGCACCCACAGCAGCGCCGGCAACCAGCCGTAGATGATGGCCAGCACCGGGCCGATGATGGGCCCGGCCCCGGCGATGGAGGCGAAGTGGTGGGCGAAGACCACCGGCGTGGGCGTGGGCACATAGTCGCGCCCGTCGTTCTTAACCACGGCCGGCGTCGGGCGGGAAGCGTCCTCGCCGATCTGGGCGGCGATGAATCGCGAGTAAAACCGTCCGCCCAATACCAGTACGACCACGGCCGCGGCGATCACCAGAAGAACCGTCATCACAAACCTCCCGCCCTCCGACGGCACGATCGTGGCACATTATAAGAAACGCCGCGGCGGCGACAACAGTCCTCACTTGCGTCGCGGCGCCCGTCCAGCATAATGTCACTGGCCGAGAGGCCCCCGCGACCCCGCCGGCGGGCGGGCGAGCGGGAAATACTTCCGATCCGGGAAAAAGGAGCAGGACGATGAAGCTGGGCGTTATGGGTGCTTTATTCGGCGGGATGAGCCTGGACGACGCGCTGGACTACTGCGCCAAGCTGGAGCTGGACGCCATCGAGCTGCCCTGCGGGGCGTATCCGGGCGACCCCTGGAAGCTCCAGGACATTTGCCGGAACAAGGCCAAACTCAGGGAGCTGAAGGCCAAGATCGCCGATCGCGGGCTTCAGGTCCAGGGCATCGCCGCCCACGGCAATCCGGTCCATCCCAACAAGCGGATCGCCGCGGCCCACTGCAAGGCCCACCGGGCCGGCGTGCTGCTGGCGGCGGAGTTCAACACGGTGGTGATCAACTTCTCCGGCTGTCCCGGCGGAGCCCCCGGCGACCGCACGCCCAACTGGGTCACCTGCCCCTGGCCGGATGACTATTCCGCCATCGCCGAGTACCAGTGGAACCGGGTGATCATCCCCTTCTGGAAGCGGGAGAACGACTTCGCCGCCAAGCGCGGCGTGAAGATCGCCTTCGAGGCCCACCCCGGCTTCGTGGTGCACAACCCCGAGGACATCGTCCGCCTGCGCAAGGCGGCCGGCAAGCAGCTCGGGGCGAACCTCGATCCCAGCCACTTCTTCTGGCAGGGAATCGACCCGGTCGAGGCCGCCAGGTTCCTCGGGCAGAACAACTGCATCTTCCACGTCCACGCCAAGGACTGCGCCATCGACCCCCACAACTCCGGCATCACCGGCAATCTCGACATCAAGAGCTACGGCGAGCTGAAGAGCCGGGCGTGGATCTTCCGCACCGTCGGCTACGGCCACGGGGACGATTTCTGGAAGCCGTTCGTCTCCATGCTCCGCGTGTACGGCTACGACGGCGTGATCAGCATCGAGCACGAAGACGCGCTGATGTCCGTCAACGAGGGCTTCGAGAAGGCCGTCCAGTATCTGCGCGGGGTCATCCTCCGCGAGAAGGCCGGCGCGGCCTGGTGGTTCTGAGCGGCTTTATGGGCGAAGCATGCGGCCGGCGAGGGCCTCGCCCAGCGGGCCGAACTCCTCCGGGGCGAAGCCCAGATGCGAATGCCGCCGCCAGCCCTCGGCATGTTCGAACCGCCCGCTGAGCCGGCCGACGCGGGCGGACGCTACTTCCTCATCGGCGACATAAGAGGCAGCCTGGGCGGCGTGCCGTTCCAGTGCCGCAGCCGGAAGCGCATGGCCACCTGGGGGTGACGCTCGTGCCCGCTGCCGGGAACGATGCCGGTTTCGACCTTGAAGCCGGCCCCGCGGAGGTAGGCGACGCCATCTTCGCTCTGGCCGCGGATGGCGCCCGGATCGTTCTGGGCGTAGTACACCATGACGGGCCTGCCGCTGTCCTTGGCGGCGCGGGCGTAGGCCAGGCAGTGCGGAATCATCTCGCTGAACCACGCCAAAGGCCCCCCGGCCGGCGTCACCTCGGCCGGCTCGGACCGACAGTGGGGCGCGTGGCTGAGGTCTTCGGCTGGAGCAGCTCCAGCCATCGGCGTGGGACCCGGCTGGCCGGACACGGTGCGATCACCCACCGGGCGTCTTCGTAGGCGCTGATGGCGGCCTTGGTGTTCCCGCTTCGCTCAGCCTCCACTGCCTTCAGCAGGTGCCGGTACGCCCGGGGCTCCTTCCGCTGGGCATCCGCCGGCAGCTGTCCCCAGGGGATCTCCCCGAGGCAGCACTTGACGATCTTGCCCAGCAGGCGGTCCTCGACGTGCAGGCGGAGCTGCTCGTCAATCCAGGCGGTCTCCCGCCGCGTCTTGGTCAGACGACGGGCGAGGTGTGCCAGAATCGCCTCCTCGGGCGAAAGCCGCTCCCGCGCCGCCACGCGGAAGCCGTAGTCCAGCGCCTGGTCGAACCGCCGCTGGTACATCGCGTTCATCATCAGGTGGCGATTCTGCTCGTCGGGCGGCACGAAGGACAGCGGGCCTTCGTAGAGCTGCGCGAGCGCCTCGCAGTTGCCGCCGGAATTGAGGCAGCCGCGCGCGACGGACCATGCCACCGCTGCCCGCATGCTCTCGTGCAACCGCAGCAGCTTGGTGATCTCGTCCGAGAGCTTCTGGAGGTCGAGATTCTCCTGAAGCCAAAGCTCCGTCAGGCCGTTGGCGCCGCTGGCGTACCGCCGGGCACAACTGCGGAGGACGTCGGTGGCCTCTTCGACCCTGCGATTCGCGGCCAGGGCGAACCCCAACCCCGTCAGCCCCGTGGCGCTGTAGCTTCCAGCGGCGATCTTGCCCCATTTCAGCGCCTCGACCGGTCGGTCCTCCTCGATCAGCCAGCGGGCCATGGTCCCCAACAGGTTGCTCACGCCCACCGTGTATTCGCATTTTTCGTAGGCCCGTCGGCAGAGTTCGATGGCCTTGGCCCGTTGGCGGCTGCCGTAGAACAGGTGCGCCAGGTTCCGGTAGGGCGTGGACCTACCCGGGCAAAGCTCGATCATCCGCTCGTAGATCGCCCGAGCCCGGTCCCTCTGCCCGAACTCCCAGGCGTAGTAGGCGACGTTGGTCATCAGGCCCGAGTCGTAGTTCATCCGCGTCCGGAAGCGATCGGCGATGTCCACGCTCCTGGCCCGCCAGGCCAATCGGTCCAGGACATCCTTGGCGTGATCGTCGACGCCCAGCGCCAGATACCCGTACGGCTGGACCCGCCGCCAGTCGAGGTTTCCGCTGATCTCGCAGAGTTTCTGCCAGGCCCAGGTGCCCCGGCCCGGCGGGAGCGAGTACTCGGCAGAGATGCCCAGTTTGCCGAAGTGCTTTGCCGCCCAGGTCACTCCCGCGGGCGAGCGCCCGTGGCGCGTGGCCAGGAACTCCCTCAACCGGGCGCGGGCCTGGTCGTTCTTGCGGAGATAGAACGGTCCGACGGCGTTGAAGAACTCCTTGGCCCCGGGGACCTTCTCCAGCCCCCCGGCGGCCTGCCGGCAGAACTCCTCGGCCCGGACGGGAACGGACAGCATCGAGCCGAGGAATTGGCTCTTCCGCCAGACGGTGCGGACGAGCAGCCCGCGCTGCACGTCCGCGAAGTCGTGCAGGCTGACGGACCGCCAGCGGAACTTGCCGCCTTCGCGAACGGGCCCCACGGGGCGCTCCATAGCCGCCGCGTACAGGTCGGTCACGGCCGACAGGGCGCCCGCCAGGTCCTTGTCCAGGCCCTCGTTCACTGCCGCCCAGGCGACGGTCTGGGCCAGGGCGTCCAGATCGTCCGGTGCGTCCTTGCCCAACGCTCGGGCCATGCGCTCCCCGGCGGCGCGACGCGCCCGGGCGGGGAGGTCCGGGCAGCGGAGCAGATCGGAGGCGTCCCGGGCGAAGGCCAGGTTGACCCGAAGGTGCGAGTAGAGGTGCCCGGGACCGACCCCCACGCCGCGGTACAGCGGCAGCAGGGCGCAGGTCCGCGCTCGTCTGGCCAACTGCGACGGAACCTCCTGGAGCAGGTCGCTTCGCGCGCAGCTCGACGTGGCGTACACCCACGCCCACTGCTCGATCGGTTCGGCCGACAGAACTGTTTTCTCCGTCAAGCGCCGATAGTCCTGGGTGAGGAACATCTTCAGCGCCAGCGCCTCGGCGGTCTTTTGCGCGTCGGGCGGGCAGGATCCGCGCAATTCTTCCGCGGCCCGGGGGTATCCGCACGCCAGCCGCACCCACGCCTCACTGAGTCTATCGCCCGGGTGGTCCGATCCGCCCAGCCTGTGGCACAGCAGGACGTGGGCGACCGCCCCCGCGAGGAAACGGGGCCTCTCGTAAAAGGCCCCGTACACATCCTGACAGGCGAGCATCGCCCGGCACAGGCCCGCCGTGAAGTGGGCGGAGGGGCAGACCGGAGAGGCGTCCAGCACCTCGTCGACCTTCCTGGCCGCCTCCAGGACCTTGCCCGAGTTGACCTGCAAGGCCAGCGCCCGGGCCTCGCCCAGCGCCTTGAGTTGGGCCTCCGTGGGCGGGCGGGCGCCCGCCGGAGCGGACTTGGGAACGATCCCCTTCTCGCGCAGCCCGGCGAGCACCTCATCGGTCAACAGACCGACCGAATCGACCACCTGGGCCCAACTGACGCAGGTAGTGGGCACCCACGCCAACCGCTCCGCCTTGCCCGCGGACGTGACCAGCTCGACGACGACGGCGTGGGCCCCGAGGTCGTAGAAGTTCTGCACGCGCGTCCCCTTCCCTCCGCCCAGCCCGCCGTAGGGCGACTGGCCCGGCGCGTACAACCCGACCGAGTTCGAGTCCAGCTTCAGCCCGTCACGGCACATCAACGCCAGCCCGTAGTGACCGCCCTCACTGATGACGTTATGGACGTGCCCTTCGATCTCGAAATCCCCCTGGCAGGGCTTGTACAGGAACGGCCCGCGCTCGCGGTAATCACTGTCCGTCGTGAAGCTGTGGGCCGTCAGGATATGCTTGTCGCCCTCTCGGCTGACCTCGTTGGGCTTGTCGCACTGGCCGATGTCCGCCCGGTAGTAGCCGGAGAGCGGCTGGCCGTTGAGGCGCAGCTCGGAGACCGAGCCGGTGACCGATTTCCCGGGCGTCCACGTCGCCGGCAGCATGACCCCCACGTAGGTCTTGTCCGGCAGGGCGCCGCAGTATCGCGCCAGGTGCACGTACCGCTTGCCCCGCGGCGAGCCGTACAGGTCGAACAGATCGCCCCGCCGGCGGAGGCGCAGGTAAGGCACGCGCGGAAAGGCGCCCCCGCTGACGCGTAGGCGCGGGTAGGCGTCGTTGTCCAGCCCGTCGAGCTGGTCGCTGGCCCAGAACCGCGCGTACACCCCGTGCCGCGCGGCCAGCTCCATGACCACCAGCCGCAGGGCCGATTCGGCGATCAGGGCGTCGTATTGGATGCCGTATTCCTGCGAGGGCGCCAGCACGTGCACCGCCGGCCGGTCCGCCGCAGCCGCGCAGGCCGCGACCGCGCACACGATGCACGCCATCCGGATAAAACCTCGCGGGGAAAGTGACGCCGGGCTCATCTCTGGTTACCTCCCGAAGAAAGGTTCCGTCATTCGAACCGCGATTTCCCCAAGTAGCGCTGGGCCTCGGCATCCATGCCGCCCTGAGCATTACGTGCCGTCAATCTTCTCGACCAGCGCAGATCCTGCATCCAACTCTGGTGACTCTGCGAATTCCTTCCCGAGGCTCACGTGCCCTTTGCGATCGACCATCCTTGTACGGACAGGGCCCATGAGCAACTCGTTCAACTATCGCGTCGGTCCCTTTTCCCTGGCTGGTGCGAATTGTACCATCTGGTGCGTTTGGGGGTAGGTGGGCTTTCCCGACTTTTCGTCTTTTTTGCAGCCCTCCTTTAGTCTTGCCGGCTGAACATCTTATGCGCGTAGGCCAGACATGGTTGCCCGCGGGGCCGCCAGGCGCGGACCTGGCCGCTCTCGGCAAGCAGGCAGGGCAAGCCTCCCCTCTTCCGCTCGGTCAGTACCTCGCTCGGCGCAGTTGCCCGCCCGGGCGCATGCGGTTGACGAAGAAGTATCGCAGGGCGTCGACGAGGTGGTCGGGCCCGTCCTTGACGGGCACGTCGGCCGGCTGTCTGGAGCCCGGCGGCGGATAGTGGTAGGTCCGGAATGCCTCCACGAGCCGTGTGCATCGCGGGGCGATCTTCAGCGTGGGCTTGCCCATCGCCGGGGCCATGGCCGCCCGGATCAGCTCGAGCCCATCGGCTATGTTGGACTGGCGCCAGCGGCATTGAATTCCGGCGGCCGACAGCAGCTCCGTGCACGCCGCCCCGCTGGTGGCCTCGCGCGCCCGCCCGGCGGGGTCCACGTAGGCGATCTCAACCGGCCCGGGGTCGCGCCGGAGGATCTCCGCGGCGTGCTGGGCCAGGGGCCGGCGGGCCTGGACGTACTCGTCGATCACGTGCACCTCCCCGCCGGGCGTGAGCTGAACCCACAGGCACACGAACGGCGAGGCGTAGCCGAAGTCGATCCCCCGGTACGTCGGAAAGTCCGGACAATACCCCACGTCGGCCACGTGCACGTCCGGGTCGAACTCTCCGAAGACCATCTGCTCCCGCCGGGCGCCCAGGCAGAGCATTTCCGTCTCCCACGCCGACCGGCTCGAACGCGCCTTGATCGCGATGGCGTCGTCTACCTTGAAAAACCCCAGCCCCCGCTTGGCCCGGCCGCGACAGTCCTCACACAGCGGGCACTCCTGGCACCGCCGATCCGGGCCGCAGCGCTCGATCACGTCCCACAGGCACCAGTGGAACAGACGGAAGCCCTGCCCGCCGGCGCCGCCGGCCCTGGATGAGTCCACGAGCTGTTCCATCAGGCCGCCGGGACGGTGCATGGTGGAGAAGACTTCGATGCCGCCGCGAGTGCTTTCCCTGGATCGCGTCACGAATTGCAGCGCCCGCCAAACATCCGGATCGAACAAATCCACCTCGTCGCAGCGGATCTTCTGCACGTGCTGGCCCCGGACCGCGCGCTGCGACTGGCTGAGCATTCGGATATCGGCGCCGTCGGCAAGGCGAATCCGCTGCCGCGTCACCCGCCCCTCCAGCAGACGGGCGAGATCCCCGGAGAAGAAATTTCGGAGGTAGTCGGCAAGTCGATCGGACTGGTCGAAGCTTCCGCCCAGGATGCGAATGTCGATCGGCTTCTTGTAGACCGCGTCCAGCAGCGTGGCCACGGCCGCCAGCAAGGTCTTGCCGCCGCCGCGGTTGGCCCAGACCAGCAGATCCGCGCCGCCGGCGGGCGCCGGCTTTCCGCCGACGGGCGGTGCGTCCCCGCCCAGAAAGCTGGCGGTGAGGTAGTCCAGCGGAGAGCAGTGGTGCGGGCACAGCGCCCGGGCGGGAATGCGAATGTTCAGCGTCTTCTCGACCCACTTGGCGAGTTGTGCGCGCGTCTTCGGCCTCTCCGGCAGTGGCTGGGCGGCCGGCTGACGATCGTGAATGTTACTCATGATGCCATTGCTCCAAGGAAGGCGGACAGAGCCGCGGCGGGGCTGCCGAGGTAGTAGTTGTACGCAAGCGTTCTTCCGGGGAACCGGCCGAAACAGGTCATGCCCGCCCGCTCGAAGAACGGGTGGACGGTTCCCATGGTCGCCAGCGCCTCCACCAGCGGCGTCTCGGCTGTCAGCACGGCGTGGCGCACCAGTCGCACCGCCAGCCCGCAGCCGCGATAGATCGGGTGAACGATCACCCGCGAGATGCACTCGACCTCTTCGTTCAGGTGTCGCGCGACGGCGCGGCGGTCGGGCCCGACGTACCGGCCGGCGATGGCGAAGTTCCGCCCGCGGCAGTTCAGCACCGGTGGAGACACCACCAGAACGGCCGCCACCTCGGGCGAACCCAGAAGCCGGCGATCGTCCGGAACGCGGATCGTCCACACCCGCTTGTGCGCCGCCGGCGGCCCGGCCAAGTAGTGAAAGCGCCCCAGGGGGCGGTAGTCAGCCAGCCGTCCCGGCACAATCAACTGACGCTCGAGCCACCACGGACAATTCCTGCCGGCGGCTGCCTCGCCCGCGCCCGGCCCCGCGGCCTGCTGCACCCGCGCCGCGGCGGCGAGGGGTTTGACGATGATCCTGTCCGGTTGCAGCAACGGCAGGAGTTCCTCCCTGGGCGTAGAGACGATTGCCGCCAGGGCGTACCGCCGGACCAACTTGGGCATCTGAGCGGCGAGCACCTCGGCCGTGGCCGAGTCCAGCGCGGCGGCAAACTCATCCACCAGCAGCAGCCGCGGGCGCGCCGGCGCCAATCTCAAGGAACCAGACGGCCGGCCCTCCGATGATCCGGCCGCCCGCCAGATAGCCACCGCCAGGGCGAGGCGATATTGCTGTCCCGTCGAGAGGCGCCTGCCCGGCGCGACCAGCGCGGTCGCTTCCGCCAGACCGCAGCGCGAGAGGATTTCCAGACGCGCGGACAGGCCGCCGCCTCTTCCGCCGAGCAGGGCAACGGCCGGGCTGTCGCTGCGTGCGACCGCCCCGACGTCGACAGAGACGGCCTCGGGCACGGCCCGGGCAATGGCCGCCAGCAAGGCGGTCTTGCCCGACCCGCTCGGCCCGACCAGCGCCACCAGTTCGCCCGGCCCGACGGCAACGCGGAAGCTTTCGTACAGCGGTTCCGTCCGATCCGTCAGCCCGAACATCTCCGCCACCTGCCGGCAGAGATCGCGGCCTGGGCCGGCTCCCCCGCCGTCGGGGCGGCCTGGCGCCGCCCCGCCCGCTGCGGGGCGGTCCACCCGGACGTCGACGGCGATGTTCCAATCAGACATGATCGGTCTGCCCTTCTCGGGTGAGCGACCCCGGTGAGCCGTCCAGCCGCACGTTCTTGAGCCCGCGGACGATCCCCGCAACCGCGCATGCAAGCCGGCGGGCGCTGTGGTAGCCGATCCGCATCGCCCGGGCGGTCTGCCGCAGGGACAGCCCGTTGCAGAAGTGCAGCCTCGCCATCTCGGCCTGCTGAGCGTCGAGGAAGTGCATGGCCCTGGCGGCGCCGACGAACCTCTCCGAGTGAACGCGCTTGATCAGCAGGCGAACGCGGCGACGGACCGCCTGCGGGGTGAGCCCGACCAGCTCGGCCAGCATTCGCGTCGGCTGGTGATAGGTCCACACCGCTAGCAGCAGGTCCCTGTCCTCCGGCAGCAGCAGCCCCGCCCGGGCTTCGATGACGGCGTCTTCCCTGATGCGCGGGCGGGACCTGGCGATCGAATCCCTCAGGGACAGCGGCATCAGGTCGGCCCCCCCTCCCTGCCTGGCGGCTTCGGCCGCGGAGACGAACATGCCATCCGCTCAGGCATCGAAACCGGGCTCTGCATTGGCGATTTCACGGCTCGGCGATCTTCCCAACAGATTCGACCCTCTTTCGACCGGCAGGCGCTGGCCACGATTCAATAAGTAGATAACATCTATACGCTTTTCAGTCAAGCTGAAAATTCCACAAAAATCTTGTATGTTAGCTGGAAACGTTGTAAACTCATCGGGCTGACGCACATGCGTCGGCAAAAAACCCCGGCCGGTGCCGAAGTAGAGAACCCAACAGAAAGGGAGACAGCGATGAGCCTAGGTGAGGTCGTTCGCCAGCGACGGGAGGAGCTGTCCATGACCCAGGACCAGGTGGCCGTCCGCGTGGGAATCTCCAAGCCCTACCTATCCAACATCGAAACCGAGCGGGTCAAGAACCCGCCTTCCGAGCCCATCCTCAGCCGACTGGAACAGGCCCTTCAGTTCGGCCAGGGGGAGCTGCGCAGGATCGCCCACCTCGTGCGCACCCCGCCGGACGTGCGCCAGGAGCACGAGAAGCTCTCGGCGGAAGTGGAGAAGCTGAGAGGCGTCTTGAAGCAGCTCCTTGCCGGCGGCAAGCGCAGAGGCAGGGTCGGCGGCATCGACCTCGACGCCCTGGCGAGGAAGTTGAAGGGGAAACAGGGCGACGTGCAGGAGGTGCTTTCGGCCGGCAACGTAGTGCCGATCATCAACAGGGTCATGGCCGGCTATCCGCACCACTTCACGGATCTGAACTATCCCCCGTCGGTGGCCGACGAGTACGTCCGCGTGCCGGACGTCCACGACGCAAATGCCTTCGCCACCCGGGTGGTGGGCGACTCGATGGAGCCGAATTACAAGGAGGGCGACATTGTGGTCTTCGCCCCCAACACCGCCGCCCGCAGCGGCGACGACTGCTTCGTCCGCTTCAGCAAGGACGACTCGACCACGTTCAAGCGATTCTTCGCCGCCAAGGGCGGGAAGATCCGCCTCCAGCCGCTGAACAAGAAATACCCGGCCGAGGTGTACGACCGGGAGGAGATCAACGGCCTCTGGCCGGCGGTGATGCGGGTGGAGCGCATCGCCCGGAAGTAAGCGAATCCCCCGGGCGGCGCCTGTGTCAGGCCCGGCGCCCGCGCCGGGCGACGGCGAAGAGGCCCTATCGTCTCGCAACCACGCCGCAAATGGCTACAATCTCCTCCATCGACCGCTGAGAGGAGTCGAAGATGACCTGGCAGGCCGCTGAAGAAACGGACGTGTGTGTGGTCGGCGGGGGCATGGCGGGGCTGGCGGCGGCGCTGGCGGCCGCCAGGAACGGGGCGAACGTCGTCCTCATGCACGATCGGCCGGTGCTGGGCGGCAACGCCTCCAGCGAGTGCCGCGTCCACATCTGCGGAGCCGACCGGCACAACCACATCGCCAACGTCCGCGAGACGGGCATCCTGGAGGAGCTGCGGCTGGCCAACCTGCGGTGGAACCCCCATCGCAGCTTCAGCGTCTGGGACACGATCCTGTACGACGCGGCCCGGCGGGCCGAACGGCTGACGCTGCTTCTGAACTGCTCCTGCCTGGACGCCGAGATCGACGGGGCCGGAATCGTCTCGGTCACCGGCTGGCAGACCACGACGCAGACCTACCATACGGTGCGGGCGAAGATCTTCATCGACGCCAGCGGCGACGCCATCCTGGCGCCTCTGAGCGGGGCGGCCTTCCGCATGGGCCGGGAGGGCCGCGACGAGCACGGCGAGTCGCTGGCGCCGGAGAAGCCGGACTTCGGCACGATGGGCATGACGCTGGCCTTCGCCGCCCGCAAGCACGAGACGCCCCAGCCCTTCCGTCCGCCGGCGTGGGCGTGCCGCTACGATCGCTGCGAGGACCTGCCCGGCGGGCACACCTGGCCGGCCGACGCACCGGCGGGGACCGTCCGGCAGGGCTACTGGTGGACCGAGCTGGGCGGGCTGCACGACGGCATCGCCGACACCGAGAAGGTCCGCGACGAGCTGCTGGCGACCCTGTACGGCGTGTGGGATCACATCAAGAACCGCGGCGACCACGGCGCCGAGACCTGGGCCCTGGAGTGGGTGCAGTTCCTGCCGGCCAAGCGCGAATCCCGTCGCTACGTTGGCCGCCACGTGCTCACGCAGGACGAGGTGATGTCCGGGGGTAAGTTCCCCGACATGATCGCCTATGGCGGTTGGACGATCGACGAGCACCCGCCGGCCGGTTTCGGCGTCGGGGTGCTCTCCCGCAAGCCGGCCTACCACGGCGACCCACCGGTGCCCTACGGCATTCCCTACGGCGTGCTGGTGGCGCGGGACCTGGAGAACCTGCTGTTCGCGGGGCGCTGCGCCAGTTGCACGCACATCGCGATGTCGTCGACGCGGGTGATGGGCACGGCCAGCGTGATGGGTCAGGCGGCGGGCACGGCCGCGGCCCTGGCCGCGCGGCGCGGCATCGCCCCGGCCGACGTGGCCGGGAAAATCGAACTGCTTCAACAGATGCTGCTGGCCGACGACGCCTACCTGCCGGGCATCCGCCAGGAGTTCTCCGAGGCGACCATGCGGGCGAAGCTGAAGGCCTCCGCCGGCGACCCGGCGGCCCTCCGCGACGGGGTCAACCGGCCCGTCGGCGGCGACGACCACGCCTGGCGCTGCCGCGTCGGCGACACGTTGGAAATGCACTTCCCGGCCCCCACCGCGGCCGAGAGGCTGTCCCTCATCGCCGACAGCGCCTTGGACCAGCAGGTCCAGATGAGCTACTGGGGCGACGCCAGCACCTCGCTGACCGCCCCGCCGGAGACGCTGCTGGCCGATTTCCGCGTGGAGGTGCTCGCCGACGGGAAATGGTCCGCCGCCGCGGCCGTCCGGGGCAACTATCAGCGGCTGATCCGAGTGCCGCTGGCCCGCCGGGCCGAGGCGATCCGCCTGCGGATCGAGAAAACGTGGGGCGCAGAATCGATGAGGCTCTTTGCCGCTTACGTGGATTGAAACCGGCGCCCGCCGGCGGGCGCGGGGGCTTCGGGTCCACGAGACGACGGGACGGAAAGTATGAGCGAGCTCACGCGAACGACGCTGGCAATCGGCCGGAAATTGCTGGGGGACTTCGACAGGTGGATGGCCCACAAGGGCTACGGCAACCGGTCCGAAGCGGTCCGCGACCTGATACGCTCGGCCCTGGTGGCGGCGGAATGGGAAAACCCCATCGCTCGGGTGCTGGCCACCTTGTCGATCATCTACGAGCACGAGCGACGCGAGCTCGCCCAACAATTGACCGAACTCCAGCACGCCCAACATCACGCCATACTTTGCAGCCAGCACGTACACCTGGACCACCAGAATTGCCTGGAGGTGATCATCATGCAGGGGACGGCCCGGCAGCTCCGCCGGATCAGCGACGCCATTTCCGCCACCAAGGGGGTAAAGGCCGGAAAGCTGGCCCTGCTGAGCTGGAAGATCTGACCGGGGCCGCCGCGCCGCCCCGGGGACGTCAATCGCCCCGCATCAGCGGCCATACCCCGACCATAATTGCCGTAATCGGCGCGACCAGCGATATCTGAATCAGCAGCCGCCACGGCGGGGCAAGCTGCCGCCGCGGGGCCCGCGCGGCCGGGCGCGCGACGATCTGCCGGGCATCGACTCCACGGATTGTGCGTGCCGGCGGGCGATCCCGACCAGGTATTCCTCGTCGGTCTGGCGGGCGGGCCAATGGCGGGCTCTCTTGTCTGTCGCTGGCAACATTTCCGCTGAGGAAATTCCACCTGACGGTCCGATTTTCGAATACAGGAAGAAGCGGGCCGGGAGGTCGCCGCTGCCGGCCCGAACGTCCACGATTCTGGACGTGCCGGGAGCCGATGTGGTATAATTTTAGCGGTCGCCATTTCATGGAGGAATTAAGCATGAAGCACCATGCTGCCGGACGACCCGTGGGTAAGTGCAAGGGATGCCGCTTGAACATGCGAACGATCTGTGCGGCCGGGCTGGATCCCAAGTCGGAATGGGACAGGGGACGCTGTCGAGGGCGGAACGACACATCCGTGCTGGAGGCTTACTATCGCCCTGTCTCGCTCACCGGCGCCAAGTTCGCCAAACTGGCCCGCAGAACCAGGGCCACGGAGCGAGCGACCAGGTCTCGTCAGAACGGGCGTGTCAGCCCGGGCCGCTACGTCGCGGAAAGCCGCGTCCGGGCATAGGCCGACGACCTCGGCCGTGCCCCGCCTAGCAGGCCCGCCCCGGCTGGGGATTGATTGGGACAGGCCCCGGGTGAGAGGGCCTCACGGCCGTCCTTGAGGGCGCGGCATGTTGGACGGCATGCGATACTTGCCCCTAGCGCCGGTGCCCGGGCCCGAAGACACCACGTGACAGTTGTTCAACTCCATTCGCAGCGCCAGGTCGCGTCCGCCCTGGACCGACCGCACCGCGGTGACGGTCCCAAGCATTTCAAGGTGCGATCCAACGGCGAGCTTCATGGCCTTGGCCCCCTCCCCGCCCGAGAAGCTTGCCTTCAGGTCGCAACGGGACCGAGTTTGGAATTCAGGCGGGCCATGCTTGAGCTGAACGACGACCGCGCCGGCTCCGGAAACGGGAGCGCCCGACACCGCTGCTTTCGCTCTCAGGACGCTGCCGACCAGTTCGCGCTGAAACCACGCCTCGAGTTGGGCCTTCCTTCGAGCGAGCACGTCCGCTGCATCAGACGGACGCGGCGTGTACTCCCTCGGAATCTTGCGCATCATGGCGTCGATGGACGCGAACTTCTCCTTTGGCAGGTCCGCGGTCGTAACGGTCAGCGTCGGCGCCCGCGGAGTCGCGGCCCGTGCGGCCGAGCCCACGCTGACAAGGCGGGACTTGGACAAGCTGATCCTGAAGTCTGAGCCGCCGGCCTGGCTGGGTTGCAGCTCGGCCACGTTTCCGATCACAAGAATCGACTGGCCGGGAGCGACCTCCTTCAGTTTGGCCCCTTCACCTGGGGCGAAAGCGGCAAGCAGGCTGCACTTGACCATCTTGTTCCTGCGATGGGCGTTGGCCGTGCCGGTGACCTCGACCGCGCCTTTCGCGCCGGGCTGAACCGAGGCGACTACGATCTCGGCGACAAGCGTTTTCCCGGCATGTCGAAGGCTCGTTCGTTCGGCCAGCTCTGTCCGCCGCGCAGCGCCCGCTCCCGTGCTCGGGCTCAACAAGTTGACCGGAATCGCGTTCAACAGGCTGGCGATGCCGCCGAAATCCGCCTTGGGCCTTTCCACCGGCTTGGGAGCCGCCCGCACCACCGGCGCAGTCCCCGGCCGAAGCGGGGGCGTGGGTGCCGCTGCTCGCGCCGGAAGAGGACCCGGCGTGGGCACGGGTGCGGGCCTTGGGGTCTGGGCCAGCTTCGCCTGCGCCTCGCTGATCTGCTTGCACAATTGCGTAAGCTGCCTCAAGTCGGAAGCCAGAGCGGCGATCTGCTTGTCCAGCGCCTTGATCTGCTGGTTCTGTTTGCTGACGAGGCTGGTGAGCATCCTCATCTCCGCCCTCATGAGGGCCGCATCGTCGCCCCTTCTGGGCCCCACCTGTCCCAGCGTCGGGCCGGCCAGGCCGACCGCGAAGAAGCCAAATGCCAAACAGCTTCCCAATGCTCGGAATCTCATCGTTGCCTCCTTTCCTCACTGTCGGAGAGCACTCAGCGCCATTATCCCCTCCCGAAGGGCTTTCGCAAAGCCTTTCCGTCGGGCTTCGGCCGGCAGTCCGCCGTCCCCGACGACGCAGGGGTCAGTGGCGATCTGGGCATCCGGCGGACGCCAAGACGTTTTCCCGCGCCGGCAAGCCCGGCGAGAGCTACTCCCCGGGCGCGCGGCGAAGCCATATCGGGCCGGACCAGGCCATCTGCCCATCGGCCTGAACGACGCGAAGGTAGTAATAATGCTCCCCTCTCAGCGGCTCTGGGTCCGTCCAGGTGACGGCGGCGTCCAATCCCTCGGCGCCGGCCGAGTACGCGATGTTTCCGTCCTTGACGATTTCCATGGCGCGGATGGGATCAACGGCGTGGACGGCAGCGCGGCACTCGGCCTGTTCGGCCCGGCCCACAGAGCCCATCGCGACCCCGGCGACCGTGAAGTCCAGCAGTATCCGGGCGCCCGTCGTGGCGTAGGTCCGCCGGTTCCTGATGGCCCGGATCAGGCATTTCCGGTCCAGTCTTGGCATGACCGCGGCCGTCATGCCGCAGCGATACGCCAGCCCGGCCGCAAACGTGTGCGTGGTGGTGCCCTGGCCGGTCGGGTCTTCCACCGAGAAGCCCGCCCTGCCCTCGTGGCAGTCGCCCCCGCCGGTGAAGCCCAGTTTTGCCCCCTGCCCCAGCAGCTCGTTGACCGTCAGCCCGCGAGCCTTGTCGCCGGCCTTGAGGGACAGCGGAGCAAGCGGGCCGTCGCGGAAATCGTTCGCTCCCCACATCGAATACATTTCCACGAAGCGCTCCACTTCCGGATCGTGGAACGCCCAGATCAGCCCGTGGGCCAGGGGCGCGTGCGGGCCGCCGACCACCTCCTCGTCACCGTGAAAATGCCGCCAGACGACGTCGAGATTGCTGGTGGGTTCGTACATGCCGCGGAACAGCTCCAGCCGATCGCGGCTGGTGTACACGTTGCGGTGGCGCTGTTTACCCGCCCACTCGTAGCCCACCAGCGTGACGAACCGGCCCGGCTCGTTCCAGGAATTGGTCACGTCCTGCATCCACTGCCACTGATTGTCGGAAAAATAGCAGGCGTGGTCGGCGGCCGCGGCAAAGTCCAGGCAGCCTTCCCGGCGGGCGTGGCGGTACAGTTGACCATACTCGCCGCAGCCGTCGCTCATTTCCGTGTGGGCGTGGATCTCGCCCCAGTAGATGCGCTCGCGGCCGGAATCATCCGCGATGATCTCCAGCGGATTGCTTCGGGCCAGTTCGCCGCCGTCGCCGGACCGGCGGGCAAAGGCCCGGTACACCCCCGGCCGCAACGCCGGCAGCGGGATTTCAAACCGGTGCCGGGCGCTGAACCGCCCGGCGGGCGTGCCCAGCGGAACCTTCCGGGCTTCGCCGACAAGCCACAGCTCCAGCTCGGCGTCGACGGGCCCGGTCGGCGGGCTGTTGCGGTAATGGTCGGTGAAGAGGCCCCGCAGAGAAAGCTCCTCGGAAGCGAATCTTCGCCCGGGGAGGAACAGGTGCAGCCGCTCGGCCGGTCCGGCGACGAATTCGAAGGTGTGAGCGTTTTCCTCGGCCAGGCTGACAAAGGGGTGTTCCCGCGAGACCGCCGCCGCGACCGACAGGGGTGGCGTCTTGCAATACCAGTACGACCTGTCGACGCACCGGAACAGGTTCGAATACAGGAACGCCTTGTCGCAGCGGTATCGGACTTCAAAGCCCTCGCCGCTCTGAAGGCCGTCGTCCAGGTGACAGAGGACGTCCGTCTGCGTGTGCGACTCGACGCAGTCCTCTATGGCCGCGATGGACACCGGCCGGTCGGCCCCGGCGATCTTGATGAATCCCGGGCAGTCGGGGTCTTCCGCCTGCGGGCGGTCGAAGGCGCGCGGCACGGTGAAGCGGACCATCGCCCCGGCCGGCAGGCCCCCAGCCCCGGCCGAGTACGTGCAACAGAATTCACCTCCCCGGCCCGCGGTCCGTCGCCCAGGCCGGAGCGTCGTCGAGCCGGCGTCGCGCCGGGTGAGGCCCCACAGCATCCGCTCGGCCTGGTCGAGGGTGCATCCTTCGGGCGAAAAATCCAGTCGCGCCGTCACGAGCAGATACGAATCGGCGCACTCGGCCACCTTCATCCCGCCCACGCGGAGCTGCGAAAAGTGCGTCTGAAGCCGCCCCCGCCCGTAATCGATCCACCGCGGCGGGCCTTTGCAGACGCGCTCCGGCTCCAGCCTCGCGTCGTCGATGCAGATGGTGGGCGAGCTTTCCGGCAGCATTGCCCAGACGCGGCGGACGGCGTTGGCGGCCTTGGGCAGCCAGAACGTCGCGTCCAGCCATTCGCTGCCCGGATAGCTATTGAGGCGACGAAGCGGAAAGATGCGGTCGTGCCTGTCTTGTGTCACTTCAATCCTCCTGCGGATCGGCCCTTGGCGGGCGGAGACGGCTCCTGATCCTGCCGAAGTTGGCGGCGAGGCCGGCCTAGGCCAGGTCCTCCAGTGAGATTTCGGTCAGCGAGTCGACCACGACGTCGGCAAGGCCGAGGGCCTCGCGGTTATAGGAGTTGGTCACGGCGATGACCTTGCAGCCGACCGCCTTGGCCGCCGCCGCCCCCGCCGGGGCGTCCTCGACGACGTAAACGGCCGCCGGATCCGGCGGGGACGGTCGCAGCCGGCCCAGAAGACGCAGCGCCAGCTTGTAGCCTTCCGGGTCGGGCTTGCCGCGCGAGACGTCCTCGGCCGAGACCAGAACGTCCACGAGTTCCAGCGCCCCAACGGCCCTGCCGGCAATCTCGATCTCTTCGCGCAAGCCGGCGGAGCAGATGGCCACGCCGGCCCCGGCCGCACGCACCGCCCGCATCAACTCCAGCGCCCCCGGCAGCGGCCGGATGGATTCGGCAAATGCCTTCTTGATCAGCACGGTCTTCTCGGCCGTCATGACCGCAATTTCCGCCTCATCGGCTCGCCGCCCGTTGTCTTCCAGAACGGTGGCGAAGCAGTCGTGATCGTCGAACCCGACGTACTTGCTGTAGTAGTCCTCCGTGCTCAGCTCAATGCCGCGCTTGGCCAGGGCGGCGCGGAAGCCGGCCAGGTGGATCGGCTCGGAATCCACGACCACGCCGTCGAAGTCGAAAATCATCGCATCCAACATCCACTCACTCCAGGCGACAGGCAGCAATAAACAGGCAACAGCCCGCTCGCCGTTGACGGTTGCCCGCGGCTACACCCGGAACATCGCGCCCAGGCGTTTGCCGAGCAACAGGTTGGCAAGAATCAGTGTGGCCGTCAACATCAGCATTGCGACGGTGCCCAGGGCGGCCGCCAGGTTGGTCGCGTCGGCCGGGCCGGCCAGAATGTAGATCGCCTTGGTAATCGGGTAGAACTCGGACGTCTGGGCCAGGATCAGCGAGTCGGACACCTCCAGCATCGAAAAGGAAAAGGCCAGGATCGCCCCCGCCAGCACGTTCGCCGAAATCAGCGGAACGGTGACGCGAAGCACGCTCTTCAGCGGGCCGGCGCCGAGGTTGCGGGCGGCCTCCTCCAGCGTCTCGGAGGTCTGCTGCAAGCCGGCGGAGATGCTGCGGACGACGTACGGCAGCCGGCGGATGCTGTAGGCGACGATCAGGATCAGCGTCGGGTCGTGTCTTGGCCCGATGCCCTCCACCAGTTTCCCCAGCCATCCCGGCAGCAGCCCCGGGCTGGTCAACGCCACGTATCCGCTGGCGACGACCAGCCCCGGCACGGCCAGCGGCAGCATGGCCAGCGAGTCCAGCACCGACCGGCCCCGAACCCGCAGCCGGACCACCAGATACGCGATCGCCAGACCGGCGATGATGTCGATGACGGTGGCCAGCGAGGCGTACCGGAACGAGTTGACGATGCTGTTCCAGGTCTCCGGGCGGGTGAAGACCTCTCGCAGGTGCCGCCCCGTGTAGCTCTCGGGAAGGATGGTGCCGGTCCAGCGCTCCGCAACGGCCATCAACACCACCCCCACGTGCGGGACAACCGCCACCAGCGTCACCAGTGCGAAGACCGCCCAGATGCCGATGGTGCCGAGCAGACCCGGCCTGCGCAGGGTCGCGCCGACCCCCCGGCCGATGGTGGCCGCCGCCCGCCGCCCGAAGAGAAACTTACCCATGCCGTAGAACACCACCGACGCCGAAAGCATCACAAACACCATGGAGAAGGTCTTGGCGGAGGTCTCCAACTGGTTCAGGCCGTGAAAAATCTTCACCGGCAGCACCTCCTCATAGCCCACCATCAGCGGCGTGCCCAGCTCGGTGAAGGACCAGATAAAGACGATCGTGCCGCCGGCGAACAGCCCCGGACGGATCAAAGGCAGCACCACCCGCCGGAAGGTCGTCCACCGCGACGCCCCCAGGTTCCGGGCGGCCTCGACCATGGTCGGATCGACGTTGGCCAGGGCGGCCGACGCGTTCAGGTACATGATCGGATACAGGTGCAGCACCTCCAGGATCACCACCCCCGAAAAGCCGCTGCCCAGCCAGTCGACCTTCCCCAGCCCCAGCGCCTGGAGGATCAGGTTCACCGATCCGCTCCCGTGGGCCAGCAGTTGCCGCATGGCGATCGCCCCGACGAAGGGCGGCAGGATCATCGGCACCATGAGCATGGCCGAGGCCAGGCTCTTGCCGCGGAAGTCGTACTGGTTCGCCAGCACCGCCAGCGGCAGCGCCAGCAGGAACACCCCGGCCGTGGTGACGCAGGCGACCTTGAGGGCGTTCACCAGGCCCTCCCGGGCGGCCAGGTCGGCGAAGAATCGCCCGATCCAGAAGCCCGTGACCCGGCCTTCGTGGGTGAGACCGGAACGGATCGCCAGCGCGATCGGAATGACGAGAAAGCCGATCAGGAACGCCGCGCACGCTCCGGCCAGGATGTAACGGCGCCACTTCCGCATGACTGCTCAGCAACCGGCACGCATCCGGCGGCAGGGGCAGGCCCGGCCCGCCGGCGTCCACTCGAAGCCCCCGGCTAACCCGCGGCCCGTCCTCATCCGCCCGCGCGGGAAATGATGCGCTCGTATTTCTCGCGGAAGAACCGCTGCCAGGCGCTGGTGATCATTTCCCGCTGCTTCTCGTCCGTCAGCTTCCTGGCGGTCTCCAGGGCTTTGGCCTCCGTGGCCAGGTCCGCCGGCAGGCTGGTGAACTCCGCCAGCAGGCTTGCGGGCTGACCGGCGTCAACGATGACCTTCCACGCCTCGGAGAGCTGCTTGCGGGAGTCGATGGCGGCCGCCGCCATCAGCGGGCCCAGAAGCCGGCTGACGCGAATCTCGAGGGCTTCCTGGTTCAGCTTGAAATCACCGGATTGAACGAAGGGGTCGGACAGCGGGGCGAGCATCTTGCCCTTGTACTTCTCGTAGACGTCGCGGCGGACGGGCTGGCGATACAGGGCATGCTGGGCGGGCCCGCCGGCTGCGCCCGCCGGCAGGCACCACAAGGTCTGCCCGCGCTCGGAAAGCACGAATTCGATGAAGCGTTTGGCCGTCTCCGGGTTGGGCGCGCCCTTGAGCAGGCTGATCGGGTCGGGCGTGTAGGCCGTGGTGCCGGGCACGACCGAAAACCCGATGTCCTGGCCGCGCACCACGATCGTCTTGTAGGCGTAGAAGTCGATGGCCGCCCCCGCCAGCACCTCGCCGTTGGCCACGTCGTTGACCACGTCGCTGGCCCCGCCGGTGAAGCGCTTGCAGTTGCCGTAGATCTTCAGCAGCTTCGCCCAGCCGCTGGGCCAGTCCGGCGCCGACTGGATGATCATCTCGTAGGCCGCCCGCGCGCTGCCGGACTGCGACGCGTCGGCGGCCGAGACCAGCCTGTACATCGACGGCGAGGCCAGCTCCTCCCACCGTCTCGGCGGCGGAAGGTTCCTCTCCTTCAGCAGCCGGGCGTTGTAGATGATGCCGAAGCAGCTCACGGCCGCTCCGAACCAGCGATGTTCCGGGTCGTACTGGCGGACGCCGCCGATGGCCTCCGGCAGTTTGCTCAGCAGCTCTTCCGGCAGGTCGACCCGCTGGAGGATTCCCCTGGCCGCCAGTAGCTTGTGGTCCGGCGCGCCGCCGCCGAAGTACAGATCGATCCCGCTGCCGTCGGCGCTGGCGTACTGGTTCAGCAGGAAACGGGTCACCGAGGTGGTCCCGCCCACGTCGCGCCAGTCGATTCGGACGCTCTTGCCGAACTTTTCCTTATGCCAAGCGCGAAAGGCGCGGTCGAACTCGGCCTCGATCTGCTTGTCATGCGGGCTGACGATCACGAGGTGGTGCTTGACCTTCTTCTTGCAGCCCGGCAGCACCAGCCCGGCCAGCGCGAGCATGAGCGCCGCGGTCCAACGAAACCGATTTCCTGCGCGTATCATCGGGCGTTCTCCTTTGCTGAGGGATTATAGTCGCTGGGCAGGCCCGGACCACCATCAAGCCCCCAACCGCAATGCCCCCGGGCGACGGGGTGACAGCCGGGGAAGACGACCGCGCGGCCGCGGCTCCCCGGCTCCGGCCGGCGCTTGGCGCTGTTGAGCGTGTGCCCAGGCGGAAGTGTTCCCAGGCGCCTGCCGCGGCGAGCTTCCGGACTTATCGCGACCGTCGCCTTCGCTTCAGCAGGCACAGCCCGCCCACGGCCAGCACCGCCGCCGCCCCGGGCGCGGGGGTCGTGACGAATCCGCCGTCGAGTCCGTTCCCGAAGGCGCCAGCCACCGCGAACGTGTGCATCCCCGTTACGCAAGTCGTGGACATACGGGTGCCGGACAAGTAATCGTCGAATCCGTCCGTCCGGAGCACCACCAGGTCACCAGGCCAATCGCCAGGGAAGACGACCGGCTCCACGGAAAGGTCGAAAGCCTCAGACCTACCGACAGGCTCCCAGATGATCCAATCCCCAGGCAAGAAGTCGATAGGATCAAGCACGGGCGGATCAGGCAGCGGGAGGGGCTCTGCCGGCGTCGGCAGCGGTTCCACCAGCGGTGGCTCCGGCAGCGGAAGGGGTCCCACCGGCGGTGGCTCGGGCAGCGGAGTCGGGTCGGGCTCGAGGGTCGGCTCCGGTATCGGCAGCGGTTCGGCCGGCGGCGGCGCCGGCAGCGGAACCGGGTCGGGCTCCAGGGTCGGCTCCGGCGTTAGCAGCGGTTCGACCGGCGGCGGCGCGGGCTCCTGCGGTGTCGGCAGCGGTTCGACCGGCGGAGGCGCGGGCAGCGGCTCAGGCGGTGGCGCGGTCACCGGCTCAGGCGGTGGCGCGGGCTCCTCCGGCGTTGGCAGCGGTTCGACCGGCGGAGGCGCGGGCAGCCGCTCAGGCGGTGGCACGGGCTCCTCCGGTGTCGGCAGCGGTTCGGCCGGCGGCGGCGCGGGCAGCGGCGGCGGGGCAGGTTCAGGTTTCGGGAAGGCCAGCGTCTGCCAGACGCCGGCCTGGGCATCGGCGGTCAGGCCGTCAAGTGCGAAGGTCGACCCGCACCGGCTGATGCTACCGCTGAAGCGAACGTCACCGGAGGCGCAGATGTACGCCAGGCCGACCTCGGCATACCTGCTGGCCGTGCCGGCCTCAATGTGGTAGAAGTTCTCCGATTCCGTCAGGGCCATCACGTTGACGAAGGGCTCCAGGAAATAGCTGTCGTGGGAGGCATCGTAGGTAGCCTGGGCAATACCGTCGTAGAGGGCGGCGTCCGTCTGGCTGTCAACGTCCAGCAGGTCGAGGGCCTTGACCTGCCCGATGCAGGCGCCGTCGACGCCCTCGAACGTCACGTCCGCGAAAAAGGATTTCTCCAGGCCGTCGTTGCCGACGACGGCGAACGTGTACCCGTACCAGCCGTCCCCCAGATCGTTCACGCCCCATTCCAGCAGCGGCTCGGCCGGGGCCGCAGACGCCCCCACCAGCAGCATCAGGGCTATCCAGCAGGCTCTCATGTCACAACCCCTTTCTCCGTTTCTCCGAGGAAACACAATACCCCATGGTTGCCGGCCCGGCCCGCAGGCCGAACCTCATTTTCACACTGTAGTCCAATGCCCGGCTTCATGCAACGCTCGCCCCGCGGCCGAAACGGCTCACCTATCCCGGGCCTCCGAGAAGCCCTTCCGTAAACGGGCGCCACGCTCCCGGCCGGCCTGCCGGCCTTGCCCGCGCGCCAGCAAATATATACGCTCGCCTAGATCGTGTCAAGCAAAATAGACGTGCATCTAGATTTTTTCTGTGGACGCTGCGCCCACGGAAGCTCGCCTCCGCCGGCATGCCGCCCGGCGGCGGCGAACGCGCGGGCGTCCGACAAAGGTCGTTTGACAAGCCCGCCCGCAAGACCATAGCATGACGGGTTCCGGTCTCGGCGCATCGGGACCGGAAAGACTTCCAAGGGAAGCGTATTGCGTTTGGTCCCCGGCGTGCTGTTGTCGCCGGAAGCGGAAAGAGCATGGAACCGATAGCCGTCATCAGCGACATCCACAGCAACCTGGAGGCCCTGATGGCCGTGCTGAAAGACGTCGCCGACCGTGAGATCCGCCGGATCGTCTGCCTGGGCGACGTGGTGGGCTACGGGCCGCAGCCGAAGGAGTGCCTGGACCTGGTCCTGGAGCACTGCCTGGTGACGCTGATGGGCAACCACGACTTCGCCACCATGTTCGAGCCCAACAACTTTAACATCGGCGCCGAGCTTGCCTGCTACTGGACGCGCCAGGAACTCGAGGCCGAGCCGGACAAGGCCGCCCGCGACCGGCGCTGGGAATTCCTGGGCTCGCTGGCGGTCAAGGTCGTCCTGTCCGAGGAGGACTGCCCGGCCGGGGCGGCGTCTCTGGCGCACGGCTCTCTGCGGCGCCCGGTCAATGAGTACATCTTTCCCGACGACATCTACAATCACCCCAGCAAACTTCATGGGCTCTTCGACCGGTTTGACAACATCTGCCTGGTCGGACACACGCACGTGCCGGGGGTTTTTCTCCAAGCGCCGGACTTCTACAGCCCGGACGAGCTGGGCTATGAGTACCGACTGGACGGGCGCAAGGCGATCATCAACGTCGGCTCGATCGGCCAGCCCCGGGACCGCGATCCCCGCGCCAGCTACGTGATGCTGGAAGAGAAGGTCGTGCGATTCGTCCGCGTCCCGTACGACGTGGAATCCACGATACGGAAGGTTCACGCCATCCCGGACCTGGACGACTACCTGGGCAATCGCCTGCGCGAGGGCAGATAAGGAGCAATCGGTGAACGCTCGACGTTTCATCTGGGCAGTGCTATTCGTGGCGTTGGCGGCAATGCTGACGATGCTGTACCTTCAGCATCGGATGCAGAAGGGGCAGCCGGCTCCCAGCCAGACGCCGCCGGCGACGTCCACGGCAACCGACCCGGCCGAGACGCAGCCTGTCGCCTCGCAGCCCGTCGCCCAGCCCGTCGCGACCCGGCAGGAACCCGCATCCAAGCCGTCCACCGAACCGACGACCCGGCCGGCGGAGACCAAAGGCGAGCCCCCCAACGCGGAAGAGCAGGCCGCCGCCAAACCGGCAACGCGCCCGCTTGAGGCGCAAGCGCAATCGCGTCCCGCCCAGGGCGAGGGCGCGTCTCCGCCCGAATGGGTCACCCGCTTCGAGCCGCACCAGCGCATCCTGGGATCGGCAGACCCGCGCAGCGGCTACAAGCTCCAGGTCGAGCTGACCAGTCGCGGCGCGGCCGTCGAGGCGATCAGACTCGCCGAGCACTTCCAGACCGTCGCCGACAAGCGCAGGTACCAGCGCGATCCGGACACGTACGAGCAGGCCGTAAAGGACGAGGCCGGCAAGGACCGTCCCAAGCTCAAAGGCCACTACGTCCTGGTCCGACCCGTTGGCACTGACCAAGAGAAAACCTATCCCCTGGCGACCGAACGAGTCTACTTCCCCGACGAGAAGTACGAGCACGGCACGGTGGGTATGTGGGTCGACCTCTCCGGCTCGCAATGGAAGGCGGATGACGAGCGGGAGAAGAAAGACCAGCGCAACATTATCCACAGCGTCACCTTCGTCTCCAGCATTTTCCGCAAGGACAAGGACGGGAAAAACGTGCCGTTCGTCGACCTGGAGAAGACCTACACGCTTGCCAAGGATAGCTACTCGCTCGTGGTCAGTCTGGACGTGATCAATCGGACCGGCAAGAACATCCGCTTCGCGGTCAGGCAGTTCGGGCCGACGGGCATGCAGAGGGAGGACATCCGTCAGGACCGGCGTGCCCTGGCTTACGGCCGCTACAAAAAGGGAGAGCTGAAGGTCCTGAAGCCGGCGGTCGGGGAGACGGCCAAGATGAAGCTCGGCCTGGACGAGGCCGAGAGGATCGGCACCACCGACGAGACCGACAAGGTCCTGTGGATGGGCCTGACGAACAAGTTCTTCGCCTGCCTGGCGTACCCGCCGAAGGACCCCAAGGAGGAGGCGCCGAACCCGAGGCCGGGGGTGGAGTTTTCTCGCGCGGCCATCGAGGACGCCGACGGCTCGCGGACCTACCTGCCGGTGATGAAAATGGGCGTCGACAAGCTCGACGGCGGCAAGAGTGAAACGTTGACGCTGGCCGTCTTCGCCGGCCCAAAGCAGCGCGGCGTCTTCGACGGCTCAAAGCTGTACACGGCGCTGCATTACAAAGACACGCTGGACTTCGGCAGTTGCTGCCCGATGTGCACCCTCCCATGGCTGTCGCTGGCCATGATGTGGCTGCTGGAAGTCTTCAGCAGGGCCGCGTTTGGCAACTACGGGCTGGCGATCATCGTGCTGGTGATCCTGGTCCGCCTGGCCATGCATCCGCTGACAAAGAAAAGCCAGGTTTCCATGTCGCGGATGCAGAAGCTCCAACCACTGATACAGAAGATCCGGGAGAAATACAAAGACGACAAGGCCCGGCTCAACCAGGAGACGATGAAGCTGTACAAGGAACGAGGCTTTTCCCCGATGCTTGGATGCCTGCCGATGTTCCTGCAGTTTCCGATCTGGATCGCCCTGTGGACGGGGATCAACGCGGCGGTGGAGCTTCGGCACGCCGGGCTGCTGCCATTCTGGATCACCGACCTGGCCGCCCCGGACGCGCTGTTGAGCTTCAAGGACACGGTGATCGCTCTGCCCTTCATCGGGAGCATGATCGGCCCCATCGTGGGCTTCAATCTGCTGCCCGTCTTGCTGTGCGTGGCCATGGCGCTCCAGCAGAAGCTCACCCCCACGACCTCCGCAAATCCCGATCAGGCGAAGCAGCAGAAGCTCATGATGTACTTCATGACGGGCTTTTTCCTGCTGATTTTCTACAACGCCCCCAGCGGCCTGACGCTTTACATCATGGCTTCCACCTTCGCCGGCGTAGCCGAGCAGTACGTCATCCGCAAGCACATCCGCGAGAAGGAGGCCGCCGAAGCCGCCGCCGAAACCGCGGTGGCGATGCCGGGCAAACACTTCCGCGGGCAGAAGCCCAAGAAGCCGAAGGGCCCGTTTCAGTTCATGGGATAGCGGCCGGCGGGGGAGACCCCGAATCACACGCCTGCCCTCCGGCCGCCTGCCTTCCGCAGGTGGGCAGGTACGCTTAGTCCAGTCCACCGCGGCGCGGGCGCTTGCGTTTTGTCTGCTCGTCCGGCGGTGGAGCGGACTGTTCCTGGCCGGGCTGGATCACACTCGTCATCGACAGGCCGACCCTTCGGGCCGCTTCGTCCACCTCCAGCACGCGGACGCGGACCTGCTGATCGACCTGGACGACGTCCTCCACGCGGCCGACGCGCTCGTAGGAGAGTTCGGAGATATGCACCAGCCCCTCCACGCCCGGCGACAGCTCGACGAACGCGCCGTACTCCTCGATCCGGCTGACGCGGCCGAGGACCTCCCGGCCCGGGGCAAAACGCTCCGTCGCGCCGGCCCACGGATTGGACAGGGCCTGCTTGATCGACAGCGACAGCCGGTGGCGCGCCGGCTCGACCGAGAGCACGACGGCCTGGACGGTCTGCCCCGCCGCCAGCTCCTCGGAAGGATGCCGCAGCCGCCTGGACCAGGTAATCTCGCTGATGGGGACCAGCCCCTCCACGCCCGGCTCGAGCTGGCAGAAGGCGCCGAAATCGGCCAGGCTGGTGATCGTTCCCGTTGCCAGAGAGCCGGGCGGGTATTTGGCCTCGACGCTCTCCCACGGATCCGGGGCAAGCTGCTTCATCCCCAGCGAGATGCGGTTGCTCTCGCTATCTATCTTCAGCACCTTGACCTGCACCGTCTGGCCGGGCTGGACCAGCTCGTTGGGGTCGGCGACGCGGGCATAGCTCATTTGCGAGACATGCACCAGCCCGTCGACGCCGCCGAGGTCCACGAACGCACCGTAGGGCATCACCTGCCGGACGACGCCCTCGCGGACGTCGCCTTCGGCCAGCTCGGCGAGCAGCTTCTCGCGGGCCTTCTCGGCCTCCAGCTCCATCACCGCCCTGGCCGAGACGATCACCCTCTTCTCGCGCCGATTGACCTCGACAATCTGGCAGGGCAGCTTCTTGCCGACGAACTCACCGGGATCCTCCACCCGGTAGATGCTGATCTGGCTGATGGGCATAAAGGCCTGGACGCCCCCGAAACGAACCTCCAGTCCGCCCTTGTTTGATTTCTCCACGAACGCCGCGACGAGCTGCCCTTCCTCCAGGTCGTCCCAGGTGGCCCGTTGCATCGCCCCCTGGCGCGAAAGCACCCACAAATCCTCGACCGAGTCGTATCGGACGACCTCCAGGTCGATCTCCGTGCCCGTGGTCGGCTCTTCCTCGAACTGCTCCAGCGGCACGACGCCCTGGTCTTTGCCGCCCAGCTCGACCAGAACGCCCTGCCGATCCACGGCGACGACGCGGGCCGGGCGCACCTGACCCGGCGCGACTTCTCCGCCGGTCCGGGCCCGCCCGCCCGCCGAAGGCCCGACCTCGTCCAGCAGCTCCTCGATGCTCCTGCCCTCCAGTGCCTCGTCGATCTCGCGCTGAAGGGACTCGTCCAGATCACCCATACCATCTACCTTCCCGTCACACCGGTTCCCCCCCGGACTGCTTATTCATGCTTCGACAGCCAGGAGACGATACGTTACTTACACTTTATCACAATGGAAACCTCCAGATCAAAACTTCCCGGGCGATGTTGAGATCACCGGTCGCCGCACGTTGCGCGGGGCCCCGCCCGGCAGCCTGCCGCCCGGGCGGAGTGGTGTAACTAATTGTGTGTAAGTTCGTGTTCGGGCGTTCGTGTCATCCGGCTGGAGCGTAGGCGAGCGTAGCGAGCCGAAG
>Ga0315541_1000317_pt1 | contig 51687 bp, 44 predicted proteins | sample SalMarSW160190MG_FD_203095 | JGI IMG/M metagenome (GOLD analysis project Ga0315541, IMG submission 203095) | Salt marsh sediment microbial communities from the Plum Island Ecosystem LTER, Massachusetts, United States - Salt Marsh Sediment SW1601-190 ... | reverse complement strand
CGCCTGCCCGCGCCCCGCTCCCACTCCGCCAGCCTCCCGTTCCGAAATCGCTGCCGGGAAGGCGCGGGGATTGATCCCGGAGCCGTCCGTTCCTAGCTTTGTTGGCTTTCCAGGCCGTAACCCCGCTTTCTCCGCGCCACGAGCGTAGCATGCCGAACATCAAGAGTGCCAAGAAGCGCATGGAGCTCTCCCGCGCCGCCCGACTCAAGAACCGGGCCGAGCGCTCCAAGATCCGCACCGCCATCAAGCGCGTCCGCGCGGCTACCACGGCCGACGAAGGCAAGGCCAGGCTCCTCGAGGCACAGGCCGTGCTCGACCGCGCCGCCACCCGCCGCCTGGTCGCTCCCAACGCCGCGGCGCGGCTCAAGAGCCAACTCATGAAGCACGTGGGGAAGCTCTCGGCGTAAGCACGCACGAGCAGGAGAAGCGCCAGAGACCCGGCCGGGCACCCCGCCCCGCCGGGTCTCTCTTTTGCCCCCGGGCGTCCCTGCGAGGCACCCCACGGTGCCTACGTCACCCCTCGAAAACCACCTTTCCGCGCACCACGGTCCAGCGCACGACGCCTTTGAGCTTCCACCCTCCGAAGGGGGTGTTCCGGCTCTTCGAGTGGAAGCGGGCCGGATCCACGGTCCACTCGGCCTCCGGGTCGAACGCGGTCACGTCGCCCACCGACCCCGGCGCCAGCGTGCCCCCGGGGAGGTGGAACGTCCTCGCCGGTGTGCAGCTCATGCGCTCCACCATGGTGGGGAGATCGATGATTCCTCCGCCCACCGCGTGCGTGAGGATGAGCCCCAGCGCCGTCTCCAGCCCCACGATCCCGTTGGGGGCGTCGGTGAAGGCCGCCTCCTTCTCGTCGTAGTGGTGCGGAGCGTGGTCGGTGGCCAGCGTGTCCAGCGTCCCGTCGGCCAGGCCGGCGCGCACGGCGTCCCGGTCCCCGGCGGTCCGGAGCGGAGGGTTCATCTTCGCCTCGGTGCGGTACCCCTCCACCGCCTCCTCGGTGAGGATGAGGTGGTGGGGGGTCGCCTCGGCGCTGACCCGAACGCCCCGGGCCTTCGCCTGGCGGATGCTCTCCACCCCGAAGCTCGTGGACACGTGCTGCAGGTGGATGTGCCCGCCGGTGAGCTCGGCGAGGAGGAGGTCCCGGACGATGTGGATGTCCTCGGCGGCGTTGGGTTTCCCCGGGAGCCCGAGGCGCGTAGCCACCAGCCCGGCGTTCATGTGGCCCTTCCCGGAGAGGCTGAGGTCCTCCGGGTGGTCCACCACCGGGATGTCGAACGCCTGCGCGTACAGGAGCGCCAGGCGCATGAGCCCCGAGTTCATCACCGGGCTGCCGTCGTCGGTGATGGCCACCGCCCCCGCTTCCACCATCTCGCCCACCAGAGCCAGCCGCTCGCCCTTCCGGCCGGAGGAGATGCACCCCACCGGGTAGACCCGGGCGGCTCCCGCGCGCCTTCCCTCGGCGGCGACGAAGCCCACCGCGGCGGGATCGTCGATGGGGGGCTCCGTGTTGGGCATGGCGCACACGGCGGTGAACCCGCCTGCGGCAGCAGCCCGGGCCCCGCTGGCGATGGTCTCCTTGTGCTCGCCACCGGGCTCGCGGAGGTGCACGTGGACGTCGATGAGCCCGGGCGTCACCACCAACCCCGCGCACTCGAGGACCTTGGCATCCTCCGGCCCTGCCAGGTCCTTCCCCACCTGCGCCACCTCCCCGTCCATGACGAGCACGTCCGCGACGGCGTCCATCTGCTGGGAGGGATCCACCACCCTCCCGCCCCGGAGCAGGATCTTGACGCTCATGCCTCACCTCCCTGCTTGGCCGCCTCGGCCCTCTCGGGCTGGCCGCCCGCCAGGAGGTAGAGGACGGCCATGCGCACCGCGACCCCGTTGGTGACCTGGTTGAGGATCACCGACTGGGGGCCATCGGCCACGTCCGAGTCGATCTCCACGCCCCGGTTCATGGGCCCCGGGTGCAGGACCAGGATGTCCCCGGGAGCCTTCTCCAGGCGCGCGCGGCTGATCCCCCAGATGCGGTTGTATTCCCGGAGCGAGGGCACGTACCCGGCCTCCATGCGCTCGAGCTGGAGGCGGAGGATGTTCAGGACATCGGCCCACTGGATGGCGTCTTCCACCCGGGTGAAGACCTCCACGCCCAGGGAGCAGACGTTGCGGGGCACGAGCGTGGGCGGCCCGCACACCGCCACCTGCGCCCCGAGCTTGAGGAGCCCGAAGATGTTGGAGCGGGCCACCCGCGAGTGGAGGACATCGCCCACGATGCACACCTTGAGCCCCTCGATGCGCCCCATGTGGTCGCGGATCGTGAGCATGTCCAGGAGTCCCTGGGTCGGGTGCTCGTGGGAGCCGTCTCCGGCGTTGACGACGTTCGACGGGATGCGCTCGGCGAGGAATCGCGCGGCGCCGGAGGAACCGTGGCGCATGACCACCATGTCGATGCGCATGGCCTCCAGATTCCGCGCCGTGTCCACCAGGGTCTCGCCCTTGGATACCGAGGACTGTGCGGCGGCGATGTTCACCGTGTCCGCGGAGAGCCGGTTCTCGGCGAACTCAAAGGACACCCGGGTGCGGGTGGACGCCTCGAAAAAGAGGTTGACGATGGTCTTGCCCCGCAGCACCGGGACCTTCTTGATCCGGCGCTCGGAGATCTCCTTGAAGGGCTCGGCCGTGTCCAGAATGGCGAGGATCTGCTCCCTGGAAAGAGGTTCGAGCCCGATCAGGTCCTTGCCGAGGGCCGGTGCCGTCTGGTTCACGAGGCCTCCGGGTAGGTGATGACGAGGTCCACGCCGAGACGCCCGTCCAGCTCGGGGACCAGGACCTCCACGCTCTGATGGTTCTCGAGAACCTCCACGTTCCGCCCCACGATGTCGGGCTGGATGGGAAGCTCACGCCCGCCCCGATCCACCAGCACGCACAGGAGGATGCGGTCCGGGCGCCCCCAATCCATGAGTTCGTTCAGGGCGGCACGGGCCGTGCGCCCGGTGTGCTGCACGTCGTCCACGAGGACGATGGTCTTCCCGTCGATGCCCGACGGGGGGAGCTCGGAGCCCCCCACGATGGGGCGTGGGCCGATGGCCTCCAGATCGTCCCGGTACAGGGAGATGTCGATGGATCCGGAGGGAATGTGGACCGCCTCGGCGGACTCGATCTCGCTGCGCAGGAGGTGGGCGATCTGGATGCCGCGGCGGTGGATGCCCATGACCGCGAGGTCTTGGGTCCCGCCGACCTTCTCCACGATCTCCCGGGCCATTCGGGCCACGGCCCTGCGGACCGCGGTGTCGTCCATAACGGGGATGCGTTCGGTGCTCATCTCGTGTCTTCCGTGTGGAGACGGCGGGTGGCGGAGCGAACGTAGCGGGCGCTCCAGACAGGGTCAATTGCCTTCCTTAGGGCACTTCCGGCCCTCCGCGGGAGGCCCCTCATCGCCCCCCGAAGCGGGCCTCGCCCACCCTGCGGAGGAAGTCCGGGATCCCGCTCCCGGGGGCCTCCATCGCCGCCCAGTCGTAGGAGAAGAGGACGAGGCCGCCCACGCCCTCGCGCCGAGCCAGGTCGATCTTGTCCAACGTCCCGGCCAGCCCGTTCTGGTACGCCCCGATCCCGGCCCAGACCCGGTCCTGGCGCCCCGCCGAGACCGCGGCCTCGCGGATCTGCGAGGCGAAGAGGCCGTTCTCAGGGGTGTACGCCATAGGGACCACCACATCCACGATCCCCTGGTCCAGCCACTCCCGCCAATCCTGGAAGCGGGCCGAGTAGGCATCGTCCACGTTGGCGAACACCGCCGCCGATACCACCACGTCCGGACGCCGGGCCTTCACGCCGGTGTAGATGCGCTCCACCAGCCTGGTGATCTGCGCCCGGCGGAACTCCCCCCAGGGGCCCGGGAGGGCGTCGGTGAAGGCGAAGGGGTTGCGGCGGTACGCATCGTCCAGCTCCCGGAGGCGCTCCGGGGAGAGCCGGGGCGCCACCCAGCTCCGGAACCGGTCCAGCGCCCCCCGGCTGTAGTCGAAGTCTCCGGACGGGAAGCGCACGTAGTCGAAGTGGATCCCATCCAGTTCGTACCGCCCGGCCAGGTCCATCCACACGTTGTAGAGGCGTTCCTGCACGCCGGGGTGGGAGGGACTGGTGTAGATTCCCTCCACCGTCTCCGGGTTGTCCGCGGCGTAGCCGCGGAGCGCACGCACCAAACGCGGGTCGTGGGGGTCCACACCCCACAGCTCCCGGGCCAGCGCGCGCGGCACCCCCAGCCAGTCGGGGTGTTCGTTCACCAGATGCTCAGGGCTCACCGGGAGCCGCGGCCCGCTCCAGACCAGGTGCGTGTTGACCCAGGCGTGCACCGCGATCCCCCGCCGGTGGGCCTCCTCGAGGGTCAGCTCCAACGCGTCGAACCCAGGATCCTCCACCGTCTCGCCCCGGGGCTCCCACCGTGACGCGTAGTACGCGTCGCCCCGGCCCCGGACCTGGACGAGCAGCGTGTTGAAGCCGGCCTCGTCGGCGTCGGCCACCATACGGCGGACCCGCTCCTGCCCGGTGAGGGTGCTGCGCACGACCCAGACCGCCCGGACTTCCTTGTAGCGCCGGGTGGGGCCGGCCTCGGCTCCCACACGCCTCCCCTCCGCCCCTCGGGCGAGCGCGGTGTCACCGCGAGCCACGCGCCCCGCGGGCGCCGGCTCCTCGGGACGGACGGCGACCAGCGTGCAGGCCCAGGAGACGGCGAGCACGGCGAAGAACACGGCGCGTGCCTTCATCCACGCCGCTCCCGGAAGAATCCTCGGAGCAACTCCCCTGCGGCGGCCTCCAGCACGCCCGTGGTGACCATGCACCGGTGGTTCAGGCGTGGGTCCTGGAGCAGGTTCCCCAGGCTCCCCGCCATCCCGGCCTTGGGGTCGGAGGCGCCGTACACCACCCGGGGCACGCGGGCGAGAAGGATGGCCCCACAGCACATGGCGCAGGGCTCCAGGGTGACGTAGAGGGTGCACTCCTCGAGCCTGAAGTCGCCCTGGGCCAGGGCCGCCGCCCGGATGGCCCGCAGCTCGGCGTGGCCGGTGGGGTCGGCGTCGGACATGGTACGGTTGTGGGCCTCGGCCACCAGCCTGCCGTCACGCACGAGGACGGCGCCCACCGGAACTTCCCCCCGGACCGAGGCGGCTCGCGCGAGCTCCAGGGCACGCGCCATCCAGAGGGGATCGGAAGACTCCGGGGGGAGGGTCGAGAGAGGAGGATGGGGCGCCGCGGTGGTCACGGACCCCACGGGCTCAGTGGTGGGTGAGGTTGAGTCCGCCGGCGCTGTCCTCCATGCGCCGGTAGAAGGCCGTCACCCGCCCCAGGAGATGGAGCCGCTGGCCTTCCTCCACCACGACCTTCTCGCCACCCGGGCGCAGCGATTCCAGGCGGATCCCCGTGCCGTTGCGCGTCAGGCGGTGGAACCAGGAGCCGTTGCCCACCTGGACGACCACCACCGTCCCGTCCGCCGCGTCGGTCAGCGTGGCCGGCTCCACCAGAACGTAGTCGCCCTCCTGGATACCCAGCACGGCCAGATCGGCGGTCCCCGCCCGGACGAAAAAGCCCCCCCGCTCGCCGCCCAGGCGGCGGTCGATGGAGAGGTATGCATCGGCCTTCTCCCCGCGGCCGCGGGGAACCTCGAGGTAGCAGGGGAGCGACACCGTCTGCGCGCTCAGATCCATGCCGAGGATCTTCACGCCCCTGGAGCGGGATGGATCACGCTCCAGATACCCCTTGTCGGCCAGCGCCTGCAGGTGCTCCGACACCGTCTTGGTGCTCTTGACCCCGAACCGCTCCCCGATCTCCCGGATGGAAGGCTGGTACGTGTTCGCGCGCAGATACTGGACCATGAACTCCAGGATCTTCTTCTCGATCTCCGTGAGCGGCTGGGCCCCGGCTTCATGGACCCGTCGCCCTACCGGGGTGGAGACGTCGCGAAGCGCGGTGGGTTCGGAGCGGGCCAACGGGTTCCCTTTCGGAGCATGTGTCCGGCCGGAAACATCCGGCGCGATGGGTATCCTAATGTGCGCGTCGAAGCAGTGTCAAGAAAGGGTTTCGTGTATCTCGCGCACCTTGGCCAGGGCCGCCTCGACCCGCTCCAGGGCGCGTTCGCGCCCCAGGAGGATCAGCACCTCGAAGATCCCCGGGCTGGCGGACTGGCCCGTGAGGGCCACGCGGAGTGGATGGATGAGCTTGCCCGCGCCCACGCCCAGACTCGCGGCGAGCGTGCGCACCTCCTCCTCCAGCGCGGCCTCCGTCCATTCCGTCTCGCGCAGCTTGCCCGCGATGGCTCCGAGGCGTTCCGCCACCCCGACTGCGTCCTTCGCCCAATGCTTGGCCACCGCGTCCTCGTCGAAGACGAGGGCGTCCTCCACGTACGGCTGCGCCTGGGATGCGATCTCGTCTACGGTGCGAGCGCGGATCTTGAGCAGGTCCACGACCCGGAACATCCACGCGTCGTCGGCCACGCGCTCCGCCGCATCGCCCCGGGCGCCGGCCAGGCGTCCGCGGACCATGGGGAGGAGGCGCGCCGTGTCCGCCGCCGCCAGGTGACGCCCGTTGAGCCAGGCCAGCTTCTCCAGGTCGAACACGGAGCCCTTCATGAGGATGCGCTCGGGCGTGAACGCCTCCACGAGCTCGTCGCGGCCCATGACCTCCCGCTCGTCGCCGGGGTTCCAACCCAGGAACGCGAGGAAGTTGACCATGGCCTCGGGGAGGATCCCCTGGCTCTCGTAGTCCCCCACGGCAGTGGCGCCGTGGCGCTTGGAGAGACGCTTCCCGTCGGAGCCCAGGATGAGGGGGACGTGCCCGAAACGCGGCTCGGGGTACCCCAGCGCGCGGTACAGCAGCGCCTGCTTCGGCGTGTTGGAGAGGTGGTCGTCGCCGCGGATGACGTGGGTGATCCCCATGACGTGGTCGTCGGACACCACCGCCAGGTTGTACACGGGCGTGCCGTCGCTGCGCAGGATCACCAGGTCGTCGATGTCCTCGTTGGCGAAGCGCATGTCGCCGTGGACCAGGTCCTCGAAGCGGGTCTCCCCGTCGGGCACCCGGAAGCGGACGGCGAAGGGCTCCCCCACCTCCGCCCGGCGATCCGACTCCGCCTGGCCCAGGGCGTCGGCCTTCTCCCTGGCCACACGGCTCGGGTGCACGCCCCGGGCCTCCGCCTCGGCCTTCACCTCCTCGGAGTTGGAGAAGTCCCGGTACGCCTTCCCCTCCACCAGGAGCCGGAGCGCGTCGGCCTTGTGCCGCTCCACGCCCTCGCTCTGGAAGAACGGACCCTCGTCCCAATCCAGCCCCAGCCAGGTGAGGCCGTGGAGAATGGCCCGGACGTGCTCGTCGCGGTTGCGCAACTGGTCCGTGTCCTCGATGCGCAGGACGAAGACGCCGCCTTCCTTGCGGGCTAGAAGCCAATTGAAGAGCGCCGTGCGGGCGCCTCCCACGTGCAGGTACCCCGTCGGGGAAGGCGCGAAGCGTACGCGCACCGTCATGCTCGGGCTCCCAGCTTGCGGGCGAGGAGGTCCTTCACGGCCTTCGGGTCGGCGGCTCCCTTGGTGGCCTTCATGACCTCGCCGACGAAGAGCCCCATGAGGTTGGCGCGCCCGCCCCGGTACTCGACCACCTTCTCGGGCCAGCGCGCCAGCGCCGCGTCCACCGCCGCCTCCAGCGCGCCGTAGTCGTCCACCCTCTCCAGGCCGAGGCGGCCCATGATGTCCTCCGGGTCGCCACCCTTCTCCGCCATGTGGGCCAGGACGTCCTTGGCGGCGCGCCGGGAGATCCTCCCCTCGCCCACCAGGCGCGCCAGCACGCCCAGCCCCCTGCCGTCGAAGGGGAGCGCGTCCAGCGACCGTCGGCCCAGCACCGAAGGGAGGTCGTTCACCACCCATCCCGCCACCGCGGCGGCATCCCCGTGCTCGGCCAGGGCCCCCTCGAAGAAGTCCGAGACGCCCCGGGAGCCGCTGAGGATGTCCGCGTCCTCGGCGGAGAGCCCCAGCTCCCGGGTGTAGCGCTCCATGCGGCGCGCCAGCTCGGCGTCGGCCCGGCGCTTCCCCGCCCGCACGTCGCTGACGCGCGGCTTGTCCGCGGCGGACCTCCCGGGCGCGGCACTTGTGGCGTCCCGGACGCCAGTCGCCTTCCGAGGCGGGGCCTGGCGGGCGGCCGCACCCTTCTCCGGGGCTCCGGCCTGCTTCGCCCAGGTATCCTTCAGCGTGATCATCCGGTTGAAGACCAGGCGCTCGCCCGCCCCGTCCACGGGATCGCGCCAGAAGTAGCCGGTGCGCTCGAACTGGTAGCGCGTAGCCGGGTGGTCCGCCGCCACCGAGGGCTCCACCTTGGCTCCCTGCAGGACGCGGAGCGAGCCGGGGTTCAGGTGATCGACGAAGTCGCCTCCCTCGGGGACGTCGTCGGGGTCGGGCACGAGGAAGAGGCGGTCGTAGAGCCGCACCTCGGCCTCCAGTGCATGACGCGCCGACACCCAGTGGATGGTGCCGATTCCCTTTCGACCGTCCCCGCTCCCGCTCCGGGTGGCCAGGTCGTAGCTGCACCGGAGCTCCACCACATTCCCCGCGGCGTCCTTCACCACCTCGTCGCAACGGATGACGTAGGCGTAACGCAGGCGCACCTCTCCTCCGGGAACGAGGCGCCGGAACCCCTTGGGCGGAGCCTCGGAGAAGTCGGAGCGCTCGATCCAGAGCTCCCTCGCGAACGGGACCGCCCGCGATCCCTCCCTGGGCACGTCGTGGGGAAAGTATGGTGCGTCCAGTTCTTCCACCTCCCCCTCGCGCCAGTTGGTGAGCACCACCCGGAGTGGCTCCAGGACCGCCATCACCCTGGGCGCCACCGGGTTCAGGGTTTCACGGATGGCGTGGTCGAGCTTGCCGATGTCCACCCGGGAGTTGGCCTTGGCCACGCCGATGATGTCTGCGAAGTAGCGCAGCGCCTCCGGAGGGACGCCCCGGCGGCGCAGCCCCGCCACCGTGGGCATGCGGGGATCGTCCCACCCCGCCACGTGCCTCTCCTTCACCAGGCGGATGAACTTGCGCTTGGAGAGGACCGTGTACTCGAGCTCCAGCCGTGCGAACTCGTACTGGTGGGTCCGGGGCTCGTCGAACCCGATGTTGTCCAGGAGCCAGTCGTAGATTTCCCGGTTGTTCTCGAACTCCAGGGTGCAGATGGAGTGGGTAACGCCCTCGAAGGCGTCCTCCAGGCAGTGGGCATAGTCGTACAGGGGGTAGATGCACCAGGCGTCCCCCCTGCGGTAATGATGCGCATGGCGGATCCGGTAGAGCACCGGGTCGCGCATGAGCATGTTGGGCGATGCCAGGTCGATCTTGGCCCGCAGCACCTTGGAGCCGTCGGGGAACTCGCCTGCGCGCATGCGGCGGAAGAGGCCCAGGTTCTCCTCCACGGTACGCGAGCGGCCGGGCGTGGGCGTGCCCGGGCGGGTCACCGTGCCCCGGCTCTCGCTGATCTCCTCCTCCGAGGCGTCGTCCACGTACGCGAGTCCCTTGTTGACAAGGATCTCGGCGCACTCGTACATGCGCTCGAAGTAGTCCGAGGCGAAGTAGAGGTGCTCGCCCCAGTCGAACCCCAGCCAGCGCACATCGTCCTTGATGGACTCGACGTACTCCACCTCCTCCGTCTCCGGGTTCGTGTCGTCGAAGCGGAGGTGACAGCGCCCCCCGAACTCCTGGGCGATCCCGAAGTTGAGGCAGTTGGACTTCACGTGTCCGATGTGGAGGTACCCGTTCGGCTCGGGCGGGAAGCGGGTCACCGGGCTCGGGTAGCGTCCCTCGGCCATGTGGGCAGCCACGATCTGCCGGATGAAGTCGGTCCCCGCAGGACGGGTGGGCTTGACGTCGGGCATGCTCGGCGGAGGGTTGGGGGTGCGCTCAGGGGCGCTTCGGGCAGCCCCCCTGTCGAGGAGCCTGCCATAACCTGAAAAAATAGCGAATTCGACTAGATTCCGGGCGCTGTACCTTCGGGACCCTCAACGCGGAACCTCATGCTCGTGCTCTCCGGCATCCTGGCATCGTGGGCTCTTCTCCTCGCCGCCCCCCTCTCCGGGCAGGCTGAGGAGCCGGTGGTGAACGCCATCATCTTCTACTCGCCCACCTGCCCCCACTGCCACCAGGTCATCAACCAGGACCTCCCCCCCCTGAGGCAGAAGTACGGAAGCCGGCTGGTCATCGTGGGCGTGGACGCGAGCACCCCGTTGGGGTCCACCCTCTACGAAGCGGTGGTCCTCCACTTCGCCATCCCCAACGAACGCCTGGGCGTGCCCGCACTGGTGGTGGGCAACACCGTCCTGGTGGGCTCCTACGAGATCCCCGACCAGTTCCCGGGAATCGTGGAGCGAGGCATCGCCGCGGGGGGGATCGATTGGCCGCCCGTGAATGCGATCCGACAGGCGTTGGCGGCGCAGGGGCTCCTGATACAGCACCCGACACCCGCGCCCCCTGCCGAGAGCCCGCAGGCGCCCCGGGATACGGCGCCCCAGGGTGGGCCACCCGCCGGCGGCGCCCAGCCCTCGGCGCCCCCGACGGCGACCGGTGCCGGGGACACGGCGGGTGCCCCCGGGGCGGCCCCCACGGCGCAGGCCGCGGCCCCCGGAGAGCCCGCGGCAGCGGGTGCCCCGGACACGGCCTCGGGGGAGCGCCGGAACCCGCTGGCCATCTCCCCGGCGGAGCAGACGAGCCCCTCCACCACCACCCCGGTGGAACCGGCGAGCCCGCCGGCCGTCCTTCCGAGCGAGAGCGATCCGTCCGGAGGCGCGATCCCGAGAGGCCCTCGCGCGGGGATGTCGCCGCTCTTCACCGGAGACACCGCCGTCTCCATCGAGCGGCCCGGCCCCTGGGCCCTCTTCCTCCAGGACCCGGTAGGCAACGGGATGTCCGTTGCCGTCCTCCTGGGACTCCTGGCCGTACTGGCCTGGTCGCTCACCGTCATGGTGCGCCCCGGCGTCCGGGCGCCGGGACTGCCGGCGTGGCTCTTCCCCGCCCTGGCCGTGGTGGGCACGGTGGTCGCCGCCTACCTCTCCTTCGTCGAGGTCACCGGCACCACGGCGGTGTGCGGGCCCGTGGGCGACTGCAACACCGTGCAGCAGAGCGAGTGGGCGCGCCTCTTCGGGGTCCTTCCCATCGGCGTCCTGGGGCTGGCGGGCTACGCGGCGCTGGCGGCCGCATGGTTCGTGGCCACCTGGGGCGCGGAGCGGCTCCGCCACCTCGCGTGGACGGCTGCATGGGCCATGACGCTCCTGGGGACGGCCTTCTCGGCCTACCTGACCTTCCTCGAGCCCTTCGTCATCGGCGCCACGTGCGCGTGGTGCCTCACCTCCGCGGTGGTCATGGCGCTCATGCTGGTTGTGGCGACGGGGCGGGCTTCGGCGCCGCCTCCCGCGTGAGGCGGGGGCGCGCCATCAGGCCGTAGACGGCGGGGGTGAGGGTCAGCACGAAGAGGGTGGACGACAGGAGCCCTCCCATGAGGACGAGCGCCAGCGCGTCCCAGATCCTGGATCCCGCCCCCTCGCCGAAGACCACCAGAGGCACCAGCCCCAGCACCGTGGTCACCGTGGTCATGAGAATGGGGCGCACCCGCTCCAGCGTCCCCTTCACCACCGCCTCGTCGAAGCCCAGCTCCGGCTCCCGGCGGCGCACGCCGTTCACGTGGTCCACCAGCAGGATGGCGTTGTTCACCACGATCCCGAACATCATGATGACGCCGATGTACGCCTCGCGGGTGAACGCGGCGCCGGTGTAGTAGAAGATCAGGAAGACGCCGATGAGGGCCATGGGCACCGTGAGGATCACGCAGAACGGCTGGATCAGCGACTCGAACGTCGCCGCCGTCACCATGTAGACCAGCACCAGCGCCACGGCGATGACGAGCCAGATCTGCTGCTGCTCCTCGGTGTCCACCCACCACCCCGTGTCCCCCTTCTCGACGGTGTAGCCCGGGGGGACCTGGGTGGCGGCAATGATGCGCTCGTGGAACACGTCGCCCAGCTTCTGCGGCCCGCGGAACTCGTAGGCCACGGTGCGCTCGTACTGCTGGTTCTCCCGCCGGATGCGGGAGAGGATTTCCCGGGGGGCCACGCTCACCACCTCACCCAGGCGGATACGCTGTCCGTCGGGGGTGTCCACCAGCGTTTCCGTGAGCGCGAGGACGTCCATGTCCTCGTTGGCCTCGAGCTTGACCTGGTACTGGACCTCCTCCCCGCCCAGCTTCAGGTAGCCCAGCCGGGCGTTACCGCCCACCGCGGCAGCGAGACGGCCGACCAGCCCCTCCACGGTCATGCCGTGGCGGGCGAGGCGGTCCCGGTGGATCGTCACGACATACTCCGACGCCTTGTCCCGGGTGAAGCGGCGCGAAGAGGCGTTGGTGTCCACCTCCTGGATGCGGGGGAGCCGGGTCAGGCGCGTCCCGATGTCCTCGGCGATGTCGCGCACCCGCTCGTAGTTGTAGCCCAGCACCGAGATGGCGTAATTGGGCGGGCTGCTCCCTCCTCCGTAGAACGACGGGCCATACCCGTACACCCGCACCTCGGCGCCGGTGAAGGAGTGGGAGTAGGCGAACATCTGCTCCTTGATGGCCACCGGGACCTGGGTGCTCTCCAGGGAGTCGGGGAACGTGATCTCCATGTAGGCCCGGCTCTCGTACACGGTGGCCGTGTACTGCTCCACCTCGGGCATGTCCGCGAGCTTGTCCTCGAAGAACGTCACCAGCTGGTCGGTACGGTCCAGGTTGGAGCCACGGGGAAGCGTCACGTAGACGCTGATGTACGTGCGCTCTCCGAAGCCGCCGCCGAACACGGTCCAGGTGGTGACATAGCGGTGGAAGAGGAAGTACGAGCCGCCGAAGATGGCCGCGGTGACGAGGATGGCGGTCCACGGGTGGCGGACGTTGAACCCCACCACGTCGGCGTAGAAGCGCATGTAGAAGAACCGCCGGGCCGGCGCGCCGGGGGCGGCGCGACGCTTCCCCCACCCTCCTCCCTTGCGCAGCACGCGGGAGGCCAGCGCGGGGATGAACGTGAACGATACGAAGAGGGAAGCCACCTGGGTGAGCACCACCACCAGCGCCAGAGGCACGTAGAATACGCGCAGCTCCCCCTGGAGGTACACGAAGGGCACGAACACGATGAGCGTGGTGGCCGCGGAGGCCAGCACCGCCATCACCACCTCCCGGGCGCCCTCCTCGGCGGCGCGCGCCGGTGCCTCCCCGCCCTGCCAACGCCGGTAGATGTTCTCCAGCACCACGATGGCGTTGTCCACCACCAGCCCGAACCCCATGGCCAGCCCCATGAGGGTGAGCAGGTTCAGCGAGATCCCGCCGAAGTAGATGAAGTTCAGCGCAATGAGCACGCTGAACCCGATGGTGGTGAAGAGGAGCGCAGCCGAGCGGAACGAGCCCAGGAAGAGGAGGAGCACCAGGAAGATCACACCCAGACTGAAGAGCGCGCGCGTCCTCAGATCGGTGAGCTGCTCGCGGATCTCCTCGCTCTCGTCGTCGTCCAGGATGAACCGGGCCCCGAACGGGCTCAGCCGCTGCACCGCCGCCAGGCGCTCCTTCACCGCGTCGGCGGCGCGCACGGTGTTGGCGCCGACCTGCTTGGTGACCACGAACGTCACCGCCGGGCGGCCATCGATGCGGTTGTAGGAGCGGGCCTCCTCGTAGGTATCGTGCACGGTGGCGATGTCGGACACGCGCACCGGGGTGCCCGCCGCCGAGGAGATGACGGCGCTCCTCACGTCCTCGGCGCTCCCGGGACGGTTCACGATGGTGATGGTGCGCTCCTGGTCGCCCTCCCGCACCACCCCCGCCTCCCGCACCAGGTCCAGCTCCTGGATGCGACGGCGCACCGTCCAAGGATCGAGCCCGAGCGCCGCGATCTTCTGCTCGTCCAGGGACACCTCGAGACGGCGCTCCCGCCCGCCGAAGACGCGCACCACCCCCACGCCCTCCGCCTGGGAGAGCGCGGGCACCACGACGTCGTCCACGTGGCGGCGGAGCGCCTCCAGCGTGTAGGGCCCGGTGAACGTGTAGCGCAGGAAAGGGCGGTTCTGCTCCTGGAACTCCTCGGGAACGTACTGCTCCACCACCACCCGGTCGGCCTCGGCGGGGAGCTCGTTCTCCAAGGCCGAGATCCGCTCCGAGAGGTCCAGGCGGGCGAACTCCATGTCCGTGCCGCGCTGGAACTCGACCTCGATGGCGGCGGTGCCGATCCCGTTCTCCTCGTACGACTCCGACACGATCTTCTCCACCCCCTGCACCTGCTGGATGGCGGACTCCAGGGGGGAGGTGAGGAACGCCTCCACCGTCTCCGGGGAGGCGCCGCGCCAGGTGCCGGTGAGGGTGAGGCGCGGGAGCCGGGTGTCGGGGAGGAGCTCGATGGGGATCCCCGTCCACGCCCGGATCCCCAGGAAGGAGACGGCAGCGTACGTCATAGCCACCGCCACCGGGCGGCGGATGCTCAAGCGGATCACGTCAGTCCCCGGCCTCGGCCACCGCAGGCCTGCCCAGCGCCGAGCGCGCGCGCTCGGCCACGCCCTCCATGGTCTGGTAGACCACCGGGACCACCACCAGCGTCAGCGCGGTCGCTACGGTGAGCCCGCCGATCACGGTGATCGCCATGGGCGAGCGGAGCTCCGCGCCCTCCCCGATCCCCACGGCCATGGGCAGCAGGCCGAGGATGGTGGTGACCGTGGTCATGACGATGGGGCGCAGGCGCACCCGTCCCGCCTCGAGGATGGCGTCGCGCACGCTCATCCCCCGGCGCCGGCACTGCACCATGAAGTCCACCTTCACCACGGCGTCGTTGTCCACGATTCCCACCAGGATCACCATACCGATGAGGCTCATGGTGTTGATGCCGTTCCCGGTGAGGGCCAGGGAGAGGAGCGCCCCCACCAGCGCCAGCGGTACCGACATGAGGATGGTGAAGGGGTGGATGAACGACTCGAATTCCGCCGCCAGGATCATGTACACCAAGAGGATGGCCAGCGCGAAGGCGAAGGCCAGGTCGCGGAACGAGCGGCGCATCTCCTCGTTCTCGCCCCCCACGTCCCAGCGCAGCTCCCGGGAGACGGGGAGCCCCGAGAGGGCGCGCTCCACGTCGCCGATGGCCTGGTCGAGCCCTCCCTCCACCACGTCGGCGTACACCGATACCACGCGCCCCTGGTCCTCCCGGTGCACCTCGGCCGGACCCAGCGCCTCCTGCACCCGCACCAGCTCGCGGATGGGGACACCCTCCACCTTCAGGCTCTCCAGGGTGGCGCGGGAGAAGCGCAGGTCCTGGGGGTAGCGGACCACGATGGCGATCTTGCGGTCGAAGTCCAGGAACTCGGTGGCCCGGTCACCACGCATGGCGCCGTTCACCGTCTCGGCCACGACGCGGGGATCCACGCCGTAGGCGGCGCACGCGGCCCGGTCGATCTCCACCTGCACCTGGCGCTGCCCCCGCTCGCTGCCCACGCGGACATTGCCCACCGAGGCCACGCCGCCCAGGCGCCGCTGGATCTCCTCCGCCATGGCGTACGCCTCGTCCAGGTCCTCGGCGCGCACGCGCACGGAGATGTCGGCGTCGCTCCCGCCCAGCATGGCGCCCAGGGCCGTGACCTGGCCGGACTGCACCGTCAGCGTCCCCTCGGGGACCGTGGCCTCCAATGCCCGGAGGCGGGCCGCCACGTCGTCGGCGTCGGCGCCGCCGTCCAGGAGCACTTTCAGGCTGGCGGTGTTCAGCCCCGTGCTCTCCTCGCCGGAAGCGTAGGCGCGCACGTCGCGGCCCACGGTGCTGAACACCGTGGAGACGTCCGGGTCGGCCAGCGCCGCCGCCTCCAGCGCCGCCGCGGTCTCCGACGTGGCCTCCAAGGACGTGCCCTCGGCCAGTTCCAGGCGGACCTCCAGCGCTCCCTGATCCACGGGCGGAAGGAGGTCCCGCTGCAGGAGCAGCCCCACCACCACCGACACCACCAGCGCCCCGACGGCCCCACCCAGGACAGTCCCCGGTCGGTCCAGCGCCCAGACCAGCTTCCCGTGGTACCAGGCGGCGAAGCGCGCAAAACCCCGGTCGAAGGCGTCGAAGAGGGGCTGTGAACCAACGCGAGAGGGCGCGGCCGATCCCCCGGGTCCAGAACCCGAAGAGCGCCGAGCCGAGCGCCGCGGCGAAGCGCGCCGCGCGGGCCAGGATCCGCCCAGGAGCCCCCGCCCACCAGTGCACCGCCCCCAGCGCGCCGGGGCGCGGCCCGCCCTGGCCGGGCTCGACGAGCCCCACCCCTTTCCCGCGCCGCGCCCCGGCGAAGCGCGCCGCCAGGGACGGCAGCAGCGTGATAGCCACCAGGATGGACACCAGGAGGGAGAACGCCACCGAGAGGGACAGGTCCTTGAAGAGCTCCCCCGCCACCCCCTCCACGTAGATGATGGGCCCGAACACGGCGATGGTGGTGAGGGTGGACGAGGTGATGGCCCCCTGCACCTCCTCGGCGCCCCGCGTCGCCGCCTCCGCCGGAGCGGCCCCCAGCTCCTCCCGGTGCCGGAAGATATTCTCCAGCACCACGATGGAGTTGTCGCCGAGCATGCCCACCCCCAGGGCCAGGCCACCCAGGCTCATGATGTTCAGCGAGACGCCGAACGCCTCCATGAGGGCGAATGTCCCCATCACCGAGATGGGGATGGCCAGGGCGATGGCCACCGGGTAGCGCGGGTCGCGGAGGAAGAAGAAGAGAACGAAGAACGCCAGGAGGGCGCCGGAGACCAGGTTCCCCACCACGTTGGCGATGGAGGACGAGATGAACCCGGCCTGGGAGTAGGCCACCTCCACGTGGACGGAGGGGTACTCGCGGGAGAGCTGGGCCAGGACCTCCTCCACGGCCTCGGCCACCCCCACCGTGTTCGCCCCCGACTCCTTGAACACCAGGAGCCCCACCGCTTCCAGCCCGTTGTAGCGCGCCACCGACTCGCGGTCGGCGAACCCGTCCACCACCCGCGCCACGTCGCGGAGGCGCACCAGGCGGATGCCCTGCGGCGCCCCGCTGGCCGAGGGGGCGCCCCCGCCGGAGCCGGGCTCGCCTCCCGCTCCCGGGGAGCCCGCACCCTGGCGTGCCACCACCACGTCGGCGATCTCCTCCACCGTAAGGAATTCGCCCAGCGTGCGGAGGGGGTAGCGGTAGCGCCCCTGGAGGATCGTCCCCCCGGGCGCGCTTACGTTGGCCTGGGCCAGCGCTGTGGAGACCTGCTCGAGGGCGATCCCGTAGGCGTCCAGGAGTCGGGGATTCACCTCCACCTGGATCTCCCGGTCCAGCCCGCCGGTGACAGCGGCCTGGGCCACGCCGTCGAGCTGCTCGAGCCTGCGGCGGAAGACCGTCTCGGCCAACTCCTTGGTCTGCCACAGGTCCTCGCCGCCGGCCACGCTCAGCACCATGACCGGCTCGGACTCGGGGTCCACCCGGAGGATGGCGGGCCGCGTGGCGCTCTCCGGGAGCGACTCCCGGACGTTGTCCAGGCGCTCGCGCACGTTGAGCATGGCGAAGTCCATGTCCGTGCCCCACGCGAACCGGAGCGTGACCAGGCTCACGCCCTCCCGGGACACCGACGTCACCCGCTCCACACCCGGGACCGCGGCGCACTCGGCCTCGATGCGCTCCGTGACCAGGCGCTCGACCTCGGCGGGCGCCACGTCGGGATACGACGTGTAGACCACCAGCCTGGGGAAGCTCACGTCCGGGAGGAGGTCGATGGGGAGGCGCGCGAACGCGATCCCCCCGAGGAGGATGACCGCCAGGAAAAGCATCCAGACGGCGACGGGGCGCCGGGTCGAGGTGCCGGGGATGGACACGGCGCTACCGGCCCATCGCGGCGAGGGCCTCCACCGGGGCGCCCACCGCCTCCTCCAGGGAGAGGAGCGCGTCCACGAACGCGTAGCGCGCCCGGATCACCTGGCGGCGGGTCTCGGCCTCCGCGTCCACGGCCTGGCGCAGCTCGCCGAAGGTGCGCGTCCCGATGCGGTACTCCTCCTGGGAGAGGAGGAGCGCCTCCTGGGCGATCTCCTCCGAGCGCTGGGCCAGGCGTAGCCCCTCCCACAGGCTCTCCAGCTCCAGCAGCGCGCCGCGCACCGTCTCCTTCACCCGGAGGCGCGTCTCCCGCTCCGCCTCGGTGCGGTTGGACAGCTCCACCGACGACCGGGCGATCCCCTGCTGGTTCTGGAAGAAGTCGTTGAACATGGGCACCTGCAGGCCCACGTAGAAGCGCTGGTCCAGCGCCTCGTCCCACGAGAGGTCGAAGAGGGCATCGCCACGAGACATCTGGGCCCTGCGCGCCAGGTTGAAGTTCAGGAGGAGGGTGGGCCACCACGCCCTCTTGCTCTCCTTGAGCCCCACGTCGGCGGAACGCACGGCCACCTGCGCCTGGCGGAGTTCCGGGTTCACGTCCAGCGCCGCGTCCACCAAGGCCTCGGTGTTCAGCGAGGAGGGGTCGAAGACGGGGAGCGGCGTGCCGGCCAACCGGAACGGGGGGAGATCCTCGTCCCCCATGCGCGTCCGGAGCGCCAGCGTCGCCTTCTCGTAGGCAGCCTCCTGCTGCCGCAGGGCGCGCTGCTGCTGTTCCACGGCCAGCTCGGCGTTGAGCACGTCCACGCGCGTACGCATGGCCAGGCCGAAGAGGCGCTCGGCCACCTCGCGGTCGGTGCGGCGCGCCTCCACCAGTTCCTCCTCGGCGCGCCTCAGCTCGGCCTGCTCCAGCGCGTCCCAGAAGGCGCGGCGCACGGCCACCTCCATTCCCAGGAGGGCGCGCCGCTCGGCCACGTCCCGGTCCTGGTTGACCAGGCGCTGCCGGTCCAGGGCGTTGAAGATGGAGGCGCCCTGGATGCTCCACGTCAGGTCCAGCGCCTGGTTGGTCTGGGAGAAGTAGTTCCAGTCGGTCTCGGGGCGCTCGATGGGGTTGCCGAAGTTGTCCACGGCCCGCCGGGTCAGGTTCCCGGTGAACTGGGTGGAGAAGAGGTTGAGCTGCGCTCGGGGGAGCACCTGTTCGAACCAGGCCGTGCGCCACTCCGTCCCGTTCAGGCGCGAGCGGTTCACCGCCTGCCGGTACGCCGGGTTGGAGCCCAGCGCCACGTCCAGCGCCCGTTCCAGGGTGAGCGTGAGCGTGTCGGGCTGCTGGGCGCGCGACCCCGTCGGCAGGGTCAGCGCGGCCCCGAGCGCGAGGGCGACGACGACCCATCCTCGGCGCGCGGCGGCGCGGGCCGAAGCGCTCCCTGGCGCTCCCCGGGCGCTCATCGGCCCGGCCTCCCGCCCTCCGCCTCCACGTCCTCCACCAGGCGCACCGGCGTGTCGTGGGCCAGGTAGTGGTGCCCGTCCACGAGCACGATCTCACCCGGCTCGACGATCCCCTCCCCCTCGGGGAGGATCTCGACCATGGTCTCGTTCTCCCGCCCCGTGGTGACGTAGCGCCACTTGGCCAACCCACGGCCGTCCTGCTCCTCGTAGACGAAGAGCATGGTGCGCCGGCGCCCTTCGCCCCGCTCCAGGATGGCTGCGCGGGGGACCAGAATCCGGTCCGGCAGCGCTTCAGCGTCCAGGGAGACCTCCGCGTACATCCCCGGCTTGATGCGGTGCTGCGGGTTGGGGAGGAGCACGGTGACGCGGCTGGTGCGCGTCTGGGGGTCCACCACCGGGTTGATGGTCTGGACCGAGCCGCGGAACACTTCGCCGGGATAGGCGGCGAAGCGCACTTCGGCGCGCCGTCCCTCGCGCAGATACCCGAGCTCCGCCTCCAGGACCTGCACCTCCACCTTGATGGGGTCCAGGTCCACCACGGTCACGAGGGGCGAAGAGACGGTGACGTGCTCCCCGGGCACCACGCGCAGGTCCGCCACCCGCCCCGGGAAGGGCGCCGTTACCCGGGTGCGGAGGAGGCGGAGCTCCGCCTGGCGGAGCGCCACCTCCTTCTGGTCGAGGCCGCTCCGGCTGCGCGCGATGCGCTCCCGCTCGGTGCGCACGGCCGGATCGGTGATGCGGTCGTCGAAAAGCACGAGTTGGCGGTACTCGGCCTCGGCGGCCCGGAGGTCGGCGCGGGCCTGCGCCACCTGGAGCGCGTACTCGGTGGTGTCCACGAGGAGGAGGAGGGCGCCGGCGCCGACGCTCTGGTTCTCCCGCACGGAAATGGCGGTGACCGTGCCCTCCACCTGCGCCGCGAGCTCCGCGCGCCGGTGCGACTCCGCCTGTCCCGACGCGGTGACGCGGATCCAGAGCGTGTCGCGCACCACTGCGGCGCCCGTCACCGGCTGGGGGACGTCGGTGGAGAACTGGCTCGAGCCCGATGTCTCGGGGAGGTCGCCGGGCACCGCTGCCGAGTCGGAGGAGGCCCCTTCTCCATCCTCCGACGCCGGCTTCTCGGGAAGGCGCAGCCACACGGCCACCGCGAGGGCTACGAGGACGACGAGGACGGTGACGAGGCTGAGGGTCCGACGGGAGAAGTCCATGCGCGAGCCCACTCCGAGCCTGGGGACACCCGACCACCGGCGCCCGGGGGCGCCGCCACGAGAACCGCACATCAGACGCTCGGAAGGCGGGGACCGTTGCCCTGCGCCTCCAGCGCTCTTTCCGGGGGGCGCACCCAAGCTACGGGCGGTGCCCCGGGCCCGCCACGCGTCCCTCCGGCACCGGCAGCGACCGGACACGCCGGTCTGGCCTCCGCTTCCCCCTTCCCTACCTTGTCGGCATGTCCACCTCATCCACCGCGGGAGGCGGGAGCCGAAGCGCGCTGCCTGTCACCCTCCTGGTCGCCGCGTGTCTGGTCGCACTCGCTGCCTGGTGGATCGTGCGCGCTGGGGAGAGGCGAGCGCTCGACGAGGCGCTCGCCACCTACGCCGGCACACCCCTCCCAAGCGCCGACACCCCCATCGATCCCGCCCTCGCCGACCTCGGCGCCACGGTCTTCGACGCACGCTGTGCCGGGTGCCACGCGCTCCGCGGTGACGAGAAGCTCGCGCCCAACCTCGCCGGAATCACCCTGGCCCGGGACCCGGCGTGGCTCCGGGCCATGATCCTCCGTCCCGACTCGATGACCCGGGACGACCCCGTCGCCCGGGCCCTGCTGCAGACATATGGTGTGCAGATGCAAGTGGCCGGCGGAATAGACGAAACGGCCACCCGGGCCGTGATGGAGTTCTTGAGGAGGGCGGACGGTGGGTAGGACGGAGGGGCCCCCCGGAGCAGGAAGCGACGAGGCCCGGGCGGCTCACCACGGAGCCCCCGGGCCTCCTTCTTTCACTTCGCCGGCGCGCGCGTCGGGGTGCCGGCGCCGATCTCACATCCCCAGCTTCTGCCTCACGAAGCGGCGGGCGAACGCCGCCGTGGGGTTGTGGGCCCTGGCCATCTCGAATGTCTTGGCGTACAAGGACTTGGCCTCTTCGACCTTACCCTGCTTCTCGAAGGTCGTGGCCAGGAGCGCGTTCATGAACGGATCGTTCTGGTTCATGGAGACGGCCTTGGTGAGCTCGGCCTCTGCGGTCCCCAGGTCGCCCGTGTAGAGGGCGACGTATCCCACCAGGTAGGGGAAGTAGCGCTCCTGGTCCTTGGCCATGGCGGCGTCGCCGTCCAGGGCGGCGCGGGCGGCGGCCACGTGGCGCTGGGCCTCGGCCGCGCTCCCCCGGCGGGCAGCCAGGCGGGCCAGGGCGTGCTCGAGGCGGTAGGTCCAGAGGCTGGCCGGGTGGGTCCGCGGCTCGGGCTCCTTGTTCCCCAGCTCGGTCCCCCGGCGGTACATGCGCTCCGCCTCGTCCAGGGCGCCGGCGTCGATGCACACCCGGGCGGCCTCGTTGGCCATCTCGCCCTGCTGGTAGAAGGCGTTCTGGGGCTCCTCGGCCTCCCGGGTCTTCCAGTAGGCGATGACCATCTCCTCGTACTCGATGGTCTTGGCGCAGTTGCCCTCGAAGCCGTACGACATGGCCAGGCGCCGGTACACGTTGGCCCTGGCCCGCTCGTCGGTGACGGTGTCGAGGATCGCCTGGTAGAGGGCCCGGGAGCGGACGAAGTCGGCCTCCCGGTCGAGCTGCTGGGCCTGCTGGAGCGGGCTGGCGGGAGTCTGCTGCTGGGCGGAGGTGGCGGGAGCGGCCAGGGCGAGGGCGAGGAGGACGAGCGCGCCTCCGGCGGTGCAGCGGTGTGCGGTCATGGGAGGGTCCTGGTCGAGGAGGAGGGTCGGCCCGGAAAGGGGATGGAGAGTAACCCGTCACCAGAGCGCGATCAACCCGGTGCCCCCGATTCCCACGCCTCCGCTTACCCCATCTCCCTCATCTTGTCCACGAACATCGCTACAGAGCCTTTGAGCATGGCCAGAGCCCGCTTGAACACGGGCTTGCACTGCTCGGGGTCCATGAAGAGCATCTCGACGGAGGCTGAAACGTTGTCCCCCAGCGGGTACACCTTAGCCACCTTCGTCGTAGCTGTTGCGTGGCAGGCGGCTTCGAATGCCCTCCGCCGCTCCGCCTCGCTCTCGATGGGCCAGAAGTTGGGGAAGAGGAGGAAGAAGTACTCCGGATCGGCTTCGTGGGCGAAAAGGACGTAGGTGCCCCCTTCCGCCTTGAAGCGCACGTCACCGTCCTTGTCCACCTCCGGGGCAAATCCCTCCGAGCGCAGGAAGCTTGCGTAGAACTCCGCCTTCTTCCCCTTGGTGTGCCCGTCCCCCCCCGAGGGGGCGTTACGGAAGATGTTGATGGTCATGGTCTCCGGTCTCCGGTCATCTCATTTCTCCACCCAGAGCTCCTCCGCCTCGGCGAAACCCCTCAGTTGGTAGGTGCCCAGCGCCACGAACTCGGCCCGTAGGGCGGCGGGGAGGCTCTCCAGTGCCGCACGAGTCAGTACCACCTTCCCCTCCCCCGGGCTCCGATCCGCGACCTGGGGCGCCATGGTCTTCAGGTTGTCGATCTCCTTGACCACGCCCACCCGGAAGAGCCGGTGCACCTCCTCGCCCAGCGGATCGCCGTCGGCGCCTACCTTCACGGCCCCGGTGTGGACGACGTAGCGGAGGGACACCAAGGGCCCCGTGTCGATCCGCGATGCGTCGCGCACGTCCCTGGCGACCTGGACGGCGTCCTCCACCCGGCCGTAGACCGCCAGGAAGCCGTCCCCCGTCCCCTTGAGGAACCGCATGGACCCTGCCAAAGGATGGTGGGTGAAGCGACCGTGCAGGTCGCGGATCACGCCGAAGTAACGCGTGTCGCCCCGGTTCAGGATGATCTCGGTCGAGGACACCACGTCCACCAGGAGCATGGCCACCCGCTCCCGGCTGCGAGGGGCCAGGTTGGTCTTCAGCACCGAGCCACACAGGAGCGCGTCATCGGCCCCTGAGGGTCGAAGCACCACTCCCCCGGCGCTCCCGTCCACCGTGATGGAATCGCCCTTGTTGAAGCGCCCCTCCATGATGCCCTGGGCCAGCGGCTGGACCACCTCCCGCTCCACCACCCGCTCCATCTCCCGGGCGCCGAACTCGGGCCGGAATCCCTTGCTCATGAGCGCGTCGTAGCCCCCGGGGGCGATCTGGAGGCCGATCCCGTGCTGCTGGAGCCTCCCGCGGATCCCCTCCATGAGCTTATCCACGATGCTGCGGATCTCCCGCGCGCCCAGGGAATGGAACGTGACGATCCGGCTGATCCTGTTGACGAACTCGGGCCGGAACCGCTCCAGAAGGATCCGGGTGACCTCGTTCTCGGAAGGCTCAGCAGCGACGGGGCCCTTCTCGCTCCTGAGGAATCCCACCTTCGGCGCACGCGCCGCGGGACCCTGGCCGGCGGTGACGTTGCTGGTGAGGATGATCACCGTGTTGCTGAAGTCCGCCACGCGGCCTCGGGCGTCGCTCAGGCGGCCGTCGTCGAAGATCTGCAGGAAGAGGTCGAAGACCTTGGGGTGCGCCTTCTCGATCTCGTCGAGGAGCACCACGGTGTAGGGGGTGGTGCGCACCGCGTCGGTGAGCCGGCCGCCCTCCTCGTGCCCCACGTATCCCGGGGGCGAGCCGATGAGCTTGCTGACGCTGTGCTCCTCCTGGTACTCGGACATGTCCAGTCGAACCAGGTGTTTCTCGTCGTCGAAGAGGAACTCGGCCAGCGCCTTACCGAGTTCGGTCTTGCCCACGCCCGAGGGGCCGGTGAAGAGGAAGACGCCGTAGGGCCGGTTGGGCCGGGCCAGCCCGGACATGGCCGTGCGGATGGTGCTGGACACCGCGTGCACGGCCTCCGCTTGCCCCACCACCCGCTTGGCCAGGTGCTCCTCCATGTGGGCGAACCGCTCCCGCTGGGTGGCCGTGAGGCGCTCCACGGGGATTCCGGTCCACTCGGCGACGACTCCTGCGATATCGCCCTCGGTGACGGTCATCGCGCCGTCTGTGCCTGGCTTCACGGGACCGAGGGTGCCGATCCGCTTGGTCACGCAGGCCTGGTCCAGGAGGTCCCGGGCCTTGTCGGGGAGGCGGCGGTCCTGGATGTAGCGCACCGAGAGACTCACCGCCGCGTCCAGGGCAGAATCCTCGATCTCGACCTGGTGGTGCTCCTCGTACCTCGGGCGCAGCACGGCCAGGATCTCCCGCGCCTCCCCCGGCGTCGGCTCGGCGATGGTAACGGGCTGGAAGCGCCGCTCGAAGGCCGCCTCCTTCTCGATGTGGCGTCTATACTCCGCCGGCGTCGTGGCCCCGATGCAGCGGAACTTCCCCCGGGCCAACGCAGGCTTGAGGATATTGGCCGCGTCCATGGCGTCGCCCCCGCCACCCGCCCCGACGATGGTGTGGATCTCGTCGAAGAAGATCACGACGTCGGGGTCCGCCTCGGCCTCCTGGATGATGGCCTGGAGTCTCTCCTCGAAGTCGCCCCGGTACTTCGCCCCCGCCACCAGGGAGGAGACGGGGATCTCGATGATCCGCATCCTCCGTACCTCGGGGGGTGCGTCTTCCTGAACGGCATACAGGGCGAGCCCCTCGACGAGGGCGGTCTTCCCGACCCCTGGCTCCCCCAGGAGCACGGGGTTGCTCTTCTGCTTGCGGAGCAGCACCCGCACCATCTGCTTCAGCTCGGCCCGGCGGCCCACGATGGGCTCCAGCTTCCCTTCCCGCGCCATAGCCGAGTAGTCCTTGCCGTACTTGGCCAGCGCCGACTCGCCGGCTCCCCTGCCCGCGCCGGCCTTGGCGGCGGGCTCCTTTCGGAGGAGGCGCGGCTCCATCTCCGCGGACTTCAGAGTCGTGACCTCCAGCTGGAGCGCCTCCGACAGCCCGTCCCGGGGTAGCTCCTCCTCCTGGATCACGGAGCGCACCATCTGATCCGGGGCCTCCAGGAGCACGATCAGCACGTGCATCGGCGTGACCATGACGGCCCCCGTGCGTGCCCGCTCCAGGGCGGCCCCGAGGATCTGCTCCGCGTCCGGCGAGAGACCCTCCGGGTCCGCATCGGTCTTCCTGCCAAAATGATGCGCCAGCCCCCGCGCCCGGCGCCGCAGGCGCACAGGGTCCAACTCCAGCTTGACGAACGTGCGCTCCACGGGAGGCACACACTGCTTCAGGACCGCGATGAACAGGTGAAGCGGCGTGATCTCGGGATCCCGGGCCGCCTTCGCCTCGAAGGTTGCGACGGCGAGGAGCTCGTTCAGGATGTCCGGCAACGGGTCCGACACAGGAACCTCCTAGGGTTGATCCGGATTGCCCCCACCAATGAGCGGCTCGGAGGCGCCCGCCACGTAGAGAACGACGGTCCGGTTGCGCGCGCGGCTCGCTTCGGAGTCGTTGGGCCACGGAGCGCCACCCTCGCCGGCCGACGAGACCCTCCATCGGATGGGCGCGTCGCCGGCCTCGTCGTGGAGAACCTCCACGGCGGCTCGGGCTCGGCCAAGCGCCAGGGACCAGTTGTCCTTCCAGGGTCCTTCCGGCCTCGTCGGACGGTCGTCGCTCGCGCCCAGCACGTCCACCATGAACTCCTGTTCGGCCTCCCGGCCCGCGGCCAGGCGGCGCAGGATCCGACCCGCCCCACGCAGCAGCGCGAGCCCCGGGGCGGTGGGGATGTCACCGCCAGACGCGAAGATCTCATCGTCGAACACGACGCGGACGTTGCCGCCCTCGATGGTGGCTGTCGCACCCTCGATGCCCTCCAGAAACGCACGAAGCTCGACGAGAGCCGCAGCGCCCGTGGCCGGCGCCACGACCGAGCCCTCCGGGGAGAGCGCCTCTCCCCGAGCCGGCACCGGCTCTTCCTCCCCTGTGCTCGGCCCCGATTCCCGCATCCCCACCAGGAGCACCGCCGAGATGGGAACCCAAAGCGCCAGGACCGCCAGCGTGAGCTTCGCCACCCACGGGAGTCCCGCCCCCGACGACACGCCGCCGGCCGCGGCCGCCGCGAGCTCCCGCACCCGCAGGAGTGGCCCGAGGTCGGTCCCGCATGAGGGGCACACGGCAACCCCGGGGTCCAAATCCCTCGCGGGGCAGACCGGGCAGTCCATGCGCAGGTCGTCCATCATGCCCTTTTCTTCTGCAGCCACACGGCCACCGCGCGGAAGCAGAGCGACCAGAACCACAGGAGCGACCAGAAGATCAGGAACCAAGCGGGCCAGTGCAGCAACCACGCCACGGCGCTCGCCATCACCACGCCCAACAGGGCCCGGGCCCACACCTGAGCCATGCCCGCTCCGCTGGCGTTGGGTTGGGTGGCCGTGTGAAGCAGCCCCATGAATGCCCACATGCCCAGCACGAGCAGGTCACGGTGCAGGAGGTCTGCCACCCCGTAGAAGTCCGCGCCGTCGAGGACGAGCTGGGGCGCGTACGCGCGGAACGTGAAGTAGAACAGCACCACGAAGGCGACGTCGATGAACCCGTGGAGGCAACCCCACGCGGGGTTCACGCCGTGCAGCGTGTGCAGCTCGGAGAGCTTCTTCGCCAGCGCGGCCTTATCGCCCTTGTGCAGCGCCTGAAATCTCGCGACCTGAGGAGCGAGCTTGGGCGCCGCGACGATCAGGTCGGCGATTCGGAAGAGGACCGGCAACTGCACCAGGGTCCAGAGGATCAGGATGAACGAATAGACCCCAAGGTAGGCTGCGTGGGGCTCGGCGAACGAGTGCTCGGCAAGGAAGCGGTAGAAGCGGACCGTGAGCCGGTCCGAGCGCAGATCCATCAGGGCGAGGAGCGCGGCGCGCGGGGCCGTGGCCACGGTCCATCCCTCCCGGGTCCTGGCCCAGACCGTGTCCCCCGCCTCCTCCAGGCGCGAGCGCAGCGCCTCGTCCAGGGCACCTCGCTCCCGCGCTTCCAGCACCTCGAGGCGGAGGCTCGCCGTCCCCGCGTACGGCCCACCCCCCCCGATGGTGAGAAGCTGGTGGTAGCCGGACCGTGCAACTCCAACATCGCCGCGCTCCTCCGCCACGGCGGCGCGCAGCAGCGTGAGCGTGGCGCGGACGCTCTCCGCCGCCCCGGCGCCAGCCGAGTCGAAGCGGGCGAGCGCCAGCTCCCGCTCATCGTCGGCCAGGGCCAGGGTCCCGTGCAGAAGAGCAGTCACGGTCCCGAGGGGCACGGGATCGTGCGCCATCCAGGAAAGGTCGGAGAGCACCGGCGAGTCGGCAGCGGGCGCAGCCTCGGACGCTTCCGAAGCGGGTGGGACGGGCTCGGGCGTCGCCGTCTCGGGGGCCGCTGCCACCGGTGTTGCGGCCTCCGACTCCGGCGCCTCGGCCGCCGCTTCGGCCATCGGCGTTTCGGCAGCGGGCGCCTGCTCGGACGCCACCTCGGCGGGCCGAAGGGTCCGCTCGTACGAAACCGCGGTGAGGGCGAACGCCAGAAGGAATCCGTAGAGCGCAACCTCTAGGGGCTTCGTGGCGACGTGCTTCTTCGACCATCGCGTGGCGCAGAGGTCCCGGATCGTGGGCCAGTACCTCTTCATGTCCAGCGTTACGACGATCACGAGGGTGACGCCCACGATCAGGAACGTGTAGGCGAGACCGAGGAGCACGGGACTCACAGGCGAGGCCTGCAGGACGGCCCGTACCCATCCCGTCAATCGATCCGGATCCCGGAAGGCCTCCACGGGAAGAGCCATGAGCCCAAGGAACGCGGCGATGAGGTACGCCGCCCCGACCAGCACGGCGTGGAAGTCGCCACGCTGCGCCGACCGGGACGGAGCTGGGGCCTTTGCTGCGCTGGCGGGAGCCCCGCCGGGGACGACCGGCAGGTCCAGCTTCGCCATCATCTCCAGGAGGCTATCGAGGTTCGTATGGGCGTGCTTGTTGTCGGAATCGAGCTGGTACGCCTCGACCAGCTCCATCGCCGCGTCCTGGAACCGCTCGGCAACCGTCTCCCGCCCCAGCTTTGCCGCCGCCTCCATCGTGCTGTTCACCACCGAAACCGCGTGGGCGGAGAGGGCCGCGGAGAGCATCTTCGACACCTCGGCCCTGGCTCCCGGCGGAGCCGCGCCCAGCGCGTCCCGCAGCTTGCGGACCGACGTGTCCAGGTCTCCCCTGGCCGCGGCCTTGCTCGCCTCCTCCAGGAGGCGCCGCACCTCGGGAGTCATTCCACCGGTAAGCTGCCCCAGCAACCCCCGGGCCACCTCCGCCTGTTCCTTGCCGCGCGCAGAGCCCAACTCCGCGCCCCGCTCCAGGTCCTTCAGCCCTTTCTCGATGGCCTTCGTGAGTTTCACCGCCCCCCCGGACGACGGGTCCTTCTCGAACGCCTTCTGGCCCTTCACGACCGTCTGGACCCCCCGCTCCGTGAGGAGTTCACCGAGGGTTTGGTTCAGCTTCTCGGTGGCAGCGAAGGACACCGCGAGATCCAGGATCGAGATGGCCTCATCCCGGTCATGGGACTGGAGCGCGGCCGCCCTGCCCAAGGCGGCATCCGAAGCCAACTCGCGGGTCTTTCCGGCCAGCTCCGGCGGCGGACCGCACCCGGACGCCTCCTTCCAGAGCTTCAGGGCCTCCCGCGTCCTGCCCAGGCTGGCCTCCTGTCCTCCACGCAACAGGAGGGCGCGGGCCTTGAGCTCCTTGACCTCCTTCGTGCGCTTGGCCCCGGGGGGGAGCGCCGCGATGGCGTCCAGCGCGGCCTGGGGCTCCTTGCGCTCGATGAGGGCCGCGATCCGGAAGTGGGGGGAGAGGGCCCGGGCCAGGGACTGGAGGGTCTCGTCCCTCGGGCTGGCCGCGAGGTCCGCGTCCACCTGCTCCCGGATGGAGTCGAGGAGCCCCAGCCGGCCCAGCATCAGGGCCCCGCACCAGAGCGCACCCGTGCTCGTCCGGTAGCCCGCGCCCGCAAGGGCCTTGGCGGTCTTGACCTCGGTGGCGAGCATGAGCTCGAGGCGGCGGTACCTGTCGGCGAGCTCCACCTGCCCCGCATCGCGGTGCTGCTGCGCGAAGCGCTGGAGGTCGCCGGGAAGCCGCTCCGAGAGCACCCGCCGGACCTCCGGAACGACATCCTTCGGCACCGTGGTCTGCGTGTTCCAGAAGTCGTCGCTGCTCTGGAGCATGGCCCAGTAAGCGATGGCGCCCTCCCACAGCGGATCGAACGGCCTCGTCGGGTCCCCCGTCGCCACCCCTTCGCCGGTGAGCCGCTCGGATGCGTCCAACGCCGACCAGTACCAGAGGACCGCCAGCGCATGCGCGATGCCGTAGTCGGGAAACGAGTCGCGGAGCTGCGCTTCCCACGCCTCGGCCGTGGCCTCCCGACCGCGGCGCGTCAGGCAATCCGGGTCGGATCTCGGATCGGGCCTCAGGCGCCCCAGAACCTGCGGATCGTATTGGAAGAGGTCGAGGAGCGCCCGGTCCACCGGGCGTTCCAGGACCCTCTTGGCCCCGGTGAGCTTGGAGGGGTGGTTCACCCGCTTCGCCAGCCCCGCCTTGAACGCCCGGTCGATGTCGGCCAGGGTCGCCGAGCGATCGATGCCCAGGACCTCGTAGGGCGTCGGCTGGGTCTGGAGCGGGTCTTTCATCGCCGCGCGTGCCTCCTAGCGCGTTGGCAGGCGGGAACTCGTCGACGTCTTCCCACCTGGGAGCCAGCTGTCCGCGTGGCACTTGGGGCAGAACCGCTCTCCCCCCATCTCCGCCCCGCAAATCTCGCAGCGGCGGATTCCCGGACGCCGGTTCCTCGCGTCCTCAATGGCGGCCTTCACCTTCTCGAACACAGACTTCAAGCGGGGCACGACAGTCATGTTCCCACCGCGCATACCCCTCTCGATCTCGCCCACCTCAGCGAGAAGCGACGCCGCCGCGGCAGGGTCCGCAGGTTGGATCTGGGAGAGGATCGCGCCCTTGAGCGCCACGAACGCCTGCACGGCCTGGGGCAGGTCGTCCGTCGCCTTGTCCAGCGCGGCCACCGCGTCCTGGAGCCTCGCCTCGTCGCCGCGGGCCTTGGCCTCCTTCGTCTCCTCGACGGCCTTGGTGATGCGGTACACCCTGTTGGGATCGTCGAACGCCCAGGCATACTCGCTCAGCACGAATTCAGCGAAATGGGTGAGGCGATCAGCCTTCTCTCGCGTGGACAGGCCCTCGCCTCCCTGGGCCGGCTTCGCCTCGGCCACCTCCTTCTCCAACCGCTCTACCTCCTCCACGGCACCCTCGAAGTCCCGCGCCTTCATGCGGTCGAAGATGCCCTCCCGGCGCGACTCCAGCCTCGCTATCTCCTGGGGCGACAAAGCGTCAGCCTTCCCGGCGAGAAGGGATTCCAGGCGCTCGAGTCCCTCGATCGCCACGGCATCCGTCTCACCCTTCACGATCCAGGGGTCCAGGCGCGTGCCATCGCCCATGCAGGCAGTCAGGATGAAGACGCCGTCCGCGTCCAGGGACAGCGTGATGCGAACCGGCGCTTCGGAGGGGAGGTCCGGGGGAAGAATCGCGTACGCCTGCCCCTGGAACTCATTGGCGCTCGCTGCCTCCATGTTCTCGCCGCCGTAGATGGGAATGCTCACCATGCGCTGCCGAGGACCCCGCGTGTAGAACGTCTGCGTCTTCGGCTCCTCCATCGGGAACGGGTCGCCCTTACGGATGAACAGGGCGTATCGGTCCCCTGCGGTCTGCGTGCCGTAGCTGAACGGTGCGATTCCACCGACCTGTCCACCATCCTCCTCCAGGACCAGCGATGCACCGCAACGTGCGCACTTCACCGCGTCGGGCTCGTTGGGATGCCCGCACTCCCGCGTGGGGTCGGCCGGGTCGGGGGCGGAGCACACCACCCTTCCACCCCGCCACGCAGCCAGGATCGCTGCGCCCAGCGCCACGCTCTGCTTGGGGTGCACCTTGCGCAGCACCCTCTCCGGCCCGAACAGCTCCTCCATGGACCGCTGCACCAGAGGGACGGCGGAAGAGTTGCCCGCCATCAGCACGTGGTCCACCTGCTCGGGGGTCAGGTTCTCATTGGCGAGGGCTCGCTTGACGATGCGGAGCGCCTTCCCTTCCACCACCGGCCTACCGGCCAGCGAGGCCCCACACTCCACGCAGCGGGCCTCGGCCGGATCGTTGGCCACACCGCACCCACACATCTTGTGCGCGGCGATGAGCGGAAAGATCATGCGCTCGAACTCGTCGCGCGTGATCTCGAAATCCACGTCTATGAGGTTGCCGTCTCCGTCCTGCAGCATCCCGGCCAGCAGCACGTCCGCCGACTTGGACGCGCTCAACCTCTCCTTCACCTTGGCCGCCGTCTTGCGCAGCTCGGCCATGAACCTGTGGTTGGTAACGGGATCCACCCCGAACTCGTCCTTGACCCACCTGATAGCCCGATCCACGATGCACTGGTCGAGGCTGTCTCCCCCGAGCCACATGTCCCCTTCGAGGGTCAGGGGCGCGAACGTGTTGCCCGCCACCATGAGCAGTGAGACGTCGAACGTTCCTCCACCCAAATCGTAGACCAAAAGGGTCCGGGGCGTGTCGTCCTGGCTGTCCAGGCCGAACGCGATGGCGGCGGCGGTCGGCTCGTCGAGAACCATGATGACCTTCAGGCCCGCCTTCAGCCCGGCCTTGCGCGTAGCCTCCCGCTGGACCTGGGAGAAGTAGGCGGGCACGGTGATGACGGCGTGGCTCACCTCGCCCTTCAGGTGGTACTCGGCGTCCTCCTTCATTTTCCTGAGGATCATGGCCGAGATGTCGTCCGGAGCGTACTCCTTCCCCCCCAGCACCACCCGGACGCTGTCCTTCGTCCCGCGCGTGGGGGCCGTCACCTTGTACTGCGCCCACTCCTGAATCTTCTGCACCTCGGGATCGGACATGGCGCGCCCCATGAGCCGCTTCACGGAGAGTACCGTGTCGCGCGGCTCCATCCCCCAGTTGTCGTAGGCCGGGTCGCCGACCAGGATCTCCCCTCCATCGCCCTCGGCGGCGTCTCTCCTCCCCCTCCGGTGTTTCAGGCTCACCACCGAGCGGACCTCAGGCTTGTTCTCCCTGCTGTCCAGCACGCGGGGCCGGGGCCCGTCCACGATGGCGATGACGGTGTTGGTGGTCCCCAGGTCGATGCCCACGAACTTGCCCATGACCCTACCTCGCTCAGTCGGTGTTCTTCACCACCACCACTTCGGATTTCCTCAGCATCTTCTGGCCGCGCACGTAGCCCCGCCGGACCTCCCGGACGATGGCCCCGTCCGGGAGTGCGGGGTCGCCAACGGTCTCGGCCACCTTGTGCCAAGCGGGGTCGAAGCCGCCTGTCAGGTTCTCCACCGCCCTCACACCCTCCTCCTCGAGGAGCGCGTCGAGGAGGCGCTTCACGGTGCGGAAGTTGCCGAGCCAGATCTTCATCTGCCGGGTGACCTCCTCGGGCTTGGCGTGCGTGGCTTCGAACACGCGCTCGAAGGCGTCCTGGGCGTCCAGGATCTTCAGGAGCACAGCCTCCAGCCGACCCTCGCCCGCTCTCCGGGCCTCGTCCAGGCTCAGGTGCGCCTCGGCGACGTCGTGCATCAGGCGTCGGAGGTCGTCCTCCACAGCGGCTGCGAGGCCGAGAGGCTCTTCGCTCATGCGGCTACGATCGAGGGCGAGCCGGCCTCGCACACGGTCACGACGCCGACCGTCGCGTCGTCGACCGGGTTACGAGCTCGCACGGCATGGATCAGGCGCACACAGATCGCCTCGGCGCTCTCTCCACCGTCGCCCGAGCCGAGCAGGGACTCCAGGGCAGCCGGCGCAAGGACCTTGGCGACGCCGTCGGTGGCCAGAAGGAAGACGTCTCCGGACCGCAGGTCCACATCCAGGATCTCAGGGTCCACCGTTTCCTGGGCGCCCAGGGCGCGTGCGAGCATCGAGCCGATGCGCGGGTTCAGCGGCTCCGCGGCCGCCGACGCATGCCGGCGGTACTCGGCCTCCACGGTGTGATCCGACGTGAGCTGGGTGAGCGCGCCGTTCCGGAAACGGAGGATCCTGCTGTCCCCCACGTGGACCACCGTGCCCCCAGATGCATCCAGGAGCAGGGCCGAGAACGTGGTACCGGTCCCGGAAAGAGCGACGTCGGATTCGCCCAGCGTCCGCACGGCGCGGTTCGTCTCGTCCGCGATCTTCCTGAGCCGGTCGTGATCCCGCTCCGTGCGGTCCACCTGCGCCACCAGGCGAGCGAACGTCTCGACGGCCAGACGGCTCGCCGTCTCACCCCCCGGGCGTCCCCCCATGCCGTCGGCGACGGCGAAGAGCCCCGCGCCCGTGTCCATGAGCACGTGATCCTCGTTGACCCCACCCCAGCTTCCCGCGTCCGACACGGCGTAGCCGTCGAAGGCGAGCATGTCAGCGCGCCTTCAATGCCTTCAGCAGCATCGCCGCGTGGCGCTGGAGGCTCGCGTCCAGCCCGAGCGCCACGGCGCGCTCCAGCGAGGCCGCAGCCTCGGACTTCTGGCCCCTGCGCTGGTACGAGAGCGCCAGGTCCCAGTGGAGGAGCGCATTGTCGGGGGCACGAAGCAGACCCTCCTGGAACACGGCGATGGCGTCGCCAGGCCGCTCGCATCGGTTGTAGTACTCTCCCAGGTACTGCCAGGCCTTGGGGTCGTCCGAGTACTTGGCCACGAGGAACCTGAGTTTCTCCTCTGCGCCCGGGGGTGGCTCCATGCTGCTCATGAGCTCGCGCGCCGCCTCCAGTTCCTCGTTCACCTTCGCTGTCGTCCCCCGCCTCCACGCCTGGAGGCTCGCGATCATCTCCTCAGCCGTCTGGAATCGATCTTCCGGGCTGCGCTCGAGCGCCCTGAGGACGATCTTCTCCAGCTCTTCGGGAATGTCGGGGCGGAGGGCCCGCGGAGGGGTGATGTCGCCCTGGCGGATGTTGTCCACGATCAGCCCGAACGGTGTGCTTATGTCGCCGAACGGGATGCGCCCCGAGACCATCTCGTACAGGGTGACCCCGAGGGACCAGATGTCCGATGGAAAGGAGGCCCCCTGGGTACCGAGCAGCTCCGGCGACATGTAGAAGAGCGTGCCCGCCTGCGACGCCAACTCGTTGGAGTTGAGCATGCGCGAGATCCCCAGGTCGGAGATCTTGGGGATACGTCCATCCATGAGGATGTTCTCGGGCTTGATGTCGCGGTGGAAGATCCGCTCTCGATGGATCGCGGCGAGACCGGCGAGAATCCCTTCCGCGATCTCGGCGGCCTGGTCCAGGGGCAGTGGTTTCTGGGCGCCCACGGAGCCGATCATCTCGCGGAGGCTGCCTCCGGCGACGTACTGCATGGCCATCACGACCTGGCCGCCGAAGACGCAGAAGCCCAAGTACCGGACCAGGTTCGCCGCCTGCATCTCCCTGAGGCGCATGTGCAGGAGGGCGTTGTTCTCCACCTCGTGCTGCAGGACGTACTCCTCCTTCTTCCCGAGCGGGATCTTCACCGCGACGATGTCGGAGCCCCAATCCCGGATCAGCGCCTCTTCCAGGACTTTGGCCTTGTACGTTCTCGCGAACCCACCCGACCCCAGGATCTTGAGGAGTTCCAGGGGTTCAGAGTCATCGCTGGAGTAGCCGGACGGAGTCACGGAACACCTCTGATTGGGCGCTCGGGGGGCGCAGGGCGATCAGGTCCAGGGAGGGGGACCGGTGGGGACACCACGCGACAGCGCGAAGGCGACCGCTTCGCACAAGTCCTCGATCATGAGGAATGAACCTGACCCGCGCGCAACCGCCCGGACAATGTGGGACGCCCGGGCGCGGTTGTCGAGCAAGGGCTGCCACAAGTCCGCAGTCGGGTGGCGGCCCGCCGTCACGCCCCCAGCAGATACGGGATCTGCCTGGCCGCCTCGGGCCGCATCTGAAGGAGGACGCGGAGCGCCGCGCGGTGCGCGCCCTCATCCGCCACATCGGCCAGGTACATCGCAGCGATGAGGTCCCGCCAGCGCAGCAGCTCCCTCCGGAGACCCAGACCCGACGCGACCTGGGCCGTCAGGTCCACGAGCCTGAGCACGCGTTCGTAGCCCCGGCGCAGAGAGGCGTGATCCTCGGGAGTCATGAACCGGCTCGCGCGGTGCATCTCGGCCCCGATCTGGAGGATCTGCTGGTCCAGGGTGAAGCGGGCCCAGCGCTCGGGGGTGAGCTCAGCGTGTTGTGGCATCCTCAGTCCTTCCCTCCCCCGTACGTCTTCTTCACGTAGTCCACCAGGATCCCCTTGAACTCCTCCACCAGCCCCTCGCCCTTGAGGGTGAGGACGTGCTCGCCGTCGATGTAGACGGGCGCCTTGGGCTCTTCGAAGGTGCCGGGGAGGCTGATCCCGATGTTGGCATACTTGGACTCGCCGGGGCCGTTGACCACGCACCCCATCACCGCCACCTCCATGGCCTCCACGCCGGGGTACTCCCGGCGCCAGGCGGGCATGCTCTCCCGGAGGAACGAGGTGATGTCCTCGGCCATCTCCTGGAAGAAGGTGCTGGTGGTGCGCCCGCACCCGGGGCACGACGTGACCTGGGGCTCGAAGTGGCGGATCCCCAGGGACTGGAGCACCTGCTGGGCGACGCGCACCTCCTCGGCCCGGTCGCCGCCGGGCTTGGGCGTGAGGGAGACGCGGATGGTATCGCCGATCCCCTCCAGGAGGAGCGGCGCGAGCCCTGAGGTGGTGGCCACGATCCCCTTGGTCCCGAGCCCCGCTTCGGTGAGCCCCAGGTGGAGGGGATAGTCGCACCGAGCCGCCAGCATGCGGTACACGTGGATCAGGTTCCGCACCGTGGACACCTTCGTCGAGATGACGATGGCATCGTGAGCGAGGCCGGTCTCCTCGGCCAGGGCGGCGGAGCGCACGGCGCTCTCCACCATGGCGTCCATGAGCACTCCCTCGGCGCTCTTGGGCGTCGCCGCCTTCGAGTTGGCGTCCATGAGCTCGGTGAGGAGGCGCTGATCCAGCGATCCCCAGTTCACGCCGATGCGCACGGGCTTGCCGTGCTCGATGGCGACCTGGACGATCTGCTGGAAGTTGGCGTCCCGGTGCTTGGTGCCGACGTTGCCGGGGTTGATGCGGAGCTTGGCCAGGGCGCGCGCGCAGTCCGGGTACTTGGTGAGGAGGAGGTGTCCGTTGTAGTGGAAGTCGCCTATGATCGGGACCGCATGACCCTGGTCGCGGAGGCGGGCCACGATGTCGGGGACGGCGCGGGCCGCGTCCTCGTTGTTCACCGTGACCCGCACCAGCTCGCTCCCGGCGTCGGCCAGGAGCCTGACCTGCTCCACGGTGGAGGCCACGTCGGCGGTGTCGGTGTTGGTCATGGACTGCACCACCACCGGGGCGCTCCCGCCCACGGTCACGCCGCGCACGTTCACGGGGACGGTCTTCCTGCGTTCGACTCGGATCACGACGCCGCCTGGTTGGAGAACGCCCGGGAATGTACGCCCGGGGGCGGGCCCGTAGAAGGCGCCGCCCGGGAACCGCCCCCGAGTACCGGGGTTGAGAGCCACGGTCCCCACCCCCTGCCACTCCGGGAGCGTCCCGTGTCCGACGTCAAGATCACCGTCCGCGCCCAAGGCTCCTACAAGGTCGAAAGGGGTATCCTCCTCTTCGACGAGGAGGGCAACCAGATCCCCACGCCGGAGGGGCGACCCTACTCCCTCTGCCGCTGCGGGCTCTCCAAGAACAAGCCGTTCTGTGACGGAACCCATCGCGAGGGCGGCTGGGATCCGACGCTGGCCGAGCGGGGGTGAGCCAGGGCTCGGAGCGCACATGAGCCTCGGACGCCTCCGCATCGCCGCCCACAACGGGGCCCTCGCGTACGGCGGGGGGGAGAAGTGGGCGGTGCTCCTCCTCCGCGGCCTCCAGGAGCGGGGGCACGAAGTCCACCTCTTCTGCAACGTGGCGACCGTGGCCGCGCGCGCCCGCGAGGAAGGCGTGGACGCGTCGCTCTGCGTTCTCGGCGGGCAGGCCATGCTCCCCGACGCATGGCGCCTCTCACGGCGGCTGCGTGTCTTCCGCCCCCACGCTCTTCTCCTGACCACCTTCAAGAAGACGTGGCTGGGGGGGATGGCCGGACGGTGGGCGGGCGTGCCCCGGGTCGTGGCACGCATCGGTCTGGACACGGACCTCCCCGGGAAGCACTGGACGTACCGCACGGCGTTCCTGCGCTGGGTGGACGCGACGCTCGTCAACGCCGATGGGATCCGCGGGGACGTGCTGGCCGCGATGCCGGGGCTCGACGCGCGGCGTGTGGCCACGGTCCACGACGGCGTCCGCCTGGGCGGCCGCGTGCTGGATCGCGACGAGGCGCGGCGCGCCCTCGGTTTTCCCACCGACGTGCCGCTGGTGGGCGCTGTGACCCGCCTGGCCGCGCAGAAGCGTCTCGACCGGTTCCTCGATGCCCTCGCGCTCCTCCCGGGGGTCCATGGGGTGCTGGCGGGAGAAGGCGAGATGGAGGGGGATCTCCGCACCCGGGCCCGGGTGCTCGGCCTGGACGCGCGGGTCCACTTCCTCGGTTGGCGCTCTGACGTGGAGTCGGTCCTTGGAGCGCTGGACGTGTTCGTCCTCACCTCCGACCGGGAGGGGATGGCCAACGCCATGCTGGAGGCCATGGCCGCCGGCGTCCCGGTGGTCAGCACGCCGGTCTCCGGCGCGGAGGAGGCGCTGGCCCCGGACGCGGAGGGCCGTGCCCCCGGGCTCATCGTCCCCGCCGACCCCCGAGCGATCGCCGATGCCCTCTCTGGCCTTCTGGACGTGCGCGCCGCGCGCCGGACCATGGGGGCGGAGGGGAGGCGGCGCGCCGAGGATTGCTTCGGGTGGGAGGCCATGCTGGACGCATGGGAAGGCGTCCTCGGCGGGGACCCGCCGGCGCGCTGGCACAGAGGCGCGTGACCGCCTGGCCCTAGCTCCGCCCCCGCTCCGTCTCGAACCCGTCCGACACTGCGGCCCGGGCCAGGCGCACGCTCGTCTCGATGACCCGGCGCAGGGGCGCCGGCACGCCGTCGGGGCCCCGGCGCGCACATTCCTCCGCGACCCGGAGCGCCAGATCGGGCCTCGAGTGGGCACGCACGGCCCGCTCCACGACCTTGCGTGGGTTCGGATGCTCCTCTGCCGCCGGCGTGCCCGCCCCCGGCACGGGGAACCCCGCGGCCTGCAGGAACACGTCTTGGTAGCCGTGGTGCCAGAGGAGCATCTCGATGTTGCGCCGTGGCAGACGAGTCACATGGTCACGTCTCTTTCTCTTCGACACCTGAGCGGATGCGTCGGCGGCGAATGCCACGCCGGCGTCGTCTCCGTCGGAGAGCAGGTGCCACTCGATCCCCAGGTCTTTGGCCAGGCTCACCAGCGGAGCCACTCCACACTGGGCGAACTCCACGCAACGCACGCCCTCACCGCCCAGGTCGTAGCCCAGCACCCGCGCCAGCTCCTGGAGAAGCCAGAACTCCGTCTCCCCCTCGACGAGAAGCCAGCAGCGCGCGAACAGGGTCACGCCACGCTTGGCACGGACGTGGTACGTGACGCGGCGGAGCGCATCCGGGGAGAGCGTCCTTTCGCGGAGGCGGAAGGCCTCGATGCGGTCGGGGCGACGGACCAGCCGCCGCAGGTGCTGGATGGGCACCTGGGAAAGGAACTCCCCCGAGTTCGTGGTGACCAGCGTCTGGGCGCGGAGCCCCTGGATCACGTCCCAGGTGGAGGAGAGGAGCATGGGGTGGAGGTGCACCTCCGGCTCCTCGATGGCGATGATCGGCGACGAGCCCGCCAAGGCACCGCTGGCGCTCCGCACCTCCAGGAGCGAACCGAGCACGAGAAGGAGTCCCAGGCTCCGGCTCCCGCTCCCGGCCCGCTGCGCAGGGGTCTCCGCGGCAGCCGCCGAAAGGAGGCGGTCGAGGAGCCCGCCCACGGCCCCCCCGAGCCCCACCCCGTCCCCATCGTCCAGGTCCGCGCGCAGGTGCCACACCGCCTGGATTCCCCGGCGGATCTCCTCGGAGGGGATCGTCCCCCGGGTGCGCATGAGGCGGTGGTATACCTGCGTGATCACTTCTTCCGGGTCGTCCCCATAGAGCGGGTCGAAGTCGAGGCGATCCTCGTGCGTCACCCAATCCAGTTCCCCGTCGGCTGCTGGCTCGGCGAGGCGCACGACCACCACCGGGTGGAGTTGGCGCAAGTGGTGGAGCGTCGCCTCCGGGTCGTTGACGTCGAGGGGCGCGCCTTCACCATCCAGGAATCGCGCGGCCATGGCGCCCGTGGCCGGATCGCCGGCGAATTCCACCCGGAGGCGCGGGACGCCGTCGGGCCCCGGTACGCTGGCGGCGGTGAAGAGCCGGTCGGCCAGGACCGGGGCCGCGTCACCCTCCCCCGCCTCGAACCCCAGCACCACGCGGATCGGGCCCACCACGCCGTCCGGGCCGCGGCGGAAGTCCCTGTACTCCCAAGCAGGCCTCTCTCCCTCCTCAGGAGCGCTGAGGCAGCGCTGCAGCACGTCCAGGAGGCTCGTCTTGCCGTGGTTGTTCTCGCCGATGACCACGGTGGTGTAGTCGAGTCCGAGAGCGAGGCGCGAGATGCCGCGGAAGTTCGTGATGGAGACGCGCGTGAGAAGCATGAGGGGATGGTGCCACCCGGCATGCGCCGGGGAAAGGGGGGATGTCCCCCACTGCGGCTGCCGCGGCCGGTTGGACCCGAGCCGCGTGAGCCCGTACCTTGGCGGGACTCTCGCCAATCCGCCCCCTCCCGAGCAGGAGGTACTGCCCATGCTCATCCGCGACGTTCTGACAAGCAAGAGTTCGATGGTCGTGACCGTGGGTCCCGACGCCACGGTCCTGGAGGCCGCACGCATGCTGGTCCACCACTCCTTCGGGTCGTTGGTGGTCGTCCACGAAGGTGAGATCCTGGGGATCATCACCGAGCGGGACGTGCTCCGGCTGGCCGCCAGGGACCCGGACTCCATCGGATCCACCCCGGTTTCGGACGCCATGACGACGGACCTGGTCGTGGGACTCGCCGATGACAACATCGCCTATGCGATGGCGGTGATGACGAACAACCGGGTGCGCCACCTCCCCGTGGTGGAGGGGAAGCGCCTCGTCGGGATCGTGTCCATTGGAGACCTGGTGAACGCCAGCCTGGCGGACCTGCAGGCGGAGAACCGCTGGCTGAAAGAATACGTACAAGGCAAAGGGTGAAGTCCATGCACGTTTCCGAGGCTCCTCGCAGCGCCGTGTCCAAGCTCGTGCTCCTTTCCCTGGCCGCGGCCCTCGCCGTGGCTCCGGCGCTGGCACAGACCCCACCCCGGGTCGATCCGGCGGCTGTGGACGCCATCTTCCGAGCCTTCGACAACACCCGGTCCCCCGGGTGCGTGGTGGGCGTGACCCACGCCGGCGTGCCGGTGCTCCAGCGCGCCTACGGGATGGCGGACCTGGAACACGACGTCCCCAACACGCCCGCCTCCGTCCTGGAACCCGGGTCCGTGGCCAAGCAGTTCACGTCCGCGGCCGTGGTACTTCTGGCGTTGGACGGGAAGATCTCCTTCGAGGACGACGTGCGCCGGTACTTCCCCGAGCTCCCCGACTACGGGGAGCCGGTGACGATCCGCCACCTGATGAACCACACCAGCGGCCTCAGGGACTGGGGCTCGGTGTCGGGGATCGAGGGTTGGCCCCGCACCCGCCGCGCCCACACCCACACCCATGTGCTGGACATCATCGCCAGGCAGAAGGCGCTGAACTACCGCCCCGGGGAGTACTACTCGTACACGAACACGGGCTTCAACCTCCAGGCCATGCTGGTGGAGCGCGTGAGCGGGACGAGCTTCTCGGACTTCACACGCACGCGGATCTTCGAGCCCCTGGGAATGATGCACACCCAGTGGCGCGACGACTTCACCCGTGTGGTGAAGGACCGGAGCATCGCTTATGCGCCGGCGGGGCCCGGAGTGTGGGCGCAGTTGATGCCCTTCGAGAGCGTCTACGGGAACGGCGGGCTCCTCACCACCGTGGAGGACCTCCTCAAGTTCACCCAGAACCTGGAGACGGGCGCGCTGGGCGGGCCCCGCTTCATCGAGGAGATGCACCGCCAGGGCGTGCTCAACTCGGGAGAGGTCATCTCCTACGCCAGCGGCCTCCAGATCGGCACGTACAAGGGCGTGCGCCAGGTCCAGCACAGCGGGTCCACCGCCGGGTACCGCGGCCACCTCGCCCGCTTCCCGGACCAGAAGATCGCGGTGGCGGTCATGTGCAACGCCTCCACCGGCAATGCCGGCGGCTTCCTGTACCAGGTGGCGGATCTCTACCTGGGGCCGGCGCTGAAGGACGTGGCGCCCCCCGCGCCCGCGGGAGCCACCCGGTTGGGCGCCGACCGGCTGAAGGCGCTGGCCGGGGTGTATCGAGATACCCGTACCGGACAGCCCGTACGGGTGGAGGCCACGGCGGCGGGGCTCACGGTGAACGGCGCGGAGCTCGTCCCCGTGGCCGCCACGCGCTTCGTGGCCCCCGGGGACCGCGCGACCCTGGTGTTCGAGGGCACGCCTTTCGCGGACGGCCGTCCGGCAGCGGTGTTCTCCTCCCCCGGCCAGCCCAACGTCCGCTTCGAGCCGGTGGGGGCGTTCACGCCCACCGCCGCGGACCTCGCCCTCTATGTGGGGACGTACCGCAGCGACGAGGCCGAGGCGACGTACACGGTGGCCGTGGAGGACGGCACGCTGGTGATGAAGGATCGGTGGGGCGAGGCGATTCCCCTCGAGCCCCAGTACCCGGACGTGTTCGACGCTCGGCGTGGCCCCACCGTCGTGTTCCGGCGCGGGGCGTCGGGACAGGTCGAGGCGCTGTCCTGGAGCGAGAGCCGGGTCTGGGACCTGCGGTTCAGACGGGTGAAGGGGTAGGCGGGTGTCGAAACCGCATCCGCCGTTTCATCGACGCGGTCCACGCTATGGAGCCCGATCCCAGGTTCCTGCGTGAGGGCCCAAGGAGGTCGAGATGAGCAACCGGGGCACGTACACCACGGCCGAATGGGCGACGCTCCAATTCGCGCCGCTGTGGGTGTTCACGATCGTCGCTGGTGCTGACAAGACTGTCGACAAGAAGGAAATGGAGGCCCTCGCGAAGACCCTTGCGAGCGGCCTCTTCTTCAAGGAGGCCCTGGCGAGCGAGGTTCTGACGACCCTCACCATACACCTCGCCAGCATCATGGAGGACTACAACAAGGACGCGCGCGATGTGCTGCAAGGCCTCAGGGACGTCGCAAGCCTCCTGGGCAGGAAGGCGACCTCCGAGCAGGCCGAGGGCTTCAAGCGCGCCATGCTCTACATCGGTACCGAGGTGGCGAAAGCCTCCGGCGCCACCATCTTCCACCGCGATCCCGTCAGCAACGAGGAGAAGGCAGCCCTTGTCCTCGTCGCCATGGCGCTGGACGTCAAGCTGTAGGGGACCGTCCTCCGCGAGCATGCCCGCTGCGCGCCTACCAAGGTGCGCGGTCTGGCGTTGATCCCAAGGCGCAGAGCGGGAGGGGGCAGGATTCGGCTCGCTGCGCGAGCCGGTCTCCTCGAAGGGCTGCTCGGATCTTCGAGTGCGTCAACCCTCGTCGACCCGACCCCACTCGCGCGTTCCTTCCTCACGCGCCGCGGGCTCGAACCCGAGTAATCGTTACGCTCTTCGATCAACGGAAGGGGCGGGATTGAGCTGCAGCGGCCCTCCGGGCCGTCCTCGCTGCTCTCAGCGTCGCCTTCGGCTCCGCTTCGAGTCGAACCCGCGTGGGCTTGCGCCCGCCGGTTTTCAAGACCGGTGCGTTGAACCGCTCCGCCACCCCTCCAAGCGGTCCTAAGATGCCCCACATCCCCTTCGGGCTCAACCTCGACGGCCAGGGGCCACGGGCCCGGCCCAGGATCCGCCGCGGCCCTCCCTTCGCCCTCTCCCGCCGCCTCTCTATCTTCCCTCACCATGACCCATCATCGCATCGCAGTCATCCCGGGAGACGGCATCGGCCTCGAAGTCGTCCCTGAAGGCATGCGCGTCCTCGACGCCGTGGGCTCCCGGTTCGGCATCTCGTTCACGTGGGACATCCTGGATTGGGGGTGCAAGCGGTACCACCGCACCGGGAGCCTCATGCCCGAGGGCGCCCTGGAGGGGATCCGCGGCCACGACGCCATCTTCCTGGGCGCGGTGGGCTTCCCCGGGGTGCCGGACCATGTGTCCCTTTGGGGGCTCCTCATCCCGATCCGCCGCGAGATGCACCAGTGGGTGAACTTCCGCCCCGTGCGGCTTTTGAAGGGGGTCCGCACGCCGCTCCGCGACCGGGGCCCCGAGGACATCGACTTCGTGGTCGTCCGCGAGAACAGCGAAGGGGAGTACTCCGAGATCGGCGCGCGCTACGAGGAGGGCACCGACGACGAGCGGGTCGAGCAGGTGAGCACGTTCACCCGCCGGGGCGTGGACCGGATCCTGCGCTACGCCTTCGAGCTGGCGCACACGCGCCCGGACAAACACGTGACGTCGGCCACCAAGTCCAACGGCATCATCCACACCATGCCGTTCTGGGACGAGCGCTTCCGCGTCATGGCAGCCCAGTATCCCGACATCCGCGCCGACCAATACCACGTGGACATCCTCGCGGCCAACTTCGTCCTGCACCCCGACTGGTTCGACGTGGTCGTGGGGAGCAACCTCTTCGGGGACATCCTCTCCGACCTGGGGCCCGCCGTGGCCGGCACCATCGGGATCGCACCCTCGGCCAACATCAACCCGGAGCGCGAGTACCCGTCCATGTTCGAACCGGTGCACGGCTCGGCGCCGGACATCGCCGGGAAGGGGATCGCCAACCCCATCGGGCAGGTCTGGTCCGGGGGTCTGATGCTGGAGCACCTGGGTCACCCGGAAGCAGCCCAGGCCATCGAGCGCGCCATCGAAGCGGTGGTCGCCCAGCCCGAGCTCCTCACCCGCGACCTGGGGGGAGAGGCCAGCACGGCGGAGTTGGGCCAGGCGCTCGCCGATGCGGTGAAGACCGCGTAGAGCCGCACCGCCACGGCGACCCACGGCGGATCCCACCTGTCTCTAGGGGGTTGTACCGCGCCCCATGACCGACGCCGCTCCCCGCCCCCGCTGGAAAACCGCCCTCGTCTGGCTCGAGCGCGTCGTCACCGTCGCGCTCCTCGTCTTCGTCGCGGTGCGCCTCGGGCCCCAGCTCGGCGCCCTCCTGGGCGTGGGCGCCGACCCAGACGAGGCACCCGAGTACGAGTTGGTCACCCTCTCCGGTGACACCCTCCGCTCCGCGGACCTGCCGGGGCGCGTGGTGGTGGTGAACTTCTGGGCCACCTGGTGCCCGCCCTGCCGCCTGGAGATGCCCTCGCTGCAGAAGCTCCACGAGCGCCGCGCCGGAGACGGCGTGGTCGTGCTCGGCTTCTCCACCGACGTGGGCGGCGACGAGGGGGTGCGCGCGTTCCTCCGGGAGCGGGGGATCACCTACCCCGTGGGGAAGGCCACGGCCGAGCACCAGCGCGCGTTCGGAGGGATCCCCGGGATCCCCACCACGTTCGTGCTGGACCGCCAGGGCCGCGTGCGCCACCGAGTGGTGGGGTACTTCGCCTCCCCGGCCATGAACGCGGCCGTGTCGCGGCTCCTCGACCGCCCTAGTGCCGGAACATCCTCCGTCCGGTGAACACCATGGCGATGCCGTGCTCGTCGGCGGCGACGATGCTCTCCTCGTCGCGCACCGAGCCCCCGGGCTGCACGATGGCCGCCACCCCCGCCTCCGCCGCGGCATCCACGCCGTCGCGGAAGGGGAAGAAGGCGTCCGACGCCAGCACGGAGCCACGCACGTCGAGCCCGGCGTCGGCAGCCTTGCGCACCGCGATCCGGGACGAGTCCACCCGGCTCATCTGGCCGGCGCCGATCCCCAGCGTGGCGCCGCCGGCGGCGAGGAGGATGGCGTTGGACTTCACGCCGAACACGACGGCCCAGGCGAAACGCAGGTCGTCCCACTCGTCCGGTGTGGGAGCGCGGCGCGTCACCACCTTCCAGGTCTCGTCCTCCATGCCGTAGAAAGGCGGCAACGCCGGCGTCTGGGCCAGCATCCCCCCGTAGACGGAGCGGAGAACGCGCCCGTGGGGCACCCGTCCGTGGGCTGCGACGAAGCGCGCCGCAGCCTTGAGGCTTTCGTCGGCGGACGCCCACCAGCCGGACTCCGGCTCGAAGGGGAGGGACCCGATGAAGCCCGGATAGGTCATGAGGCGCAGGTTCTTCTTGGCGGTGAGGATTCCCAGCGCCTCCTCGGAGTACGACGGCGCCACGATGCACTCGATGAAGAGCTCGCCCATGCGCTGTGCCGTGTCCGCGTCCAGTGCCCGGTTCACCGCGATCACCGATCCGAAGGCGCTCACCGGGTCACAGCGGAGCGCCTTCTCGTAGGCCTCTGACAGCGTCTTGCCCACGGCCAGTCCGCACGGCGTGGTGTGCTTGACGATGCACACGGTCGGGTGGGGGGAGAAGGCGAACGGCGACAGACACAGGAGCGAACCGTCCAGATCGAGGAAGTTGTTGTACGAGAGCTCCTTCCCATGGAGCTGCTTCAGCGCCGCCAGCCCTGTGGGAACGCCGAACCCGTAGAACGACGCCGCCTGGTCCGGGTTCTCTCCGTAGCGGAGCGTTTGCATGCGCCGGAGCCCCACCGGGAGGTCCTCGGGGAGGGGATCGGCTCCTGTGCCTTCATCAAGGTACGATGCCACCGCAGCATCGTACGCGCTGATGTGGCGGAACACCTTGGCCGCCAGTTCCCGGCGGAGCGCGCCCCGCTCCCCTTCCCCGTCCAGCGCCGCGATCACCGCAGGGTAGTCCGCGGGGTCCACCACCACCCAGACACCCTCGTGGTTCTTGGCCGCCGCCCGGATCATGGTGGGCCCGCCGATGTCCACCTTGGACATGGCCTCCTTCACGCCCACGCCGCCCCTGGCGATGGTCTCCCGGAACGGGTAGAGGTTCACCGCAACCAGATCGATGAGCCCGTACCCCTGCTCGGCCAACGCCGCCATGTCGTCGTCGCGGTCGCGCCTGGCCAGAATCCCGGCGTGCACCGCCGGGTGGAGGGTCTTGACCCTGCCGTCCATCATCTCCGGGTGCCCGGTGATGTCGGCCACGTCCTTCACGGCCAGCCCCGCGTCGCGCAGGCTCTGCGCCGTGCCGCCGGTGGACATCAACTCCCAGCCTCGGGCAGCCAGCGCCCTGGCGAACTCCACGATTCCCGCCTTTTCTGACACACTCAGGAGCGCCCGCTTCATGTCGGCACCACTCGGTCTCGGGTTCGTCGGTTCGGATTCAGGAAGTCAGGCCCGACCCGGGGAGGCCTGGAACCAGCGCGTACGCCGCTCCGTGGAGGGCCAACGGCCCGGGCTCGCGCCCCTCGGCCAGGGCCCGGCACACGTGGTCGGCAGCCAGCGGGTAGAGGCGGTGCTCCACCTGGAGCACCCTGGCGGCCAGGGTCTCCGGGGTGTCGCCGGGAATCACGGGGACAGGCCACTGAGCCACGATCATGCCCCGGTCGTACTCCTCGTCCACGAGGTGCACGGTAGGGCCGCTCAGGCGCACGCCCGAGGCGAGGACGGCCTCGTGGACATGGTGGCCCCACATCCCCTGCCCCCCGAAGCCCGGGAGGAGCGCGGGGTGGATGTTCAGGATCCGCCGCCGGAACCGTGCGACCACCTCCGGCGGCACCAGCTGCACGTAGCCGGCGAGGAAGATCACCTGGACGCCGTGCTCCTCGAGGGCCGCGAGGGTCTCGGCGGCCACCTCTGCCCGGGAGCGTCCCCAGGTGGGGATGACCCGCGTCGGCACGCCGGCACGCCGCGCCCTTTCCAGCGCGCCGATCCCCTCCCGGTCGGCCACGAGGAGCCCGATGCGCCAGCACGGGGCAGCGGGGCGGTGGTCCAGAAGCGCCTGGAGGTTCGTTCCTCCCCCGGAGGCGAAAGCCGCCGCGACGAGAGGGGCGCGCACGCCGGACCCACCGCTCATGCCAGCTCCCCTCCGAATTGGGGCACCAGGAAGGGGTTCCCGGCGCGCTCCTCTTCCACCGTGGTGGCAGGGCCGTGCCCCGGATGCAGCACGGTGTCGTCGGGGAGCGTGAGCACCTGCTCCCGGATGGAGCGCATCAGGGTGTAGAGGTCACCGCCCGGGAGGTCGGTGCGCCCGATGGACCCACGGAACACCACGTCGCCCACCAGCGCCAGCCTTTGTTCGTGAGCCACGAAGATCACGTGCCCGGGGGAATGCCCCGGGGTGAACCGAACCTCGAAGGCTCCATCCCCGAACGCCAGGCTTTGGCCGTGGGCCAGCTCGCGGTCGGGCTCGGGCTGGGGGTGGATGGTGACGCCGAAGGCCGCGGCCTGTTGGGGGAGCGCCTGGTACATGGGCAAGTCCGCCGGGTGCATCCAGATGGCCACATGGGGAAACGCCTCGCGTACCAGGTGGATCCCTTCTACATGGTCCAGGTGGGCGTGGGTGAGGAGGACGGCCTCCAGCGGCGTCCGTTCGCTCCGGAGCGTGGCGACCATGCGCCCGGCACCGGCGCCCGGGTCCACGGCCACCGCCGTCCCCGGGGGATCCCACGTCACGAGATAGCCGTTCTCCGCGAAGCCGCCCCCGCTGAAGGTGCGGACCCGCATCACGTCACGCGCACCCACACCCGTCGGGGCGGATCGCGGACAACTCCAGGGCCGACTCGGCGTCGGAGGGGGCGGTCCAACCTCCGGAAAGCTCGAGCATGGCGCGCAGCGAGCGCTCGGCCCGGACGCGGATGTCCTCGGGGAGCGTCACCTCGTAGCGCCCGTGGTCCATGCACCACGCCAGCTTGGCCAGCGTGTTGAGCTTCATGTTCCCACACACCGCCGCCCCCGAGAGGGGCACGAAGGTCTTGTTCGGGAAACGCTGCCGCAGGCGCTCCACGATTCCACGCTCGGTGCCGAAGATGACCTGATCATACTTCTCGGCGCACTCCACCATCCCCGAGGTCGAGGCGACCACATCGGCCCGGTCCAGGAGCTCCTTGCGGGCCTCCGGGTGCACCACAACCAGCGCGTCGGGGTAGGCTTTCTTCGCCTGCTCCAGCTCTTGCACGACCATGTTGTCGTGGACGTAGCAGTAGCCGTCCCACACGATGATGTTGTCACGCCCGGTGCGCTCCTGGACGTAGTGGGCCAGGTTCCGGTCGGGGACGAAGAGAACGGTGCGCTCGCGGGGAATGGACTCCACCACCTTCACCGCGTTGGACGACGTGCAGCAGAGGTCCGCCTCCGCCTTCACCTCGGCGGTGGAATTCACGTACGCCACGACCGCCGCACCCGGGTGCTCGGCCTTGAGCCGGCGCAGTGCCGGGGCGGTGACGAAGTCGGCCATGGGGCACCCGGCCCGGAGGTCGGGCACGAGGACGGTCTTCGCCGGCGACAGGATCTTGGCCGTCTCCGCCATGAAGTGGACGCCGCAGAACACGATGACGTCGGCGTCGGTGGCCGCCGCCTCCTGGGAGAGGCCCAGCGAGTCGCCCAGGTAGTCGCTTACGTCCTGGATCTCCACCCTCTGGTAGTTGTGCCCCAGGATGACGGCGTTCAACTCCCGTTTCCGGGCGCGGATGCGCGCGCGGAGTTCCTCGGCGGGAAGCGCCGAGTAGTCCAGGAGCGAGGGAAGGGCGCCGTGGACGGCGCCGCTGGGCGAGATCAAACCGCGAACGAGCTCCCGCAGCCGCAGCCGCCGCTGGCGTTGGGGTTTCGGAAGGTGAAGCCCTGGCCCATGAAGCTGGTCACGTAGTCGATCTCCACGCCTTCCAGGTATTGGGCACTGAATGGGTCGACGAAGATCTTCACGCCGGACACGTCCAGGACCTCGTCATCGGCCTCCGGGGCGTCCTCGATGTTGAGGCCATATTGGAACCCCGAGCACCCGCCCGGGAGCACGGCCACGCGCAGTCCGGCTCCGCCTTCCACTCCCTGCTCCTGGATGAAGTCCTGCACCTTCTGGGATGCCGTCTGCGTGAGGGTCAGCATAGCGAGCGTGCCTCCGGAGGTTGCTGTGCGATGGGGGTCATCCCGTACGCGCTGTGGTACCTATGTACCCTGGGCCGATGACGAGGTTTCGGGGCGAGCATGGCGCCGCCGGGACGAGGAAGCTACCCGAGGTTCCACGGGAGGGTCAACGCCTCGCGGGGGCGGGGGCGCGCGCCACGATGTGCCCCGCGGCACCCGAGAGGTCGTCCACCACCGTCACCGAGCCGGGGGCCGCGGACTCCAGGCTGCGCCCGTACCCCGACCGGACCAGGATCCCCTGCCCTCCCAGCTCCAGGGCCGGGAGGACGTCGGTGATCTTGTCCCCCACGTACCAGGAGGCCTGGAGGTCCAACCCCAGCTCTCCCGCCGCGCGGACGTACATCCCGACGCCGGGCTTCCGGCACGTGCACGGCCCGGTGTAGTCCGGGTGGTGGGGACAGAAGTAGGTGCCGTCCAGGGGCACGCCGGCGGCACCCAGCACCGCGTCCAGTCGCTGGGTGACAGCGTGGTAGTCCTCGAGGCGATAGAGGCCCCGGGCGATCCCGGACTGGTTCGTCACCACCACCAGCGCGAAGCCGGCCGCCCGGAGGGAAGCCAGGGCCTCCACCGCTCCGGGCACGAGGCTCACCCCCGACGGGTCGGCCAGGTAGTCCCGATCCTCGATGAGAGTCCCGTCGCGATCCACGAACACCGCGGGGCGGAGATGCGGCGTCACCGGACCGTCGCCTTCCAGGCCGCCTCGATGCAGCCCACCAGCGCGTCCTCCTCCTCCCGGGCGACGGTGCGCATGTCCAGGAGGACCCGGCCACCCTCGATGCGGCCCACCACGGGCGGGTCGCCGAGCCGGAGGAGCTCCGCCAGCGCCTCGGCACCGGCGCCCTCGGGAAGGACCACGGCCCAGGACGGGAGCGCGACCTCGGGGTATGTCCCACCCCCCACCGCTCCCGCATGGGGCTGGGCGCTGCATCCCACAACTCCCCCGGAGGCCAGGCGCGCCACCAGCTCCTCCGCCCGGGTACGGAGCACCCTGGGGCTCTCCCGGAGCATGCGCAGCGTGGGGATCTCGCGGAGCGCCCGGGGCGGATCCCGGTAGAGCCTCAGGGTGGCCTCCAGCCCCGCGAGGGTCACCTTGTCCACCCGCAGCGCCCGGCACAGGGGGTTGTCGCGCATGGCGGCCACCAGCGCGTCCTGCCCCATGGCGAGCCCGGCCTGCGGCCCCCCCAGGAGCTTGTCCCCCGACACCACCACCAGATCGGCGCCCTCCGCCAGCGCGTCCCGGGCCCTGGGCTCGCGGGGGAGCCCCAGCTCGGTGGGGTCGGCGAAGAGCCCGGATCCCAGGTCGTAGAGGAGCGCGAGCCCTGCTTCCCGGGAGAGCGCGGAGAGCTCCCCGAGGGACGCTTCCTCGGTGAACCCGGACATCCGGAAGTTGGAGCGATGAACCTTGAGGATAGCTGCCACCTCCCCCGGCTCCAGCGCCTCCGCGTAATCACGGATGCGGGTGCGGTTCGTGCTGCCCACCTCCACCAGCCGCGCTCCCGAGCGCTCGAGGATCTCGGGGATGCGAAAGCCGCCTCCAATCTCCACCAGCTCACCCCGGGAGACCACCACCCCCCGTCCCCGGGCCACGGTGTTCAGGGCAAGGAGAAGCGCGCCCGCCGCGTTGTTCACCACCAGCGCCGCAGCGGAGCCGGAAAGCTCGGCCAGCAGATCCGCGCAGTGGTCGTACCGCGATCCCCGCACCCCGGACTCCAGATCCATCTCCAGGTTATCGTAGCCCAGAGCGGCCCGCGTCATGGCCTCCCGGGCGGCCGCGGCCAGAGGCGCCCGGCCCAGGTTGGTGTGGAGCACCACCCCGGTAGCATTGATCACCGGCCGGAGGGATGGCACGTCGCTCGCCCGGAGCCGCTCGCGCACCTCGGCCGCCCACCAGGTGGGGCCCTCCACCGACACCGCCACCGGTCCCTGCCCGGACGCACCGATCCGCACTGAGGCCATCATGCCGCGGAGCGCCTCCACCAGCCGGTCTCGCCCATACTCCGCGTGGAGGCGCTCGAACGCTGGAGACACGAGGAGAGCCTCCACCGAGGGGATCCGCCGGCGCGGGTCCGTGGTCACCTGCGCCGCTCCGCGTGGAAGGGCCACGCGCCCCTGCTGGCCGGGCTCCCCGCAGGCGGAATGGTGTCGCCCCGGGCGCGCACCGTGTCGGGGGGGGTGGTGTCGGCTGCCGGCGTGCCGGCGGTCGCGGCCGAGTCGGCGGCTGCCGTGTCGGCGGCGACCGTGTCCGTGGGGAGTTGGAGCACCACAACGGCTTCGCCGCCGCCGCCGCCCACACCGTTGATGTTGACCACGCTCCCCGCGAGGA
>Ga0315541_1000310_pt1 | contig 52154 bp, 49 predicted proteins | sample SalMarSW160190MG_FD_203095 | JGI IMG/M metagenome (GOLD analysis project Ga0315541, IMG submission 203095) | Salt marsh sediment microbial communities from the Plum Island Ecosystem LTER, Massachusetts, United States - Salt Marsh Sediment SW1601-190 ... | reverse complement strand
GGCCAGGCGCTGGTCCAAAAGCGATAGAAAAACACTCCCATCAGGTGTTTTAGCACCTTGAAGCTGACCTCGATCTTAAACCGGTAACTGTAAGCCCGTATGATATCTTGAGCTGACAGGGTCAAATCAGAACACATTAAAATGAAGCACTCTGAGCCGTCGCGAACAAGAACAAAGCGGATCTTTTCTTTAATCGGCTTCCAAATCAGATCCAGGCATAGAAATGAGACCTCTTCACACTGGCCGTAAATTTCAATCGTCGTTTGTTCAAAACTCTCGGCCATGGTCTCAAATAGATCCATAAGCTTTAGTTTGGCACCGTATTCTCGCGGCCTGCCGGGACGTCCGGTTTTAGGCGGCGGATCCTGGTAGCCAACAACATTGCTTTTGGCCCGTGTGACGATATGAAGCAAATGATTGCCACTGTCATCCAGAATCTGCCTTAAAATTAAAAACACAGGTCCCACGGCAAAATAGGCATCCAATACGATGATACACCTTTTACCCACAACAGATACCAGTTCCGCAGCCATGGCAGCCATCAGGCTGGTGACGCTGACCTTTGGCTTGTCTTTGACAACAGGCTCCGCTTTGTTTTGGAACTGTCGGATCGTTTCTACCCCTTCATGCAGCTCGGCACAAAGGGGGATACAAAAGATTTTTTTTTGCCCATCCGGCTAAAATCCCGATCACGCCGTGATGATGACCATAGATATACGGCGCTTTGCCGGAGTTATCTGATTCCTGATGAAGCCTTTTAACACCCGGCATCTTTTCGGCTTCCTTGCTGATTTTGATGCCATCGCCGGCAAGCAACAGTCTTCCATCGATATGAAGCAGTGGGCAACCGGACAGCACGATTTGCCACCAGCGGTGCATAATATCTTTCAGCTGCCAGGACCATGCCCTGAAAAACGAAAGCAGGGCCGTATAAAGTGACGGCTTTATGCAAAGCCATCGCACGAAAGAGCTGACACCATAATGGTCAAGCCTGACGATAAAGCCGACAATCACGATGACAAACCAGTTAAAAGCCGCTTTCCGGCTGAAACAGGGCCTGAATTTTACCAATATGCGGCTAATCTCGTTTATCATGGCGCCCCCTTTCACTTGAGTCATACTCTTTTAAAGCAAAGGTATTGGGAGATGTTCTGATAAACGATTTGCCGGTTTTAACCTTTTTTAAAATAGCGGAAACAATGGAATCACGGTCCAACTCTACTTCAAAGTCCCTTTTTGCCAACTGGATAATTTCCGAAACGTGCAAGGGCCGTCCCGCGATATGCAGTACGTTTTTTGCTATTTCTATTTTTGATGTACGTTTAGTTTTTGGTTTAATGCCTTTTTGAAATCTGTTGATGACTTTAAGCTTTGATTCTGCAATGTCCTTTTGGTACTGTAAATATGATTCAAATTGATCCATGCGTGCATCCTCCTTTCATTTAGAATTATAGCAAAAGGATACACGCTGCAAAAGGGTATGTCAACACCTTTTTATGTACGTCTTACATTTTTATCAATTTGTTTTAAAACTGTGCGATATATAAATATTGTCTTCAGAAAATATGTACGTATAAATAACAATTGACATGGTCAATTTAAACATGTTTATGATCATGAGAACTTTGGACTCTCAAGATAATATAGAAAGCATAATTAAAATTGAGATAAAAATTCCATGAAGCCCTGTGACAAAAACATTGAAAGCACCCTTCAAATTACAGCCAAAATGATCAAACTTGCAGAAAGAGGGGGCGCAGAAAGAGAAGATACCGGTTGCGGTATTCTTTACGGTGTGTTACTTGATTCTGCCTACAAACTGAAAAGACTTGCGGAAAAAGAAAAGGAAAACCACCTTAATAAAGGCTGGTGGAAAACTGATAAACCTTTTTGGGGACACAGAACCGCCTGCCATGCGAGGCACAAGCGGGCAGGTAAACACAGATTGTCAGGGTTTTAATTAAGAAAAATCTGTGTGTATCTGTGAGAATCTGTGTCCTATTTTTTTAAATGGAGGAAATAAAAAATGGCCAAAAGACTTGAGGTATATAAATGTGACGTATGTGGAAATATCATTGAAGTGCTCCATGCCGGAAAAGGCAACCTTGTGTGCTGCGAAAAACCCATGAACTTACTTGTCGAAAATACGGTTGATGCGGCTAAAGAAAAGCATGTGCCGTTGATTGAAAAAGTTGACGCCGGCGTGAAGGTTAAGGTGGGAGAAGTTGCCCATCCCATGGAAGAGAAACACTGGATTGAATGGGTTGAAATTATAGCGGACGGCAAGACTTACCGACAGTATCTAAATCCCGGAGAAGTACCAGAGGCAATTTTCAATGTGACTGCAGACCAGATTACCGCACGTGAATATTGTAATATCCATGGTCTTTGGAAAGCATAAAGGAGGTGATCATATGGCAAGTTGGAAATGTGGAAATTGCGGATATACGCTGGAAGCTGATACCCCCCCTGACCAGTGTCCATCCTGTAAAGAAAAATGCGAATTCCTCGACAACACCTGTTATACCCCGGACTGCGAATTTGAAGGCACTGACAAACGAATATGATTCGGAGGGGGGCTTCAAATGGCCCAGGATTACGGCCGTGAAATCGCAGGAAAATTATAAGGCTAGTACCGAGGGAATCTTTATCGGTAGAATCTATTAAATTTTTTGCAGCGCAGCCGCGTAATATAGAAATTACAAAGCCATTGTATTAAAGGAGGATATTATGACTACACCTAAGCATTGTCCGGGTTTTGAGAATTTTAGGCATCTTAGCTCGTTTAAATGTCAGTGCCCCGAATGCGGTCAAGAAAAAGAGATCTTTTCAGATGAGTTTGATAAGACTCATTTGTGCGACAGCTGCGGGAAAAAAATAGATTTCACGCAGTGTTCTTTGGAATCAGAAGCCTAGTACGATCGATTTTTTCCCGGCTTTTGCTCATTTTTCAAAACATCTTATATGGCCGCTGGTCACATCAAAAAGATTGATTGTTATGTGACTGATTTCAGTAGGAAACCTATGGGCGCGATCAGCAAAGACATATCATGAGATTAAAATCAACAATTATTATATTGTTTTTTTGGGGGATAGTCGTTGCGGTGGCGATCGCTTCTGAAGACCCAAACAAAGGGGCACGGAACATTGTGCTTGAAGGCGGCAAATCAGGTATTGTTAATTTTCCCCATCATTTGCATCAAGACAATATAAAAAACTGCAACGTTTGTCATGACCTTTTTCCACAACAATCCGGAGTTATTCAAGATTTAAAAAATCAGGAAAAACTGAAAAAGAAACAAGTCATGAATAAAAATTGCCTGAAGTGCCACAGGGCAAAGAAAAAGGCAGGGGAAAAATCAGGGCCGACCAAATGCAAAGAATGTCATACCCTAAATGATCGTAAATAAAACGGCAAAATATTATAGGAATAGTTAAAATGTTTGTATTAGGGCTACAGGGAAGTCCCCAAAAAAAAGGAAACACCCATTATCTTATCAAAACATTCATGAACGAGGCTGAAAAATCAGGAGCCCGGACACATGTCATTGAAGTGGCTAAAAAAAATATCATTCCATGCAAGGGCTGTGGTTTTTGCGAAAAGAAGGGTCACTGTATTACTCAAGACGACGATATGACACTTGAAATCTATGCGTTGCTTCGTGAAGCCGATGTGATTGTGGCAGCCTCTCCTATATATTTTTACAATGTTACTGCACAACTCAAGGCGCTTATTGACAGGAGTCAAACTCTGTGGTCCCGGAAATATAGGCTAAATATTGAGGATCCCGGAGGGAAAATGAGGCGTGGATTTTTGCTGTCCCTGGGGGCCACCAAAGGAAAAAATCTCTTCGAAGGGGTTAAACTCACGGCCCAATATTTTTTTGATGCAGTCGCAGCAAGTTATGAGGGGAGCCTCACTTATTGGCAGATAGAACATCGCGGGGATATGGAAAAGCATCCAACCATGCATGAAGATGTCCGGGATGCGGTAGGTCGTCTTTTAAAACCTTTTCTGGCCAGGAAAAAAATCTTGTTTGTGTGCCGAGAAAATGCCTGTCGCAGTCAGATGGCCGCAGCTTTTACTCAATATTTGGCTGGAGATAAAATTGAGGCCTTATCTTCAGGGAGCGAACCCGCAGATGAAATCAATCCTGACATGGTGAAAGCCATGCAGGAAAAAGGGATTGACATGGTCTTCCGCAGAACCCGATCTTTGAATCAAGCTCTTTCGGAATCACAACCGGATATGATCATAAGCATGGGATGTCAGGAAGAATGCCCATTGATACCGGGTGCCAAAATACAGGACTGGGATTTGCCGGACCCTGCCGGTCAATCCATGGAATTTATGCGAACTGTGCGTGATGAAATAGAAAATAGAGTAAAGGATCTTGTAAGCAGTGTTTCGATTTGAGACAAAATTACCTGAATACTTTTAAAAAGTTAAAAATCCAGATAGAAAGGGGAAAGATAATATGCCGGTTAAATTAAAAGTCAAAGATATGATGGTGCCTATTGACGATTATGCAGTAACAACAGTTGATAAGAGTCTAAAAGAGGCTGTTCCGGAATTGATGAAAATATATTGTCAGGTGGAAATCGGTAAATGTACCGAGGCCGGACATAGAACAAGTCTTGTCCTTGACAGTCAGGGCAAGCTTGTAGGGATTTTGGATTTTAAAAGTATTCTTAAAGTTCTGATTCCTGAGATTGCCGGAGGAATCAGCGGGAAATTGCAGGCGTTAGGAATTTCCATGGCATTTGCTGAGGCTGATGCACACGATATGGATAGTTCAAAGCACGGATTCAGCTCAAGAGTCAGGCAAAACGCCCAGACCCGGGTAAGTGACGTCATGCTTAAATTAAGAGGAACCATAGATGCAGATGCAGGTTTTTTAGATGCGTTGAAAATGATTTACCGCAATAAAATTACCGTTCTGCCGGTGTTAGAAGGTGACAAATTGGTGGGTGTGATTCGTGATTCAGATCTTTTCCTGGCAGCGGCGAATGTTCTCATGGAATAAAGGCACCTAATCCATACTCGGATAATATTTTTATTTAAAAACCCAAAATAATTAATCATTGAGAAGGAGGTTTAAAATGGATAAGTATGTATGCACGGTTTGCGGTTATGTTTATGATCCGGAACAGGGTGATCCCGACAATGGCGTTAATCCGGGGACAAAGTGGGAAGATGTACCAGATAGCTGGGAATGCCCGGTGTGTGGTGCTTCAAAAGATGATTTTGAAAAAGAAGAATAATTGAAGTTTAACCATAGTAATATAGATTTAAGGATAGAAAGATGAATCCAATTGAGATAGCAAAAGATGTTTATGATGTTGGAGTAATCGATTGGAATATACGTGATTTTCATGGATATTCCACCTACCGGGGTACAAGCTATAACGCTTTTTTAATTGTTGATGAGAAGGTCGCCCTTATCGATACGGTAAAAAAGGAGTTCTCTGACCAACTGCTGGAGAACATCGCTAAAATTGTTGATCCCAAAAAGATTGACTATGTTATCAGCAACCACACGGAAATGGATCATTCCGGCGGTTTGCCACGGTTCATGCACAAAATTGGGGAAGACAAGCCCTTGTATTGTTCAAAAATGGGGTTGAAGAACCTTTCCCAACACTTTTCACAGAAATGGAATTATCATGGAGTCGCAAATGGTGAAGCGCTGAGTCTGGGCAAAAGAACTCTGACGTTTCTGGAAACCCGGATGCTTCACTGGCCGGACAGCATGTTTACCTATCTAAAGGAAGACAAGATTCTATTTTCAAGCGATGCCTTTGGCCAGCATTATGCAGGATATGAAAAGTTTGATGATCAAATCGGTGATTCGATAATGCCCCATGCCAAGAAGTATTTTGCAAACATTCTCTTGCTGTATTCGCCTTTAATACTCAAGCTTTTGCAAAAGGTGACTGAACTTGGTTTGGAAATCGATATGATATGTCCGGACCATGGGATTATCTGGCGAAAAGATCCGGGAAGAATTATCAATGCCTATGCCAAATGGTCAAGTCAGGAACCTGAGGAAAAGGCGGTTGTCGTGTATGACACCATGTGGCACAGTACCGAAACAATGGCAAAGGCAATTGCCCAAGGTATTGTTGATGAAGGTGTTATTGCCAGACCCATACACATCCGAAGTTCCCACCGGAGCGAAATTATGACTGAGGTTCTGGATGCGGCTGCCGTTATCGTTGGTTCGCCGACCCTTAACAATCAATTGTTTCCGACAGTCAGCGACTTTCTGACTTACATGAAAGGACTTAAGCCGAAGAACAAGATCGGTGCAGCTTTCGGCTCTTACGGCTGGAGCGGTGAGTCGGTCAAGCTGATCAACCAAGAGCTTGAAGCCATGAAATTCGATATCATAGATCCGGGTATTAAGATCCAGTATGTACCGGATCAAGATGGCAAAGATGCTTGTTTTGAACTTGGCAGAAAAATCGGAAAGGCAATTAGGAAATAGCACTAATTATTAGACAGGATTTAAATGAGGGTCAGGGTATAAGATTAAAACCTAAAACATATTAAAACATTAACACCCTAAATGAGCGAAAGTCGAGGATGCCTCAGATTCGAGGCATCAAGGGCGAAGCCGTAGTCGTCTACTGCGAGCCCTTGATAACGAAGAAGATGGGGTATCATCGGCTTTCCTGAAAGGTAAACAAAATGAGATTTTTTTTATAAATTTATATCTCATTTATAGAAGAGTTATGAAAACGCATCTGAATTCACTAAAATGCATAATAAATCAAGCACATAAAATATTTTTCCCATTTTGTTTACGATCAATTAGGGTAACATGAAAATACCGGTAGTAGAACTCAGTGAATGTACCCTTTGTGGTATATGCGAAGAAGTGGCACCGTCTGTTTTCCGAATCACCGACGCGGGTTTTGTGGTGATAACCGAGTTGTCGAACTACCCTGAGAACGATGTGGAAGAAGCTATCAAGAACTGCCCGGCTGACTGTATTTACTGGGAAGAGGAGTAAATAAACCGTAATGAGGTTATTATGAAAAAGATTGCATTATTCGTATTCAACGGTGATCCAATGTGTTTTATCCATGTCCTTTTAAATGCGTTGGATATGAAAGATAAAGGGTATGATGGAAAAATCGTAATCGAGGGGGCAGCAACGAAATTAATCCCTGAACTGGCTAAAAAAGACAACCCCCTGCACAAATTGTGGGAAAAAGCTAAATCCGCCGGTCTGGTTCACGGAGTCTGTAAGGCCTGCTCAAACAAAATGGGCACTTTAGAGGCCGCAAAAGATCAGGGTTTGGAGCTTCTATATGAAATGACAGGTCACCCCAGCATGGCAAGCTTTCGTGAAGAAGGTTTTGAAATCGTTTCTTTTTAGTCCTACCCGCTGGATAATCGTAAGGGGTGACAAGTGGATAATGACCACTGAAAAATGAGCAGCAGAAAACTGAAGCAAACCATCTTGGACTTCTCGATAGTGACAAATTTGCAGCATCTTTTCTTCTTTTATACATGCAGCCAGAAGATGCAACACATCTCGAACATACAGTTTAGACTGCTGAAGTTCTCGACAGATGGTTGACGAAACCCTTCCACCAAATCATCATTTATCATTATGTTGACCCGCCTACTGATAATAAAATGTAACATGTCTGGAACTCGCGTTTAAATAAGCGTAAAGAAAAAACAGTAGCCAATCCTTTAATACCAAAGATGGCCGGAAATAAGTGAGGCTCGCTATTATGAATAAAACATTTTATTGACATCCCCTGCCACTTTGTGCCATTGGTATATATTACCACTTTGTATCATAGCCGGTAATAAATTTTTTATGATGGCCGTATAACAAAGAAGAGCAGGGAGGAATCCATGGACAGTAAAGAGTTCTCACGCTTTCGCAAAAGGCTGAACAAGACGCAGAAACAGATGGCCCAGCTTCTTGGAGTATCTATTAAGGCCGTGCACAGTTACGAGCAAGGCTGGCGATCCGTACCTGCCCATGTGGAGCGGCAGATGTTTTTTCTAATATCCAGGATGAGAGGCAGCGCCAAAGTTCTCAAGTCGTGCTGGGTAATAAATAAATGTCCTCCCAAGAAGAAAAAAGAATGCCCGGCATGGGAGTTTCAGGCCGGAAAGCTTTGCTGGTTTATTAACGGTACAATTTGTGACGGCACTATTTATAAAAATTGGAAAGAAAAGATGAAATTATGCCGTTCTTGCGAGGTTTTGAATTCATTTCTATGACATCAATACGCATCTTTTCGAACTCAACTTGCGATGCTCCTAATTTGAATAGGATAACCTTATATTTTTGATACAGACCTCGATATTTCGTTAAAAATTGTGCTATTTTTTTGGACAAAAAGATTGTGCAAATAAAACAGGAAGTTGCTGTTTGCTGGATTGAAACATTATCGATTTATTTTGTGTTTTTTAGATAGGAGGAAAAGATGATTGATCTAAACGGTTTGAAATCAATCATACAGCTAAGTTATCTCAATGATTCCATGTTAGAGAAATTATTAAAAATAACAGATATAATTGAGTATAAGGCGGGTGATTACATCTTCAAGGAAGGAGATGATGCCAAAATTCTCTATGCTGTTATCGATGGAAAAGTGGGACTTGAGATGGAGAAAAATTCCAGCACCCGGATATTGATTGATTCTATTATTCAGGGTATGATACTAGGATTTTCTGCTTTAGTGGACACTGAAGAGAAAAGTTACACGACCTCCGCCAGAGTTCTTAACAATACAAAGCTCTTTGCCTGGAGCGCAGACGATTTGGAGACGCTTTTCTCTAAAGATTGCGAAATGGGCTTTTTGTTTATGAAAAGAATTGCCACGATTGTCAAAACAAGGTTGCAAATCAGGAACGTTCAATTTCTCGATATATACAAGTAAACGAATCTTTACCGTTCTTTTCTTTTTATGGTTTCCATCTATAATTATGTTCTTGAAACTGACAAAGAGTTACGGCTGTTAGATTTTCTCCATCGCCCCGTAAGCGGCTTGTATTCTGTCCCGGAGTAAAAAACAAAGCCTTTCCATTATATTAAATCCAAGTTTGGTGTTACCGATCATAATCCGCCTTAAATCCGAGCCCTTTATAGCCAAGACCGTTGTCGGTTTTTGACAGATGGCCGAGGACATAAGGGTGTGGGGGATGTCCAGAAGCGTAGACCAGCAACCCAAAACTCTTCCCTTGCCAAGGGCTTCGATGACGACATTGCCCTTGTGTTTTCCCAAATCCATGGATCTTTCCAGGTAGATATAACCTTGGGCAATAATATAAAGATGTTCTCCGTGATCACCCTGTTGAAAAACATATTCACTAGTTTTATACGTATTCATTTGGCAGAGGCTGGCGATCTCAGATATTTCATTTTTTCCCAGCAACTCGAAAAACTCACAACTTTCCAATGCGTATTCCATTTCTTTACGGTTCATATAGCACCTCTCTCATTTGGTAATACCCTAAATGATCGTAAACAAAATGGGAAAAATATTTTATGTGTTTGATTTATTATGCATTTTAGTAGATTCAGATGCATTTTCATAACTCTTCTAAAATGAGATATAAATTTATTAATAAATCCCATTTTGTTTACCCTTTGGGAAAGCCGATGAAAGCGCCTTGAGCAAAGCGAAATTCCGCCTTAAGCGGGGATCTTCTTCGTTATCAAGGGCTCGCAGTAGACGACGGAGGTTTATCCCGCTTTATCAGCGGGGCTTCGCCCTTGATGCCTCTCGTAGTGAGACGAAGATCCCGCTATCGGGGGAATCTGAGGCATCCTCGACTTTCGCTCATTTAAGGTTATAAAAAAGATAGTTCCCTGTTTGGGCCATAGGCTGGGCCTCCGGATCGAAAAGCGTGCTCATGGTCCAAGGTTTTAGCCTGAAATTTAGATTATATTTTAACACAACTATTCCATGATTTCAATTTCGGATCGCAGCGGAGCCGGGGCAAACGCATTTGAATCCCAATACAGGGAGAACGCTCCACGACGCTACGCTGCATCAAAATCAAATGCGTTTACCTTGCTTCTAAACCGATTTTCCCTTGACATACCATCGACTCTTCTTTAAATTCTTTATTTAAAAAACAAACCCTTATCACTCAACCCGGACAAGCCCGCCCTCCTGCCAGGCGGAGTAAGGCGGACGGGCCGGAACCAAGAGATATTTGCCACCAAGGCACAAAGACACGAAGGGTTTTATTTTGTTATTCTTTCTTAGTGTCTTGGTGTCTTTGTGGCGAAAAAAAAGGTATGCCACTAAAAGCACAAAATTAACAATTAAGGTACTAAATTTTGCTAAAAAAATGAAACCGATCGTAGAATTTTTAAATCAAGAAGGGTTTTTAAAGAGCCTGTTTGAATCGATTCCCTGCGGAGTGCTGATCATTGATGGTGACCGGCGAGTTTTGGCGGTGAACAACGTGCTGGAACAGACCTTTGGGATTTCCGAAGCAGAGGTGATGGATCAGCGGGGCGGCGAAGCGTTAAGATGCGTGAATGCATTTAAGAACCCCAAAGGATGTGGTTTTGCTGAAGAATGTATAACCTGTGGGGTTCGCAACACAGCGCTTGAGGCTCTTGCCGGAAATCAGATACACAGGAAAAAGGCAAAGATTCAGTTGTCGGTTGACGGGAAAACAAACGATATGCAGTTACGGATCAGCGCTGCCCCTTTCGACCATGAGGGGAACCGGTTGGCGGTGATTATACTTGAAGACATGACCGAGCTGAACACCCTTCGGCGGCGCTTGAAAACAGATCAGAGCTTTGCCGGTATTATCGGGCGCGATGTCAAGATGCAGGAGCTGTTCCAAACCATAAGGGATGTTGCAGAAGTGGATGTTCCTGTTTTCATCCAGGGGGAAAGCGGCACGGGCAAGGAGCTGGTTGCTGCGGCGATTCACAACGAGGGCCTTCGTGCAAACAAACCCTTTGTTCCGGTTAACTGTGGTGCACTTCCCGAGGGATTGCTGGCAAGCGAACTCTTTGGACACGTGAAAGGTTCTTTTACCGGGGCGCTACGTGATAAAAAAGGCCGGTTTGAACTGGCGAACGGCGGCACCCTGTTTCTGGACGAAGTGATTGATTTGCCTAAGGATATGCAGGCAAAACTTTTGCGAGTGCTTCAGGAAGGAACATTCGAGCGGGTGGGTGACGAGAAAACCAAATCCGTGGACGTCCGTATTATAAGTGCCGCCAATCGCGATCTGAAACGCGAAGTAAAAAGGGGTAATTTTCGCGAAGATCTATATTACCGCATCAATGTAGTGCCCATCTACCTGCCGCCGCTCAGAGAACGAAAAAACGATATTCCGCTTCTTATTGACCATTTTTTGGGCAGGATTGCAACGGATGGGCGTCAAGATTATCCGGACATTTCCGATGACGCCGTGTCCCTGTTGATTGACTATCATTGGCCGGGCAATGTCAGGGAGCTTGAAAACGCCATTCAGTTTGCCATTGTAAAATGCAGGGGCCGGATGATTTTACCCAAAGATCTTCCCATTGAACTACAGGGACATCATGTGTTTCGAACTTCTCGTGGGCCTTCACGGAAACTTGACCTTGAGATTGTAAAATCAGCCCTTGAAAAAACCGGTGGGAATAAAGCAAAGGCAGCAAGGCTCCTGGGTGTGGGCCGGGCCACGTTATACCGGTTTTTAGCTGACTATCCGGAATCAATGCAAGGCACTAAATAAGTACGGAACTCGCAATACCAATAATGGACCAGATAATAAAAGGGGCTCCTAAACAGAGAGCCCCTTTTTTATGATGTTATCAAAGCGTTATACTCTTCATCCTTACGCTTGCTGATAAGACGTTTCCATTATTACGCCTCAAGTGCCATGCGATCCGCCATATCCATAAGCACTCTTTCTCTGGCCTTATCAATGCCAAGCTCTTTTCTCTTTTTATCGATATGGGCGATCATCATTCTGGCCATCTCCTTGGGATCGGCGGAAAATCCCCATTTGCCCAGCCCCTGCTTTTCAAGTCCCTCAAACAGAAGCTTGTGGAATTTCGTTTCTTTAACAATGGGAAATGTTACCCCAAAAACGGTGTATACACCCGAGGCAACGAAGTACTGCCCGATGCTGATGGCTTTTTCACTCATCCATTCGGGGGCGGCGCCGGCTACGGGTAATTCAGCGATACTTTGCCCCAGACCACCTTCCTTTACCATTGCAGAAGCTGCAATCAGAATCCGGCTGTTGTCCACGCAAGAACCCATGCCCAGGACCGGCGGCATGCCGACGGTCTCACAGACCTCGTGCAATCCGGGTCCTGCAAGAATTGCGGCTTCCGGTGCGGTCAATCCGGCCTTGGCAAGCGAAATTTGGGAACATCCGGTCTGGAGGACCAGTACATCGTTTTTGATTAATTCTTTAACCAGCTCCACATGAACCCAGTCATGTTTTACTCTGGGATTGGTACAGCCGACTACCCCGGCAACTCCCCGGATTCTGCCGTTGATGATATTGTCATTGAGGGGAGTATAAGACGCCCGGAAAGATCCGCCGAGCATGTAATTGATATACTCATGGGAGAATCCATGGACCCCGATATTCTTAATTTTTGGGATTTCTATAGCTGCAGTTCTGTTTTTGAACCGGGAAATTGCCTTGATGACGATTTCATCGGTGCAGGCACTCGGGTTGTGTTCATCGAGTTCGATGTGCTGTGCGCCTTCGATATGACATCTAGGATTGGTGGTGATGAGATGGGTCCCATAACATTCAGCCACTTTGGCCAGTCCCTGTTTGATGCACTGGACATCCACGGTCATAGCATCTACAGCGCCGGTGACCAGCACGGCTTCCGTGGACATAAAATTCCCGGCATGGGGAATTCCGTGACGCGACAGCATTTCCGCACCTGAACAGCACATTCCCACCAAATTGATACCCGCTGCTCCGGCTTCCCGGGCCGCATCAACGAGTGTGGGTTCATTGACCGATACCAGCATGGATTCAAAAAGGTTTGGTTCATGACCATGAACAATAATATTGACATGGTCTTCCTTAAGAACTCCCATATTTACTTCCACGCTGACCGGAGAAGGGGTTCCGAAGAGGATGTCGGATATCTCCGTGGCCACCATGGATCCACCCCAGCCGTCAGCAAGGGCAGTGCGGTTGATCTGTGTCGTAATGTTCTCATAATCCTGATCCACTCCCATGTGAGTCCGATGCATCAGCTCCATAATCTCCCGCATGGCTCCCCTGGGAACAATACCGAGTTTTCGCCAATTCTCCAGTGTTTTTTCAGGAACCCGTTTGGCAAAAGGAATTTCCCCTTCCACCTGGGTATAGGTGCGCTCCAGTTCTTTGTATAGATCCATTGCAATATCAGGAATTTTACGCCCTTCGACTTCAATGCCGATGGAAGATGCAACTTCCTTAAGCTTGTCCGGATCTTTGATTTCATAATCCGTGATATTTCCTTTTATAACTTCACGGAAAAGATCGAGCATGCTCATCCCGTGGTCCGTGTGGGCGGCACTTCCGGAAGCAACCATTCGAGCAAAATTACGAGACATAATTGTATCAATGGTCGCACCGCAAACTCCAACTTTTCCATACGGATCCTTGGAACTCAGCCTGCAGGGCCCCATGGAACAATGTTTGCAACACGCGGAATCCGCACCAATGGGACAGGCTCTCATACCGGCAGCCCGATCAAATGCGGTCTCCACACCGTCTCTTTTGGCTTTTTCCAGCATTTGTGCCGTGGCCTCACAGATGGTCACATCCCTCGGGTTAATCTCTTTTTTCTTGGATAAAACTTTCTTATTTTCCATTTATCTGCCTCCCTTCTTGGAAAGATTTTTGATTTGGATATTGTTTGGAGCGTTGACAATCACATCATTATCAATAATAATTACTTTTAATAATAAATACCACAATGTATATTGTCAAGACTAATAATAATTTTAATTTATTTTATTTAATCTTAAGAGAATTAATATTATCTAATCAAAACGAAATATTACAAAACCCAAAGTAACTATTCCGAATTTTTTATATGAAATTGACTACACTTAATTCGAGTAATATTTTTAAAGTGACGATTGTAAAATAAATCTAAGTATGCTTAAATGCATTTCCATAAAAATATCGTAAATGGTTTGTCATATCATTGACTAATTGTTTAAAATTATTTCTTTGAGTACATTAAGCTATTTTGAAATTCTTATAAAGTGGGGTTGTGGGCTCGATAATTTATTGAAAAGTTACAGCACCTGTGAGGAAAAATTTTGCTTCAGGAAAAAAATCGCAGGATTACCAAACAGCGCCAGGTGATTCTGGAAGAGTTGCGAAAGCTAAATACGCACCCCAGTGCAGATGAAATTTATAAAGTCGTACGCCGTCGCCTTCCACGAATCAGCCTGGGTACGGTTTACCGAAATCTGGAAATACTTGCCCAAATGGGAGAAATCCAGAAACTGGAACTTAGCGGATCTCTGAAGCGCTATGATTGGAATACAAACAAACATTACCATATCCGCTGTGTACGCTGTAACCGGGTGGACGATGCTCCGATTGCGCCGTTGAACCAACTCGAAGATGAGCTTTATGAGGCAACGGTTTTTGAAATAATCGGACACAACCTTGAATTTACCGGTCTTTGTCCTGAATGCTCAAAAAAAATCAAAAATACAATTGACCACTAAAAAATTTTCTATTACACCACATAACTCATGACAAACTTATGTATCATGCCTTAAATATGAAACGTTCTTTTAACCTGAGTTGAGCGATTTTTTGGGAAGAGATGTGCTGAGATCTTGATGCATAAGGGTTCGCGAAAACCGTCCCGAAAAGACATCGGGATGGATATGTCGAGGATTTTCGCGGATCCTTGATGCGCAAGAGATCGGTGCAGATCGAGGAAAAAATTGCTCAATTTAGGTTTAATAAGAAAAAGATTAATAAGTCAAACAGAACAAAATTTATTGGATTGGTATACTTTTCAGGGCGGCTGTGGAATAATGCGGACCGCAAGCGATGATTACAGAAGATGATTAACTGAAAGGAGGATTTAATGGCAGTAATTACCATCAGCAAAGCATTTGGAACCGAGAGTGAAAAGGTGGCGTCCCAGGCAGCCCAAAGACTCGGATACGAGTATATCGGCGATCATTTAATTGCCGAAATTGCCAAAAAACTTCATGTGTCTGAAAGCGAAGCAGAAATGTTTCGCAAGACCTCCCAGTCTCGAATCCTTCGTTTTGTCGATCGTTACACCTGTTCTCTTGTTCAAAAGGTTGTTGACCGTGAGCATGGTTGTCTGGATGACAAGAATTATTATGAAACCACAAAAAAACTGGTTCAGAATGTATATGAAGCGGGTAATGCTATCATTCTTGGATGGGGCGGCCAGTGTATTTTACGAGGCAAACCCAATACCCTCCATGTTCGTCTGACCAAGGATGAGGAAATAAAAATCAAGGAGGTTATGCAAAACAGAAACCTGGAGCATAAAGCTGCAAAGGCATTCATCGAAAGAGAAGAAGGCGATTTAAAGGCTTACATCAAGCATTACTTCAATGAAGACTGGAACGCAGCACACCTTTATGATCTGATTATCGATATGGGTAAAACCCCGGTTGAAAAGGCCGTTGATTTAATCTGTGATAACCTAAAACATAAGGCGCAATAATTATAACTAATTGACCCGCCTTTATTAAAAGGAGAAAGGCCGCCATAACGCTTGATTGCCAAATGGAAAACACCCCGTCTTCAACATGCCGCTGGACAGACCGACATGAGGTCTGTTCAGCCCTTGGGGAATAAGAAATTATGCCGCTAAATTCCAGCACGTATATAGCATTTACCCGGCAACTCATTGCCGATCAAATTTTAAGACCCTTCCAGAGATTTTTCAGAAAACAAGTTGCAAGCAGCGTGTTACTTCTTGCAGCTACGGTTCTTGCCCTGATTTGGGCCAATTCCAATATCTCCGAAACTTATCACAGCTTCTGGCACACCAAAATTTCTTTGGATTTCGGTGAGTTTCATATCAGCAAATCATTGGTCCACTGGATAAATGACGGTCTAATGGCCCTATTTTTTTTTACTGTGGGTCTGGAAATCAAGCGCGAGCTTCTGGTGGGAGAACTGGCATCACCTAAAAAGGCCTTGTTGCCGGTGATCGCCGCTCTGGGGGGTATGTTGGTTCCCGGCCTTATCTATATTGCCTTTAACTTGGGTTCCTCAAACTTAGACGGGTGGGGTATCCCCATGGCCACAGACATTGCCTTTGCTTTAGGCGCCGTCGCCATATTCGGTCATAAACTACCTGTAAACCTGCGAATATTTCTTGCTGCTTTTGCCATTGCAGATGACCTGGGTGCGGTATTGGTTATCGCCATATTCTATACCAAAGAAATTGTTTGGTTTTATGTCTTTGTCTGCGTCATGCTTACTTTTTGCCTTGCCATGGCGAATCTCCTTTGGATCAGACGGACACTGGTCTATGCCGCTTTGGGACTCGCCATATGGTTTTTTGTATTGGGCTCGGGAATTCATCCGACAGTGGCAGGGGTCGTTGTTTCCCTGTTCATTCCGGCCCGTGGCAGGTATGATACCGATCGTTTTTTGCAGAATGTAGATCAAATAATGGCAAAATTCAAGTGCGAGGACCAGAGCTGTGGATACTCAATTCTTCTTAATCAAGAACATATGCATGCCGTACAGGCCCTGGAATTGGCCTGCCATGACGTGGAAACACCGTTGCAGCGACTGATGCACGTTTTACACCCATGGGTTGCGTTTACGATTTTACCTTTTTTTGCCCTGAGTAACACGGGCCTGAATTTTCATGGCGTTAATTTTTCAGAAGTGGCCGTACACACGGTAAGCTTGGGCATTTTTTTCGGACTGGTATTTGGAAAGCCATTGGGAGTAATGCTTTTTTCTTTTATAGCGGTAAAAAGCGGAATGGGCTCCTTGCCCAAAGATGTCAGATGGTTACATATTCTTGGAAGTGCGATGCTCGGAGGAATCGGTTTTACCATGTCCCTGTTTATTGCCGATCTTTCATTCTCATCTGTTGCCATGCTCAACTATGCCAAGATGGCCATTCTGTCGGCATCTGTACTATCAGCCATAATTGGGATCACTTTTCTCGGCTTTGTCAGCACCATAACTCCAGGTAAAAGGTTGACATCACCGGATGAACCGAACTAGTGTCCATCCAGAAATGGTCTTTTTGCATGCCCAGTTAAATCCGTATTTAATATTTAACCGGGGCCCAATAGACACGTGTATTCTTTAAAAATTGCGTGTTCTTGCGTTCCGAAAGCTATCCATGGGGATACCAGAACTTGAAAAGATACTTTTCTTCGCCTACCTTTACCAGACAAATCACACCGTACCTGCCTGTTTTCTTAACTGAAAAGTTGGCGGCAAAAATACCATTATAGTTTTTCAGGCTATTTGTTTGTTCCTTGCCATCGGGTTTGATTATTTTCACCTTTCCTATAGCGTCTTTAATCGAATGATTCATGGAATCATGAAACAATTTTACCATAACGTGATGGGTGTCGCCGTTTGGATCTTTCATGTTCATACTTGCCAGACTCATAATTTGGAACTCTGCCCGGATATTTTTTTCGATCATTGTGTGTTTAAATGTACCGGCCGGGTATGTTTTTTCCAGGGCCTTTGACGCGGGTTTTGCCCCTGAGCCGTGATTTTTGTGGGGAGCTTCTGTAGCTGTCAAACTCGTCCAACCCCAACTCAAGGCCAGTAACGTTGTTAATAAAGCAATTGTTTTTTTCATGATAACATCTCCTTTTTGTCTTTTATTCATCTGTCTTTTGGACAGAATAATCCTTCGGTAAATTCCATTCCTTCCACAGCCCGTAGATCGCCGGTACCACAATGAGCGTCAAAATAGTTGCGCTGACCATGCCGCCGACCATGGGAGCGGCAATGCGCTTCATCACTTGGGATCCGGTGCCATGGCTCCACATAATTGGCATCAGTCCGGCCATAATGGCCACAACCGTCATCATTTTTGGACGTACCCTTAGCGCCGCCCCCTCTTCAATGGCTTCTTGGAGATGCTGCTTGCTGAACGTCTCACCGTATCGGGATTTATATTTGCGATAGGCGATATCCAGGTATATTAACATCACGACCCCGGTTTCCGCTGCAACGCCGGCCAGGGCGATAAAGCCTACTCCCACCGCAACACTCATGTTGTAATCCAAAATATACATCAGCCACAGCCCTCCGGTTAGCGAAAAGGGCACACTCAGCATGATGATAAGGCTCTCGGCAACGTTCTTGAAGTTGAAGTAGAGCAGCAGAAAAATAATGACCAGGGTCATCGGCACCACGACCATCAGCCGTTTCTGAGCTCGGACCATGTATTCGTATTGACCGCTCCAGATCATACTGTATCCGGGCGGTATTTTTATTTTCTCATGGACAACCTGCTGTGCTCTTTTGACGTAAGTTCCCACATCGATGTTTGTAATATCGATATAGATCCAGGCGGTATTCCGTGCGTTCTCACTTTTGATGACCGGCGGACCCTTGACGATCCGAATATCGGCAAGATGTGTAATGGGGATCTGGGCACCACTGGACGTAGGGATTAGAATTCTTCGAAGTTTTTCAGGGGTATCCCGCAACTCCGAACCATAGCGCAGGTTCACCGGATAACGTTCCAATCCTTCGACGGTTTGCGTAATATTCATTCCACCGACAGCGGTCATAATAATGTCCTGGACATCGCCTACGGTCAGGCCGAAACGTGCAGCCTCTTTGCGTTTGATCCGAAAATCCAGAAAATTACCACCGGTGACCCTTTCAGAGTAAACGCTCAGAGTGCCGGGCACCTGTCGCATTACCGCTTCGATTTTTTCTCCCAGATCACTGAGCACCTGCAGGTCTTCACCCATGAGTTTGATCCCAACCGGTGTCTTAATTCCGGTAGAAAGCATATCGATTCGTGTTTTGATGGGCATGGTCCAGGCATTGGTCAAACCCGGAAATTGGATGGCTTTATCGAGTTCACTTACGAGCTTTTCCATGGTCATTCCTTCACGCCACTCGGACTCGGGTTTTAGCATAATGGTCGTCTCGATCATGGAAAGCGGTGCCGGGTCGGTGGCCGTCTCGGCCCGGCCGATTTTGCCGAATACGTGGTGAACTTCGGGAAAGGTGGCAATAATACGGTCGGTTTGCTGCAGAAGTTCTTTGGCTTTGGTTATCGAAATACCCGGCAGCGTAGTGGGCATATAGAGCAGGTCACCTTCATTTAACGGCGGCATAAATTCTGAGCCGATGCGCTTCCAGGGAATATAAGTCACTACCAAGACCACTACAGCCAACAGAACCACCAGAATTTTGGCTTTCAGTACCAGCTTGATAACGGGATGATAGATCCAAATCAGAAAGCGGTTTACCGGATTTTTTTCCTCGGGTCTTATCTTACCACGAATCATATAACCCATCAGAACCGGAACAATGGTCACGGACAGCAGCGAAGAAGCGACCATGGCGTAAGTCTTGGTAAACGCCAGGGGTCTGAAAAGTCGTCCCTCCTGGGCTTCCAGCATGAAAACCGGTAAAAAGCTAATAGCGATGATTAACAGCGAAAAGAACAGAGACGGTCCCACCTCCTTGGCGGCGTCTGCTATTAAATCCCAGTGGGGTTTTTTCCCGTCATCGTGTTCGATGTGCTTGTGGGCGTTTTCGATCATTACGATGGCTGCGTCCACCATGGCACCGACGGCAATGGCAATTCCTCCCAGACTCATAATGTTAGCGTTGATTCCCTGCCGTTCCATGATGATAAAACTGATGAGTACGGCGACCGGTAAAGTAAAAATTCCCACAAATGCACTGCGAAAATGGAGCAGAAAAATAATACAGACCAATGCCACAATAATACTCTCTTCGATGAGGGTCCGTTTCAGATTGTCCACGGCACGCAGAATAAGACTTGAGCGGTCATAGACGCTTTTCAGATGAACCCCTTCGGGCAGTCCGGATTTGAGCTGTTCCAGGCGTTTTTTGACATTTTTGATAACTTCCAGGGCATTTTCACCATACCGCATCACCACAATACCACCCACGGTTTCGCCGGTACCGTTATCGTCCGCAATTCCTCTCCGGAGCTCCGGACCGATATCGATGGTGGCAATATTCCTCAGCAGGATGGGCGTCCCCCGCTGGTCGACTCCGAGGGGAATGTTCTTGAGGTCATCAGTGCTCTTGATATAGCCCAGTCCTCGAACCATAAACTCGGTTTCTCCCATCTCCACCAGTTTGCCGCCCACATCATTATTACTGCGCTGAACGGCCATTTTGACTTTTTGGAGGGGAATGTTGTATGCGATCAGTTTGTTGGGATCAACAACCACCTGATACTGCTTTACATATCCACCAATGGATGCGACCTCGGCCACTCCGGAAACGCTGGCAAGTTCATAGCGCAAAAACCAATCCTGAATAGAGCGGAGCTGGGCCAGATCATGCCGATCACTTTCCAGTGTGTATTCGTAAACCCATCCCACACCGGTAGCATCCGGCCCCAGGGAAGGGGTTACCCCTTGCGGAAGGCGTCCGGAAACATAGTTCAGATACTCCATAACGCGGCTGCGGGCCCAATACAGGTCGGTACCGTCTTCAAAAATGATATAAACAAACGAAATACCAAAAAATGAATAGCCGCGAACCACTCTGGCGAATGGGACTGAAAGCATGGCCGTTGTGAGGGGATAGGTGACCTGGTCTTCCACGACCTGGGGGGCCTGGCCCGGATACTCTGTCAAAATGATCACTTGTACATCAGAGAGATCCGGTATGGCATCCAGGGGCGTTTTCAACATTGCATGGATGCCGGCCGCAATCACAAACACGGTCATCAGGATGACAAGAAATTTGTTTTTTATGGATAACTCTATGATTTTTTCTATCATTTCAGGCCTCTTTTTCAGGTCTTCCAATCTGTAAAAAACATTTTGAGTATGTCAATATCCTTGTATGAACTACTTTTGATGCGTTTTCGAAGTTTCAGTCATTTCGTCCATCTTCATATCTGATATGTCGAGATCGTCCGCTTCCATCTTCATGGGTTCAGTAGACGCCGGAGTTGAACTTTGCTGCCGAACTTCCAGCATTTTTTGAATGGCCTCGCGCAAACGGCTTTCCGAATCGAGCATGAACTGGGCGGAAATCACAATCTGTTCATTTTCTTTAAGGCCTTCTAATACCTGAAACTCGTTATCATTTCCTTCTGCCCCGAGCTTGACCTCACGGGGCTGGAATTTGCCCTTGCCAAGCGCCACAAAAACAACCTTTCGAACGCCGCTGTCAATGACCGCTTCCTGGGGGATGACCAGGCTATCTTTAGCAACGGCAGACTCCAGATTCACATTGGCGTACATATTCGGTTTTAGCTGAAAATCGGGATTGGGAAATTCCAATCTGAGCCTGGCCGTTCGGGTTTTTGCCGTAAGAAACGGATAAACGTAGAGGACTTTACCGGCAAAGATCTTGCCCGGAATGTAGGAAAGCTCCATCTTAGCGGGCATTCCATTTCGAATCCAGGGAAGTTCGTACTCATAAATGTCCACATCCACCCACACCTTTGAAAGATCAGCGATTTCATACTGGTGCTCGCCCGCTTTTACATAGTGACCTTGAAAGGCATTCTTATTGATGACCACGCCCCTTGCCGGAGAATAGATGGTTAGAGTCTTTTGGACGTTGCCCGTATTTTCAATTTTCTTTATTTGCTTGTCGCTCAGGTCCCAGTACTTCAGTCGGGTATAGGAGGCATTTAACAAGCGCTGAGCACCTTCACGGATGCTGGCGTAAGGACTTTCTTTTAGACTTTTGTTATGCTCCAAGGCCAGAAGATATTCCTCCTGGGCCGTTACCAGTTCAGGGCTATAAATATCAAAAAGCGATTGATCTTTTTTCACCGCTTCACCGACAAAATTCACATACAGTTTTTCGATCCAGCCGTTGAACTTGGTATTGACCGTATAGATACGTCTTTCATCGTAGGTAATGTTGCCAAACGTTCGGATATGTTTGACCAGGGGTTTGCGTTTTACGCGTGCCAGACGAACGCCCATATTTTGAATGGTCACCGGATCGATGCGGATGGTTGAAGCCGGTTCTTTGTCTTCGCCTTCTTCCTCGTAAACCGGCACCAGGTCCATTCCCATGGGAGATTTCCCCGGCTGGTTTCGGATGTACGTCGGATCCATGGGGGCGGCCCAGTATTTGACCTTTTTACCGGTTTTGGGATCTATCATTCCCGCTTTTAGTCCCTTTTCCGAAGCCAGTGCTTGTGTAACCGTTAGTTTCGGTTCGCCGGTGTGATTCATGTCAAAACCCGTCCAGGTGATCAGTACTGCCAACACACCGATTAAGCCAAGGGTTGTTAAAAATTTCGATCTTTTTATAAATCGTTTCATGATGTTTTTTCCTTCTGCAAATGAGATATATTATCACCAAGATTCTGAGACAAAAGCGGTGCGCCCAGAAGCTCTTCAAGTTCTGCTCGCTTTTTATAGAGACTGAACAGATAATTTTCTGACTGAAGTTCGAAGCGGAGCAACCGAATTTGGGCATTGATCATGGTGTTGAAGTTTACCTTGCCAACCTCATAGGCGGTTAAAGAAGACCGGGCCCACTGCTCTGCCTGGACGATCAGGGCATCCGTAATTAGCCGGTAGTTCTTCCGGATGTTTCGGATATCGGTTACCAGAGTGTCTATTTTATAAGGAAGACCGTTTGCTAAATTTTGATAAGACTGTAAGGCGGCCTGATGACTCAATTTGGTTGCTTCCAGTTTTTTGTCCTGCCGGGTTTTCTTCCAGAGGGGAATATTCATTACAACAGAGGTTGAAACAAAGTCCGGTAAATCCCGGCCGTTAAAGTCTTCTTCCCGTTGGCCATAAGCCACTTTGAAATCCATATCCGGCCAATAGTTTTTTCGTGCCAGCTCGATCCCCACGCCGGCCAACTCGATTTCAGCCTGTTTAACCTTGAGCCAGGGATTCATCGCCAATGCTCGGGTTTGCAATTCCTCCATTTCCAGTACCGGATCAGGATATGGCAAGCTTTCAGGCGGTTTTACCGGTATGAAACTCCCCCGATTAAGCAGGCTGTTGATCCGATCTTCCAGTGTGCGGCGCTTTTTTCCCAAAGTGATCTGTTCATCCAAAAGTTTGCTCAGTTCCACTTGGGCTTGCAAAACATCTTGTTGGAGACCTTGACCCGCTGCGTATCTCGTCTCTGATACCCTGAGTAGCTGGGTCAACATTTTAATTAGTCTTTCATTGGTTTTCTGACCGCTGGTAACAAAACCCAGTTCATAATACGCCGTCGCTATTTCCCGGGCAAGTTCCAGCCGTTTTGCCTTTAGGATCGCTTCTTGACGAATCGCTTTCATTGCAGCCTGTTGGGACCGGAGGCTTAATTTGCCGAACCACGGTATTTTCTGAGCGATGAAAATCTGCTTCTGAGTCATTGGCTCCTGATCAAATCTGAAGTTGTCGGTTGGGATATTCAGTAAAGCGATGCCAATGCGAGGATCATTCAAGGAGCCCGCGAATGAGATTTCTTCTCTAAGGCTTTTCACCTGGGATTCCAGGCTCTTGATATCCTGGTTATTAGCCAAACCTTCTTCAATAAGTATGCCCAGCGGTTGTGGCGCCCAGATGGAAGTGTCAGCCGCTGATCCGTTAGGAGCAATGAAAGCAACCAATGCCGCTACCGATGTTAACCATATTAATTTGAGCAAAAACTGCTTCATATCGTGCCTCCTATCGACATTGGTCCAGGTTTCTTTAGTCCGCATTGCAGCCTCATTTGGCTATGATTCTTGGAGCAGCGACGGAAAAGCGCCCTGAAATGTCTGAGTCCCAGGCCAAGTGAGGTTGAGTTTTCAGGGCGCCCGGAGCAAGCCTTAGATTCATGCAAATGGGATGCACGCCGGATCAAAGAAATCCGGGCGGTGTCGAGTAATTTAACATCACGTAAGTTCTACAAATTCTTGAGAATACATGCTTTTTAATGGGAACCTATTTATACCATCAGAATGGAAAAGTGGAATGCTGGAATATTGGGGGTAAGGGCGGAAATAAACCATTTTAATTGTAAAAAACTCCTTTCCTACAACTTCGTTCAGGACAAGCTTACCCATCAATTTTACCCAGCCTGTCGAAGCGAAGCGTAAATCCCGTTATCGGGGCCCCGCTGTGCCCTGTGAAATTTGCAATAGCAACAGCGAAGCGCATTTCACTTGGGTAGCTCCCCGTGAAAGTACCGGGACAGGCCGGAAGATGGTACCGGGGTGAAACTTTTTTCTATTTCACCGGGACTATTATTCCAATTATTCAAAAAGCTTTTTGTATCCACTATATCCTTCTTTGTCTAAATCTTCTTTTGGTATAAACCGGAGGGCTGCAGAGTTTATGCAAAAACGAAGTCCTGTGGGTTCAGGTCCGTCCGGGAAGACATGCCCAAGGTGGGAATCTGCGTATTTACTTCTAACTTCGGTTCTTACCATAAAAAGACCTTTGTCTTCCCTCTCGATAATATGATCCGGTTCGAGGGGTTTTATAAAACTTGGCCAACCTGTTCCGGAATCGTATTTGTCAAGAGAGCTGAAAAGAGGTTCACCGGAAACGATATCAACATAAATCCCATCTTTTTTATTATTCCAATATTCATTATCAAAAGGCCGTTCTGTACCATTGTTCTGGGTTACCTTATATTGCAAAGGTGTTAATTTTTGTTTTAATTCTGCTTCACTCAACTTTTTAAATTTCTGATGATGATCTTTTTGACTTTCACTTTGCATCTCATCCTTCCATATTTTTTTTAGATATCGATCACGGCCGGAATTGAATCTGTAATATTTATAACGAATGGGATTGTTCTTATAGTAATTCTGATGATAATTTTCGGCTTTATAAAATTTTGAGGCTTTCAAAATTTTTGTTGTAATTGGCTTTTCATATCTTCCGGATTTTTCTAATTTGTCTTTAGATTTTTCAGCTAACGCTCTCTGTTCCTCACTATGATAAAAAATCACGGTTGTATATTGCATTCCTCTATCAACAAATTGTCCCCCGAGATCTGTCGGATCGATCTGTCTCCAGAACACATCAAGAAGTTCTGAATACGTTATTTTAGACCGATCGTAAGTGATCTGAACGGCTTCCAAATGACCGGTTCCTCCGGATGAGACCTCTTTGTATGTCGGGTTTTCCTTACGACCACCGGTATATCCGGAAACAACATCTATAACCCCTTCAAGCTTTTCAAAAGGATGTTCCATACACCAAAAACACCCTCCGGCAAACGTCGCTTTGGAATAATTGTTTTGAGAAAATGACCGTATGGGTAACAGTACCAAGAAAAAGAATATGCACAAAATTAAAATATTTTTTTCAATCATATCTTTATTTCCTTAAAAAGAAAAACCTCAAATTTACTTCATGAACTTAGGTTATCGTAACATCTCAATAAGTTCTTATTTATGAGACAATCAAATGACCCGCCTACTGATAATAAAATGTAAATTATAAAAAATATATAATACCACTTTGTGGCCCTGTCAATTTTTTAGAAAATCTTTGAAATTCTGTCACATTGTGGTATGATAAGAAAAAAACAAACAGCGAGGGGGTGACTGGATAAAAGGAATCGGCCGAAGTCAGAGGCCGTTTAGGAAAAACCCAAAAATAAATATCACAGTTGCTCGGTATTTCTTTAAAAGCCATAAAAAGCACTGAGCAGGGATGGAGGAATATTTTCCTGTATATTGAAAGACACAGATACTATTCCTTCTTGTCATGAAGAATACCACACACTCTATTCTTCGGCTATTACAACCCAACGTTTTAGATTATAATGGACTTATCATCCCCCCCACGGCATTTTGGAATAGACGTCTGTAAGCTTATCCCGATATTCCCTGAAAAAAATTTCGTGACTTTTTTCCCAACCTGATAGCATACGAAGTGCGTCTTTGGCTTTTCCTTCCGTTAAATCGGCCATTTTTCCATAAAACTCGCTCAAATCTTTTTCTATTAGCCATGCGGTGTTAAAAACGGTCACATCCGGAATCATGGATTCATCAATACACTTTTGTAAAAACTCAGATTTGGACCGCTCGTCAAAATAGTTGGTGGGCTCCAGAACTATTTCCTTAATCTTTTCAGGTTCAATATCGGATCCTTCCCTGAGATCTTTCAGGATAAGACTGATGAATTCAATATGCTTTGCTTCTTCCTCGATCAGACGTTTAAATGCTGAAACCGCCGCACCGACTCCCATTCGCTGGAGAGAGACTTCAAAAAAGCTCTTTCCGGTTTCCTCCTGATTCAGAGCATACTCAAAAATTTTAATCAACTTTTCATTGGGAACCATTGTTACCTCCTTTTTTCTTTCTTATAAAAAATGGTGATGGTATTTTATCACCCCATTGTCTGGCAAGATCCATAGCTTTTTAATTGGCTCCATGGAGTGGATTACATCACATCTTTGTCACTTTCTTCTATGGCTTTATCTATTTCAGCCTTCAATTTGGGGGGCAATCCGGGAATGTCCACGCTCAAGAAACCCCGAACAATGGTGGAAGTCGCCTCATCTTCGGTAAGACCCCGAGACATCAAATAGGTGATTTCTTCCTGGGCAATCTTGCCTATGGCAGCTTCATGAGACATTTCAACACCGTCAACAAGTCCCTCCAATTCCGGAATGGCATGGATATGGCCGCCATTCAGAATCAGTCCGCGGCACTCCAGATGGGCTTTGATCTCCGGCACCTCCCCGATCAAATGCCCCCTGGCAATAATTTTTCCGCCGTTACTGATGGCTCGGGCCACAATTTCTGCCCGGTTACCCGGGTGCTTGAGAAATATTCTGCCGCCCAAATCATATTCGGAACCCGGACTTCCGACAATAATACTATAGAACCGTGCAACAGCATCTCTGCCCACCAAATGAGTTGTCGGGTACATTTGCAAGGAACGGACAGGTTTCATACATATATAATTGTTTATAAAAAGCCCGCCTTCTTCTACTTGTGCCACCGAGCGGGGACGTACTACCATCTCCTCTGCCCAATTATGGATCATGGTAAAAGACAGTTTGGCATTCTTCTTTACAAAAAATTCCGAGATCCCTACGTGAGCCCCTCTTTTCAGATGGGGCGATGTGGCACAGCCCGTAATGATATGAAGCTCGGAATCTTCTTCGGCGATGATGAGGTTATGTACATTTTGCTGCAATCCATCCTTGTCCAGATAAAGACAGGCCTGAATAGGATAAATGGATTTGCTTCCCGGCAGCGCCCGGATGACATAGCCGTCATGCAAGCCGAGTTCTGCTGCAGCCGTATATTTGTCTGTATCCACAGCCACCAGCTTCCAGTAATAATCTTTTATCCAATCATATTGCTCCAAGGCTTTTTTAATGGGGGTGACTTCAATGCCTTCCTGCCGGGTATGACAATGGATAACGGATGTGTCCTTCTGGAAATAGGTGCCTCCTCTTTCTTTTTCAGTGACATCCAGCCCAGCCATAATGAGCTGCTTTTGCTCTTCTTGAGGCAGGTCACAAAGATCTTCTTCTGCCAAATAAGAATGAGGTACCGGCGCTTGATCAAATTCATCCAGGTTTATATCCGGGCCGATTGCTCCCTTTTTATCTTTTGCCTTTTTCGCTTTCTCCCTTAATTGGTCTTTAGTATACATCGTACACACTCCTCATATCCGGATTCTTCAATGCAGTCTAAAATCTCTCTGGGGTTATTTGTACAGCTTAATATCCCATCATAAAGAACCTGTCCCTTATCAGCCGCCACATACTCCAAAATATACCCCGTGTGTGTAATGATCAGCCCCATTTTTGTTCGTTCAAGCTTGGCCTGCATTCTTGTTTTATTTTCTACGGTTAAACGGTCTTTCTGTAGCAGAGAAGCAATTGTCTTACCCACCAAAGAAATATTTTCCATATCAACTCCCGACTCAGGCTCATCGAAAAGCATCAACTCGGGGTTTTGAGCCATCAATTGAAGCAATTCAGAGCGTTTGATTTCTCCCCCTGAAAATCCGGCATTTACATCTCTGTCTAAAAATTGCTCAAAATTAACCTGCTTGGCCAGGTCATTTTCATCCACCTCGTGTTCTGCGCATAGTTTTACCATCTGGCGGGTCTTTAATCCATTGATAGTGGGGGGACGCTGGTAAGACATCCCGATGCCCATTCGAGCCCGTTCGTTTATGGACATATGAGTGATATCTTTCCCTTTGAAAATTATCTTTCCGGCTACTACTTTGTATTGCGGATACCCCATAATGGTCATTAATAAGGATGTTTTTCCCGATCCGTTTGGACCAAATAAGACATGGGTTTCACCCGGGTGGATTTCCAGATCGATGTGTTTCAAAATTTCCTTGTCCTCGAGCGTAACTTGCAAGTCATCGATTTTTAACATATCTTTTCTCCTGAGGGCTCACTCAAAAAAAAACTTCATATTTTGGATGCCGATGCCTCCCGGCTGGCTCCGTATTGATATTCCAAAATATCATTCGGGTTCAGACTAAATTATTCACGGCATCCATTATGGCCTCATAGTCAGGTTCTTCAGTGATTTCCTTGACCATCTGAATATATCGGATGATGCCTTCACGATCCACGACAAAGACACACCTGGCCAGTAAGCGGAGTTCTTTGATTAAAACTCCATAAGCGGTCCCAAAAGATGCGTTGCGGTGATCGGACAGCGTAACGACTTTATCCACACCGGCTGCTCCGCACCACCGCTTTTGGGCAAAAGGCAGATCCATGCTGATGGTGAGTATCTGAACGTCTGCATTCAATTTTCCCGCCTCCTGGTTAAATTTTCGGGTTTCCATGTCACACACAGGTGTGTCTAAAGAAGGCACTGAAGAAATAACGCAGACCTTTCCCCGAAACGATGAAAGCTTGACCGGCGAAAGATCATTGTCAAGAACTTCAAAATCAGGAGCGGAATCTCCTACCTTAACTTCTTTTCCAATAAGAGTTAAGGGATTGCCTTTCATTGTAATTATCCCAGTACGTTCTTCCATGTTGTCTCCTTTCTTTTAATGTAATATTTCAGAATAAATTTTATTTGGAATCACAGCTTCACAAAGAAGCTGACTTAGCCGTTCACTTAAAAACATGATGGACTCAATATCCAGATGATCGGTAATGGTTTCATCAAACAATAATTTTATTTCAGTCTCAAAAGCGTCAATTTTATCTTCATCCCAGAACATAAGCATTACAGGAATTCGAGGAAGTGGTCTGAATAGAAGCGCCAGATCGGCCGACTTGATCACGTCGGTCATATCCAATCCGCCAAGTTGCTTGCCTGCAGCAAGCAATTCATCAGGTTTGCCTGTAAATCTTTCTATTAGCGGTGCCTCAACATGTTCAACCATGGATTTTATTTTTGAGACAGTATTGGGAAACTCGACCAGGCCTTTCCATTTTTGGGAAGAATATCTCTGTAAAGATCTACGACAGATAATGGCATAATATATTTCTCCTCTTTGAGATTTTTTATAGCTACAGCTCTTTTTTAAAAAACTAAAGTACAAAAAGCAATATATGTGCCACCATATTTTTGCTGAGAGTAAAGGTTGTTTGTGGGAATCATCCCCTTGATTTTCATGAATATATGTAAACTTATCCCTGCTATTAAACCTTTGAGCAGTTTATGTGCATTTGAATAAAGGGATTGGAATATGTCTAATGAGACATTTGTGTTTCAAGCTTAATTCTGAAACATATGAGCGCACCATTAAAGCCGTATCCATACATCATTGGGTTGTATTGCCGGTGTATTAAGAGAATAGAACTTACACGCTGTATGATTTGGCATGGCTTTTGCTTTTGTGAAGCATTTAAAAATCTTTTCAGACTAATGAAAATATAAATTAGGACTCAGGAGCTTTACCCCGATTAGAATGACGGGATAGAAGCAATTTCGAAACGTTTCAATAGGGTGATAAAAATGAAAGAAACTATTTTGATTTTACTTGCAGCACTGCTTGTAACCATTTTTCTCAAGATTTTTGTATTCAGTAAAAGAAGAGACCGAGACAATGTCACTCATTATGTTTGTGACAAATGTGGAGATCTTGATTGCATCTGTCACCGTGTTAATAATAAATCAGATTCATGACCAATTGATTTTTGGGGATAATAATGAAAAAACATGATGTTATTAATTTCAGGCCTTATCCATTCATGGTTGGTCAAAAATTGCACATAGAGGGCGGGCCGCGGAATGGTGATTGGGAAGTAATCGGTGTAAGTAATCGCAAGGTTAAACTCCGCTGTCCGGTTTCATTACGTGAGTTTGAATGGAACCGTTTTTGCTACTTTGTTGAAGAGCGTTCAGGGGTTGTTTGGCCTCAAGGAAAAGAATAACAGTCCTTCCCCCAGAATTAGCGATAAGCCGAAGAACTTGCGATAACGGCATAATTCATCTCACTCAATTGTAATCGCCCTTTCAGAAGAAAGAAAAAAAGCCTTCATCGCCCCTTTCAACACAGTTCATTTAAGACCAAGACACCGCTGAATGGGTTAACGCACATATTGTTCTTGCAGAAGTCGTGATAACTCTTTCACAACTCTAAAAGCCTTTTCAACGGTTTTTTCTCCGTCGGGATTTACAAGACAGCACGTGGCCGGGGAAATCAAGCTTCTCGATATTATAAATTCCCTGTCTATCCCTTTATCAGCCAGGAAATTCCATACTTCTATCAGTCTTGCTTCCAGGGTATTTATATTTTCAGCTTCAAAAGGTTCAAAATTTGTCGGCACAATACCCCATACAATTACGCCGCCGCGATCAAGGAATCTTTTTATTGCTTCCGAATATGATGAAAATATTTCTCCATTCTGATAAATATCAAGGGAAAGAATATCAAGATCAAGACCCAGAAGAAAATCCCAATCAGGATTTCCGCATAAATGGACACCTCTCGGCCTTTGTATCATGGCAAAAAACTGTTCCATTTCGTTTTTGGCTTTCGTGCTGTCGTAGCCTGAAAGAGCGCTGAACAGAAATTGCAAGCCGGGTTCATCAACAAACATAAACGCATTGGGATTCATCTGTTTAAGCCGGTCGAGCTGAACATTTATGCGCCGTGACATAAATTCGAACATAAAAGGCCGTATGGTGTCATCAAAAAGAATCGGCCTCTTATCCTGGTCAAGCACATTTAAGCCAAAACTTATGGGGCCTTCCAGCTGGCCTCTTATGGCGGGCCTGTCGGAGAGGTCCATTTCAAGAAAACGATGATAAACCACCGAATACTCCTTGCTGATATCAAAGTATTCGGGTTCATCAAAATGAGCCATGGTTTCTTCAAATTCAATGATGAATTTTTCCATTGAAAAACGAAGGGTCCGATTTTTCATGTCCAGTAAAATGCCGGGAAAATGTTCGGCCGCCTGAACATACATGTCTTCAGTGTAGCTGACATGAGGAAGCTGCGGCCAGAATGGAATGTCCACGGTAAGAGCCAGATCGAGCGCCCTGTCCGTATCTTTATGGGGCATTACCGCCATTGCCGTAGTTTGAAGATTTCCGGGAATTGTCATAACACGATTGCCTCATCACTTAACTGTTTGTTAAAAAAAATAGTACAATAAACGTGCCAAGCTTAAGAATGAAACCATTATAATATTTTTCCCATTTTGTTTACGATCATTTAGGGTAAAATTTTATTACGTAGTTGGCATAAACTTTGCGATATTAAGGTTGTCAATGAATTATTACGAATTCATTAAAACAAATGAATGGCAATACCATAGTATGCGATTTCACATTAAATGACATAGTTGAAATAGCTGAACAGCTTGAAAGTAACAGAGCCAGGCTTTACAAAACAGCGGCTAAAAATGTTTCCCATTCTTTGGCCAAAGAGCTTATTTCTATTCATGAATATTTTCCATTCCTGTCTCATGATACAATTATGTATCATAAATAATTACGGGACGCTTTTTAATTTCATCTTACGTGAAATGGACTTACTCTATGGAAAGATTTTGGAATGCTCTGTATTTTTGTATGGTTATTTGAACCCAAAATCGAGCGATTTTTTACTCGGTTTGCATAGATCTCTTGCGCATCAAGGATCCGCGAAAATCCTCGGAATTTCCACCCCGATGTCTTTTCGGAACGGTTTTCGCGACCCTTGTGTTTCAAGATCTTTGGAACATCTCTTCGCTTAAAAATGTAACAATCTTATTTTTCAAACTATTATGTAAATATCAGATTACATTCATTCTTGGCACGAATTTTGATGTTAAATATAAAAAGACAATTATAAAATAATTCGTATATGGAGAAAAATTTCCGTGCGCCCCTGTGATAGAAATATCAAAAGAACCCTTCAATTGGCAGACAAAATGATCGAACTTGCGGAAATAGGAGACGCCGAAAGAGAAGATACCGGTTGTGGTATTCTCTACGGTGTTTTGCTTGATTCTGCCTATAAACTAAAAAGGCTTGCGGAAGAAGAAAAGGAAAAACACATTAAGAAAGGTTGGTGGAAAAATGACTTTGAATAGAAAATGAGTTGTGATTCCTACCGATAAATACTTAAACCTAAATTGAGCGATTTTTTACTCGATCTGCGCCGTTCTCTTGCGCATCAAGGATCCTCGAAAATCCTCGACATATCCATGGGTATGCCTGCGGTTTTCGCGAACCCTTATGCATCAAGATCTCAGCACATCTCTTCGCAAAAAATCGCTAAACTCAGGTTAAATTTAAAAACAAAAAAAAGGAGAAAAAACATGGGGAGTTTGAAAGGAACTCAAACGGAAAAAAATCTCTTGACTGCGTTTTCGGGTGAATCTCAGGCGAGAAATCGCTATACCTATTTTGCGAGTCAAGCCAAAAAGGAAGGCTATGTCCAGATTTCGGATATTTTTACCGAAACCGCCAACCAGGAAAAAGAACATGCCAAAAGACTGTTTAAGTTTTTAGAAGGCGGGGAAGTTGAAATCACGGGAACGTTTCCCGCAGGTGTTATCGGTACGACCCTCGAAAACCTGAAAGACTCGGCTGCAGGAGAACATTATGAGCAAACGGTGATGTACCCGGAGTTTGCAAAAACAGCTCGTGAGGAAGGGTTTGATAACTTAGCAGAGGTGTTTGAGGCGATTGCAGTTGCGGAAAAACAGCATGAAAAAAGGTATGTGGACCTTGCTACCAACATAGAAGCAGGCAAGGTATTTAAAAGGGATGAAAAGGTTACCTGGCGCTGTCGCAACTGTGGTTATCTCCATGAAGGAAGCGAAGCCCCGGAAGTATGTCCAGCCTGTGATCATCCCCAGGCCCATTTTGAACTGCTTGGGGAAAACTGGTAAACTTTTTTTAGGACACAGACCCGCCTGCCATGCGAGACTTAAGCGGGCAGGTAAACACAGATTATCAGGATTTTATTAAAGAAAAATCTGTGTGTATCTGTGAGAATCTGTGTCCTATTATTTTAAAGGAGGGAATAAAAAAATGGCCAAAAGACGTGAAGTTTACAAATGTGGCGTATGTGGAAATATAGTAGAGGTCCTTCATGGTGGCAAGGGCAATCTTGTATGCTGCGAAAAACCCATGAACTTACTTGTCGAAAATACGGTTGATGCGGCTAAAGAGAAGCATGTCCCGGTAGTTGAAAAAATTGACGCCGGCGTGAAAGTTAAGGTGGGAGAAGTTGCCCATCCCATGGAAGAGAAACACTGGATTGAATGGGTCGAAATTATAGCGGACGGCAAGACTTATCGGCAGTATCTCAATCCCGGGGAAGCTCCCGAAGCAACCTTCCATGTAACTGCGGACCAGATCACGGCTCGTGAGTACTGCAATATCCATGGGTTATGGAAAGCATAAAGGATGCACCCGTTGGTGCGCCTCGAACTCGAACAAAATGGGCACCTTGGAGGCCGCAAAAGACCAGAGTTTGGCGCTTCTGGATAAAATGACGGGCCATCCCAGCATGGCCGGCTATCATGATGCGGGTTTTGAGATTATAACATTCTGAAGTTTGACTGATCTGATGGGACCGGGAAATTGGCCTGGAAACTTGCTTCATTCATTCAAATTAGAAGCAACTCGGAAAATCCAGAGAGCGTCTTTGCAGAGCTTCGAATTTGCAGGTCAGATATTCGATTCCATGAAAACAACATTTTTTAAAACAGGAGGACATGTTATGAAAATTACTGTGAGCGCAAAAGGGACATCTGTGGACAGCGAGGTAGATCCACGTTTCGGCCGAACCATTGGATTCGTCCTATTTGATACCGAAACCGGCAATTCCACCTACCTGGACAATTCAGCCCATCGTGATCTCTCCCAGAGTGCTGGAATCCAGACCGCCCAAATGATCGTCGAGGCAGGGACTGAATTGCTTATCACCGGACAGATGGGACCCAAGGCAGCCCAAGTCCTAAGCCGAACCGGGATCAAAAGTTATGCCTGCACCAGCGGAACGGTACAGGAAGCAATCCAAGCCCTGGAACAAAATGCACTGGAAGAACTCAGTGCCGATGTGGTCCAGTCAGGCCCCGGCAAAATGGGCGGTCGGGGAATGGGCGGAGGAGGCCGTGGTCGAGGCCCTTCACAGGGTGGTCAAGGTATGGGCGGCGGTGCCAGGGGTCGAGGCCCCGGACAAGGGGGGAGTGGCAAAGGTGGTGAATATTAGTTCCAAAGAACTGTTCTGTTATTTTATTTTTTTCATTATCGTTTCTCAATTTTCATATGTGACTTGATGAGATTTTGATAATCGGCAATGAATTTGAAAGATGACGGTATGTGATGGATTTAATCTTTTCTACATGTATGCTTTTGAGAAACTTTGAGATATGCAAGAATATTAGCATTTATTCCGCTACCTCGACAAATATTAAGAAGTCATTAAATGAAAGGCAGAAAACTCAAGAAAAAAATTCTGGATCTTTTAGGTAGCAATGATCTCGAAAAGAGTCTTGATGAGATCTGTCAACTACCTGCGCGGCAGGCGGTCAATCCGCTTTTTTCATTTTTTTATAGCACTAATGAATTGATCAAATGGCGGGCCATTACCGCTATGGGTGCGGTGGTTTCTGGTCTTGCCGACCAGGATATTGAATCTGCACGGGTCGTGATGCGGCGACTGATGTGGAATCTGAATGATGAATCCGGAGGGATCGGCTGGGGTTCACCCGAGGCCATCGGTGAAATCATGGCACGCCATTTCAGACTGGCCGAGGAGTATGCCTTCCTGCTGGTATCTTATGTCAACGAACAAGGGAATTACATCGAACACCCAATTCTTCAAAGAGGCGTTCTCTGGGGACTGGGGAGACTTGCCCATTCCCGTCCCCGGCTTGTGAACCATGCAGCCCCTTTTCTGCTTCCGTTTATGCGGTCCGAAGATGCAATACACCGCGGTCTTGCAGTCTGGACTGCCGGAGCTCTCGACGGTGGGTTGACGAAATCCTTACTCCAACATCTTTCCAATGATAACGCTGTAATAAAAATCTTTATTGATATGGATCTGCTAGAAGTTACAGTCGGTCAACTTGCCTTGGAAGCCCTTTCTAAGCTATAGAAGTAAAGAATCCTGGCCCATAGGACCAGGCTTTGGTTTGCCCCTGAAAGGGGCTGTTTTACTTAAAGCCGTACAAGTTAAAAGTGTCTAAAGTGATCTAAAGTGCCTAAAGTTATGGTGTCGCTTCGCTCCGCTGATTTTATATAATTGACAGAATTCCTTAACCCTGGCCCAGACCGATCACTAATACGCTATATTCAAAAAGGAAGGTTTGCAATGATGTATAGCCGATATCAATATACATGGACGAGTCGCACCAGGGCGGGCTTTAGCTCACTTTAAACTTTATCCGCCACCGTACTTTGGCGGATTTAGTTCACTTCAAACTCTTGCAGCGATTCTTCAGGCAGAGCCGGAGAACTCTGACCCCCGCAATGCGGGACAGGCATGGCCCAAAGGACCAGGTTTTTCAGGGCAAAATAAAAACAGTTTAACAATAGAGAGGGCCGATATGAAACCAATTATTTATAAGATTTCTCTGTGGATTTTGACAGCCGTATCTTCTATCTTTCTAACAATAACGGCGGAAACTGCCGCTCAAAACATACCTCTGCCGGAATCCTTGACCCTGTCTGAAGCAATTAAAATAGCTGTGGATCAGAATCCAGAAATCAAAGCGGCACGCTTTCAGGTGGAGATGATGAAATCAGAGGTAACTCAGGCTCGGTCTGGTTTTTTCCCCCAGATCTATTTTACCGAGACCTTTAACCGCACCACCAATCCTATGTGGGCCACTGGCGCCAAAATGCTCCAGGGAAATTTAACTCAGGCAGACTTTGATCTTGACAAGCTCAATGACCCGGATGCAATCAACAACTTTGCTTCTGCTGTCTCTATGTCCTGGTCGGTCTATGATGGCGGCCAGACAACGATTGGATGGAAACAGGCGCGACAGAATCATGCGGCCGCATCCCTTATGCTTAAGCGGGCCGGGCAAGAAGTAATTACCAGAACAGCAAAAGCTTATGTAGGCCTTCTTCTCGCACAAGAGAATCTTGTTGTTATCGTTCAGACCCTTGAAACAGCGAAAGCCAATCTAAAAATGGTCCGGTCCCGGTTTGAAAGCGGTTTTGTTGTGAAAAGCGACTTTTTAAGGGCGAATGTTCGTATTGCAGAATTAGAGCAGCAACGACTTGAAGCAGAAAGTCAGGTCAAGGTGGCCCAGGCCATGCTGAACGCTTCCATGGGGATGTCAACGGATAAGCCATTGAACCTTGTAACTCCTTTTAAAAAATGTGAAGAAACCAAAGGATCTGTTGAGCAGTGGATAAACATCGCGTTTTCAAACCGTCCGGATCTTGAAATAATGCGATATCAGGAAGATATGGCAAAAAAAGAAATCGATAAATCACGGGCCGGCCACTTGCCCGACCTGGATCTTGTGGGTAACTACGAAATTAATTCTGAAGATTTCAGCGACACCGAAAACAATTATGCCATTGGCGCTGTCATGCATTTAAATCTGTTCAGTGGACACCGTATTTCTGCAAAAACAAAAGCGGCCAAATCTTCTCTTCTCCGGATACAGGAATTTCGGAAAGGCATGGAACTAAACGTTGGCGTTCAGGCCCGTGAATCCTTCCTAAAGGCCCAGAGCGCCTGGAAACGGATTCAGGTGGCCAAAGCCGCTGTGGACCAAGCCAAAGAAGGGCTGCGGATCGTAAGAAATAGATATAATAATGGTCTGTTAACTATTGTGGGCCTTCTGGATGCCGAAACGGCATATCAACAGGCCCGCACCAACCATTTTAAGGCCCTTCACGATTACAAGGTGGCCAGAATCCAGCTGGCACTGGCTGCCGGTACCATTGATTCCGATTTTCAATAAAATCGCTTTAAGGATTATGGAGCTTGTTATGTTGAAAAAAAATCTTTTCTACTTTTTAATACTTTCTTTTTTCTTTTTATTCATCGGTTGTAGCGAAAAAATAGAGCCGGGCAATGTTGAACCTTCAAAAAAAGGGCGTGTAAAAGCAACGGTTGTTTCGGCTAAAATTATCAGCCAACCATCCATTTACGAATCCGTTGGAACGGTCAGCTCCAAGATTGTCAGCACCATTTCCAGCAAACTTATGGGAGCCGTAACAGAGGTTTTTGTCCGGGAAGGAGATGCGGTCAAAAAGGGTGATCGGCTTGCAACCATCGACGATCGACAGGCCGCAGCCATGCTTCGTCAAGCAAAAGCTGCGCTTGCGGAAACCCGGCGTGCCGAAACTGCGGCCAGCGCCGGCGCAGAACTTGCGATTGCCACCTATACCCGATACCGGAACCTGATGAAAGATGAGTCCGTCAGTCCCCAGGAGTTTGATGAGATCAAATCTCGATACCAGCAGGCCCGAGCCGGGCTGGCCGCCGCAAAACAGCGCGTCAAACAGGCCGAAGCCGCCCTGGCATCGGCGGTTGTCAATGCAAAAGATACGGTGATACAGGCCCCTTACGACGGAATTATTCGGGCAAAAATGATCGATGTAGGAGACCTTGCCGTACCCGGCAAAGCCATGTTTTCAATTGAAAATAAAGATAGTTATGTCGTTGTCCTGGTGCTCCCCGAACAGTATATCCATACCGTTGGCTTAAACCAGGAGGTAACGGTGATGGTTTCCGCCCTCGGCAACAAAACATTTACTGGAAACGTGCAGGAAATTTTTCCGGATGCGGATACAAAAAGTCGCTCATTTTTAGTCAAGGTTAGAATACCGGCTGACAAAGCACTGCGGGCCGGCATGTTCGCTCGAGTTTCAATTCCTATCGGTAAAGCCGGTTTAATTTTAATTCCGGTATCCGCTGTCATACATTCCGGGCAACTGACCGGTATTTATATTGTGGATGATACGCAAACCGCTAAATTTAGACTCATTCGAACCGGCAGAATATTCGGCGAATCCATAGAAGTCTTATCGGGGCTCAATGAAGGGGATCGCTATGTGTCCGTTCCTCCGCCGAATCTTAACAACGGCATGACAGTGGAGGCTGTTTCATGAAACAAAAAACAGGCGCTGCCGGCAAAATTGCACAGTTTTTTATCGATTCCAAGCTGACCCCTCTGTTTATTATCGCTGCCACCTTGCTGGGCATCGCATCGGTCATCGCTCTTCCCAGGGAAGAAGAACCGCAGATCATTGTTCCCATGATCGACATCTTTGTAAAAATGCCCGGTGCCAGCTCCAAAGAAGTCGAAGAGCGGGTGACAAGCCCCATGGAAAAACTGTTGTGGGAAATTCCGGGCGTTGAGTATGTATATTCAACATCCAGCCCTGGTATGTCCATGGTGGTGGTCCGATTTTACGTGGGTCAAGACGAAGAAAAATCCATCGTTCGTCTCCAGTCGAAGCTTATGGCAAACTATGATCTCATTCCCTGGTCTGCTACGCCGCCGCTCATTAAACCGCGATATATTGACGACGTTCCGATTCTGGCGCTGACCTTCTGGGGGGAAGGTTTCGATCATTACACATTGCGACGTGTGGCAGCAGAAGTTGAAAACATTGTCAAACGCGAAAACAATGTTGCCATGACGACCCTTATCGGCGGCCAGCGGCGACAGGTTCAGGTTCAGTTTGATCCGGTTCGGCTGGCGGCTTACGACCTCGATCTTGACCAGGTTGCCATGTCCGTGGCCGCTGCAAACCAGGCATCTGAAACCGGCGCCTATCCTTCCATCAACGGCCAGGTCCTCGTTCATACCAGTGGATTTTTAAAGACCAGAGAAGATGTCAAAAGCGTGGTGGTTGGTGTGCACGAGCAAAAACCTGTTTATCTTCGCGACGTCGCCGAGGTCATAGATGGTCCGGAAGAACCCACTCAATACGTGTTTTTCGGCCCCGGACCGGCTGCCGAAGAAAAACACATTTCCAGCCAATCCTCTCCAAAAGGGGTGTTTTCCGGCGTTACGCTCACCGTAGCCAAACGAAAAGGGTCCAATGCCGTTACAGTGGCCAATAACGTCCTTGAACGCATTCGAAATGCAACGGGAAGCGTCATCCCCGACAATATGCATCTCACCGTCACCCGAAACTATGGCGACACCGCCAAAGAAAAATCCAATGAATTGCTCTTTCACATGATGATCGCCATAGTCTCCGTAACCGTTCTCATTTGGTTTGTGCTGGGACATCGCGAATCCGGCGTTGTCGCTATTGCCATTCCCGTGACGCTCTCTCTGACCATGGCGGTTTTTTATCTGTACGGGTATACCTTGAACCGGATCACCCTTTTTGCGCTGATATTCTCCATCGGCATCCTTGTGGATGACGCCATCGTGATCGTGGAAAATATCGTCCGCCACTTCAGGCTTCCGGAAAATCGTGAGCGTTCCAGGGTCATGGTGGCCATCGAAGCGGTGGACGAAGTCGGTAATCCCACTATTTTAGCGACCTTAACCGTCATCAGCGCCATTCTTCCAATGGCATTCGTCGGCGGACTCATGGGGCCGTACATGAGACCCATTCCGGTGGGAGCGTCCGCTGCTATGATCTTTTCACTAATTGTCGCGTTTGTTGTCACCCCATGGGCTTCAATTCGGATGATAAAGCACGAAGAAAAAACGTCGGCCGGTGAGAACGGGGAAGAAGACTGGAGCACACGCCTTTATCGCAAAATAATGACCCCTTTGATTGAAAATCGATTCTGGCGATGGGTTTTTCTTATCAGCGTTGTTTCCCTCCTCATTGTCTCATGTGCCATGGTAGGAATCGGATGGGTTCGGGTCAAAATGCTCCCTTTTGACAACAAAAGTGAATTTCAGGTTATTCTCGACATGCCAGAGAGCGCCACTTTGGAAGAAACATCAGCCGCTGCTATGGAAATGGGGGATTATCTCAAAACCGTTAATGAAGTCATCGATTATCAACTCTATGTGGGCACCTCGGCACCGTTTAACTTTAACGGCCTGGTGCGCCATTATTACCTGCGAAAAAATGCTTACCAGGCAGATATTCAGGTCAACCTGGCAGATAAAGGACATCGAAAGAAACAGAGTCATGATATCGCCAAAAGGGTCCGACCGGTTCTCAAAAGCATCGCCGACCGGTATGATGCCCGGGTAAAAGTGGCGGAGGTCCCGCCCGGTCCGCCGGTTTTGTCCACTTTGGTGGCCGAAATTTACGGTCCTGATTATCAACGTCAAAAACAGATCGCCGCCGATATTATGGAAATCTTTGAAAAAACGCCCGGTGTGGTTGATGTGGACTGGTACATGGAAGAAACTCAGCCCCGCTACAAGATTGAAGTTGACAGGGAAAAAGCCGCTCTTCACGGGATCAGTGTGGACCGGATTAATCGCACGCTTGAACTGGCTCTCAAAGGACAACAGGAAGGGCTGCTTCATCAACCCAGGGAAAAAGAGGATGTTCCGATACTGATGCGACTTCCGCTGTCCGCCCGTGCCGGGATTAAACGTCTTAAAGAACTAAAACTTTTATCAGTCGACGGCCGTCTGGTGCCGATTTCGACGCTGATCAACGTTCGTAAAACCGCCGTGGATCAGAGTATTTATCATAAAAATCTAATGCCCGTGGTATATGTTGTCGGAGATGTCGCCGGGGTTAAGGAAAGTCCCGTGTATGCGATTTTGGAAATGAAGAATAAAATCAACGCAATCCAATTGCCCGAGGGGTACAATATCGCTCAACATACGGCCAGCCTTCCTTCCAGTGACCGGAAGTTTGAAATGAAATGGGATGGTGAATGGCACATCACCTATGAAGTCTTCCGGGATCTTGGCATTGCATTTGCCGTGGTTCTGGTGCTGATATTTGTGCTGGTTGTGGGATGGTTTCAATCTTTCAGTACACCACTGGTCATTATGGCCGCCATTCCTTTTTCTCTCATTGGCATCCTGCCCGCTCACTGGGCTCTTGGCGCATTTTTTACCGCAACCTCGATGATCGGCTTTATCGCCGGTGCCGGCATCGTCGTGCGAAACTCCATCATATTAGTGGATTTTATAGAATTGCGCCTGAACGAGGGGATGCCTTTGGATCTTGCCGTAATCGATGCAGGAGCGGTTCGCTTCCGGCCGATGATGTTAACGGCCGCAGCCGTGGTGGTAGGCGCCTCGGTTATTCTCTTTGATCCAATTTTCCAGGGCCTTGCCATATCCCTGATGGCAGGTGAAGTGGCATCGCTTCTGTTTTCAAGAATGACGGTTCCGATTCTTTATTTTCTCGACAAACGATGGGAGTTTGCTTATAAACAAGGGGTATGAGTAACTTCTCAATAAATTATGGATTCGGGTCAATATGATTATTAAATACACCAGAACTTATTAAGAGCTTACAACCCTAAGGTTACCATTTTCCTAATTCCCCTGTTTTATTTTTACGCTCGGGAATGCGTTAATATTAGTATGCGGCAAAAAAAGTGCCGATGTAAATTCATCCATAAAACGGCTGTTACTGCTAAAATCTATATAGGTCATATTATTTGAGACCTTTATAGCTTCATTTCTGTAGTCATCCGATATAGCTTCATTTCTGTAGTCATCCGAAAGCAAGGCCATATAAGCGCCGGCAATTAAGCTGTTACCCAAATCCTTAAAAAATAGCAAATCGACCCCAAGGACCTATCCCTTAAGGGCCGATTTGCCAATTAAAAAGGGGAGAAATATGAAAATAGAGGTTGCCAAGCTAACCTCTAATTGAATAAAATAGCAGCAAATATTATGCCACAAATCAGGTTTTATGGATTTTTTTAAAATTTATGTTGAATCGCTTTATCTGGCTCCAGAAGCTCGTCCTTAATATAGTTGAAATTCGCACCGCTTTGGACGGGTTGACTCCTGAATCGTGTCCACCACGGTTTTTCAATAATTGTTAAACTCATGTACAAACATGAACCCCCTCTTGTTCAAAATATAAACACTTATGCTGTCCATTCATTTAACACATTGACGGTTGGATGACAAAAAAACTTTTAACTGGAACTTCAATTCTACGCTATTTTATCCATCAACCCGCAACCGGAAACGAAAAACCAGCACCCAATCTTAATTGGCATCTGTATTGCAATATCAGCGTGAAAAACACAAAAATGAACAGGTTTGGAAGAAATAGCAATTTACAACCTTGATCTTAACTGCTATCACGCTAAAGGCAATTTAATAGTGACAAGATCATGGTGGAAGATGATCCAAAATCCAACATTTAATTTTAAGAAATTCTTGATCAATAAAGTTTTGCATCAATTTTGTCTGCACCTTAAGTATTATAAATGAAATCCATTTTCCGGGTGTATTTTCTATTTGGGATTTAACTGAAAGGAGATTTAGATGAAAGCATTAAAATTTTTCTCGTTCGCAATACTTTTTTTAGGAGTTATTTTTTTATTTGCTTCCCCAAACAATGCTGGAAATAGCGATAAATTTAGTACAATCGATTATACCCGCCCTCTTGAGCACCAAGAATTGGAAGAATATGTTGGGCCATCCACATGCGCAGAGTGCCACGAAGATGCCATAGATGAGTTAATGAGCTCCAGTCATTACACATGGGAGGGGAAATTTAAAAAGGGCGGGAGATACTCCAAATGTCGAATGTCAGCCGTGCCAATCAACTGGTTGGGCGTTGTGTTCAAGAAAAATCACATGCATGATAGATGCGGGCTTTGCCACATTGGTGGCGGGCCCATGCCTGTAGATCCTGCAAAAGCTACAGATGAGGACAAGGATAAACTGGACTGCCTCATCTGTCACGCCATAACGTATGACACAACCGTGCGGGTTCCAAAGCAAGTAAACGGGAAATGGATTCTGCCCCAGGACAGAAGCCTGGAAGCCGCGAGAAGTGTTGGAAAAGTTACCCGGGACAACTGTTTGCGCTGTCATTATGTTGCTATTTGCGATTACAAAAGGGGAGCTGACATAAAAAATGACATCCATTTTAGAAGTAATATGAGTTGCACAAAATGTCACAGCGTGGAAAATCACAGATTTCCGGGATTTGGCCCGACCATGTCACGAGAAGTGTCACAACGCGTTCGGTGTACAGATTGCCATGCTCAATCACCGCACGGAAATGAAACATTAAACAAACATGTACGGATTGACTGCCGAACATGTCACGTGGTTTCCGCAGGGGGAGTTTTCTATAAAAATTCAACAAAAAACAGTATATTTATAGAGAAAAAAGGCATTTACAAAATTGAAGAAAAGTTTGGTATAAAACGCCCCGTGTATTTTTGGTACGATGGTGTTTCCCGGGGGCCGGTACCCAAGGGAAGTATTGATGATCCTTCATCCAAAATCCAACCTTTTAAGAAATACACGGGTGTTGCCCCGGTGGATAAGAAAACCGGAGATTTTCTATGGCTCGACCTTGGTATGTTTACCAAAACAGGTGATATAGAAAAGGCAATTAAGGCAGGTGTCGATGCAAACGGCCGACTTTACAGCGGATTATGGAAACCGAAAAAATATGACGTTTACTTTCAGCTCAGTCATGGTGTAACCGTAGAACGGTCTCTGCAATGCAATGACTGTCACAGTCCATGCGGGGTTATGGATTTTAAAGCACTTGGGTACACTGAAGAAAAAGTAAAAGAGCTAACCAAAAAAAGATAGTCTATAAAGGTACCGCTTTAAAAAATGAAATTCCTATACTACAAATTATAGAGTGAAGATGCGGAAACGCCATAAATAAAGGAGATGAAAACTGTGAAAAAGTTGCTGTTCGTTATTTCCAACGGATTTGAAAAGGCAGGCCGTGCGACCCGTGCTTTCCAGTTTGCCCAAGTGGCCTGCGAGAAGGGACACGATGTTAAAGTATTTCTTGTGGATGATGCGATTCACTGGGCTCAATTTGGCATGGCTGAAGGGGTAAAGGCATCTACCGGCGAAGAAATGAAGCCTTTTATTGATTATCTAACGGAACATGGGGCTACGATTTATGCCTGCAAGGCCTGAGTGGATCACCGGTATTTATCCCCCGATGAAATGATTCCGGGGGTAGAGATTGAAGGGGCACCTTTTCTGATTGATTTATTAAACGAATATCAAGCATTGACCTTTTAGTCGACAAAGTTAGATAAGATACTTTAAGCACACCTTTTTTATTTTTCCAATATTATTTGCAATACAAGTCAATACATTAAAATAACGCGTGTTCCCCTGATTATTACATGCTTAATGAGTTTTTGGGATTCGATAGGAAAATGATCCATGAGAAATATATTTCGCTGATCGAATCATTTGAAAATTAATGAAACAGAAAGGAGTGAGCCCGATGAAAACCATGCTCTTTGTAGCAGAGAAGGGAAATTTCGAAGGAAAGGTGAGCGGCCCGTCGATGCTCAAATCTGCCGCATTGGGCGTTGCTAACCAGGTGGCACAGGATTATGGCCGTGAAGTCGGCAAAGGATTAAGTGTATCATAGGCATGAAGTTTAATTTAAGTTGAAACCCGCGTTCGGTTTCTCACAATAAAACAATGGCGGCGGCTTTGGATAACTCGATAATATAGTTGGGAAAGATTCCCCCGACCACCATCCCGAAAATCAATAATCCGGCCAACACTTTTATGGAAGGAGATACCTTGAGATCGGGCAATTCTTTTCCAGGTTCCAGAAGGTAGGCCGCCTTGACCACCAGAAGGTAGTAGTAAAGGGAAATGACTACATTGATCATGGCGATGAGCACCAGTGTGAAGTAACCTTTTTGCATGGCCGCGGTGAAGATCAGAAGTTTGCCCGTAAACCCTATGGTGGGCGGAATGCCGGCCAGACCGAAAAGGGACAGCATCAGCGCCATGGCCAGAATCGGGGAACGGCGATGCAATCCGGCCAGGTGCTCGACATCCAAATTTCTGCCGTCGTCCGCCACTTTGATCACCACCAAAAAACAGGTGAATTTCATCATCAAAAGAGACAGCGCATAAAAAATAGCGCCGGAGTAGCCGGCCGGGTTCATGCTCAAAATCCCGATGAGCACGTATCCGGCATGGGCGATGCTGGAGTAGGCCAGCAGCCGCTTTAAATCCTTTTGGACAACGGCCGCCAGGTTGCCTATCGTCATGGAAACGATGGAAAGTGTCACCAGGATATGTACCAGATAGGTACTTCCGGGGCCGCTTAATGCGATAATTCGCATGAGAATGGCGATTGCCGCAACCTTTGAAGCCGTGGCAATATAGGTGGTCACCTGGTTGGCGGCGCCCTCGTATACGTCCGGAACCCAGAAATGAAACGGAAACACGGCCAGCTTGAAGAAAAATCCGCTGAGCAGCAGAATCAGGGCGATAATCACCACCGGCCGATTAATGACACCCGGAAGTATTTTAAGAATTTCCACCAAATATGCGGCCTGGATGCTGCCGTAAAGCAAAGCAAAACCGAAAAGCATCATGGCCGAGGCGGAAGCCCCGATCAAAAAATATTTGATGCCTGCATCGATTCCCCGGTCCCGTCCCTTTCTCAGGAAAACCAGCGTGTAGAGTGAATAGCTGGAAAGCTCCAGAGCGACGAATATGGTCAAGAGGTGAACGCTGCTGACCAGCATCATCATGGACAGGGTGCAAATGGTCAGCAAAAAGTAGAATTCCGGGTGAAGCCGCTCCTCGATCCCATCGAGTTCCGTACAGAGGCACACCACCAGAAACAGCCCCATGGACAGCATGACTTTAAACACCTGGGAAAAGAGGTCTACACGATACGTCCCCAAAAAGAGGTCTCCAACCAAACGGACGCATGCCAGGCACACCCCAACCCCTACGGAGGCCAAAATGAGGGCAATGAAATAGACCTGTTCGGGTCTGACCCGCCGCGTCATGGATAAACCCAGAAATACGGTGCCCACCATTAAAAAGTAGAATTCAGGACTGAAAATTATCCAACTCATCATGGCAACCCGTTGACAAAAGGAATTGATGCCGTCTGAATCATGTCAAGCATAACATTAGGAAAAAGACCAAAAATTACGATGACCGAAACCAGGATCATCCTGGGAATACCCAACTGGAAAGAGACATCTTCCAAATGAGCAAAACGATCGTTTTTCGGCCCGTAGCAGGTTCGCTGCACCACCCGCAAGATGAACAGCGCACTCACAACCAGGGCACAGACCGCCAGTGTTCCATACACCGGATAGACCTTGAAGGAAGAAATGAAGACCGTGAGTTCCGCCCAGAAACTGGCCAGACAGGGAACACCGATACCGGTGAGTGCCGCCACAATAAAATAGCCGGTGGCCACCGGCATGATCCGGCTCAGCCCCCCGAGATCCGCAATGTTTTTTGTGTGGGTTCTATCATAAATGTAGCCCACCGATGAGAAGAATAGCGCCGTCATCACCCCATGGGCAAACATCTGAAAGACTGCCCCGTTGAGCCCCTCCACGGTCACTGTGGCCAGCCCCAAACCGACGATGCCCATGTGTGAAACACTGGAATATCCGATAACAAATTTGAGATCGGTCTGGCTCAATCCCACAAAAACACCGTAGACAATACCGACGACGGCAAGGAGCGCCATGAGGTGCGCCCAATACTGCCAGCCTTCAGGGCAAAGGAGGATGGCCACACGCAGCACACCGAACGCGCCGATTTTCATGAGTACACCGGCGTGGATCATGCTCACCGCGGTGGGCGCAGCCACATGACCCACCGGCGACCAGGTGTGAAAAGGCCAGACACCCGCCAGGATGCCGAATCCGATGTACAGAAGAAGGAACGCAAATTTCTGCTGAAAGGGGCTGAAGGTTCCCGGATGCATGAGCGCCACCAGGTCGAATGTATTGAATCCCGATTTGACCACGAGATAAATAATGGCCGGAAGGATCAAGGCGCTGCCGGCCAGCAGATACAGCGTCAGCTTCATGGCTGCGTACTCCTTGCGCGTGCTGCCCCACACGGCAATGAGCAGATACATGGGAAAAAGCGACACATCATACCAGACGAAAATAAAGAAAAGGTCCATGCTCATGAAAAGTCCGAAGACACCGGAGACCAAAAGAAAAAGCAGTGCGAAAAACTCCTTGACCCGGGTCTGAAGCTCCCACATGGTGAGTACGGCGGTAAAAAAAACAATTCCGGTCAAAAGCAGCATGGGCAGACCAAAGCCGTCGGCACCGTTGAAATAGGTAATTCCCAAAGACGGGATCCATTGAAACTTCTCCACGAACTGGAGCCCGCCCTGACTCTTGTCATAGGCAAAGAACAGATAAACGGATATCAGCAAGGTGATCCCGGAACAAACGGCGCTGACCCATTTGATGGTGTCCTTTTTATCTTTAGGGATAAAAAGGATGATCAAAAGCCCTCCCACACAACTGAGCAGAATCGAGGACAGATACGGAAAATCAGCATATGCCATGTGCATTTGAATATGACCTTAAAAGAAAAAGTAAAGTGCCAGCAAAAGGATGACCACAAACATCGTCATCAATTTATACTGAATCATCGAAAGATGAAGATCGGAAAGCATCCGGCCGCTTCTTACGGTACCTTCGCTCATCGCGTCGATGCCCCCGTCAATGACCTGATTATCATTTTTTGTGCACACATTGGACACCCCCCGGTAGATAACGACTTCCAAAAGCAGTCGATACATCCGGTCAATGTACCACCGCTGGAGAAACAGTGATTTTACCGCCGGAATCCGTTCGGCAAAACCGATTTGACCGGCTCTGCCGCGGCCAAATTCCACCCAGGCCAGAATGAGCCCGATCGCGGCCAAACTCAAGGCTGCATATAACAGCCAGGCATGGTGATTTCCACCGATTTCTTCCATACCCGCAGGGCGTCCGGTGAGAAAAAGCTGCAGCATATTTTTACTGAAACCCAGCACCAGGGTTATGGCCGCCATGATGATCAGCGGCCAGGCCATCACCCGGTAATGATGATGTTCCTTTTCACCGTCTCGGGTGAATGCAGTGTTTTCTTGTGCCTTCTCATCTTTGGCAATTTTCGGAAAAAGGATAATAAAGATCAGCCGGAATGCGTAGTAAGCGGTTAAAAACACACCCACAAGTCCGGCTGCCAGCCATATGGGATTATCCAGGCTCGCCAATTGTGCCAAAATCAATTCCTTGCTGAAAAAGCCTGAAAGCGGCGGCAAACCCGACAAAGCGGCGGCGGCGATAACCATGCAGATCATGGGAGTTTTCAAACGGCGGCCTCCCTGTCTCCCGATTTCAAACATGTCGTTACTTTCATAAGTATGGATAAAAACCCCGGAGCAAAGGAACAGCAAGGCCTTGAATCCGGCATGGGTGGTCAGGTGAAACACCCCGGCAACATAACTTCCCGCGGCCAACCCCATAATCATGAATCCCAGCTGGCCGATGGTGGAATACGCCCAGACCTGTTTGATATCCCGGCTGACCATGGCTATGGTGGAGGCCAGTAGCATACTGATGGTGCCGATGGCGAGACAGACGGTCATGGCTGTGGGGGAATGGCTGAAAAAAGGGAAAAGACGGGCAAACAGAAAAACACCTGCGGCCACCATTGTGGCCGAGTGCAACAGCGCACTGACCGGCGTGGGACCTTCCATGGCATCCGGCAGCCAGGTCAGCAAAGGAAACTGGGCGCTTTTGCCGACGACCCCGCCAAAAATCAGAAGGGCCGAAAGCGTGATCAGTCCCGGCGCCATGTTCGTCGTCACCATGGGGCTGTTCAATTTTAAGATATCCAGATTCCCCAAATTCATTAACACCAGCAAAAGACCGATCAAAAAAGCCACATCGCCGAGACGGGTCATGACAAATGCTTTTTTCCCCGCCTCGCTGGCACTGAATTTTTCGTACCAGAACCCGATGAGCAAATAAGAGGACAGGCCCACCAGTTCCCAAAAGACATATAATTGGAGCATGGAGGATGACAGGGTCAGACTTATCATGGCCCAGGCAAAAAGCGACATGAATGCGTAATAACGAGAGAACCCCCTGTCTCCGGCCATGTAGCCGAGGGAATAGATCTGAACGAGAAAACAGATTACGGTCACAATGGTGAGCATCAAGAGGCTTAAGGGATCCAGAAGAAAACCAACGGGAACGGTGATGTCACCGGATACCAGCCATTGCCCGGCGTACTGGATGGACGTTTTCAGGTGCCGGTATCGGACCAGCAGAAAAACGGCGCCTGCCAAAGAGCCCGTAACCGCCCCGATGGAAAGACCGGCACTGAGCTGCGCTCTGCTTCGTGTAAAGAGCATGATCAGCACAAAGGCACCAAAGGGAAGCAACGACGTCATTGCAGCCGTTACAAAGGTCCAATCTTTCATCAGTGTCAAAGTCATAATGTCCCGTTTTTTAGAAAATAGATAAACGCAAATGTAATTAGAAGATGAGCAAGTCTCGGAAAACAGGAAGTTAAGAAGGTCAGAAAATCAGAAGGTCGGAGGCTCTGAGACATGCCGAACTTCTTACCTTCCCACCTTCTCGCTCTTCACTTTCTTATTTTTTAAAATATCCGTAGCTTTCCTTATCCTCTTTCCGGATTAATAGACTAAAACTTTCAATTATAAGCTTCGGGATCAATGGACCCCTTCCGTCTATACGCACAGACAATCAATGCCAATCCCACGGAAACTTCGGCCGCGGCGATGGCCAGTATGAAAATCGCTATGGCCTGTCCTTCCAGGTGCTGCCAGCGCAAGGCTGCGCCGATAAAGGCGACGGCTCCGGAATTTAACATAATTTCCAGGCCCATAAGAATCATGATCAGGTTCCGCCGTGTCACCGCACAAAACATCCCCATCAAAAAAAGGATTCCGGCCAACAGAATAACATGGCTGTAAGGAACAATCATCGTCAGTCCTCGTTCAACTTTACGAATAAATAAATTAGATACTCGACATACTCCCTACCGATGCAAATGTTACCGAAAGACTTCTCAGAAATGCCTAAAGTTTGAAGTGATCTAAAGTGCCTAAAGTTGAGGTAGCGCTAACGCGCTGTCATTAAAAATATAATTGGCCTAAAATTCCTTAACCCTGGCCCAGACCGATCACCGACACGCTATACTCAAAAAATCATGTTTATAATGGTTCATAGGCCAGACCAAGATATGAGCGATACGCACCAGGGCGGGCTTTAGCTCACTTTCAACTTTAGCTCACTTGTAACTATCTCTATTCATTCCCAGATACAGAACAGCGACCACTGCGATAAGCAGAAGCAAAGAAACGATTTCTATAGCCAGCCAGTGTTTCCGGAAAAGATAGTGTCCGAAGAACACGGGTTCGGCTACGGCTGCTTTCAGCGGAATCCGGCTGTCCGGATCGCCCATGATCATCAGCGTGCCTGCGGCAATAAATACAAGGCACATTCCAACGGCGGGGATCCATTGACGAATGGGAAAAAACTGTTCTTCGAACCCCTCCACCTTTAACATCATAATGATAAAAAGGAATAAAACCATAATGGCCCCGGCGTAAATGATCACCTCCAGCGCCGCTAAAAGGGGCGCTCCCAGAAGGTAAAACAGCATGGCACTCCCGAAAAAGGAAATGATTAGGTAAACCACCGCATGCACCAGATTGCGCCGGGTAATGGCCAAACCCGTGGACACGAGAATCAAAGCTGCCAGCGCATAAAAGATAACGGAATAAAGAGTCATATTTTCAATCCAACCTCTTTCCTGACAAGAAGGTCAGAAGATCAGAAGGTTAGAAGGTTAGTTTTTTTTCACCTTCCAAACTTTTCGAGTAGGCAGGAGCCTCCCGAGGCTAAAGGAAAATGTTTGTTTTCTCCGTTTTCCGCCTACTTTCGCGGCGGTGCCACAAGATCTCTTCCATACCTCAGTTGCTCTCCTGCCCCTCACAGAACCGGACAAGCAGCTTTCCCACATCCGGCTCCTCGGATCGTCATTCAGTATGCCTCCGCCCTACGACATGGGTCCAGGTCTTTGCGGATTCTCGGTTTCGGCCACTTTACCCAGATCAGTGCCTGGTTAAAGCTTGCCCAGGTGTACGCCCTGCGCTGGCTCTTGCGGTTAAGCCATTTGAGCAAAATCCGTGTCGTACGATAGACGTAGTAGCTGCACCTTTCCGAGTTGTCCGTTATGGCGTAATAGTTCAGGTGCCCAATTACACGGCGCCTGGCCATTCGCAACATTTCACCTTTGCGCATTACGCAGCGCGCCTTTATGGCCCAGTCTGTAAACTCACACAGACTGGCTCCCAGCTTCTTGCGGCTGGTGCGGCGCTTCAGCTTGAAGTATCCTTGCCGGGTCTTGCCACAATAATGGGTAAAACCCAGAAAGGTGAACTCTTCAGGCTTGGCGCCCCGTTTCCGGGCGCTTTCTCGGGCAAAACGACCAAACTCGATGCTGCGGGTCTTATCCTCGGCCAACTGCAAGCCAAAGCCTTCCAGCCGGTCCTCCAGTCGCTGACGAAATGCCCACGCATCTTCCTGATACTCAAAACAGGCCAGAAAATCATCGGCAAAGCGAAAATAATGCGCCTCGCCCCTGACCTGCGGTTTCACCCGTCGCCTGAACCACAGGTCCAATACGTAATGTAAGTAGACGTTTGACAACAGCGGCGACAAAATCGACCCTTGCGGCG
>Ga0315541_1000309_pt1 | contig 52235 bp, 61 predicted proteins | sample SalMarSW160190MG_FD_203095 | JGI IMG/M metagenome (GOLD analysis project Ga0315541, IMG submission 203095) | Salt marsh sediment microbial communities from the Plum Island Ecosystem LTER, Massachusetts, United States - Salt Marsh Sediment SW1601-190 ... | reverse complement strand
AAGGCGGAATTTGAAGGAACATACTACGAAGGTTTTATGCCTATTCTAGGCTGTCCCAATTGTAACCGAGAGACAATGGAATATGCTGGGGACTAAAAGTCCGCCTGAAAGGCGCTAAGTTCACATATCGTGTTTCATTTCGCTATATTTTATGTGGAGCTGTGGGGTTGATGCGCAAGAAAAACAAGAATACTATTACCAGAATTATCAGGAAGCATTTTCAGGTCTTTCTACAAAAGATTATTCTCTCAATAAACCTCTTTCTTAAGAATGAACTGCTCAACCATGCCGGAGCTGCAGCCTTCTTTTTCCTCTTATCGGTTACTCCTATTTTTCTTTTATTACTCCTGTCCCTTGATCATTACCTAACCTCTTATCCCTATATTTCGGACAATTTCTTTGCGTTTCTGAAAAATGTGAATGAAAATCTGGACAAGGATCTCCTTATCAAGTTTGGTCTTTTAAATGTGAAGACCACTGCGATAGGGGTTTTTGGTTTGCTCAATTTGCTATGGGCCGGTCGCTGGATTTTAACCTCGATCCATCGGGGTTTAAGAATTGCATTCCATACAGAAATGATCAGAACACCAATTGTGATGAAAATCTTCTCATTTCTTATACTATCTATCCTATTATTACTATCTGTTCTGGTAACTTTTATTAGCATCGGTTTTAATTTTTTCCAATTTTTCTTGTCAGATAACCTGATCGGCCAGACTTTTTTGCAATCCTTCCTTCCAGTTATAAGACGCTTCCTTTCTTTTATAATTGCATTTCTTGTAATTTTTTTGACGTACCGGTTTGTGCCGGTCAAGAAGCCGACAACTATCTCAAGTCTAATAGGGGCCTTATGGTGTGCGCTCGCAATTATCCTTCTTCAAATGTTGTTTTTCAGGTTCTTTAGTGTCACACCGTTCAATGTCATCTATGGTGTCCTTGGATCCCTGATACTGATGGTACTCTGGGTCCATTTTTGTTTTGTGCTTTTCTTTTTCTTTGCTGAGTATGTGTTTGTTTCCGACAAAATAGACGTCCTTATGCTTGAACGTATGTATTTTTTTCGGTTAAAGCAGGATGTCAAAGGAAAAAAGATTGAGAAATTTCTGTTCAGGCACCCAAAACGTATTTTTGAAAAATATGCAAGACGCTATAAATCAGGAGAAACCATTTTTCGAAAAGGAGATAGAGACACAGATATATACTTTATTTATAGCGGAAGTATTGGCATTTCCCGTACAATTGATGGAGTCGAGCATAAACTGGCTACCCTTGAGGGGGGAGAGGTATTTGGTGAGATGGCCTATCTTCTGAACGAAAGCCGAACCGCAACAGCTATAGCTGAAACAGATTCTGTCCTTATTGTCATCATGCCTGATGTTTTTGAAGAACTCCTCCAGGCCGACAATATCTTCTCCCGCAATGTGATTCAACTCTTGACCGACCGCCTCAGAAAAACTCATCTGCCAGAAAAACCCTGATGGGGACTATTTGGTAAATTACACACGGGTAGAATATTACCTTACATATACATCGTTTACATCCATTGACCTTTATGTCTTTCTAACCTATACTTATAGTCCATAAAGATGTATTCTTTTGAAAGTAATTCTTTATCGAGGCTATCGTCACCCGAATAATAACACACCATCTCCCGTTGGAGATTTTTTTTATGGAATAAATTATGGCTGGAGCGATTTACGCAGGCATTGATATTGGGTCCTTATCTTCAGAGGCCCTTCTCCTCGGAGAGGATGGGATTTTGGCATACTCCATTATGAATACCGGAGCTCACCCTCAGAGGGCAGCTCGAGTGTGCCTGGATGAGGCCTTAACCAAGGCGGGTTTAGATGAGAAGGCCATTTCAGTAGTTGTTGCTACAGGGTATGGGCGGATTAGGGTACCCTTTGCAACCAAACAGGTAACCGAGATAACATGCCATGCTAAGGGTGCATATTTTATATTTCCAGGGACCCGAACTGTTATCGACATCGGTGGTCAGGACAGCAAGGCCATTACCCTCAATAACCAGGGAGGAGTTACTGACTTTGTGATGAATGATAAGTGCGCAGCAGGTACTGGCAGGTTTTTAGAGGTGATGGCTGCTGCCTTGGAGACCGAGTTGATGGATATGGGGAGAAGGTCTTTAGAGGCGAAAAAAGGTGTGTCTATCAGCAGCATATGCACTGTCTTTGCGGAGTCAGAGGTAATTTCCTTGATTGCGGAGGGCTATGAAAAGGGAGAGATTATTAGAGGACTCCATGAATCTATTTCTCGACGAATCTTTAGTATGATTAAGAGATTGAGAGTGAGAGAGGAGATTACATTCGGCGGTGGTGTAGCAAAGAATCAGGGAATAGCAGAGATTCTCAAGGAGCTTTTTGGAATGCAGATAAACATCCCTCAGGAGCCTCAAATAGTGGGAGCTCTGGGTGCTGCACTCTGCGCTAAAGAAATAGCGCTCAAGAGCGATTCGTCTAAGTCCATTTAGGCTCCTTTCGTGTATACAAACAGATAACAAGGCTTACCAGCCAGATAAAAATTCTGGTTACCTATCCGGTTACCGGCATGATCTTCTAACCCAATTGACACTGAACCAGTCTGGAAGGTAATAGTTGAAGCTTTCAAGAATTTAGTGGGTGGGGGAAGGTTGTTGCAATTGTAATTTTAATCGTAATTATTACATCTTCAATAAATCAATAGAAGCCCGACTTTGATGATTGTATTGATAATCCTTGGATTACTTTTTGCAGTAATTGGGCTCATTGGGTGCATTTTACCTATTATCCCTGGACCTCCTCTCAGTTTTTTCGCCTTAATTATTCTTTCCTATGCCAAAAATTGGGAACCGTTTAGTACAACATTTTTGATTATTATGGCAGGATTGACTATACTGGCTACTGTTTTAGACTATGTGGTTCCTGCAATTGGAGCAAAAAGATATGGTGCATCTAAATTAGGTGTGTGGTGTCATTTTCCATCTAGTTTTGCACAAATGTGCATGAGGTTTTACACAAAATAAAAAATCGCTCCCCAAATAAAGAGCGATACTGAATAATACAAATTAAAATATTTAGAATAATCGGCTAAAATCGGCTAAAATCACTATTTAATGCCTTTTAAATAATTCTTTAATATAAAGATAATCTGTTCGTCCACCGTGCGGATCTCTTCCTCAGCGAGCTTCTCAATCTCTTTTAAAAATTGGCTATATTTTCCGCTAAAAACGACCTCAAAATTCGCCCGAGGCTGGCCGATCTCGGGCCTATGCCTACCTTGGCCTTGGGGATTACCTTTTCTTTTGGGAGAAGCGAGGACTTTCTTTTTAGGAAGCCGTTTCTTATTCGACAGGCGGGCCATACATGAGGCACATAGTGAGTGCTTCGGTGAGATGGTAGGTTTCTCGTTGCAATCCTTACAGATCCTCGTATTATTATCTTTCTTTACTGGGGCAGCCTGGGCGTTTTGAAAAGCTTTATACAAACTACATTCCTCACAGTTGAATTGTCTCCAATTCTGTATCGCAGCAAAATCAAGGCAATTCTCATAATGAGGGCAATCTAACAGCCTTTCACCTTTACCCTTTTTTGGCTTAGTCCGCATAGTTCTTATTTGCCTTTAATCATAATAATTTACAGACCTCTATTTGCAGTATGATTATTTCTGCAAAGCATTCAAGGGCAAACTGTCTAAAGAATTCTCCATAAACAGCCGCGAATCGCCCTATGATAACTTTCCTGTATTCAGCGCTAATTGTCTCAGGAAATCCAAAAGAAAGCTTGGACCATTTCTCTATTTCTACAATGAGTAAATGATCCAATATTGGTATGGCTCGGCTTCTAACACAATCGCGCATTTCTTCTGTTGGGAATTCATTATCAAAGGGTTCAAAAAGTTGGTTTATAAATTTCCGCCGTTTGGCTTCATCATCTGGAAATTTGATAACTTTTGCCATACCATTCTCCAAGGTTTCAAGTTTATATCGTTATCCCAAGAAGCTTAAGCTTTCTTAAGGCAGGAATAAACTTATCCTCGACAAGATCTTCCATATCATGTTTTGTAATGCTGCGTATGGCATCGAGATTTGTGGCATTTGGTAAAAAATCTAGATTTATAATGAAATTCTCAACGTTGATCGTCTCTTGCTGTCTCGCTAAAAATCTCGTAAAATCCTCGTTCTGTGAAGGCGATAAAACTCGTTCTCGTTCTGCTAATACATAGGCCTGCTCTCGTGGCACCCTGGTTAAGCCGGTATGGGCTTTCTGTGCCTTGATAAGCCCTACTTGTTTCATTCCATAGGCTATTGCGGCCCCTGCCGCTGCTACGCCCAATGCCGGGCCTATGATTGGAATGCCTGCCATAGCCTTGTACGCGCTGATCGCAGCATCCCTAGTTGCTATTACTGCATGTGGAATAGCTAGGGCCCTGCTTATGGCCAGTCCCTTTTTCCCAAAAAGAAGGCCGATATTGGTAAGATTCTGTAATGCCTGAGTTCGTTCAGCTTTGATACGGTCATTTGCCGCCTTTTCCGCATCGATCCGCTTTTGACCCTGTTTCAATCCTAATTCAATGTGCTTTGCCAGATAGATTTCATCAAGCTCATTAAGAGCATCACGATGGCCCGCGTATTTTTCCTGCTGCTCGAGATACCAGACATCGATCTGCTCCGCCTCGGTCAAAAAATATTCATTCCACATTTCATGTAATGAGTCGATTGCACCCTGCTGGGCCGTGGTTATCTTCTCAACATTCTTCTTTGTTTTTTCCGTGTTATCGTCATCAAAGGGAGGAATTCCGGCATTCTTTGCCGCCTCCTGGATTGCCTTGATAGCGGCTTTGATTTTATCGGCCATATTAGTTACCTGAGTGATGGCCATTGGTGCCTTCGCTAATTTTTCCAAAGTTTTTTCTGAGGATTTGCCCAGATCTTCAAGAAATTTAACAACGGTCTTACCGCTATCCTGCGTGTTTTTCTTAGTATTTTCTAATTGCTTATTTAAATTTGCGACCGTTTCTCCGACATTCAAAAATGCTTCAGTCATCTGATCAGCAGGAGCATTTTCAAGGGCCTTTTCAAAGGTAAGCCCCAGATCCGACATCTGTTTATCAAACCACTCTATTAATTTGGTGACACTATTGATAATTGTTAGAGAAAACTCAGCAAAGGCAATCTTCAGGCCCTGCCAGATCATTTTAAGACCTCTGAACGAATCAATCAACAATGCCACACCATAGGCACCTTTTTCCGCAATTTCTCCAACAGCAGTTAAGAATGTCTTTGCATAACTTTGAATATCCTTTTTATTATATTTAATATATTTTATAACTCTCTTTCCTGCCTCTGCGCCAACATCGGCCCACTCATTGAATATAGGAATCAATTCTTTTCCTATCTGCGTCTTGATGCCGGTAAATACCCGCTGTAATCTGAGCATATTGTCTTTGAATTCCGCTGCCTGGTCCGCACCTGCCTTATCAAAGGTAATACCCAGGGCTTTAGCTTCCTCGGTCATTTTACGCAGCCCCTCGGCCCCTTGCTTGAATAAAGGCAAAAGTGCCGTGCCTGACCGTCCAAATAATTCTTGGGCCAGGGCAACGCGCTTGGTATTATCCTCCATGCCGGCCAGGCCCTGGGCCGCCTCTGCCATCATGGTATCGAGGTCTTTCAGGCTCCCGTCGGCATTTTTAATCTGAATCCCTAAAGCAGTAAATGAACGCTCGGCCTCGGTAAGCCCTTCGTCGGCATCGCTCATTCGTTTCGCAAGGGTTCTCACACCTTTCTCAAGGCTCTCCATGCTCGAGCCGGAAAGCTCGACAGCATGCTTCATGCCTGAGAGCATATCGGTTGAAAGCCCTAACCGGAGGCTCATCTTCTGAAATTCATCGCCCGCCTTTGCCGTGCTATTGGCTATTGCAAAGAGGCCTGTGCCTAATCCCGCAACTGCTGCACCCGCGCCCAGGGCAAGCGTCTTGACACTGGGCAGCATGCCTCTCAAAGACTTCATGGTGCGGGAGAATTGATCCTTCGCCTGTATGATTATTTCAACTTTTTCTGACATGGTTTATCCCCTAACTGTTTCGGACCTCCCTACTAAATCCTTAATAAGGAGGTCCAACCTAAACTATTTTTTCCAAGGAGTACGGATTTACTCATTAACATACCCTTTGGCGTAAAGCTCTGCCAGCTCGACATCCGCCTTCAACACTCTGTGAGCGGCTTCGGAATAATCCACCTTTGAATACAACATAACATTCCTAGCCCTCCGCTCGATTTCTACCGAGGCGCGACTCATGACTGATTGGCGGCGGTCCGCTTCCGATGAAGGGCCGGATTGAAGTTGAGCCGAGTATCTCTTTAATTCTTCAGTCTTAAGTTTATCCTGATCATTTTCAGGAGCTGCACCATAAAATTTTTTTTCCATTAAAATCACCTCCCTTATAAGCTTGACACGCGATATCGTGGATTCGTAAAATCGAACAGCCCACGCCCGATTGAGCCTGATGTCACGGCATCAAGGCATCTACCACAATCGTAATATCCACTATCACCAGTCAAAAAATACCCACTTGTTGTAATCCTAAGACGTACGCCTGCTGAAATCCCGGCACCTGCTCTAAACTTCATGTCGCCAAAGTACCCGCACGTCACAAAGTGATCGTCTTTGGGCTTGTTGAGAATAATCCCGGTCGCTTCTTTAGAATCATTCCCGATTTTCCCATCATCAAAAGCGATAGCGTGATATTGATGAGAATTTAAATCTTCCTTAGCCTCCATCGTAAATGTAAATCTTTGTCCTTGTACTGCCATTAAAATTCACCTCCTAAGCAAATGCTTTATTCTGCTTCAAAAAAGTTAAAAGAGAAATCTCATCCGTTCCAGGAAGGACGGAATGATCCGCTATCTCCTTCATCGTAATTTCCCCGGTGAATGCATGTCGCTCTTTAACCTTTTTCATCGGCAGAAAATTTTCCGCCATTTTTAATAAATGCGAGCCGTCCAATTGATTAAAGTCGTCAGGTTTGAGACTATTTGGATCTCGCTCGCTCAATTCTTTTAATCGATCATAATCCGGTCGTAACATAATATTCACCCCCTAAAAAAATAAAAGGTTAACCTCCCGCATTGAGGGCAGCGTTTAAGCAAAATCTTCTTGGACCCTTTTGGATTTAGCCCAAAATTTTGGATGGTATTCAAACCGATCCTATCAGAGCTATCTGCCAAAAGAATTTCATCAACCTTGCAATTAGGGCATTGCGTTTTATCGTTTTCCATATTATCTCCTTTTAAAAGCCAGATCCATCCGGCCCCCGCCATTGGTAACAGAAGACCGCACGAGGTTAGAAATTAACGAGGCAAGCTCACTATACGCCCCGGCCAGTGCCTCGCGAAGGATGGATCTGGCTGCCCTATCTTATATTTAAGCCCTGGCAAGATTCAGGGAGGGGACTATCCTCCTTTAGGAGCCTCCTGCCAGAGCAGCCTTAGTTTAGTAAATGGTGATCTGCAAACGAATAATATCCATCATCGCTTATTATGATATGATCGAACATGTCCAAGGTTAAAATTTTTGAACCATCTCTTATTTTATATGTTAGATTCATATCGTGTTTAGAAGGATCACAGCCCCCACCTGGATGGTTGTGAACAACAACAAAGCTGGAAGCCCCGACTGTTATAAGTCTTTTAAATAGAATTACAGGGTCTACCACACATTGATCGACACCCCCGATAAATAAGCATTCACTATAAATTTCCCTATTGCGGCGATTAAACCCTATTACCCAAAAGCTCTCCTGATCTGCCTTTACAAGATCTTTCATTCGTTGATACACATCCTGGGCAGAGAATATTGTCTTTTTAGACATTTGGGCTTCTTTCACATAAAATATAAAAGTTTTGGGTTTCATTTTTCTCCTTTCGTTTTTTGAATTTTGGGTTATAATACTCGTGGTCCCGGACTCCGGTGTGTCAGCATCGGAGAGGCATCTCTTGCCTGAAACCGGGGCCATTTTTTTTGGCAAAGTATTCACCTCCTCTCTTGTTTAGCTTTATGGTTACTGTTAAATAATGGTTTCTCTAGAGGGGCGGTTGCAGGATCTATCAATCGATAGAGTGCGTCTTTATAGCCCCAACCTGAAACATGTTTAATAAATCCCTCTTTCTTGAGAAAATTTAAATATCTCCTCACGTAACTATCTGAAGCCCCTGATAATTTGACGATATCTCTACGAGTGAAATATTCCTTAATTTTTATTGCTCGCCATATCTTTGCCTGTTGTGAGAGAGGTTGATTCTTCTCTTGATAGCGGTAATGACCCGTCCTGATTGAGATAATTTCGCCTTGTTTTTTTAATACACTAAGTACTCGAGTAATTTTGTGTTTGTCCTTGTACGTGTAAACAGGTATTTTATGAGCAAGATCATTAACAGTGAACTCGCCTAACTCAATGGCGGATTGCCGTAATCTTTGTGTGAAACCCTCTCGCATTTTTATCCAATGGCTGCCACGTTTTCGTCAGTGACAGGATCTCTGTGTTCAATGCTTCTTCTGTCCTCATCGGAGCCTGGCAAAGCACTCGATGACTCTTTTGCTATTGATAATGTAATCTCCTCGAGCTTATTGAGATTGCAGAGATTTTCCGCTCTTGTGAGTAACGCATTGGTCAGGCGAAAATCGCCGAGAGTAATAGTCTTGATAAACGATGCAACTTTGAGATCACATTTCAGGCTGCATAGCTCCTCCGCGATCCGCTGGATATCTTGTGCTGATAATTCCTTAAATTCAGCGATTTCGGTTATTCTGGAAAATACCTGTCCGAGGTCCCGCCGCTGTAAGAGATTGATAATATTTTCCTGTCCAACAAGGATGATAGGTATCTTCGCAAGATCGTGAACATCTCTTATTGTTTCGATCAGGAGCGATTTGCGCACTACACGGTCAGCCTCATCAATAAAGAGAGGCAATCTCTGTTTTTTTGCAGCCCGAATGAGCTCGCGAATATCCTGTTTAAATCTTCCACGGCCCTCAACTCTGTAAGCTCTCAAAATATCTTCGATCATCATGGTCACAGATCGACTCCACGCGGCCATCGCCCGCACATAGAAACAGGAGTTATTCGTATAATACCACTCTATCGTTGTCGTCTTACCCAAGCCCCATTTGCCGTATGCAAGGCCCATCCGATCAAGCCTTTCCGGTTTTGATTTAAGTGCTTCAACCAATGCCACAAAATCGAGCATGTTATCTGTGGTAATGATTTTATCCTTCATTGGCTGCCTCCTTTTTTAATTGATCTTCCAGGACTGTCCCGATCATTCGGTATTCATTGGAAATTAAAAATTCTCCTAAAAAAGCCAAATCAGCATCGTCCAATTTTCCGCCCGCCCGCTCCCTTCTTCGCACTTCCAAATATTTCTCGCGTTTGTTTCTGATTAGCGGCTGCTCGTGCTCTGATTTATTCTCTGATCCCTTTGAATTTTGCTCCTCGGTTTCAGGTCTTGTGTATTCGATGTTTGCTAATTCCGGGAAATCTATGACATCGGCCTTTTTCGGTAATTCAAGGGGCTTTAACTTCTCATGGTGCTCAATGAGGGTAAGGATACTCGCATCCCTAGGTTTATGCTTATCGATAAGGGCTTCATTTGCCTTGATCCGCGTTCGCAACTCCCGGTTTCGTTCTTTTTTAGCGTCCAAGATCTCTTTGGGAGTTTTCCCTTTTCTAGTGAGATCCTCCGCTTTACAAAGGAATTTTCGATCAATAAAAACGAGTATTTCGGACGCATCAAAATCATTGATTTTTATTCTGACTTTCTGGCCCTCGGGAAGACGTGGATGATAGTATTTACCGCCTTGATACGTGATATGGCCCTGGTGGATTTTTCTTTCGCATTCCTCCATTAAAAGAATATCAAGCTCTCTTTCATCTATGGTTTTCGGAACAAAACCAGATGGACGCATTCGCTCTCTCGGCCGCTGCCCGGTTGATCGGTGGACCGTTTCGGCATATACATTGTCGAAATATCGATCAATGATTTCTTGCGCTTTCTCCTGGGTGTATTTGATCTTAATTTCACTCGGTCTTGTTTTAAGAAGTAAATTGCCGGAATACCCTATGAGCCTTCGCAGTAGCTTTTCTGAGACTGTGCGAAAGACTCTTTCGATAAAGGGCTTTTGTTCGGGATGCCCAGGGATACAAATTTCACAATTCACATTTGCGCTTTTGAGGAAATTAAGTACCCGACTATTTCTATATGGGCCGCCGTTATCGATCACAACGAGGTCCGGCAGGCCCCAAACCAAAAACCGATCTCGTAATACTTGGCTCACGATCAAACCTGTTTCTTTATCTACCAAATAAAATTTAGGCATGCGTGGATAGACATCTATTACTCCAATAATTTTACATCGTTTTCCGTCTGAAGTTATGAGCACTACGTCGGCAACTTCCCGATGGGTAAAGAGATCAGCTATTGTTGTATCTATCTCCCACCTTTGATTTGGCCTGGTTAAATTTGCGTCTTTCCGGCCTACCGCAATCGCCATACCCCTATCACGCAAACCTTTAGGACCCTCATGCTTCAGGACCAATGCAGCCCAGTTTTCTGCTTTATATTTTTTAACATACCTCCGTATAGTAGAATAGTGTGGAATGTCGACTTTATTGAATAGCACCTGAAGATCCTCATAGACGTCCTGATAGCGGCAAAGATGATTCTCCCACACATCGCGATCTATAGCCTCCATCACCTTAGAAGGGATCTTACATCCTCCATTGCTATACTGGGGAAGAAGCCCTGATAAACCCTTACTTTTAAAACGTCGGCGCCAGTAATAGAAGGTTCTTTTTTTCACACTCTTTAGGTGCAATCGCTGCCGGATCTCCTCACCAATCCGACCATTGTTAAACAATTTTAAAAATCTATAAATCGCTCTGGTCCGGCCGATTTCAGGCTGCCAGGTTGCGATATATTCATTAAGCAAATTGAGAAAATCGGCCCTTGCGAGAGCGAGATCCTGGGCTGGCTTCGAAGCTTCTGTGAATGATATGAAAGATTTAGCCATTCTTTCTCTTTCCCTCACCGACTATCAAACGACACGTACTACCACACATACCAGTTAGCTCCGGTAGAACACATACAGGAAGCGAATATTTCTTCCTCACTTCGATCAGAACTCTATTACGATAATATCTGAATTTATTGAATCGGCTGATTGCAACTAATTCCTCGTCGGCTAGCATCTTCGCTGCAAACTTCGCCGCATCCGAAGCTGTATTTGGATCATACCCAAGGGGCCAGGGAGGTTGAGACGTCTTAGACGTCCACCTCTTAATCTCTCCTAGGATATCCATAACTTACCTCCTCTAAAGTCACATAAAAATCTAAACTACACATGTTTATGTTTTCAAAGCCAAAAAAATTATTTGATTGATACCTTTTCATCTAATTTTATCTTGATAAAATTAAGGTTCACAAAAATTCCACGATTTTTGGTTATCCGATCAAAAAGATAATGTAGAGCATGCCCCAGTTTTGCCCCTTTATCATTTTTAAAACGAAAATACGGGCTAGGTAGAATTAACGGTAGATCTCTATCCTGACCGTAATCTATTAAGAAAAGGGTAGATTGATACTCTTTCTCTTTATAGTAACAATATTCACAGAACTCCAAAATCGCTTGGTCAAGTTTTTGTACAAAATCTTTTTGATCATCACGGAAGAAATTAAAATAAGCTCCTTTACCCACTTCTTCTTGAAAAAACTTAGTTTCGTCATTGAGCCAGTCTTTAATGAGATTTCGAGTATTTAATTCCTCCACGATCGTTTTTATTCTGCTAATAATAAGGCCCATCTGGTAAAATTCTGAGATAAGCCTCAGCTCAAATAGGTTTCTGTAACTATATTCATGTCGGCTTCCCTGTTGCAATCCGATTTTTTCGGGGTATACTAGACCTCTATCGGTCCAATGTTTCACCAACCTGGGGCTAACTTCCGTATGCTCGCTCGCTTTTTTATTTGAGAATAACAACATGGCTTTTTTGGAAAATCAAAGTAGTAGTCACATTTATGACTACTAGACTATTTTCATATTATTGTCAAGCTTTTTTTAATAAAAATAATTTTTTTTAAATCCCAGGAATGATATGCTATCTAAATCCCTTATTTACCCTGGCCCCTGAAGTCTTTTATGGCTGGTTTGAGGCACTTTTTAGGCTTCATGATCGAGGATTATGCCGTATAGTCTTAAAAATAAGAGATATTTAAAGGAAAATTGAATTTGAGATGTGGTGGCGGCTTTTTTTAATGAATTGTTATAAAGATAGTAATGTGCATGAGGTTTTGCATAAAAGTAGGAAAATAGTATCTATTTGGCCTAAAAATGGTCTATTTTATGTGCATGAGGTTTTGCACAAAATTTTTTCAAAAATCTTATTTTATTAGGAATATTAATATGTTATAAAATTTTAATCGCGAAGTATACTTTTGCAATACCTTATGCCCCCCTACATGTGGGGTTCAATTATCGGAATGCTATTTGGGTTTTTTATCTTCCCGCCCTGGGGAATGGTCATCGGTGCAATTATAGGAGCGCTGGCTGGAGAACTGGCAGGTGGGAAAAAGGGAAAAAAGGCCTTGCGAGCAGGGTTGGGTGTGTTTGTTGGAAACATCATGGGCATTGGACTAAAACTGGCTTTCTCCGGAGCCATACTTTTCTTCTACATTAAAGAGATGCTTTAGAAAAAATAAAGGGATTGATAAAAATATTCACAATTGTGCCAGAGAGCCTGGTTAGGCAACCTCACAGTATATAGTTAAACTAAAGGTAACCTGAGATTTATGAATAAAATTCTCTTAATAAAAACTGGAAGAACATTTCCATTCCTCGTTTCAAAGAGAGGGGATTTTGAGCATTGGATTTTATCTGGAATGCAGATTGCACCTGAGAGCGCTCTCATAGTTGATGTCTCTAATGGCTACCCACTTCCTAAGTTTGATAGAATATCTGGCGTTGTTATTTCTGGCTCCCATGCAATGGTTACCGAGCACCCAGATTGGAGTGAACGAACTGTAGAATGGTTGGTAGAGGCTGTTGAAAGACAGATTCCGATTCTTGGTATTTGCTACGGACACCAATTGCTTGCGTACGCCTTAGGGGGAGAGGTGGGAGATAATCCGAATGGCTGTGAATTTGGAACGGTTGAGGTCAACCTGAATGAGAATGCGCGAGGAGATAAACTTTTTGAAGGTTTTTCCAGCCCTATACTAGCTCATGTAAGCCATACTCAGTCTGTGCTGAGGCTTCCAGACAATGCAACATTGCTCGCGTCCAGCGATGTGGATAAAAATCAGGCATTTGTTGTTGGAAATTCTGCATGGGGCGTTCAATTTCATCCTGAGTTTGATGCAGAGATTGTTATTGAGTATATTAATCAGCACAGGGAAGTATTACTTCGGGAAAATAAGAACCCTGATCGTATTATTGAAAGATCTGTCAATACTCATCATGGCTCTGAAATGTTGAAGAGATTTGTCGAGATATTACACGGAAAGATCTCACGATAACCTGAAAGGACCATCTGAGGCTGATGTCGTTGAGCTAACCCACATCATACGTTTCGAGCATTTGTTTTTAGGCACAACTCCTTGACACCAATACCAGCATCATAGGCAAATTCCAGGGTGGCTGCAAAAGAATAATGCACTTTATCGGCTAAAATATTGTTTCTGTGAGATTCAAGAAAAACCTATTTTTCATCACCGAGATAATCACCAAGCAGTCCCCTGCTGTGCTCATCTTCATGGCAGTAAACACACAGATTTTCCCAGTTAGAACCATCAGAGGGGTTATTCATGTGATTGCCATCTTTATGGTGTACAGTCAACAGATGACTATTTTTGTAAGTAAATTCCCTTCCGCATTTAGCACAGATAAGTCCGTGAATTTTAAGTGAGCGTTCTCTGTAACTGTTGGCTGAGGAATCTCTTTTTCTTGTTTCCCTGAGTAAATCCTGAAAAGATTTATTATCATCTATCTTTCCTGACCCTGGTCTTTTGTGCACATTGTAATGTCTGTCTCTCATTTTTCCTCCTGGGCACATGAAGATTCAAATGCCGAGCTCCTTCTTGCAGGAGTACGGGCAACAAATCCCTGAAACGCTTTCAGGATTGAAGGCTACGAGCATGTTACTGCCCTGTTTCGAGCTGCGGGATAATAAGTACGTCAATCCGCCGGTTGATAGCACGACCTTCTGTTGTCTTGTTGGATGCCAACGGTTGCTGAGATCCGTAGCCGATGGCAGAAATCCTCTCATATGTTATGGTACCATTTGCCACAAGATATTCGCGAACAGCGTCTGCTCGTTGCTGAGATAAGCTCTCGTTTAGTTCGTCTGATCCTGTGCTGTCCGTATGTCCTTCAATGACAACATTCGGCTGACCAAAGGTACGGATAGCTCGCTGAATTTTGCTGAGCAGAGCGTAATTGCTTGGCACGATAACTTCCTTGCCAACGGGAAATTGCATGGCCTTTAAACGAATTACCAGTTGATTGCCCTGTTTATAAACTTCTGCTTCAGTAGGCTTAAAGTAGCTTCGCACATTACTGTAAAATTCATTAAACCGCCTTTCCGCTGCCAGGCTGTTTGTGGAAGCCTGTTCCTTCCTGATTGTTCTTTCCAGGGAGGAAATTCGTTGCTCCATGTCCTGTATTTCTGCCTGGAGGACCTTTTCTTTACTGACCATGAATTGATAGTCTTCCTGCAGCGTGGTAACCGAGTCAAGAATATTTTTTACCTGTGTCTCGAAATTTTCGTCACGGATATCTGTAGCGGAAAGTTTTTTTGTCATCTTATGCAGCATTGCTTCTAACCAAAGCGTTATATCCTCGGGTTCCATTGTTTTGATCTTCTCACTCTGTCGCATTACTTGCAGAAGGCGACGAGCCTGAAAGAGCGCCTCACTCGCGTGTTCGTCAATCTTTTCCTTTTCATAACGGTGTTCGGAGATAAATTCATCAACATCACTCAACTTATCTTGCGCAACTTTGAGCATCTTTGGCGCGATTTTTTTTGCACCCCTCTTTTTTGCTTCATTGATCAGCTTGCTAACCTCCACAAGGATGCCTTTAATTGCTCGCAACTCAAGCCTGTCAAAAGCTCTGATGACTTTTCCCCTATTCTTCAGGGCCCAAGGCAGATTGTTTTTCTCAATCGCTTTTGTAAGTTCGAGGAATTGTTCATCCGCTTCAGCATAATCCTCTTTAAAGTTGCTGGCACCCGCATCCTGAGCACGCTCACGAGCTTTGATGACATCGGGCAGTGTAGCTCTTACCCGTTTACCCGTATCTTCAGCACGCTGGAGTTGCGCCTGTCCAAAGTTGACCTTCTGTAAAAATTCAGAAGGCCTATCCCCAGACTTCAGTCCTTTCTTGGCCTCAAAAAGGGATGCCTCGGCCTTACCAAACCACGATGGTGACAAGACATTCAGTTGATTCATTCTCGCATTGGCGATGTCTTGGTCCAAGCGGTTCACTTGCTCTATGGGATCTTCTGACATAGTAATTGGCGCTACCTGCAGCTTGCTTGCTGCGCAGGCACCCAGAAAACACACTGCGGCGGTAACCATTGCCATCATTCCAATTTTCTTAATAATAAACATCTTCTTCCTCCTTTTAAGTAACGTGAGTAATATGTCCATCTTTATCAAATTTAGAGATCAAGCGCCAGAAAAAACAGGGCATGTTATATACTGAAATTTCTGTAATCTTACTACGTATAGTAGTTGTAATCATCAAAAAAATCGGATAGAGTCTATTACACAAGTCTGGCAAGCCGAAAGTTGCTCATGTAGAGGCCGACCGTAAAGATAACAAATCATTCCAGCGAGCCCATAAACCTGCACCGCTAAGGGTTGATCATCATGCAGAGCAGTAAGGTTTTGCAACATCTTGAAGATCTTGCGTTTAAATTGGGTATTGAGATTGTCAATGAAAAATTGGGAGAGACAGATTTTTATGCTAAGGGAGGCCTCTGTAAAGTCAAGGGATCCTACAAGATTTTTATGGACTCTGCTGCGCCAATACAAGTCCAAATAGACATCTTAGCCCGGTCATTGTCTTCCTTCCGCACAGAGGAAGTCTATCTTCTCCCATTTATCAGAGAAATCCTGGAAAAGGCCCAAAAGTCCCACCAGTGAGCCTGCCTATTGCTATTTAAATTGTGGTGAACTCATAATAGATTCGAAAAAGCCCGACTATAAGGTTTTTCATAAATCTGAGTTCAACAAAATCAAGGATTTACAAAGCTAAGTGCTTCGATTCGCAAATAAGGTTACGTATTTTTATGAGCCAAACCTGTGCGATTATGAGTTGTTTTTTGAAAGTCTCAAGGCTAATCTGTAATGAATCTATGTGGATTGTGGATTTTAGGTGTGCCAGAAAAGATATATTTTTTGAACAAAGAGGCTAATCGCAATATAGTGGTCTTCCACTTTGAGATGCACTGAGCCAATATATCAGCCATGTATCTCGAATAAAACAATACGGAAGGTCAGATTTTTATTGACTTGGAGATCTTTTTGCTATTTTTATAGCTGAAGGCTTTTCCTTTAAGCAGTTAACGAGTCCTTGCCAAAACCTGACAATTTTTATCACCCTCGTTAAAAAATTTGTGTTATGTTAAGTCTTCTTAACACCTATCAAGAGAGGTTATCCACGGGAGAAGCCCTTAAAATTTGCCTCCTTATCTTCAAAAAAGGACTTTGGATTTGGTGCCTATATAAACACCTTTAAGCAGCCTGTCTTTTGGCCGATTCGAAGGTTTTTCATCATTATTATATTGCATTAGTGCCTGTAGTACAGGAAAATATATGGATATAAGATAATGGATTAATTTGTATACATTCCCATGCTGGTGGTATTGCTGAACCAGTTAATCCATAAACACATTAATTTGAATACGTTTGTCGCTTTCCAACGACGAATAAGGGAGAAACACAGCATGAAAATACTTCTCGTTTATCCAAAATATCTTAATACATTCTGGAGTTTTAAGGATGCCTTAAAATTTATCTCAAAAAAGGCAACTCACCCACCGTTGGGGTTATTGACCGTAGCAGCATTACTTCCAAAGGAGTGGGAGAAAAAACTTATAGATATGAATGTAAGCACACTAAGGGATAAAGATCTTGAATGGGCCGATTTCGTTTTTGTTAGCGCTATGTCTATCCAAAAGGAATCGGTAAAACAGGTCATTAGCAGATGTAAAAAAATGGGCATAAAGACTGTTGCCGGTGGCCCCCTCTTTACAGTAGGATACGAAGAATCCGAAGAATTCGAGGATGTGGATCATTTTGTCCTTAATGAGGCAGAAATAACACTTCCAGTCTTTTTAGCGGATTTGAAAAATGGATATGCTCACCATATATATACCTCTAAGGAATTCCCAGATATACAAAAAACACCTATTCCACTCTGGGAGATTATTAATATGAAGGCATATGCAACAATGAGTATCCAGTACTCCCGAGGCTGTCCTTTTAATTGTGAATTCTGCAATATCTCAGCGCTTTATGGACATAAGGTGCGCACAAAGAGCACAGCCCAAATCATAAGCGAATTAGAAAATATTTACTCCCAGGGCTGGAGAGGTGATGTATTTTTTGTCGATGATAATTTTATAGGAAAGAAGAGAAGGTTAAAAAAGGAAATTTTGCCTGCTATAATTGAATGGATGGAAAGAAAAAGATATCCCTTTCCTTTTAATACAGAGGCATCCATAGATCTTTCTGACGATGAGGAACTTATGCAGATGATGGTTAAGGCAGGGTTTAATTCCGTATTTGTCGGCATTGAGACAACAAACGAGGAAAGCCTTGCAGAATGTAATAAGGTCCAGAACGAGAATCGGGATTTGTTGTCCTCGGTAAAAAAGATCCAGCGGTTTGGTTTGCAGGTACAGGGAGGATTCATCGTAGGCTTTGATAATGATCCTCCTTCAATTTTTGAAAGGCTTAGTTCATTTATCCAGGAAAGTGGGATTGTCACTGCCATGGTGGGATTGTTAAATGCTCCTCGCAGCACCAAACTTTACCAGCGACTTGTAAAAGAGGGCAGGCTATTGAAGGATGTGTCAGGTGACAATACAGACTTTTCGATCAATTTTATCCCTAAAATGGATTACGAAACACTCATTAATGGTTATAAAAATATCCTTAACAGGATCTATTCCCCTGAGCCTTACTATAAACGGGTGAGAGAATTTTTACGATACTATAAGCCATTGGGAAAAAGGACATTTCACTTTCATTTCAACTACATTGGGGCATTCTTAAAATCCATATTGTTCATAGGTATAATAGAGCGAGAAAGGGTTTATTACTGGAAGCTTTTTTTCTGGTCTTTATTCAGGCGTCCAAAACTTTTCCAGTTGTCAATAACTTTTGCAATTTACGGATTCCATTTTCGAAAGATTTTCGGAAATTGTTTGTAAAATATTCACAAAGAGGCACTTTCCTACCAAAGCATAAGAGGTCTCTCCGCAGGCAGATTCACTCACATTCTTGTTTTGCAAAAAACTTTTTTCTGCTGGGATAGATAGTCAAAATTGCGGTATAACTTTTCACGATAAAAAAAGGAGGGTACAATGAATATTTATGTAGGAAGTTTATCGTACAAGGCCACCGAAGAGGACCTTAGAAAGGAGTTTGAGGGCTTCGGTCAGGTTGAATCCGTCAATATTATTAAGGACAGGTACAGTGGAGAATCAAGAGGATTCGGATTTGTTGACATGCCCAATAAAGATGAAGCCCAATCTGCTATTGAAGGCCTGAATGGTAGGGAGTTGAAGGGGAGGAAGATTAGTGTGAATGAGGCTCGCCCTCGCTCTGAAGGTTACCGTGGTGGAGGAAGACGGGGTGGTGGTCGACGCTATTAGCCAGCGGCGCTATGAAAAATAGCGTAATAATAAAACTTTCCTTAAATTATTGAGCAGATACGATTAATAGCATAAAGAAGTCATGTAGGGTAACATTTATATGAAAGTGACTAATAAAGTGAGCTTAAGTGCCTAAAGTTAACTCCTTTAATACTAAACCACTCAACGAGTCTCATGCTTCGTTGTGGCCGTAAGACATGGAGGCTCCTGAGAGGTATCACTAACAAAAGATCGAACCAAAAATTTCGTCAAACACACCACGAGCTCTTTGATTTCTAATCATTTTTTTATGACGATACAAAAATATAATAAGCCTGTTATTGTCCTCGATGTGGGTAAAGTTCTTGTGGACTATGATCCCACGGTGGTTGTTGAGGAGCTTTCAAAGAGGTGCGGAAGAGAGGTCGGCCTTCCACAGGTGGATGATCTATACAGGCTTTTCTTTCCGGTATATGTAGGAACGCAGTCATGGGGGGATATACTCCAGGTCATCAATAGCGCTCTGGGTTTCTCACTTGGGTCTCAGGAGTGGCTCAATCTCTGGTGTGATATTTTTACCGGAGAGGTACAGGGGATGAGGGAAGCGCTCGCTGAACTCAAGAGCGAGTTCCGCCTTGTGGGGCTCAGCAATACAGAAGATGTACACTGGACATTCGTTGTTAAAAAATTCCCCATCTTTGAACTTCTTGATGGTTGGGTAGTTTCCTATTTAGAGGGTGTGGCAAAGCCGGATCCCGCTATATACCGAGTGCTCATGAATCGTTACTGCGATGGCCAGTTGCCCGTTTTCTACACCGACGATAATCCGCGATACGTTGAAGCAGCTCAGCATCTGGGCTGGGAGGCTGAGGTGTTTACTGATGCAGCACATTTTAAAGAGCAAATTAGAAAGCCTCGTACGGATCCCCTAAAGAGCCTGTCATGATTTCTTATGGTTTTTTCTCAAGAATACATCCGTATCCTCCATAATTCCCACTATTTCTCCATTGCTCTGGCAGACATTTGTCATTATTGCAGCTAAGTTTCGCTTCCATATACCATCTGGCACAATACTCTAAATTGGTAGACTAAAAGAAGGTTAATTTAAGAGTGAAGATTTCTGTATCAAACCTTTGATTTCTCGCATGTTTCATTCTGGAATTTTCAAAAATCAAATAAAATATCGATCGGTTATCTTTGCCCGGCACCTTAGTCCCTCGATTCATAAATTCGATAACGTATTTGTTTACTCGGGACTAAGTGCTGCCCGCGACGAGCTAGGCCGAGCCGAGTGAGCAATCGCAAAGATTATACTCATTAGAATACGTTATAGTATTTGCGAATCGAAGCACTTAGTTCTACACGGTACCAGAACGGGGATTAAGAGATGATTATCAAGCAGGAAAATCTAAACCGATAGCGATGGCCAGTGCTCGATTAAGATCCTCGATTTTACCAAGGCGAAGGGTACCAATAAAATGAGTCAGAGAAGACTTGGGTATGCTTACAAGTTCATCGCAATGTATGCTGCTATCGTGTTTCAATCCATCATCGATTCCTAAAGGAACTTGAGTAGAAAGACCATCAAAGGAGGAGTAAATCGGGGCACAAATCGCTGTGGATAAGCGGGAATCCAAAAGGATTTGACGACTCACTACCACGAAGACTCTATATTTCTTCGGGTCTTGTGATAAACCTTTATGGACGCGGTAGAGTTCTCCCCGCCTCATGCAGCTACCTGATAGGAAAGGACATCTTTTGCTTCTTTATTCAGAGCATCTGAGCGTCGATTGAGAATTTCAATATCTTGAAAATCCCGTCTGCGCTTCGCTTCAGTGGCCAGGAAATCACGTACTGCTTTTTCTATAAGAGCCGATCGATTGCCATATTGGCTGGATAGTTCATCTATTTCCCTAACAATTTCTTCTGAAAGAGTGATGGATGTTTTTATTTTCATTTTGGCCTTTGCTCCTTTACCGGATAAAAAGTCAGTACCCTGCAGAACATAGAATACATTGATATTGAAAATAGTATTACTATAGTAGTATGCTCTTTGAGTTTTGTCAATGGATATTATGCTTATGGGTTTACTTTTTTAGTGGATATGCCGATAAGTGAGGTATCTATTAAATGGTAGGTCAAGAAAAATTAGCTATGTCAGGGTTTCAGGGAATTGATAATTGAATGAGATAAAAAAAGTCCCACCACCAAAAATGGCAAAGCCAGCCAGACCAAAAAGGATATTTTTATGTTTTATTCTGAAATTTTCAAAAATCAAACACGGTCATGATAAGATCTATGCCATCCTCATAAGAACTCTTTTCCTACAGTTCCAAATCCCTATATGTATTCCCTCCTGCTTTTTAGAAAGAAAACCTTGACAATTTCCTTTCCTCTATGGGAAGTAACTGTGGGTTATTTTTTTAATGATTTTGAGCATACTTCCTTATCTCTGGTATCTTTAATTTAAGAAAAGGATATAGGCTTACTATCAGAATTACGCCCTCATCAGGATCAATAAGTTAGTCCTGGAGAGAGTTTATGCGTTGTGAATAATCGGAGATTTTCTATGGCTGAGAAACCACCCTGCGAAGCATTGGAAAAAAAGATTAATGAGTTAGAAAAGGGAGCCGCCGAGTTCAAGCAAACAGAGGAGGCATTACAGGAGAGCGAGCAGAAATACCGACACCTCACTGAATCACTCCTTGATACAGTCTACGAGTTTGACCGAGAAGGGAGATTTACCTATGTGAATGAAGCAGGTACCCACATGTTTGGCTACTCAAAGGAGGAGATTTTGAATGGCCTTCGAGTACAAGATACCATAGTTGAAGAGGTGAGAGACCTCTCTCAGAGGGTCATTAGTGAGATCTTTAAAGGGAACACCACCGTAGGAGAGAGGACCTTTCTCCGCAAGGATGGGACACAATTTATCGGACAAATCCACTCAGGCCCCATCTACAAGGGAGAGGAGGTGGTTGGCGTGAGAGGTGTGCTTCGAGACATCACCGAGCAAAAGCAGGCAGAGGTGGCTTTGAGGGAGAGCGAACTTAAATTCCGGGGCCTGTTTGATTTGTGTCCCCAGGCTATTGCCGTCACCGAGGTGGAGACGGGCAGATTGATTGATGTCAATAATACGTTTTGTAAGATTACAAAGTACAACAAAGAAGAAGTTCTTGGGAGGACTACAACAGAATTGGAATTTTATTCAAAGGAGGACAGGAGTAAGTTCATAGGTAAATTGCAGCCAACAGGCGAGATCCATGGATTGGAAATGGATTTCAAGGCCAAGGATGGCTCCATCATTAACTCAATGATGTTTGCAAGATACATCCAGCTTAAAGGCAAAACATTTATAATTACAGCATTTCTTGATATGACTGAACGGAAACGGCTCGAATCCCAACTCCAACAGGCCCATAAGATGGAAGCCATTGGTACTTTAGCAGGAGGCATTGCCCACGACTTTAACAACCTCCTTATGGGTATACTGGGATCAACCTCTTTAATGCTCTTTAATATTAAGTCTAACCATCCGCATTACGAAAGCCTGAAGAATGTCGAACAGCACGTTCAAAGCGGGGCAAAGCTCACAAAACAGCTTTTAGGTATTGCCAGGGGAGGAAAGTATGAGGTAAAGCCGACCGATCTGAACAGACTCTTAGAGAAGACCTCGGAGATGTTTAGTCGTACTACTAAAGATATTATGGTTTACACAAAATATCAGACAGATATCTGGCCAGTAGAGGTAGACCAAAGCCAGATTGAGCAGGTACTCCTAAACCTCTATGTCAATGCCTGGCAGGCTATGCCTAATGGCGGGGATCTTTATCTTCAGAGTGAAAATGTTTTCCTTGATGAAGAACATCTCAGATTATTAAGCCTTAAGCCTGGAAGATGCGTAAGACTAACCATCACCGATACTGGAGTGGGTATGGACGAGGCAACTGTTCAGAGGATATTCGATCCGTTTTTTACTACCAAAGAGATGGGGCGAGGAACAGGATTGGGGTTGGCCTCTGTGTATGGTATCATTAAAAATCATGATGGAATCATAGACGTTTTCAGTAAAAAGGGCGAAGGAGCTACTTTCACCATTTACCTACCAGCTTCGGATAAGCAGATAATAGAGGAAAAGGAAACGCCCAGAGAAGTCTTAAAGGGCGTAGAAATGGTTCTCCTGGTGGATGATGAGGACAGTATTGTTGATGTTGGAGAAGAGATACTACACATGATGGGGTACCAGGTTTTATCAGCGAGGAGCGGGAAAGAGGCTGTAGAACTTTATCAAAAGAGCCAAGCCACAATTGACATAGTGGTTTTGGATTTGATTATGCCTGAAATGGGCGGTGAAGAGACCTATGATAAATTAAAAGAGATCAATCCAAAGGTAAAGGCACTCCTTTCAAGTGGCTACAGCATGGATGGCAAGGCAAAGGAGATATTAGAGAAAGGCTGTGATGGGTTTATCCAGAAACCGTTTACTGTGGAGGAGTTATCACAGAAGATACGAGAGATATTAGATAAAAAATAGCCCTGAGCTGTCTTTTTCAATCAAGGAGGCATGTCTATATATTGCAGTAAGTATACTATGCTAAGATAACGGAAAGCATTTAATAGTTTGCAAAACAAGCTCCGGATAAGTCTCATGAGGTCTTTTCTTCTGTTCCAAGCCTTCCGGCCTGGTCTTTTCTACGGCTTATCTGCGGGGGAGTTTTGCCCCCTCCGCATTCCCCAGACAAGTCAAGGGCTGCGGTTTCCCCCGCTGATAAGTCGTGAAAAGGACGGCGGCCTCCCGCCAGTCACATCAGAAAAGTCCTCATGAGCCTTGTGCATCCTTCTTTGTTATGTTCAATGCAAACAATTATGTGCTCTCCGTAGTATGTATTCTTCAATACACTTATTCTGCGTAGTATCTACCTGAAAATTTCATAAGACAATCACAAATCTATACTTTTTTTGATCCAGAAAATAGTATAAAGCCGAATGAAATCATTTCATATATTCGCCACTCTCATTTTCTTGGACTTATAGAGATTTAACCACCACCTGTGTGATCATTATTGACACACAAGGCCATTTCTTATTATACTTTGCAACAAGCGAGTTTTTATCGCCGTTAACTCACATTAACAGAATTGCAGCAACCTCAGGCAACTGTTTGCGTGAAAGTAAGAAAATGATTACACAAAATCAGCAGGAGGAAATATGCACGAGGATTGTGTAGCGGTCGGAAGAAAGTATGGCATGACACGCCGTGATTTCTTGTGGATCACATCCATGTCAGCTGCAGGTTTTGTGACCGGGTGTGCTACGAGTGCGGTCACCGGTAGACCGCAATTGATGCTTGTGTCGGAAGATCAGGAAATTCAGATTGATAAGCAAAATTCGCCGCATCAGTTTTCCGCTGATTATGGCATGGTACAGGATAAGGCGCTGAATGACTATGTCAACCAAACCGGAAAAAAGATAGCTGCCCGGACCCATCGCACGCACATGACCTACTCCTTCCGTGTAGTGAATGCAAACTATGTCAATGCATATGCGTTTCCAGGAGGGAGCATTGCCTGTACGAGGGGTATTCTGCTCTCCCTTGAAAATGAAGCAGAGCTAGCCGCCTTGCTAGGGCATGAGCTGGGCCATGTGAATGCACGTCATACTGCCCAACAGATGTCGAAGGGGGTATTGATCCAGGCAGTTGTTGGCGGGCTTTCTGCCTTGGCAGGAACACGGGGTGCCGCATACGGCCAGTTAGCTTCCGAGCTGGGCATGATTAGTGTCGGAGCGTTGCTGGCCTCTTACAGCAGGGACAACGAACGGGAGGCAGATGCGCTTGGCATGGAGTATATGTTTCGAGCAAGATATAGTCCCAAGGGAATGATTGGATTGATGGATATGCTCAAAGGCTTATCCAGGCGTAAGCCGAGTACCATCGAATTGATGTTTGCCACCCATCCAATGAGTGACGAACGCTATCAGACTGCAGTGGAAACCTCACGGTCAAAATATAAATCAGCCGAAATTCTGCCTTTGTACCGGGAACGCTATATGGACCATACAGCAAAAGTGCGTGCCTTAAAGCCCGCCATCGAAGAGATGCAAAGAGGCGAAAAGGAAATGATGCAGAAGAAATTTAACAACGCCGAGGTCTATTTTAAGAAAGCCTTGAAATTGGCTCCCAATGATTACACTGGACTCGTCATGATGTCGACCTGTAAGCTGTTCCAGAAAAAATATAAGGAAGGGATCACCTACGCTGAAAAGGCCCAGCAAGTTTATCCGCAGCAAGCCCATGCTTACCACCTGAGCGGATTTTCCAAAATCCAAACCAAGAATTCCGAAGGGGCTTACCAAGAATTTAGTACCTATGAAAAACTGCTGCCCGGCAACCCGAACACGATTTTCTTCAAAGGATATGCTCAGGAAGGAATGCAACACATTGAAAAAGCAGCCAGTGAATACCACCGCTATTTGCAGTTCGTTCGGCAGGGGAAGAAGGCCAAATATGCCTATACACGCTTAAAAAAATGGGGGTACTACAAGTAGAGATTTTTCGGTATGACCATCATTTCTTTCATTTGCTTAATGTAGTTGTATTTACAACACGTTATGACTGAAATTCGGATTCACCAAAATATCTTCAATGAATATCCTACCTTTAGACGCGGGATTGTCGTCGCCAAAAAGATCCAAAATCATGGCCATTCACAGGAACTTGAGGCCAAACTGAACCAGGCAATCGTACAGTCTGCTACTCAGCCAATTGACATAAAAACTGATATTCGGATCATTGTTTGGAATCAAGCCCATCGGCAATTTGATTCTAATCCAAATAGGTTTCCGCCCGCTCACTGTGCCCTTTTAAAGCGGGTGCAGAAACCGGGAGCGCAAATTCCTTTCATCAATAAGGTCGTTGCTATTATGAACTACAATTCAATCACCGATGTAATGCCAGTGGGCGGGGACGACGTGATACAGACGGGAGGAAGCTTGGAGCTCTGCTATGCTAATGGCGACGAAACTTTCAGACCCCTGGGTAACCCAGAAAATGTAGAGCACCCTGATCCTCGTGAAATTATTTATGTGGTTTCAGAGTCAGGCGAGGTAATGTGCCGTCGCTGGAACTGGCGCAATGGACATAAAACTCGCATTACAGAAGACACTCATACCATTGTTATGAACATTGATGGGCTTGGGGAGGATAGCGAAGCAAGAACGATTGTTACCCGTGACAGGGTAGCCGGGATGCTGGAGGAGTTCTGCCACGCTTACACAATCACAACAATGCTTTCCCCTTTTCAGCCAGTCTACCAATTTGATATATGATAATTGGCTTTCAATGAGGGACTCACTATTACAATATAAGCCTTCAATACATCTAAACTGACAGCGATTGTTGACTTTGACACGGATAGTGAAATATCGAGATGTGCTAAGCACAATATATTGTGAATTGTTTCTCTCCTTCCTTGAATTTTTTGTTGTCAATTTTGATTGACCCTATTGAGATTTTCAATTATAATTTTGCAACGTTAAATCATTTTCCCTCAGTCATTTGAGCCCATGTAGGTTAACTCACATGCAGAAAACCTCAAATAGAACACCTCCAACTTCAGATAGAACTTGCTGCCACAATGCTTTTCCCATAAATAAGGAGAAATGTACGCGTATCTGCGGGTCTTAGAAAAAGGAGGAGAAGACATTGAAAGAAGAGGCGAAAAAATTAGTTGAGATGGTCAAGAAAGGTATACTTGATAAGGAAATAATGAAGGAGCTAGGTATTCAAACAGGAGCTTCTTTAAAGAGGGTGTATTATGATGCATTGGTCGAAGCTGGAAAGATTAAGGATATTTTAACAGAAAGGGATGTTGAGAAGAAAAAAACCTTGCGCATTACCAAGAAAGGAACGATTCTTCTCTGTAAAACACTGTTGTTAGAAAAATTTGGTTACAAGGAAGGAGATAGATTTACAGTGTCAAAAAGGAAAGAAAGCATTATCCTTAGAAAAGAGAAGGAAGAAGTTCCTTCCAAACCCTCCGAATAGCTTGTCTAAACAGCAATAGCTTATTTGGAGTCCTATGGGCTCTCAGTTTATCACTTGGTACTGGTTAACCATTCTAAGAGGGATTTAACCATCGTCTCCTGCTCCTGGTTAACCAACTTGAACACCACACCGATTCCCTGGGGGGTGACCCTGGCAACTTTGCCGATAATCTTGATATATTTTTGGTAGTTGGGCAGTGGAAAGGCCAGTGAAACCTCCTGTCCAGAAGTGAATGGCATATGGGTTTCGATAAACACCCCACCAGCACTTACGTTTTGAATGTAGTCCCTGTAGGCACGATCCTCAGTAGAGTAATCAGCAACCATGAAGAACGGTTCCCTTTCATGTTTCCTTTTGCCTATAGAGAGCCTCTCCCCCAACTCTTTCATGAGGGCCAGTTGCTCGTCTTCAGGCATCCTTTTTATCATTTCAAACAAACGTGCCGTGGTACTGGATTCGTTCATTATGATCTCCTCATCATTATCTGGGTTTCCTGTGGGAATTTTTCATTTCCCGTTATCTTTAAGATGGGGTTAATTGCTTCCTTATCCTCACCTGTGAGAAAACTGTAGCCTTCAGCATTCGCACTGAGGATGGCGGTGAGTATATATTTTACGCCCTCGGTGGTCATGGGATTATCCACTAAAAGAAGTTGGAGTTAGGTTGTTACATTCCTTATGTGTCGAAGAAAGTGACTGTCATTATGCTTAATTAATGGCTGACTATTGTCAAGTGAAATCTCATCTTCTGTGTTAGCTTAATAAAAATGTGCCCATTACGAAAAAGGACATTCTAACACTGGGTCAGAAGAGAGGCGGAGGAAAACAAGAAGCCAGATTTTATCGTCTGTATTATCGGGTATTACTTTTGGCTATACGGATTGCAGAAAGGGCGAGGATATTCAGGGAATCTAAAAAAGGGACTTCGATATCAGCTTGGTTTACGACCAAAGGCACCTCAGTACACCCTCCTATGATCCCCTGGGCGCCTCTTTTAATTAATGCCTCAGAGGCCATCAGTATTTTCTTCTTATTTTCCAAGGAAAGAAACCCTGCCTTGATCCCCGATTCCCCATAAATGGCGGACATGACTAGGTTCTCTTGATCATTGGGCGGGGGGACTAAAACTTCGACCCCTATTCCCTTTAATCGATTCTGAAAAAGACTAGCTATGATGGTCCCTGTCGTTGCGGTGAGGCCCACTCGTTTTACACCCGGAAGTTGCCTTTCAATTTCCCTCGCCACTTCATCGATGATAGACATAACCGGAATAGTAGTCCCTTCCCTTAATTGATTGATGAAATAGTGTGCTGAAACGCAAGGGATTATGATAAAATTGGCACCGGCTTTTTCCAGGTTTTTCGCAGTCTCAATCATTATTGGAACAGGATCTTCACCAGAATCCAAAATTGCAGGGGTTCGATCAGGTATCTTGGGGTTATTATCTATAAGCACTCTAAGGTGGTCCTGATCTCTTATCACTTCCGTATTCCTGATAATTTTTTGAAAAAGATCTGACGTGGCCTCAGGGCCCATCCCGCCTAATATACCGATAATTTTTTCTTTCATTGATACCTCTCTCTCTACTGCACTCTAAAAAAAATACATCAATGCAATGCTTATTTCAACCATATTTTTATCCCCCTTATTTAATGTTTCTTGGATCTATTACCAAATTCGAAGAAAAGAAATCAATGAGGATTTTAGATATGTTATTACCCTGATTCGGCTAGTAAATACAGTGCTAGTAAATACAGTTGACAATCGCATTCCCCTATTTTACAGTATATTTGAAGTTAAGCGAAAAGGGGGTGATAGCATTCACATAAAAATTGGGTTATGGTTACTAGCGTAAACCAATTAAAGGAGGTAGGCTTATGAAAAAATTTTTTATCTTTGCATTTTGTTTTATATTTAGCATGACACTCATTGGCAGCATAGCGCTGGCCGATGAGACCATGGACCGTATTGAGAAAAGCGGGAAGATCCGTGTGGGGCTGAGGGAGGGCTCAATACCCTTCGCCTTCATAGACCCTAAGGTCGGGAAACATGTTGGATTTTCCGTGGATATGACATACCTTCTCGTGGACAAGCTCTCTGAACACTTCGGCAAAAAAATAACAATCCAACCCTTTACCGTTACCCCTAAAACTCGTATCCCCATGGTGGCGAATGCAACGGTTGATGTGGAGATGGGTTCTACAACCTATACTCAAAAGCGTGAAGAAGTGGTTGATTTCAGTTACATCTTCTTTGTCTCGGAGACGACCTTTCTCATTTCCAAAGATAGTGATATTAAGACGATTGACGACCTAAACGGAAAAAGGCTGGGGGCGGCCCGGGGAACTACTAACTTGAAGGCTATAGAAGATCAGGTTGCAGCAGGGAAATATAAACCCAAGGATATCGTAGTTGTGGAAACTCATCCTCAAGGATTTCTTGCCTTGAAGGGCGGGAAGGTCGATGCATACTCAACGGATCGGAGTCTACTGGAAGGTTTGAGGATGAAGGCTCCGCACCCTGAAAACTGGAAAACTGCTGATTTCGCTATCGCCTACGAACCTTACGGCTATATGTGCAGGGAAGGCAATTCCGATATCAGAGACTTCATCAACAATACCATTGTATGGTCGATAAAAACGGGCAAGTTCTTTGAAATGTACGATAAGTGGATGGGCCCTAAAGGGGTTGTTCCGATTCCGATGTCTCAGGCCTACAGGAATTATCTACAATTGATCTGTTATCCGCAAGCGAAGGATTGGTGGAAGAAACATTAAGAATAGAGGGGCGTTAACGCCCCTCTTCCATATTTCTTCGGGGTATTGTGATGGGTTTAGCATATGAATTTGACTGGAGTGTCCTGTGGAGAAATCCATACGGTATGTATCTGGTCCAGGGGATCTGGGTCACCATTAAAATGGGACTCATTGGTTGGATTATCGCCCTTTCTTTAGGGGTTCTCATTGGCACGATGCGGATCTCCCCCTGGAGATGGCTCAGATTCCTGGGGGGCGCTTATGTAGAGCTATTCCGAAATATCCCCTTCCTGGTCCAGCTCTTCTTCTGGTATTACGCCGGGCCCATGCTCTTTGGAAAATCCCTTCAATATCAGATTAATTCGATCATAGGCCTCAACTATTATGTTGCGATTATTGCCCTCGGAATGTACACCGCATCCCGGGTGGCCGAGCATACCAGGGCAGGCTTTTCATCTATCTCTCGTGATCACTATAACGCCGCACTATCTACTGGTTTAAACCATCCTCAAATGTACCGCTATGTGATTATTCCCTATGCCTTACGGATCATTATCCCTCCATTAACCACGGAGTTCCTGACCATCTTTAAGAACTCCTCCATTGCCATGACAATTGGTGTGTTGGAGACGACATTTATGAGCTACAAGATCGATTCCGAGACCTTCCATGGACTGGAATCGACCACCGGTGCCTGTTTGATTTACCTAGCCTTAGGTTTGGCGGTGGTCAAGCTAATGGGCATTCTGGAGTCGAGGCTCAAAATACGAGGCACAATAGGGAGGTAAGGATGTTTGATGCAGTAGTTAATAACTTTCCATTTCTTATGGGCGGATTTTGGGTAACAGTCAAATTGGCGTTCTTTGCCCTGGCTGGTGGTATCCCGCTGGGTATATTAGTGGGATTGGGGCGAATCTCCCATAATAAATGGGTTTATTACCCGGTTACCTTTTATGTGAATCTGATCCGGAATATACCCCTTATCCTGGTGATCTTCTGGTTTTATTTCGTAATGCCCATTATTATTGGAAGCCCCTTGGATCCTTTTCCATCAGCGGTTATATCCTTTATCATCTTCGAGGCAACATACTTCGGTGAGATAATCCGTGCAGGTTATCAATCTGTAAGCAAAGGGCAAATTGAAGCTGGGTATTCCACAGGGCTGAACTATATTCAGACTACCCGCTATATACTCATCCCCATTGCGCTACGGAGGATGCTTCCCAGCATGATTACCCAGGCCATCGTAACTTACCAGGATACGTGTCTCGCCTTTGTGATCGGGCTTCCCGAGCTTATCCGGAGGGCGACAATTGTTGATAACTTAGAAGTCAGATCCGTTCAGCTATATGGTTTTGTAGCTGTTGTATTCTTCATCACCTGCTATATCGGATCACTAATGAGCCGACGATTTGAGGTAAAGGAACAGGAAGGAGGATAACCGTTGATTCAGATCAAAGACATAAGCAAATGGTACGGTGACTTTAATGTTCTTAAAGACATCAACGAGGAGGTAGAGCAGGGCCAGACCGTGGTTGTGTGTGGTCCAAGCGGTTCGGGCAAGAGCACGCTTTTAAGGTGTATCAACGGCCTCGAACCCTTCCAGGAAGGCGAGATCTTCGTGGATGGGGTATCTGTAGGAGATCGTACAACTAATCTCTACAAACTTCGTACAGAGATCGGTATGGTATTCCAGCGATTTGAGCTCTATCCACACATGACTGCGTTACAGAATATTACCCTGGCTCCCATAAAGGTCCGAAATAAGTCGAAGAAGGAGGCCAAGGCCAAGGCCATGGAGCTGCTCGAAAGGGTGGGAATCCCTGATAAGGCCAATGCCTATCCGGCCAACCTCTCCGGCGGCCAGCAACAACGGGTTGCCATAGCACGGTCTTTGGCCATGGAACCAAAGATCATGATGTTTGATGAACCCACGTCGGCCTTGGACCCGGAGATGATCAAGGAAGTGCTCGAAGTCATGATTAATCTTTCTAAGAGTGGAATGACCATGATCGTAGTTACACATGAGATGGGATTTGCACGGGAGGTGGCTGACGAGATTATCTTCATGGATGAAGGAAGTATCATTGAACGGGGGACTGATATTAGTTTCTTCCAAAATCCTGAGAGCCCCAGGACAAAGGATTTTCTGGACAAGATCCTCATATAACGGGGGGAACCGCTCCTTCAAGAGCGTCGAAACTCTCCTTCTTTCCTTCAGCATCTGTCATATTGCAGCAGTTAGAATATATTACTCCGGTAGATCATCGTCTGGATCCATAGTAGGCGCTTCTACTTTCACGGTCTCAGGATATTTCAAACCGGTGCCCGTATTGAGTAGCAAGACTTTATCATCTTCCTTAATCCAGCCCTGGTTGTACAGGCGAATTGCTGCCGCAAGGGTAGCTGCACCCTCGGGACAAACAAACGCCCCTTCTTCTGCCCCTAGGCTGGCCTGTGCTTGCAGGGTTTCCTTATCGTCAACCGCCACTGCACAGCCATTTGTTTTATAAACAGCATCGAGTATAAGAAAATCGCCCAGTGCCTTGGGAACATTGATGCCAAAGGCTATAGTGTTTGAATTTTCCCAAAACGTGGATTCGGTCTCCTTCCGTTCCCAGGCCTTAACGATAGGGGCACAACCGGAAGCCTGCACCGAAACCAGTCGGGGCATCTTTTCTCCTATCCAACCAATTTCTTGTAATTCACACATGGCCTTATAAATACCAATAATTCCAACTCCACCACCGGTTGGGTACAGTATAATGTCTGGCACGACCCATGAGAACTGCTCGGCAATTTCCAGACCCATCGTTTTCTTGCCCTCTATGCGGTAGGGCTCTCTAAGGGTTGAGGCGTCGTACCAATCATATTTTTTTACGGCCCGACTGATAATCTTTCCGGCATCGCTGATAAGTCCTCGAACAAGATATAGTGCCGCCCCACTTACTGCACACTCCTTCCGTGTAATGCCAGGTGCATCTTCAGGCATTACAATGTAGGCCTTTATACCGGCACGAGCAGAATATGTGGCCCAAGTACCGCCTGCATTCCCATTAGTGGGCATGGCCAGGAATTTGACCCCCAACTCCTTAGCCCTTGATACCCCAACCGCAGCGCCACGAGTCTTGAAAGTTCCCCCAGGTATGACGCCCTCATCTTTCATGTAGAGGTTATTCATGCCCAATCTGGCCCCAATTGTCTGCAAGGGAATAATTGGCGTCATCCCTTCTCCCAGAGTTACGATATTTTCCTCTTTTCTGAGCGGCAAGAATTCCCTATAACGCCACATAGATGGGGCTCGGTTGATTAGATCTTCCTTCTTGACTGCTGCAGCTAAACCCTTCATGTCATACCTTACAAGCAGCGGTGCTCCACAAGAACAGACTTGATTCACCTGATCCGGGTCATAGGAAATACCACATTTTGGACATTCCAGGTGGGTCATATAGCATTGTGTCATTGAGCCGCCTCCTTTCATCTGAGATTTTGCCTATGCTCTGTTTGATAGTCCTTATGTTTACACAAGGAAAAGAATTTTATTTCATCTCCCATGAAAATCCGCCTTAAAAATATCTAATGCAGGGCATATTGTCAAAAAAAATATGATAGTTAAGCTAATGTCAATGTCCTTTAATCATTTGATTTTCATAGAGAGTTAGGTTAGTTTATAAACCTAATCAAAAAAAAGCATAACCTCTTATGGAATGGGCATGGGTTTCTGAGCCAATTTCCTATCTTATTTAAGAAAAAAATATGATAAAATGAACTCTCTCCTTGAATCCAGATGTGGTAAAGCCCAGATAAAGGACGTTGTTTTTTATTTGAAAGGATTTATTCTCCAAATCGGGCCTAGGCAGATCTAGCTACATCAAAATCATTGGTTTGTCTGCGCGACAGCGATCCACCAAACGCTGACAGACAAGAACTTAAAGATAGTATACAGTAAGGGTGATATTACCATAGAACCAAAAGGAGTGTAGGAGACATTATGAAAGAAATCTTTACACCAAAAGCACCAAAACCTGCAGGTCACTACTCTCAGGCAGTAATTCACGGCAATATCATATACGTTTCAGGACAACTGCCGATTGATCCAGTTACTGGAGAGAAGCGCCTCGGACCGATTGAGGAACAAACCGAGCAGGTATTAAAGAATATATCTGAAATCCTTATAGCCACTGGCAGTGATATCGATCATGTTATTAAAACGACCGTGTATATATCCGATATTCAATTATGGGATAGGCTAAACGAGGTTTATGGTAAATTCTTTGGTAAACATCGTCCGGCACGTGCTGTTGTTCCCACAAAAGATTTACATCATGGGTTTCAAATAGAAATCGAGGCGATAGCATCATTACCACAATAATCTATTACACCAAGGCGTATGAACCGGCTTATATGTAAAAAATGTGGAGCAACATACCCACTAGAAAATTTACGGTGGAGATGCGACTGCGGATCCTTTCTGGATATTGAGTTCAACTTCAGCTTCGATAGAGAAAAAATCAAAAGCAGGGCACCGACCATGTGGCGCTATCGGGAAGCTATACCAATTAACAAGAATGAAAATATTATCTCGTTTAATGAAGGATTTACCCCTTTATTAGAGTTAACAATAGGTGGAAAAAAACTTTTAGTTAAATTTGAACAGCTTTTTCCCACAGGATCATTTAAGGATCGGGGTGCATCGGTTCTCATGAGTAAGGTTAAAGAACTCGGAGTTACTAAGGTAGTCGAAGACTCATCAGGAAATGCAGGATGTGCCATAGCTGCATACGCGGCTAAAGCGGGTATTGAATGTGACATTTTTGTTCCGGAGAAGACATCTCCTGGGAAACTGGCTCAGATCCAAATGTATGGGGCAAATTTAGTGAAAATCCCCGAATCTCGAGAAGATACGGCTATTGCCGCATTAAAAGCTGCAGAGGACAGTTTCTATGCAAGCCATGCCTGGAACCCGTTCTTCTTTCAGGGCACTAAAACCTTTGCCTTTGAAGTTTGGGAACAATTTAATTTCAATGTTCCTGATACGCTCATTATTCCAACCGGACACGGTACCCTATTTATTGGAGCTTATTTAGGATTTAAAGATTTACTAAATCAAAAGCTTATATCAAAACTGCCCAGATTTATAGCAATTCAATCTGAAGCCTGCGCTCCTATTTATAAAATGTTTAATGAAAAATTAAAAGAAGTGCCTCGAGTGGAACCAAAAGAAACCATGGCAGAAGGGATTAAGATAGCTGAACCTCTGAGGGCAAAACAGATTTTAGACATTCTACTGGAAACGGAGGGAGAAGTCATTATTGTTACTGATAAAGAAATTGAAAAGTCTTTATTTGAAATTTGCAAAATTGGGTTGTATATTGAGCCGACATCTGCCGCAGCAATAGCAGGTTTAAGAAAATATAAAAGTGCAGCCAAAGAAATAATAGTTGTTCCGCTTACAGGACATGGGCTGAAATCAACTGAAAAGGTATTAAAGATATTGAGATAATACAGCAAGTAGTGACAATAGTTTTTACAGCTGATTCGTCTGCAGGGGATAGGTGATCTCCAGCAGTAGGCAGTATGGCTGTGGGCTCTTTATTGTAAAAGGAGAATGCTCAATGTCCCATGAGATTAGGATGTTAAATCTTCAAAAAATGTGTTTCAAGATATGTATTTTGTTCTATATTTATGATAAAAAAAGGCACCATATCACCTTTTTGTTATGATATTTGAATACTATTTAAGAAGATGAAAATTGCCAGCTTTAATACCAACGGAATAAGGGCCCGGCTCTCTATTATAACGCAATGGTTAGAAAGGGAGAAACCAGATGTGTTATGTATCCAGGAGACAAAGGTGCAGGATAAGGATTTCCCCAGAGAGACCTTTGAGGATTTAGCCTACCATTGCACCTTTTGGGGACAAAAGTCTTATAATGGGGTTGCCATACTGAGCAAAAGACCACCAAGAAAAGTATCCTTTGGGTTTGGCGATGGAGATGAAGCAGAAGAGCCAAGAATGATAACTGCCTACATCAAGGATATACCCATTATAAATACCTACGTGCCTCAGGGAACCGCACCCGATTCAGAGAAATTTGCGTATAAACTTAAGTGGTTTCAACGTCTTCATGCTTATTTTTTACATCACTTTCAATCGAGTGAGCCTCTTTTATGGGTGGGGGATTTTAATGTGGCTCCAGAACCAATAGATGTATATAACCCAAAAGGCCTTTTAGGGAGTATCGGGTTTCATCCTGATGAACACAAGGCTCTCTCACGTGTTAAGGCATGGGGATTTGTTGATGTCTTTCGCATGCACCACCCTGATGAAAAGGCCTATACCTTCTGGGACTACAGAATTCCTTATGCGGTGCGCCGAGGTCTTGGGTGGAGGATCGATCATATCTGGGCCACACCAAGCCTGGCAGAAAAATCAAAAAGGACATGGATTGATGTTGCTTCAAGAAAATTAGAGAAGCCATCAGATCATACCTTTATTGTAGCTGAATTCGAAATATGATTAATCCTCAACTTTATACTCACGTCCGCTCTCTCCAATCGTTCAACCTCTCAGAGACTTCTGCCTGCTCTGTAAACGGGAAACACCATACTGGTGTGAGGGATAAATAGGCTTTACTAAATAATTCTAACAGGTTATGTTTCAACGTGAAAATTTGAAGGACCATTTTAGAAATAGCTAAGGAGTGATCAATGACTCAGGTAACCGAAGGAGTATATTTCATTCAAGGGCAGGACGAAATGATTCCAGACTCCCATATATATGTGGTGGGAAAACCGGACTCACAAGATCTTTCAATTATTGACGCAGGGCTTATGGGCAAAGGAAGTTACAAGATACAGTCTATACTGAATATGGGAATCGAGCTTAAGGCAATTGCGAGGATTATCATGACCCATACCCACTTAGATCATATAGGCTGTCTTGCTGAAATTAGAGAACAGATTCCCTGGGCAGAACTATGGGTGCATGATACAGAGGCAGATCTTTTGGAGAAGGGCGATGAGAGAACTGTCTACGGCATGGAAATGTTTCAAAATATGTGTATGATGCAATATAGCCTTAAACCAGGTGCCTTTACATTCTATGTTGACAGAAGACTTCAGGGTGGCGAAAGCCTGGATATTGGTGGAATGACATGGGAGGTGTTACACATCCCCGGACATTCCCCTGGCAGCATAGGTCTCTACAATCGGATGGAGAAAATCCTCATCCCTGGTGATGTAGTGTATGCTGATTATGCTATTGGTCGTTTTGATCTACATGGAGCAAATGGTTCGGAGCTAAAAAATTCCCTATTACAACTTGCCAAACTTGACGTGAATATCCTTTTGCCCGGTCATAACCGGATCGTTACAGAACTTCCCGCTGGGTACATAGCAGAGACAGCCAAACAGTGGGCACCGTATCTTACATAAACATATTGTCCGTTGAATGTTGTCAGTTGTCTGTTGTGAAGAATAGCACAGAAACAGTATCACATATAAAAAACCAAATATTTTATACCAACGGACTACCTGCAATGGACAACAGACACTACTATGAAAAGATTTCGACAGAAATATTATGATTATTTTTCCCGCATCTATGACCGGTTCGTTGCCCTTCATTCTACTGACAGAGCTTTAAGCTTACGATATTTTTTAGCAGATAAAACAGGACTTGAAAAAGGGGATAAGGCGTTGGACATCTGTACTGGCACAGGATCGGCCCTAATCCCCCTAAAAGAAAAGGTTCAAAAACAAGGTCTCGTAGTAGGGGTAGATTTTTCCATTGGTATGCTTAAGGCAGGGAGATCAAAGATATCCGATGATGACAGTATCTTCTTAGTATTGGCTGATGTAGCGTATTTGCCATTCAAGAAAGAGGTTTTTAACGCGGTAACCTGTTCCCATGCCTTTTATGAGCTGAAGGGGAAAACACAGAATAATTGCTTGCAGGAGATAGGGAGGGTTCTAAAGCCTGGTAGCCCTTTTCTTATGATGGAACACGATGTTCCTAAGAACTTTTTTGTGAGAATGCTTTTTTATCTTCGTTTACTGTCCATGGGCCCAAGGAAGGCCCTTGAGATTGTAAGGCATGAAAGAGAGCTTTTGAGGAGATATTTTAGATCCGTTGAAAAAATGTCTACACCCACTGGCAGATCAAAGGTTATGATCTGTAGAGGGAGAGGTACGTAGAAATTGCCTGCTAATCTACCGCCAGCCTATTTTAAGGCTGAAAATCGATACAGGGAGGCCAAAACCCCGGCAGAGGGGATGGATGCCCTTGAAGAGATGCTCGCTATTATGCCCAAACATAAGGGTACGGATAAACTCAAGGCTGACCTGAGACGTCGCATTTCCAAACTGAAATCCAAACAACAAGCAAAAAAGAAATTGGGGAGGCGAGGTAGGGGCTATAAGATTGAGAAGGAAGGGGTAGGACAGGTTGTTCTCATTGGTGAACCGAACGTTGGGAAATCCTCATTAGTTGCAGCCCTTACAAATGCAGATCCGCAGGTAGCAGAGTTTCCTCATTCTACCTGGAAGCCTACTCCGGGTATGATGTATTTTGAAGACATACAGATTCAACTCATTGATACACCTCCGATAAGTAAAGAGCATACAGAACCATGGCTTTTTGATATTATCCGGAGGTCAGATATGCTTCTTGTTGTAGTAGATGTGCAAACAGATCCGGGACAGCAATTGGAAAAAACTATTTCTTTTCTTGAAGAACACAGAATAGCCCCTCTCAGACTATCCAATCTTTATGAAGATAAAGCTGGATGGACTTTCTTGCCCTTCTTGGTAGTTGCAAATAAAAATGATGAACACTTGATAGATGAAAATTTTGAGATATTCAAATCTCTCTTAGAGGATGATTGGCCTCTGGTCAAAGTATCAGCAAAGACCGGCTATAATTTTGATGTATTAAAACAAACCCTATTCGACACGTTAGAAATCCTACGGGTATATACCAAAACTCCTGGCAAAGAGCCAGATCTCGGTACCCCTTTTGTATTGAAAAAAGGATCTAAGATAGAAGATCTTGCTGCAAAAATTCACAAGGATTTTTTAGAAAAACTCAAATATGCCAGAATATGGAGGAAAAATGTCTACGATGGTCAGATGGTTCAAAGAGGCCATATTCTCCAGGATGGTGATGTTGTCGAGGTCCAGCTATAGGCGCCATAACTGCTGTTTTGGTCAGGAGAATTTATTATGATTATAAAAGGTATCCTGTTTGATTTTGATGGGACACTTACTATTCCAGGGGTAATAAATTTTCTTGAGATCAGGGCATCTTTGGGGTGTCCGCCGGAGGTGCCAATCCTTGAATTCATCGAATCCCTTGATAACAATGAGCAGCAAAAGGCCTATAGCCTTTTAGATAGGCATGAGGAGAAAGCTGCGAGGATATCTTTTCCAGCCCAGGGTGCAGAGGGTGTAATAAGGGAACTTAAAAAGAAAGACTTACCTTTAGGTATTATTACCAGAAACTCTCTTAATGCAGTATTACTTGCCCTTAATAACTTTGATCATGTCACGGCAGATGATTTTGCTATTATTCTTACGAGGGATGATGGCACACCAAAACCTGACCCTGCTGGTGTAGTAATTGCAGCACAAAAGATGGGCATTGTGCCCGAGGAGTTATTGTTGGTTGGGGACTTTTCCCTTGATATTATTGCAGGACATGCTGCAGGGTCCAGGACCGTTTTGATTGTTCATGATACTACCAGTGTAATCCCTCCGCACCCTGAACCGGATTATCGAATAAATCATCTTAGAGAATTACTGCCTATTGTCTTCTCTCCCAATTAAAAGTGATAAAAACTCCCTTTTGTGGGTCGACGTATAGGCAATTGTGCCTTGTGTGTCAATGGAAAAGGTGGCCTATGATGTGGTGGTTGTCCCCTTTCAGCAGAAAACGGAGCGAGGGGGTAGGGGAGTGACATGCGGTGGAAGGTATCGCTGAGTCCATTTATTCGCGGACGGGGTGCAATCTGGCGAAAAGAGGGTATACTCCTACCCTGAATTCGCTATAATTCAGAGACCCATGATAAAATCAGCCAGGATAGGCCCACCAGAGGTGAGCAAGCCCGCCAAAAGGAGGGCGGACAGGCCACGCCTGTGCCGGGTAAAGTCTCGGGAGCTGGGAGGGCGAGTCGTCAAGATGGTATTTTTTGCCCTTCGGTGGACCTGTGGCTTTGGGCAGTGGTCTGGGCTTTATGCGCTAAAAGTACGGCGGGTTTGCTTCTCACAGTTCCAGGTACTTATAATTTTGTTGTCATTTCTGCTCACTGAAAACTCCCTTCAAAACATTAAGAGAACCATATACAATAAGTTTATCGCCATCCTGTATTGTTTCCTTTGGTTTTGGAATAGGGATCCAATTTTTTTCCCGTTCGATACCTAAAACCAATAATTCTTTTTCGGTTAATTTTTGCTTTGCAATAGAATTACCAATAAGGTGTGAGTTTCCCGTTACCATTACACGAACAAGGCCATAACCCTCGATGAGATGCAATAGGTCTTCTGTCACGCCTTCCTCAAAAGTGCGGGATTTGACGAAATTGTCCTCAATGAAGCTCTCCCATCTTCTTGCGAATCCCTTGTGCGTTACGATCTTGTAGATCAAAAATATCCCCCCAAGCAGGAGCAAAACATCAAGGGACAGTTGATAGCCTTTGCTGGTGACAAGGGAGGATGTAGCTGTTACAATAACTGTAACAATCCCTGCGTTCCCCATAATCATGAGCCACATGACAATCCTCCTCCTTTTGGGATTGTTGACGACAGATTCTGCCTCTTTTGTAGTAAATCCAGTTCCCGTAAAAGCAGATAGCGCCTGAAACTTTGCCTTTTTCTCATCCATTCCTGTCATCATCAAGGCAACAGCGGCAGCTCGTATTATGAGAAAAGAGATCAAGATCACAAGCAAAGTGGGCAATAGAAAATATAAGCCACCCATAGTACTCACCTCCTATAACCATTTTTTATTCCTGAAATACAGTACCATCCCAAAACCTATAGTAACCATTAAAAATAAAACAGCGAAATACCCCCAATGCCACTCAAGCTCTGGTATATATTTAAAATTCATTCCATAAAGACCTGCTACAAAAGTTAAAGGAATGAATATGGTAGCAATGATCGTTAACACCTTCATCACCTCGTTCATTTTATTGCTTATACTTGAAAGATAAATATCAAGCATTCCAGAGACCATATCCCTAAAGGTTTCTATGGTGTCAATAACCTGAATGGTATGATCGTAAACATCTCTGAAATATATGCCTGTAGATTCATAAATCAGTGATGATTCTCCTCTTTCCAGGCTATTGACTGCCTCTCTTAATGGCCAGACAGATTTGCGTAAAAATATTAACTCTCTCTTTAATGTGTGGATCGCCTGTAAGGTTTCTGGCGTTGGATTGGTGACGAGCTCTTCTTCCATACCTTCTATCTTTTCTCCAAGTTTTTCCATGATGATGAAATAGTGATCAACAATAGTATCTACTAAAGCGTATGCCAGATAATCAGCCTTCATCTTTCTAATACGACCTTTTGCCTTTCTAATTCGTTCTCTGATGGGATTAAACACATCTCCTGCACCCTCCTGGAATGAAATGACGAAATTTGAGCCAAGAATCAAGCAGACCTGCTCCGGCTTTATTTCATTGTCTTTTTCATCCCAGTAGAGCACTTTTAAAACGACAAAGATATAATCTCCGAAATCCTCCATTTTTGGACGTTGTTCCGTATGCATAATATCTTCCAATAAGAGTGGATGGAGGTCAAAGTGTTTTCCAAGTTTCTCTAAAATCGCCACCTGATGAATACCATCGATGTTTATCCAGGTGACATTGGGCTTATCTCTAAAAGGAAAACATTCCTCAACCCTTTCTATTTCTTCCTCTTGAAACTGGGCTTCATCATAGTCAATGATAGTGATCTTTGCCCTCTCAACCTTCTTCTCCCCGATGTGGACAAGGGTTCCCGGGGGAAGGCCAGCCTTTTTTGATATTTTCTTTATGAATCTGAACATCATAATTCACCTCCTGTTAATATGCATAGATTCGAACAAGCTAATTTAGCCACAAGACAAGATGTGACTCCTCCAAGGTTTCCAATGCCATGGATTTATCTTGGGCTATGGGGCAGAATGTCTTACATCATCCGTGGCTTTGCCCGGTGCATGGGCCGATTCACTTTTCTCTCGTTCTGAAATGGTTGGGCCCTAAAACTTTTTTTATTACTGAAAATGGAAACAGAACCATTTGGTGGAGTCCACCAGCAGTCGAAAGATTCCGGATTGGTCTTCTTATCTCAGAAACAAGCTCATGGATGACAATCTTCTCTTCAACCTCTCCAATCTCTTTTACCTTAGCCAATCTGTGGATGGAATACAAACCGATCAGAAACGCCAGGAAAAAGAAGAAATCCCAATGTTGAAAGTTCAATGTATTGAAACCGAGTTCTCTTACTGGAGATCTCCAATTCAGCGTCAGAGAAAGTTCACGTGTGGCAAAAAAGTCGGCAAACTTACCCCCTAAAACAGGTCCAATCCCTGCTGCTAACGAATTAACAATGCTGTTTGCGGCTAGATATGGGGTTGCCTGCTCTTTTGGTGCCAATTTTAATGCGATATTTCCAGAACCAAGCGTTACTCCCGCTATAGAAATTCCCATAAAGATGTGCATGGCTACTAAAAGTGGGATGGTTCCCGCATGTTTCTCTGGCATGGTTGTAAAAGTCCAGGCAAGTATGCAAGCCAAGAATAAAGGACCACAGACTGCAAGCACGGATTTGTTGCTGAAACGGTCTGAGAATTTCCCCCAAATCCTTAAAAATGTGAGGTTCATTATCTGGCTTAAGACCGTTAAAGCGATAATAAACGATATATCCATTCGCAACCTCTTGAGCATATAAACGGTAAAGAAGGGAGCAGCCAGATTTACAGCAAAATTCCAGGAACCCAAGAACGTGATAAGCCTTTTAAAATTTGAATCCTTAAAGGGAACAAACAATAGTTCAAAAAATCTTGACTTCCCTTCGTGGGCTGCCATCCGGGGCTCTGGGATGGTTGATATGATGAACACACCACCCATACCAGCAAGGAACCCTGCCAAAAATAGTGTTGAATAGGCGTACAGTTCAACACCTGGAAATAGCTTTTTTGCGAGATCAATATAGAATCCCGCAGCAAGATAAAGCACAATACCCAATCCGGTTGCCAGCCTCATTCGCCTGGAATAAAAGGAACCTAATTGGTCTTGCGGCACGAGATCCCGCATCCAGGAGCCCCAGCTGCATGCCGACACCGCACCAAGGGCTGCGTGTAGTGTTAACGCTACGATGAGAAACATCAACCCTGCATTAGGAGGCAAAAACACGCACATTAAGGCTATCAATAGCCACATTATCCTGCTTGAAGCAGATGCATACACAGAAATGGCTCGCCTCTTCCGTATTTTTTCAACCAGAAAAATCGAAGGTATCTGAATCAAGTTAGCTAAAGGAGGGATAGCGGCCAGCAGCCCGATCACCAGGTTAGAGGCGCCTAACTTTAAGGCAAAGGCTACCAGGAAGACACCTCCTGTAAATGTCACCATAGCCTGACTGGCTAAACCATCCCTTATAACTGCCCTGAGACCGGATTGAACTTCCGCTTCTGTTAATGTATCTTTATTGGTAAATTTCATTGTAAAAATTTAAATACTATCAGATCTGTTATACCTTCTGCACCTTTCTCTTTTCTTTCCGCCTATAACTATACATACGAAGCAAGATAATGAGAAGAGGGATGCCTATAAAGAGTATATCGTCACCATTTCCAGGTGAAAAATCAGGCATAAAATAGTAGGTTATGCCTCCAAAAAGCAGGCTTCCACGCAGTGACCTTCCATAATCCATAAAGGTAAATACCCTGAAGAAGGTCATGAAACAGAGAAACCAAAATAAAAACAGGAATAGATTCGCCAAAAAGCGGTATCGGTGAGGAATCAGATGGAAAATGGCCCGCAGTACCTTTTCGTATGGTGATTTTTCCTTGGTAAACCGAATCTTGATTACCTCACCGATGGTAACTGTTTCATCAATATACGTGCCGCTTGGTATAAGAAAATCAAGGGTAAAGGCAGAGTTGTTTTTATGAAGGGCATCATTGGTAGGCCTGAATGGAAGATTCAGGATATGTTTTACGATCAGGAATCCGCTCAGACAAACACAGGCCAATAGGATCAGGATTATAGCTTGAAGAATTTTCCTTTGCATAGCCTGAAAGCATCCTTTTCATCGAGATATCTCACTTATAATGCCATAAAAGCGCTATGAGATTATGCGCCAGGTGTTTTTCCTCACAGCACTATCTCTTGATAACAAGAACCGGGCTTTTTGACTGCCGTATGACCTTCTCCGACACAGAGCCAAGAACCATTTCCTCAAGGTTGGTCTTCCCATGGGAACCGATGACAATAGCGGAGACCTTCTCTTCTTCCTCAACTGTTAGTATTTCCTTCAGAGGGACTCCCCTCTCTATTCTCACTTTCACGTTAAGACCGCTTTGCATCAATTTTTTCTCTATCTTCTTTCCCTCCTCCATTGCCTCTTTCTCTATTTCCCTTATCACTGTTTCGGCGTTCCCAGCCCCATATCGGGAAATGGCATCGATCCCCTTCTCATCGATAACATGGAGAACTACGATCTCTTTCGTCCCTGCGTCCTTTAATTGCGCAAGGTAGTCCAGGGCCTTCTTTGACACATCTGAAAAATCAGTGGGATATAATATTTTCTTAAACATTGCAACCTCCTTTATTAATAGTCTTTATTCCTTCTTTATTCTAAGCATGATGAGATATTGTTCTGGAGATCTCGTTTTTCATTACACAAAACTTTATTCTTCTTGGAAAGGCATTCAGCTATTTTTAGTAATGCGTGGCCCTCTCGTACGTTTACAATGATCATTTGCATGTCTTGATGCTTAATCGGTAAAATCATGTTCATCCTGGATGCTGCCTACCAATTCCTCCAGGATATCCTCCAGGGTAATAAGGCCTGCGACTTTTCCTTCTTTGTCTAGCACCACGGCCTGATGGAGTTTCCTTGCCTGAAAGCTTCGGAGTTGGGCATCAATTTTTTTGTCAGCAGAAACGAAGTAGGGAGGCCTCATGAGCTTTTTTAGGGATATGCGCATCTTTTCATCCATAAACCGCAGGATATCCTTTCCATGGACAAAGCCCACTATTTCCAGATCATTACCCTTTTTCACCGGAAAGCGGGAGTAACCGGTTTTCAGAATGGTTTTCGAAAGCTCTGTTATAGATGTATTGAAGTGGAGAACCGCCATTTTTTCCCTGGGCACCATTACCTCCCCGATGGTCTTATCATTTAGGGTAAAGACCCTCGAGAGCATCTTTCTCTCCTCAGCGGTGATGGCCCCCTCATCCCACCCCATCTTGATGCAGGTTTGGATTTCCTCTTCGGTCATCAAGGGTCTTTTTATCTTTGAAACATCAACGTCTATCAGTAATAACACCTTGTTGCTTACATAGGTAACCCCGACTACTACGGGATTGAGTATGGACATAATCACGTTGAGAATCGGGGCAGCAATAAAAGATATGCGTTCATTGAAGTATTTGGCATACACCTTTGGAGTAATCTCGGCGAAAATTAAAATGACGATAGTTAATGCCACTGTTACATATACAATGCCTCTCTCTCCCCAAATAGAAATAGCTATCGCCGTTGCGATAGCAGACATGGCAACATTTACCAGGTTGTTTCCCAGTAAAATGGTCCCGATGAGCTTCTCCGGCTTTTTTAATATTCGTTCCACGATGCCTGCCCGCCTGGGCTTTTTCTCGGCAAGGTGCCTCAGGCGAAGTCTGCTGATGGCCATAAGCGCCGTTTCAGAGCCTGAAAAAAAGGCGGAAAAACCAAGGAGCACCACCAATAGTATAAGCACGTATATGAGATGAGCTTGTCCCATAGCTTATTCCTCCAATGATACGCTATAAATTCAATAGGAATAATGGATAACCGCAATACGAGCTGGTGAGTAACGGTTCTCGCGCTCCGAGAAAGGAGCGGCTTTACGATTTATCTAATTCCAAGGACGAAAATGTTATTAAAGGCATATAGCCAATCTGTAAAAACTGTCTTTCTTATAAAATTAGCTAAAAAACACCACTTTCTGCACTATTCTCTTTTGCTCTTGCGTTGATTTCCAATCACCTTTGAAACAATGAACCCGACAACAAAGCCGATTGCCATGATAAGTGGTATCAGTATGATCTGAGACATCCCCAATTTCCAAAAAAACAGGCGTAAGGTGACGACTTGGGTATTCTGAATAAGTATGATAACAAAGAGAGCGATTAAGACCACAATAATAATGGTTTTCGTTTTCATCATTCTTCACCTCTCTCACTATTCATTTCTTTTTCTATTGAGGTGGGTGCTTCCAGCTCCTTTTCTCCTCAGTAATAAAATTCCCTTGTTGTAGATCAAAGCATAGGTGATTTTGTCTTGTGTTTCAATTGCAAAGACGACCCATGATGTGGTGGCGTTCTCTTTTATGCCTTCTTTTCTTTTCGAGCCTTTGGCTTTTCCTCGCTCTTCTCACTTTCTGTTTTCTTTTCGGCCTTTGGGGTTTCTTTTTTCTCTTCAGTACTCCTCACAGCTGCCTCCATTCTATCCAAGATATCAGCCGTCTTATCTCGCAATGAATCGGTAGCCTTGGCAACGGTGTTACCAACACTAGTGAGAACCTCGGTTTGTTTCTTCAAACCAGCTACCCCTCCCACCTTGTGATAGGCCAGAATGGCGATGATGAGGGCAATAATTGAGATAATTAATGCTAAAATTTCCATAGCTTCTTCTCCTTTCTATGTTCTTTTCCAAGATTTTGGTATCGTTCAAAAGGTTCGGCATTTAGAAAAATTAAATACCATTCTATAGTCAGATAATAAGATTAAAAACAAAAAATGTCATTGAAAGCCTTCATCATTAGGGATGTCAAAGGTCAAGATGAACGACTTATGTCGCCCTTGACATCCCTAATGATTACGGCTATTTATCAATTAAGAGATGATTGCAATCATCTCTATCCAAAAGTAGAGATAGACTAAAAATATGTATCACACCGATTCATAAATATCGGTTCAAATTTCTCTATGATTTTACTCTTGAAAATAAAAAGCCGAACCTTTTGAACGATACTAAGATTTTTTACTTCTCGTTTTTTTCTAGGATACAGGGAATTTTCGGCTTTATCCCTGTAACCTTCTATCCCACCTCCTTCCCCTTGTTTCTTATATATACCATCCTCATTATATTGTATATGGCCATTTTTTGATGAAATCTCGCATATCATCTCTTTATATCCAAAACTGGGTTTTTAGACCTTCTTATAACCTTTTTTGAGAAAGAGACAAGGAGCATTTCTTATCGAGAAACGCAATTAATCCTCCTTTCATCGATAACACGTAAAACGATTAGCCCTTTTGCTCCGGCATCCTTTAATTGCTTAATATAGTCCACGGCCTTCTTAGATACATCTGAAAAATCGGTTGGATATAAGATTTTTTCAAATATCTTTATTCTCTCTTTTATTAGAAGTTACGTAGCTAATGTCACTATTAACAAGTCTGGGGAGGGCCGATATATAATTATAGTTATTTCCCTGGTTTCACCTTGACCGTTATCTCTTTCTTCTTGGCCTCTTCTACCTTGGGAACGGTTACTTTTAAGACACCCTTGTCAAAGGTTGCTTCGATCTTATCAGCCTTAACACTGCTGGGGAGTTGGAAGGAGCGCTTGAAGGAGCCATAGTACCGCTCAGCACGGTAGTGATGCTCGTTTTTCTCCTCCTCTTTTTTCTTCTCGCCCTTGATGCTCAGCACATCTCCTGAGATACTTACCTCCACATCTTTGGCATCCAGACCAGGTAGCTCAGCCTTCACGATGAAGCTATCCTTGGTTTCCGACAAATCAACTCCTTTTTATGTATTTGTGTACCCTCCCCAAGCTAAATTTACAACTATATTACTAAATCGTCTTTCCTTACAGTTACAGGTTCTGATAACCCTTATATCTGTTTATCATCCTCGAAATAACTATTTTAGGTTGGCTTTTCTGGTTTGATCTAAAGAAATACAGTCATTTCTCCATAGACATGCATCCTCATCGCACATGTCTACCCGCTGTGTCCCATAGCATTCATTATTGTTCTCTGCTCGTTGAATAGCCCTGATCACATCGGTCTTTTTCATTCCATATGTGTTTATACCCATACCCTTAGCCATGTTTCTAATCTCGTTAAAGTTCATGGCTTTCCTCCTTTTTCCTTCTGATCCTCCATGACATTGAATTTTTCCATAATCGGGAAAGCAGCTTAGCCTATCCCCAATCAAACTATGTAAATAGCACGTACTGTGCCAAACTAATAACTTATTGATTTTTCAGCAATTTTTCAAAATGCCAGGCAAGAACCGGAACTTTCGATTCCGGTAAAAGAAAGAAACAATTAGTTTCCAAGGATGAATACCGACTACGCTTTTTTTAACGTGTTGATATACTTTATGTTTCAGCGATAAGAACTTTAAGTTCCGCTTGATTTCGTATCGGAACTCGAGTTTCCTTTTCGAATCCTCTGTGGAGATGATATGGATTAGCCTTGATGGATGGAACTTAGCTTCTTGGATAATCGAGTTGGATCAGGCGGCTCAAGGCCGGCCAGGCACCTTACCGAGCAGATGTATGTGGATAAGATCAGCATGGCGTCGCTGTCTTTTCAGGCCCTGGAATCCTCTCTTCGCTCTGTGAGTCCCGACAGATTGTAGTATAGGTCTGCATCATTAACCTCATACTCCCATTCAGTGGTTGATCGCATCGTTTTATGGGGGCATTGTGAACAATTCCAATATTTCCAGCAATTATTTATCGCATAATCCAGGCAATCGCTATAAAATGGACAATAGAGGTTCCTCTCTCCCTGCTTTGGCATAGGTTTGGCGTTTGAATCCATACCTTACTCCCGAAAAGAGTTATTATGGCCATCTTTACTGGCCAAACGTTTTATCAAAATTCTTATGAACTGTTCCATCTTTTACGCCTCTCTTAAGTAGGCTAGCGTGGAACTCCTTTTCCCGGATTGCTCGACGAGAGGTATGGTGGATATGCTAAGGTCGAACGGCATAGGTTTTTCCGGTGCTAATTGGCAAGCATTCTCACCTGTAAATACAAATTCTTCGAATTTTCCTTTAAGGACGTTAAGGTTATCATGGAACACATTCAGCCCGAAAGGGTATATATTCCTCAGACCACTGGTATGTATGAAGGCCTTTGAAGTGCGATTACTGTTCCTTTTCAAGATGCTAAAAAGTTGGTAGGCAGAAGTTCCATCGAAATCGCCCATTAACTTCAAGTGCCGGGTTCCTTCGTTTCTGTGAGTAAAGATCTTAAAATTTTTTGCCATTATGCATTCTCTTTTCAGCTATTGCCATTCTGACGTTATTTTGATCCAAGACAACAATGAAAGGATAGAAGAGCAATCCCCTCTCCTTTAGAGCCTTATTTCACGAGTCTATATTTGATGACCTTAATAATCTTTTTACCTTCTTTTTCTTCAACAGTACCTCGCACCTCCACCTTCTTGCGGTCTTCATTAAGCATGTCTACCCCCATTTCGTCAATTTCGATAGTATATTCCTGTCTATCTGTGGCCCTTATTATGCCTTCGGAGGAGAAGACGACTCCTGTAATCTTTATTTCATCAGCCGCATACACAGCCGGCGCAGTTAGCATAGTAACGAATACCAAACTGCAAAGTGCAGCAGTTAAATACCTTGTTTTCCTTTTCATCTCTTAGTCTCCTTTTTTAAAAAATGTCTTTATTGTGATTATCAAGGTTTTTCGCCCTTTTATATTTTTATCAGTACTCCTCCGGCATCATTTCGGCTATCCCCTTTTTGGGTTTCTCGGTGATTACAACATCGGTGGTCAGAAGGAGGCCGGCGATGCTCGCGGCATTTTGAAGGGCAAGACGGGTCACCTTGGTCGGATCGATGATCCCCGCCTTCATTAGGTCCTCATAGGTTTCGGTCTCTGCATTGAAACCGAATGAACCATTTTCACCCTTAAGGCGTTCGACCACCACCGAACCTACGAAGCCGGCATTATTGGCAATCTGCCGCACAGGTTCCTCCAGGGCACGCTTGACGATATGTACGCCGAAAGACTCCTCTTCATCAACCTTCACCTTTTCCAGTGCTGGAATGCAGCGGAGCAGAACTACGCCGCCGCCTGGAACAATACCTTCCTCCACCGCAGCCTTGGTGGAGTTCAGGGCGTTCTCCACTCGGGCCTTCTTTTCCTTCATCTCAAGCTCAGTGGTTGCCCCCACCTTTATCACGGCCACACCGCCAACCAGCTTGGCTAATCGCTCTTGCAGCTTTTCACGGTCATAAACACTGGTGGTATCCTCAACCTGGGCGCGGATTTGCTTGATCCGGCCTTCAATAGCCTCCCGGCTACCTCCACCATCCACGATGGTGGTGTTATCCTTGTCCACTTTAACGGTTTTGGCCGTACCCATATCCTTGAGCGTCACATTCTCAAGCTTGACGCCAAGATCCTCGGAAATCACCTGTCCACCGGTAAGAATGCCGATGTCTTCGAGCATGGCCTTGCGGCGGTCACCAAAGCCAGGGGCCTTCACCGCGCAGACTTTCAGGGTGCCCCGTAGCTTATTTACCACCAGGGTGGCCAGGGCTTGACCTTCAATATCCTCGCCAATGATCAGCAGCGGGTTTCCCATCTTGGCAATCTGCTCGAGAATGGGCAACAGATCCTTCATATTGCTGAGCTTTTTCTCGTGGATGAGGAGGTAGGGATCATCCAGGATTACCTCCATGCGCTCGGGGTCAGTGATAAAGTAGGGTGAGAGGTAGCCACGGTCAAACTGCATACCCTCAACCACCTCCAGGGTGGTCTCCATGCCCTTGGCCTCCTCTACCGTGATCACCCCCTCTTTGCCCACCTTGCTCATGGCCTCGGCAATGATATTGCCGATGGCCACATCATTATTGGCGCTGATCGTGCCAACCTGGGCGATCTCCTGTTGATCCTTGGTGGGCTTGCTCAAGTTCTTGAGTTCTTCAACCACCGCCGCAACGGTCTTATCGATACCCCGTTTGAGTGCCATGGGATTGTGTCCTGCTGCCAATAATTTCGATCCCTCACGGTAAATGGCCTGAGCCAGGATTGTGGCTGTGGTGGTGCCGTCACCCGCCTCTTTTGAAGTATTGCCGGCTACCTCCTTGACCATCTGGGCGCCCACGTTCTGGAACTTGTCCTCGAGCTCGATCTCCTTTGCCACTGTAACCCCGTCTTTTGTAATGGTAGGAGAACCAAAGGATTTCTCGAGCATTACATTGCGGCCTTTGGGGCCCAGGGTTAACTTCACTGTATCGGCCAGGATGTTTAGCCCTTTTAGCACCTTTCCCCTGGCCGCCTCATTAAATCTTATTTCTTTGGCCATTTAAATGTTCTCCTTTCGAGTATTTACTCCTTAATGATTCCAAGGATATCATTCTCATGCACAATCAGGTGATCCTTGCCTTCAATCTTGATCTCGGTACCGGCATACTTGGCCAAGAGCACTTTGTCTCCTCTTTTGACCTCCAGGGGGATGAGCTTGCCATCTTTGCTGACCTCACCCTTCCCCACTGCGATCACCTTACCCTGCATAGGCTTTTCCTTGGCCGAATCAGGGATGATGATCCCACCTTTGGTCTTCTCTTCTTCTCCTACTCTTTTAACAAGGATTCTATCATGTAAAGGCATTATCTTCATGACCTGCACCTCTTTATGTTTTGATCTGGTTTCATCAATTAGCAAAAATTAAAAACAGCAATACTCATGCCAGGTTGATATCAGGTTGATATTTAAGGACTTACTGCATTATAGGTAAGTCATCATCGGAACTATCGGTTCAGATGCTTGCTGGGGACCATGGAGCTCGATTAGCATAAGAATCTTTATTATTTTTTAACTCATTAAAATAAAAAGAAAATTCAGGATTAGGAATTATGAGTTCCGATGTACACAAAAAGCTAGAACTTAAAATTCCTCTTTTTTTATTCTCCACTTATTTGAACGCCTTAATCCTTCTAATGTATACTAAAAGAGAGCGATCCGCATATTTCCCTTTACTCATTGGAACTTAGGGTTCTAATGACTATTTCTTAATCAATCGTATAAACCAGTAAATATCAATAACTTAGAAATATGGCATATTAATTGCTGTTTAAGTTATAAAGTCCGATCTTGGTGGAAAAATTATTGGGAAGAAGGTGATCGAGATGAAAAGAAAAAAGATCAAGGAACAAACTATGCCTATCCGGTTAGCACAGGTTCATCTGATTTCGCGGGATTCGTATGTGTCTTCGCGCCTTCGTAAAAGTCCCTGTAGGATAACGACCCCACTCGGGCGGCAATCTTCAGCACGCTATCG
>Ga0315541_1000307_pt1 | contig 52319 bp, 47 predicted proteins | sample SalMarSW160190MG_FD_203095 | JGI IMG/M metagenome (GOLD analysis project Ga0315541, IMG submission 203095) | Salt marsh sediment microbial communities from the Plum Island Ecosystem LTER, Massachusetts, United States - Salt Marsh Sediment SW1601-190 ... | reverse complement strand
ATCCTGAAAACCATAAAGAACTTGAACAAAATATCAAAGAACATTTAAAATGGCGAAATAGTAATCGCCACAATTCATTATTGAAAATATTGCAAAAGAAAACATATGTTATTTAACAAGGCACTAGATACCAGATACGGTTTCACTCTGGCTTCTTTTCTTAACTCGATACCCGATACCCGATACCCGATACGACAAAAAGGGGAGGATAATTTTTATGAAAAATGTTGCAGTACTGATGGCTGGTGGCCGGGGGCAAAGATTTTGGCCGCATAGTCGTTTCGACACACCTAAACAATTGTTATCTATCACTGGTGGAAATAGCATGATCAGAGAGACCATTAATCGCGTGTCACCGCTAATTGATTTATCAGATTTGTTTATCTCTACCACAGAAGATCTCTTTGATAGCATAAAAGATGCTCTTCCTGAAATAGATTATTTAAATTATATCCTTGAACCAGTTGGTAGAGATACCGCAGCCTGCATCGGTTTGGCTGCAGTAGTTATTGAACATAGATATAAAGATCCTGACACTACTATGATTACACTTCCCATAGATCATATAATAAAAGATGGGGAAAAATTTTTAAACGCCATTAAAAAATCTTGTAAACTTGCTCGTGAAACAGGTAACTTAATCACCATAGGCATTAAACCATCGCGGCCAGAAACCGGATATGGTTATATTTGTCTGGGCGAAGAAGTAGAAAAGACCGATAACATTACTGCTTGTGTGGTGAAAAAATTTACAGAAAAGCCAGATTTAGAAACTGCAAAAAAATTTCTAAGTGAGGGAAATTATCTTTGGAATAGTGGTATATTTGTTTGGACTTGTAGAGATATTTTGAATGCTATAAAAAAAGAGACCCCAAAACTTTACAATGGTTTAATGAGAATAAAAAATAGTTTAGGGACATTAGACAAAAAGGAAGTTGTAAGAGAAGTATTTTATGGATTAGAAAAAATATCTATAGATTATGCGATTATGGAAAAAGTATCTAATAGATTGGTGGTAAAAGGAGATTTTAGTTGGGATGATATTGGTTCCTGGACTTCTATGGAGAGAATTTTTCCTCATGATAAAAATGGCAATGTAATTCAAGGTGGACAGGAGGGAATAGATACCAAGAGGTGTGTTATTGTAAACGATGAAGGTTTAATAGTTACTATTGGTTTATCTGATTTAGTTATAATATCAAGTGGAGATATAAAACTGATTTATCCTAAAAAACGAGAAGGTGACTTAAAGAAGATAATTAAAAGAATGACTAATAATGAAAACTATAAGAAATATTTATAATTAACAAAACAAAGGAGATGTTAAATTTGAAGAACAAATATTTATTTACTTCCGAGTCAGTTACCGAAGGACATCCGGATAAAATGGCTGACCAAATATCTGATGCTATCCTGGATGCCATCTATAAAGAAGACCTTTATGGAAGAGTAGCAGTAGAAACTTTAGTAGCCACAGGAATGGTTATAGTCGCCGGGCAGATTACTACTTCTTGCTATGTGGATATTCCAAAAATAGTACGTCAAACCATCAGAGACATAGGTTACACCAGGGCTAAATATGGATTTGATGGTGATACTTGTGCGGTATTAACCTCTATCGATGAACAGTCCAAGGATATAGATCAGGGAGTGAGTAAATCACTGGAAGTAAAAGAAACGGAAAAAGAAAAAAATGACATGGAAACTACCGGAGCAGGTGATCAAGGAATGATGTTCGGTTATGCCTGCCGAGAAACTCCCGAACTGATGCCCCTTCCTATAATATTGGCTCATAAATTAACTTATCGACTGGCAGAAGCAAGAAAAAAGAAGTTAATTCCTTATCTTAGACCCGATGGGAAATCTCAGGTTACAGTTGAATATAAGAATGGGGACCCAAAAAGAGTAGAAGCGATAGTAATTGCTGCCCAGCATCATCCTGATATTCCTTATGAAACTATAAAAAAAGATATTAAAGAAAAAGTAATTAATTATGTTATACCTAAGCAATATCTTGACGAAAATACTAAATATTTTATTAATGCTACCGGAAGATTTGCTATAGGTGGCCCTCAGGCAGATACCGGTCTAACCGGTAGAAAAATAATTGTAGATACCTATGGAGGAGTTGGAAGTCATGGAGGAGGATGTTTCTCCGGAAAAGACCCAACTAAAGTAGACAGGTCAGGTAGTTATATGGCAAGGTATATCGCTAAAAATGTTGTAGCTGCCGGATTGGTTGATAAATGTGAAATACAAATTGCTTATGCTATAGGAGTGGCTCATCCTGTATCTATTATGATAGATACTTTTGGAACAGAAAAAATTCCTCAATCGAAAATATTAGAACTAATTAAAAAGAATTTTGATTTACGTCCGGAAGCGATAATAAGGCATTTGGATCTTAGAAGGCCAATTTTTAGAAAGACTGCTTCCTATGGACACTTTGGCAGAGAAGATGAAGATTTTACCTGGGAAAAGACCGATAAAGCGGAGATACTAAAAAAACAAACAGGACTAAAATAGTATATAGTATCAAGTATCGAGTATATAGTAAAGATGAAGAAAATCAGGAACCAGAACAAGATTATATCTCGTGAATCGTGTATCGTACTACGTAAAGAAATTAGTCTATAATGTGTAGGGGTGGACCTTGTATCTGCCTGTATTACTAAACAAAATACTCAATACTTAATACGAATAGTTAGTGGAAATTTTAATGAGGTAGTTAGATAAAAATAAAAATACTACTTTTTTGTATCTTTTTTTCTCTTTCTTAACTCGATACTCGATACTATATACTCGATACTTTACGAATATGGTGCTTTGCATGTTAGAGCGATCTCTGTTAAAATAAAAAATAAATTTAAGTAAATCTTTTCTAATTTTAAATAATCTAGGAAAGGAATAATTTAGCTATATGGATATAAGAGAACTATTGATTATCACCAAAGAAAGAGACGCTTCGGATTTGCATATCACTGTTGGAATTCCCCCGATTCTACGTATAAACGGTAAATTAAGAAAATTAGATTTACCGGAACTAAACCGACAAAATGTTCATGAGATGATTTATAGTATAATTTCCGATAAACAAAAAGATAAATATGAAGGACTTCATGAATTAGATTTTTCTTTTGAATTGGAAGATATGACAAGATTTAGAACTAATATTTTTAAAACTCGACGAGGTGAGGCAGCAGCTTTTAGACTAATACCCGAAAAAATAAAATCTCTTGCGGAATTAAATTTACCGAAAGAATTATTGATTTTCACAAAAAAGTCAAAGGGTTTTTTATTGGTTACCGGTCCTACCGGAAGTGGAAAAACAACCACCTTAGCTTCTTTGATAGATATTATAAACAAAGAAAGATACGAGCATATTATAACTATTGAAGACCCTATTGAATTTATCCATAATCATAAAAACTGCGTCATAGACCAGAGAGAAGTAGGAATTCATACAGATTCTTTTGCCTATGCTTTACGAAGTGCTTTAAGAGAAGACCCTGATGTAATATTAGTGGGAGAAATGAGAGACCTGGAAACCATTTCTATGGCGGTAACTGCCGCTGAAACCGGGCATTTAGTATTTTCCACTCTTCATACTAACAGTGCAGCCGAAACTGTAGAAAGAGTAATAAATGTATTTCCCCCGCATCAACAGAGTCAAATTAGAATGCAAGTTGCCGAATCTCTTTTGGGTATTGTTGCGCAAACCTTAATACCTACCATTGATGGGGAGGGAAGAGTTCCGGCTCTTGAATTGATGATTGCTACGCCGGCAATTAGAAATATTATAAGAGAAGAAAAGATTCATCAAATGCCTGCAACCATTCAAATGGGCAGGAAAGAGGGTATGATAAGTTTAGACCAATCTTTAAAAGAATTACTGGCAGAAGGGAAAATCAGTCGAGAAGAAGCCATAAAAAAAGCCATAGACAAAAAAGTATTTATGGAAACCCATAAAAGATTTTAAGGTTAGTGTAAAATATTCTCTGCCTTCTGTATCTATTTTTCTTTAAGCGATACGAATGTTAGTGTAGACTTTTTTCTTTACTATCCGCTCTACGCTAAACGCTAATAATTCACGCGATATACGGCATTCGATACGAATTTATTCTGATTTATACTTTTTGTTATCTTAACGAGATACGATTCACGAGATACGAAATACGAGTTAACTTGACTTTTTGATTAAAATTATATAAAATTACTTAAATTTTAAAATATAATATTTCTCAAAAATAGAAAATAGGAGAGTAGATTACCTTTTTCTACAAAACTTATAGAGAAGGTGATTGAAAGACCCCTAAATAAACTAATTAAGTTGAAAAAATTTAGTAAACTTAATCGGATAGCCCACGTTAATTGGCCGATAAGTGGAATGGATTAATTACCATTCAAGCAGGGTGGCACCGCGAGCAATTCTCGTCCCTGATGATACTTAAAAAAAGTATTATCAGGGATTTTTTAATAATATAATAAACCAAAGTGAAATCCATCCATTTAAAATTTATTTCACAGATTCATCAATAAAATAAGAGAAGAAACGCCATGAAAAGCTGGGAGAAATATTAATACACTATAAAATTATTACTCCGGAGCAATTAGAGGAGGGATTGAAAATTCAAAAAAATAGGGGAAAAAGGATCGGAGAAATATTAATTGACCTGAGAAGGATTACCCAAGATGAAATAAATTGGATTTTGGGGAAAAAGCTAAAATATGTGCTGGCATCTTTTAAAAATATCGATGGAGCAATTAATAGAATATTTCACCATAAAGATAATTTGTAATTTTGTTAGATCTAGTTTAGTTAATATTAATTAAAAAAAAGGGGACGTTAGATATGCAAATAAAAGAATTGTTAATTGAAACTAAGGATAAAGAGGCTTCCGATTTACACCTTAATACAGGAATTTCTCCGGTACTTCGTATAAATGGGAAATTAAAAAGATTAGATCTACCCGAATTAACTCCGGAGATTACTCATGAAATGATATATAGCATTCTAAGCGAAAAGCAAAAGAATAACTTTGAAAAATTTGGCGAATTAGATTTGTCTTACGAATTAATTAACGTATCTCGATTTAGAGTAAATGTTTTTAAGCATCGGCTTGGTGAGGGCGCGGCTTTTCGTTTAATTCCAGAAAAAATTAAAACTCTTTCTGAACTAGGATTACCCTCAATACTTTCAGATTTTACCGAAAAAGATAGAGGATTAGTGTTGGTTACTGGGCCAACCGGGAGTGGTAAGTCAACAACTTTGGCAACTATGATTGATATTATAAATAAAAAGAAATATGTTAATATAATCACTATTGAGGACCCCATCGAGTTTATTCATTCACATAGAAATTGTCTTGTTTCTCAAAGAGAGGTAGGTTCTCATACTCAATCGTTTGCTTCAGCTTTACGCAATGCTTTAAGGGAAGATCCGGATGTAATATTGGTAGGAGAAATGAGGGACCTGGAAACTATTTCTATGGCATTAACAGCTGCAGAAACAGGACATCTGGTATTCTCTACCCTTCACACTATTAGTGCATCAGAAACAATAGAAAGGATAATAGATGTATTCCCTCCTCACCAGCAAAATCAAGTTAGAATGCAGCTTGCCGGTTCCCTTTTAGGGATTATTGCTCAAACTTTATTACCTCTTTTAGACGAAAAAGGCAGAGTCCCTGCCGTGGAAATAATGGTTGCTAACCCGGCAATTAGAAATCTAATTAGAGAAGGGAAAGCTTATCAAATTTCTTCAACTATTCAGATTAGCAAGAAAGATGGAATGCAAAGTTTAGATCAATCATTAAAAGACTTAGTTATGGAAGATAAAATTAGCCGTGAAGATGCCCTAAAAATGGCTATTGATAAAAAAGCATTTATGGAACATCATTATAATTATTAAAATATAAGGTTATATAAGGTTATAAGGGGTCAGTATAAGGGGTCAGGTCTCCACATTTGACATAACTCTTTAACTACATTATTTCGGAGTTTGGTATGTCAAATGTTGAGACCTGACCCCTTAAGTAAGTAAATAGAAAAAAGGAGAGGAAAATATTGTATATTAAAGTTCCCAAAGGGACACAAGATATTTTACCCGAAGATATTTCGAAATGGTATTATATCGAAGATATGATAAAAGAGATTCTAAATAAATATGGATATAAGGAAATAAGAACACCGTTTTTTGAATACACTGATCTTTTTGTCCGGGGAATAGGTGAATCTACTGATATAGTAACTAAAGAAATGTTTACTTTTCCCGATAGAAAAGGTAGAAGCCTTACTTTACGGCCTGAAGGAACCGCACCAGTGATTAGGGCATATTTAGAAAATAATATGGATAGAATTTCTAAAGTAATAAAATTATTTTATCTTGGTCCAATGTTCAGATGTGAAAAACCGCAGGCAGGCAGATTTCGGCAGTTTAATCAATTCGGAATCGAAGTTATTGGTACTAAATCTCCTTCCGCAGATGCCGAAGTTATCCTTACTGTTTTAGATGTTTATAAAAAACTGGGTTTGAAAAATCTTGAAATTTTAATAAATAGTGTGGGCTGTAAAAAATGTAGAGCTAATTATATCCAAAAATTAAAAAAATATCTAAAGGATAAAAAAGATTTTCTATGCTCCGAATGTAAGGAGAGGTATATTAAAAATCCTTTAAGAGTTTTGGATTGCAAAAAAGATAGCTGTAAAAAAATTATAGAATCAGCTCCGGTGATTATTGAAAATCTTTGTCAGGAATGCGAATTACATTTTTCTGAAGTTAAATCATATCTTAATGATCAAAAAATTGTATTTCATGAAGACCCAAGATTAGTAAGAGGTTTAGATTATTATACTAAAACCGCTTTTGAAATTATTTCAAGAGGATTAGGGGCTCAAAATGCTATAGGCGGAGGCGGTAGATATGATGATTTAGTTGAAGAGTTAGGAGGAAAACCAACTCCAGCAGTAGGATTTGCTGCAGGAATAGAGAGAATGATTATTGCTATAGATCAACAAAAGGTCAAATGGCCCGTGGAAAAGGGATTAGATATATTTGTAGCTAAGGTTAATGAAAAGAATAAAGATACAGCTTTTAGATTATTGCAAAAAATAAGAAATACCGGCTTATCTGCTGATATGGATTATTCCGAAGGAAGCTTAAAATCACAAATGAGGATAGCCAATAAAGCGGGAGTACGATATACAGTAATAGTTGGTGAAGAAGAATTATCTAAAAATATGGTAATTCTTCGCAATATGCAAACCAAAGAACAAAAGGAAATTAAAATAGATAATATAATCAATGAAGTATCCTCATAACCCTTAAAGAAATTACGGTGGAAGAGGGGTCACGGTGGAAGAGGGGTCAGGTCTCAACATTTGACATAACTTTTTGCCTACATTATTTAGGAGTAAGTTATGTCAAATGTTGAGACCTGACCCCATAAACATATATATAGGGAGGCAGTATATATGGAAATTATTAGAATAAGCGATATTAGAAATTATGAAGGAAAAGAAGTAGAAATCAGAGGATGGCTTTACAATATACGCTCAAGCGGAAGGATAAAATTTTTAATTATAAGAGATGGAACAGGTTTTATTCAGGGTACTCTCATTAAAAACGAAATGGATGAAAAAATTTTTGATAAAGCCGACAATATTAATTACGAATCATCGATCAAAATATCAGGGGTAGTTAAAGAAGAAAAGAGAGTTCCTTTGGGATACGAAATTTTAGTAAAAAATATTGAGGTTGTTAGTATGGCCGAAGAAAATTATCCAATCTCTTTAAAAGAACATGGAGTAGGATACCTGATGGATTATCGCCATCTATGGTTAAGGTCACCTCGGCAAAATGCTATTCTAAAAATAAGAGCAGAGATAATTAAATCTATTCGGGATTTTTTAGATATGAACGGTTTTATCTTAATGGATACACCGATACTTACTCCTGCTGCTTGTGAAGGGACTACTACTTTATTTGAGACTGAATATTTTGACGATAAGGCATATCTTACACAAAGTGGACAGCTTTATAATGAGGCAAATGCTGCGGCTTTTGGAAAAGTATACTCTTTTGGGCCAACTTTTCGAGCTGAAAAGTCTAAAACCAGAAGACATCTAATGGAATTTTGGATGGTTGAACCTGAAGCATCCTATGTGGATTTTGAGGAATGTAATGAAATTGAAGAAAATTTAATAATTTATATTGTCAGGAAAGTATTGGAAAAAAGAACAAAAGAATTAAATCTATTGGATAGAGATATCTCAAAATTAGAACTTATCAAGACACCTTTTCCAAGAATCTCATATGATGAAGCAATAGATATTTTAAAAAGTAATGGCGCAAAAGTTGAATGGGGAGATGATTTTGGTGGGGAAGATGAAACAATTTTATCAAAAAGATATAATAGACCCGTATTTGTTCATAGGTATCCTGTAAAATGCAAGGCTTTTTATATGAAGCCTGACCCAAAAAGAGAAGATGTCGTATTAGGCGCTGATCTTTTAGCCCCGGAAGGATATGGAGAAATTATCGGGGGCGGACAAAGAATTGATGATTATGAATTATTAAAAAAAAGGCTTAAAGAGCACAAATTACCCAGAGAAAAGTATGAATGGTATTTAGATTTAAGAAAATATGGGTCAGTCCCTCATTCTGGATTTGGTTTAGGAATAGAAAGAACTGTTGCCTGGATATGTGGTTTAAGCCATATTCGCGAAACCATTCCCTTCCCGAGAATGTTAAATAAAATTTATCCCTGAAGATAGTATCGAGTATCGAGTATATAGCATCGAGTCAAGAAAGAAAAAGAAAAGAAAGATGCAAGATAGTAAAAACAGTATCGAGTATATAGTATTTGCTTAGTTGGTTACCTGGTTAATAAAATGAAGCCAGAATACAGAATCCGATTCTTTTTATCTCTTTATCTAAAAACTGTAAACTGATAACTGAAAACCGATTTTCTTCACACAATACTCGATACTCGATACTCGATACTGGATACTATAATGTTACGCGATACTCGATACTTATTTATAAAGGAGCATAGACGAAAATGAAAAAATTAAAAGAATTTATAGAACCTATGGGCTCTTGGAAGAAAACTCATTCTTGCGGAGAGCTTCGTAAAAATGATATTGGAAAAGAAGTAATCTTAATGGGCTGGGCTCAGAGCAGAAGAGATCATGGTGGTTTAATCTTTATAGATTTAAGGGACCGTGAAGGAATATCACAAATTGTGTTTGACCCAAAAGATTCTGCTGAAGCACATAAAAAAGCCCATATCATTAAAAACGAATATGTGATTGCAGTTAAGGGGAAGGTTGTTTCTCGTGTAGCTGGTTCTGAAAATCCTAATATGACAACCGGAGAAATTGAAATTAAAGCAAAGCAGGTAAAAATATTAAACATTTCTGATACCCTGCCTTTTAATATAGATGACAAGGTAGAGATAAATGATAATTTAAGATTAAAATATAGATATCTGGATTTAAGACAGTTAAAGATGCAAAAAAATTTGCGATTACGACACCAGGTCTGTATGGAAATTAGAAATTACTTAAACAGTAAAAGTTTTTTAGATATAGAAACACCTTTTTTAACTAAGAGTACACCTGAAGGGGCAAGAGATTATATAGTTCCCAGCAGAGTGAATCCAGGTAAATTTTATGCCCTACCTCAATCTCCTCAATTATTTAAACAATTATTAATGGTTGCTGGATTTGAAAAATATTACCAGATAGTAAGATGCTTCCGCGACGAAGATTTAAGAGCTGACCGAGGACCCGAATTCACTCAGCTTGATATGGAAATGTCATTTGTCGATAGAGACTATATATTTAATTTAGTAGAGGAAATGTTTACTTATTTATTTAATAAATTGTTTAATATCAACATAAAAGTACCTTTTATCAAAATGGATTATCAAGAAGCAATTTCCGGATATGGAACAGATAAACCAGATTTAAGATTTGAAATGGAGATAATAAATTTAACTGAAATATTTGACAAAAGTTCTTTTAGAGTATTTGAAGAAGTGATTAAAAACAAAGGGGAAATATGCGCTATTAAAATTGAAAATGATAAGGAATTTTCTCGAAAAAAACTCGATGATTTACAATTATTTATTACTTCGTTTGGCGCAAAAGAACTAGCCTATATAAAAATTAAGCAAAGAAAAAATTTTCAATCTTCTATAGCCAAGTTTCTTTCTCCCGAAGAGATAGAAAAAATAAAACTTAAAACTAATGCGAATCCTGGTGATCTTATCTTAATTCTTGCTGATCAAGCGAAAGTAATATATGAAGCATTAGGAAATTTAAGATTAAAATTAGCCAAAGATTTAGACCTTATTAATAAGGATAAAGGAGAATTTAATTTTCTTTGGGTTACAAATTTCCCTTTGTTAAAATATAACCCGGAGGAAAAGAGGTATGAAGCAGTTCATCATCCTTTCACAGCACCAGTTGATGAAGATATAAAATTATTAGAAACCAATCCCTTAAAAGTACGTTCAAAAGCATATGATTTAGTAATTAATGGGAACGAAATTGGAGGAGGAAGTATCAGAATACACAATAACGATCTTCAAAAAATAATTTTTAGATTGTTAGGAATAAATGATAAACAGGCTGAACAAAAATTTGGATTCTTATTGCAAGCCTTAAAATATGGAGCACCACCACATGGGGGAATTGCCTTTGGTCTGGATAGGCTGGTTATGCTTTTAGCCGGAGCTTCCTCAATCAGAGAAGTAATTGCCTTCCCCAAGACCCAAAAGGCTACCTGTCTATTAACTGATGCTCCATCTGAAGTAGATCAAAATCAATTAAGGGAACTTCATATAAAATTAGATTTACCGCAAGGATAGCGTATAGCGTACAGCGTGGAGCGTATAGGAAATAGTATCGAGTATCGAGTAAATTAATAAGATTAAGAATATTTCATATTAACTCGATTTATAATTTTTGTATTAGTTTTATGGTCATTAGACAAATATATTTTATTTTTTCAGCCACTTTTCTCTCTCTTTTTTCTTCTCTCTTTACTCGATACTCGATACTGTTTTGGAGATACTATTTTGTTAGTGTAAACTTTAGTGGAGTAGTTACACAAAAAGAAGAATGCTACTTTTTTTATCTTTTCTTTCTCTTTCTTAACTCGATACTCGATACTCGATACTATTCTGGATATTGAAAGATACAATAAGGTGTGATATTATAAGGACAAAGAAAATATATGAATTACCCTGCTGTGCTCGTGCTGACTGATTAAGTTTTGAGCCAACACTTATATAAAGAGGAATCGAGCTCTAAATGTAGAATGTAGGCCTGAGGTAAGTCTCCCTCCACCGGAGGAAAGGCAAATACCTAACGTTAACTACCTGGTTGACGCGGAAACATAAAACATTTAGGTAGATACCCACCTGTTTGAGGACAGGTATCAAAACCTAACGCACACGACATAGCGGGGTTTTATAATTTATTCTTGATAGTGTAAACTTTAGTGGAGTAGTTAGATAAAAAGAAAAATGCTACTTTTTTCTATCTTTTCTTTCTCTTTCTTAACTATACACTCGATACTATATTATTTATTATAATTTTGACAAAAATAGTAAATAAATATATTATAATAAAAATTATGAACAAAGAAGAAATACGAAGAAATACATTAAAAAAAAGACTTTCCCTATCTTCTGAAGATATAAGGGAAAAAACTCGACAAGTATTTTTAAACCTGGCCGAGACCATAGAGTATAAAAATTCTCAAAATGTTATGTTTTATGCTGCCACCAGAAGCGAAGTGCAGACTGAAGAAATGATTAAAATGTCTATTAAAATGGGTAAAAATGTTTTTATTCCTATTATCCTGACGGAATGCATTAATTTAGCTCCTTCGAAAATATTCGATTTTGATACTGAATTGGAAAGAGGTAAAAAGGGAATTTTGGAACCGAAAAAAGAATATTATAGATTATTCCCCCCAGAAAATATAGATTTAATAATCATACCCGGAGTTTCCTTTGATTTAGGTGGAAACAGAATCGGTAGAGGATTTGGATATTATGATAATTTTTTAAGAAAAATTCGCCCTTCTGCCAAAATTATTGCTTTAGCTTTTGAAATGCAGATAGTAAAAAAAATAGTTACTGATAAAAATGATATCCCGATACATAAGATAATAACGGAGACAAGAATAATTAACAGTATCGAGTATCCAGTATCGAGTATGTAGTGAAGAAAATAAAAGCCATAAGACAGAATATGAAAAGTATTGAGTATATAGTATATCAGTGTATAGTTAAGAAAAAGGAAATCAGGAGTCAGAATCCAGAAATCAAAAGAAAATAATAATATGTAATGGCCAGGGTGTAGGGATTTGATTTATCAAAACTGGGATTGTCGCGGAAAGCACTCAATATCACTTAAGTGCTCCCCTCGCAACGACAGACAAATCAAATTAATTGTTTATTTTTCTTGTATCGAATGTTATATTTTATTTAATAATTTCTCATAAACTCGATACTCGATACTGGATACTCGATACTATAATATTATACTATACGCTCTATGCTATACTTTATACGAGAAAAGGAAGGACGTAAGGATTATGGAGTTAAACAAAAAAAATGAAGTAGAAAAAACAGAAAAAAATTCTAAAGAAGAAATGAATGAAATGATTAACCAATCTTTAGAAAAATTTAAAAAAATAAAAAGAGGAGATATAATTAAAGGCCAGATAATGAAAGTCGATGAAGATGGATATCTGGTTGATATACAATATAAGATGGAGGGCCATCTTTCTAAAACCGAAAAATCACTCTTTTCTAAAGAAGAAGAAACCATAACCCACACTTTAGAGATTGGTGATGAAGTTTATCTATATGTTGTTAATGTTGATGAAAAAAATGGAAATGTTTCTTTATCAAAAGAGAGGGCGAAATATTTTCAACTATGGGAAAAACTTAACGAAATATATAGAAAAAAAGAAAAAATTAATGCAGAAGTAATCGAAAAAAATTCAAACGGTTTGATTGTTAATGTGGGCATAAAAGGATTTGTTCCTAAATCTCAGATCGAAACCAAATTTATAAAAGATGAAGATTTAGACAGATATATAGGGAAAAAATTAGATTTTGTTATAATTAAGCTGGAAAAAAGGGAGAACAAAGTTATTCTTTCTCATCGTCTAATTGTGGAGAGAGAACGTAAAGTAATGCATAAAAAAACATTAGCTGATTTAACAGTAGGACAGGAAAAAGAAGGGATTATCACTAATATTACTAAATTTGGAGCATTTGTTGATATAGGTGGAGTGGAAGGGTTGCTTCATATTTCAGAAATTACCTGGCGGGATATGAAGGATGCCACTAAATTACTAAAAGTTGGGGATAAAATAAAGGTAAAAATTATTGAATACAATAAAGAAAATAAAAAAATATCCCTGAGCATAAAACAATTTTCCCCGGACCCCTGGGAGAATATTATAGAAAAGTATTCTATTGGTGACGAAGTAGAAGGAAAAGTGACAAAAATTAAAGATTTTGGTGCTTTTGTTGAAATAGAAGAAGGCCTTAATGGACTATTACATATTTCAGAAATGGCCTGGGTCTATGTAAAGAATCCTTCAGAATTAATTTCCGAAGGAGAAGTTTTAAAATTAAGAATTTTAGAAATCGAACCCGAGAAAAAGAAAATATCTTTAGGTTTAAAGCAGTTATTAACTAACCCCTGGGAGGATGTTAAGAAAAAATATCCTATTGCTTCGGTCGTGGAAGGGAAAATCACTCAAGTAACTTCTTATGGAGCCAATGTAGAGCTGGAAGCGGGAGTATCCGGTGTAGTTCATTTGTCTGAGATTGATTGGGAATATGTAGAAAGACCTTCTGCAGTACTTAAAAAATATATGGTACTCCCCCTAAAAGTAATAAAAATTGACGAGGATGCCCACTTAATATTTTTAAGTAGAAAACAAACTTTACCCAACCCCTGGGAGAATATAGATAAATTTTATAAAATAGATTCTGTTGTAAAAGGCAAAGTAATAAGATTAAGAGACTTTGGAGTATTTATTAAATTGGACAAGGGAATAGAAGGATTTGTACCTGTATCAGAAATAGATTGGGACAGAATTAAACATCCGAGTGAGAAATTAAAGAAAGACAAAGAATATGAATTTAAGGTAATAAAAATAGATAAAGAAAAATCACAGCTGACTTTAAGTAAAAAAAGATTATTACCAGACCCCTGGTTAGATATTAAAAAGAAATATGCAGTTGGAACTTTAGTGGAAGGTAAGGTAGTAAATCTTACCGATTTTGGTGCCTTTGTAAACTTAGAAGAAAATATTGATGGTTTAGTCCCCTTATCAGAAATATCCCACAACAAAATAGATAATCCGAAAAGCGTTCTTTCGGTGGGAGAAGAAGTGACAGCTTTGGTGATAAAATTAGATAGCAGAAGGAAAAAGATAAGTTTAAGTATTAGAAGAGCTGAAAAAGAAGAACAAAAAAGATTTATGAAAGATTATAATAAAAAACAGAGTGTAGATAAAATATTGTTTAAGGATTTATTTGGAGACTTGTTTACAAAGAAATAAATTAGTTATTAGCGTACTAGTCGTTAGTAAATAGGTGTTAGTCGTTAGTTTTAAATGCAAGCTGTAAGTTTTCAGTTTACGGTTCTTAGTTTTCTGTGTAGGATAAAGTTAAAAAGTTAAAGCGAAAAGCGCAAAACCATAATTTAAAATTCGAGACTTCTTTGCATAAAGTATTGTTTCTAATGTAGGGGTCGGATTTATCCGACCCGTCTTTAGCGGGCACGATGCATCGTGCACCTACAAATTACTAATTACTGTGTACTATACGCTATTCAGTATAATACGAGATACGATTCACGAGATACGAGATACGAATTAATGAGTATGGTGGTAGTTAAAAATGAAAATAACTAAAAAAACTTTTACCAATAAAAGAATCGGAGATATTTTAACTGAACAGGGATTAATCACTACTCAACAATTAAAAGAAGCTCTTGAAACACAAAAAAAGGGCAATAAAAAACGATTAGGTGAAATATTCGTTGAAACAGGGGTAATAACCAGGGAAGAACTATATGAGGTTTTGCAATATGTATATGAAACAGAATATGTAGACCTATCAAATTATGTAATAGACCCGGAAGTAATATCTCTTATATCAGAGAAAACCGCTTTACAGTTTAAATTAATCCCCATTAGCAAAAATGATGATGAATTAATTATTGCTATGGCTAACCCATTAGATGTTTATGCTATAGATTTTGTAAGAGGCCATACTAAGATTAAAAAGATTAAATCATTATTAGCCACTGAAGAGGATGTTCAAAATGCTATTACTAATTATTATGAACTGGGTGAATATGACGAAATAATTGAAAGATTAGGAACAGAAGTAGTATTTAAAGAAGAGGAAGAAGAGGAAGATTCTAAAAAATTAGAAGCAATAAGTAAGGAAGCCCCTATTATACAGCTGGTAAATATGTTAATTGTGCAAGGTGTTAAGGATAGAGCAAGTGATATTCACATTGAACCAAATGAAAAAGGGCTTTTAATTCGTTTCCGTATTGATGGAATGCTTCATGATATTAGGACTTTACCCAATACAACAAAATCCGCGGTTATATCCCGGATAAAAATATTAGCCAAGATGGATATTGCTGAAAGACGCCTTCCCCAGGATGGACGTTTCCAGGTAAAATTCGGAACCAGGGAAGTGGACTTAAGAGTTTCAACTATACCTACTGTATCAGGTGAGAAAGTTGTTATGAGATTATTGGATAAAAGTAAAGGATTGATAAAATTAGAACAACTTGGATTCACCCCTGAGCAATTAGAAGAATTTAAATCGATAATTTATAAATCTTATGGAATAATTTTACTTACCGGACCTACTGGCAGCGGAAAAACTACTACTTTGTATGCCGCTTTAAACGAAGTAAATTCCAAGGATAAGAATATTATAACTGTAGAAGACCCGGTAGAATATAAGCTAAACAGAATAAATCAAATCCAGATAAAGCCAAAAATTAATTTAACTTTTGCTAACACACTACGTTCAATATTGAGGCAGGATCCGGATATTATAATGGTCGGGGAAATAAGAGATGCTGAAACTGCTCAAATTGCAGTTCAAGCAGCTTTAACCGGACATTTAGTTTTAAGTACTCTTCATACTAATGATGCCGCCAGTGCTGTAACCAGATTAATCGATATGGATGTTGAAACATTTTTAATTTCATCTTCGGTGATAGGGGTAATAGCTCAAAGATTGGTTAGAGTTATATGCGAAAAATGCAAGGAGGAATATGAGCCTGGAAAAGATGTAATAAGCGGACTTAATATAAAGGCCAACTCGAACGGTGATGGTAAAGTTAAACTGTACAGAGGAACAGGCTGTTCTTTGTGTAAAAATACAGGATATTATGGAAGAACTTCTATATATGAACTTATTGTCTTGGATGAGGAGATTAGAACATTAATAGTATCGAAAGCCTCAAGTAATATTATCAAAGATACTGCTATTAAAAAAGGAATGAAAACGCTAAAAGATAGCGGGCTGGAAAAAGTATTGCAGGGGATTACTACTATTGAAGAAGTGCTAAGAGTCGCAGGATAGAAAGGACAATAGCGTGGAGCGTAGAGCGTAGAGTTAGGAAAGAGGGAGTCAGAATTCAGAAGACAAAAGCCAAATTAGTATATAGTAAAGAAAATAAGAGAGAGAAGTACAATTCAAGTGCAAGAGCTAAAGTCAGAATAAATTCGTATCTCGTTTCTCGTGGAAATAACCATAAATTGTTAAATCTGTCATTGCGAGGCGAAGCCGTGGCAATCCCTTTTAATAGGAAGCAATATTATGTTTACATAATGACTAATAAAATAAATACCGTTTTATATACTGGAGTTACCAGCGATTTAAAGAAAAGAAGTTGGGAACATAAAGGGAAAATAATTAGAGGATTTACAAAAAAATATAATATCAATAAATTAATTTTTTTTGAAATATATAATGATCCAGAAAATGCCATTTTAAGAGAAAAACAAATAAAAGCAGGTCCAAGAGCTAAGAAGATTGAATTGATTAAAGGAATTAATCCAGAATGGAAAGATTTGTATGATAAACTATAAAATATGTCATTGCAAATAATAGTGATATAATTTTATGAGATTGCTTCGGTCGTTTTACTCCCTCGCAATGACAGACTACTCCTTTAATTAATCAAAATAGTTTATAATATTTTTTGGAAGGAGTAATGGTACACGTGAACTACATGACCAGCAATGAAATCAGGGAAATATTTTTAAAATTCTTCGAAAGCAAAGGACACAAAATAATCCCAAGTGCCTCTCTAATACCTTCAGATCCTAGTATTTTACTAACCATTGCCGGAATGGTCCCCTTTAAGCCATTATTTTTAGGTCAGGTTAAATCATCATTAAAAAGAGCTGTTACCAGCCAGAAATGCATTCGGACAAATGATATTGAAAATGTGGGTAAAACCGCTCGACACCATACTTTTTTCGAAATGTTAGGAAACTTTTCTTTTGGCGATTATTTCAAGGAAGATGCAATTAAATGGGCCTGGGAATTTTTTACCGAGGTTATTAGATTTCCTGAAGAAAAATTGTGGGTCTCCATATTTAAAGATGATAACGAATCCTATGATATCTGGCATAATCTTATAGGTCTTCCCGAAAAAAGAATTGTTAGATTGGGTGAAAAAGATAATTTTTGGAAAGTTGGTCCGACTGGGCCTTGCGGACCTTGTTCTGAAATATATATAGATTTAGGCGAAGAGAAGGCATCAAAAGAAGGTGGCGGAGTAGGTGTTGATGAAAGATACCTGGAATTATGGAATTTAGTATTTATGCAATACAATCGTGAGGAAGACGGTTCATTGACTCCTTTGCCCAAACAAAATATTGATACCGGTTTAGGTTTAGAAAGAATCGCCTCTGTTTTACAAAAAGCTAATACGGACTTTGAAACAGATTTATTTTTACCCATTATAAAATTTGTTGGTCAAAACGCAGGCATAAAATATAAAGAAGACCAAAAAAAGGACTTAGCTCTAAAAGTAATTGCTGATCATATAAGGGCTCTCGTTTTTATGATTTCTGATGAAATAGTCCCTTCTAATGAAGGCAGGGGTTATGTTCTTCGAATGCTATTGAGAAGAGCTTTTCGCTATGGGAAGGTTATTAACTATAACCAACCATTTTTATACGAAGTTGCTCCGATTGTAATTAATTTAATGAAAGAAGTTTATCCGGAAACCTATAAAGAGGAAAATCGTATCTGTCAGGTAATCCTTGCAGAAGAAAAAAGGTTCCAGGAAACTTTAAATATTGGGATACAAATATTAGATAATTTAAAGGAAGAATTAAAACAAAAGGATAAAGATAAACTCAGCGGAAGAGATGCATTTAAACTTTACGATACATATGGATTCCCCTTAGAGTTAACCAGAGATATCCTGGAAGAAGATGGCTTTGGGATTGAAGAGGATGATTTTAAAAATGAAATGAAAATTCAGAGGGAAAGATCCAGAGAATCTTGGGTTAAAACCAAAGTAAGCGTCGAAGATGATAAAATTACACAGAAATTATACCAGGATATTTTAAAAGATCGGGGAGGGACAAAATTCATAGGATATGATTTTGTTGAAGCTAAATGCAAAGTAATTGCTATTGCAAAAGATGATAAATTAGTAGATAAGGCAACAGAGGGAGATAAATGCAAAATATTTTTAGAAAAGACACCATTTTATGCTGAAAAAGGTGGACAGATTGGAGATAAGGGAGTCATAACCTCCCTATCTAAAAATAATTTGCTAATAGAAATATCGGATACCCAAACTTCTACCGAAGGTCTAATTGCCCATTTTGCCGAAGTAAGTAAAGGAAAAATAAAAGTTGGTGATGAAGTATTAGCCAGGATAGATTTATCAGTAAGAAAGGCTATTGCTCGAAATCATACTGCTACTCATCTACTGCACCGAGTACTTCGAGATGTATTGGGGGACCATGTGAAACAATCCGGCTCTGCAGTAAACAACCATCATCTTCGTTTCGATTTTAATCATTTCGTTCCCTTAACTATAGAAGAATTAGAAAAAATTGAAAATTTAGTAAATGAAAAAATATTAGATGAGTTGAAAGTGGAAACAAAGATTACCACTTTTGATAAAGCTAAAGAAATGGGAGCAGTTGCTCTCTTTGGCGAAAAATATGGTGAACAGGTAAGAGTAGTAAAAATCGGAGAATTTAGCTTAGAATTATGCGGAGGAACTCACCTAAATTCTACTTCTAACATCGGTTTATTCAAAATATTGAATGAACAGGGAGTAGGGAGTGGTTTAAGAAGGATTGAGGCAGTAACCGGAGAAAGAGCTTTAAAATATATTAAAGAAAAAGAAAATATTATTAATGAGGTTTCAGAAAAATTACAAACTATACCTTCTGATATACCAGTAAAGATTAATCAAATTATAGATGATGTTAATAAAATGAAGAGAGAAATTAAAATTCTTCGCCATAAATTAGCCCATTATGAAGTTGACCTATTGATTTCCAAAAAGAGAGAGATCAAAGGAGAAAATGTTATATCAGTTAAGGTTGAAGCAGCAGATAATAACGACTTGAGAAATTGGGGAGATTTAATTAAAGACAGGATTAAATCTGGCATTGTGATATTGGGAACAGAAGTAGATGATAATAAAGTTGCATTATTAGCTATGGTTACTGATGATTTAGTACAAAAAGGTTATAGTGCTGGAAATATTATAAAAGCTATTGCTCCTATTGTCGGTGGAAATGGTGGAGGCAAAAAAACGATGGCTCAGGCTGGAGGGCAAAAAGCAGATAAACTAAACCAGGCCCTAGAAAAAGTATACGAGATTATTTAATCAGTATCGAGTATCAAGTATATAGTATCGAGTAAAGAGAAAAAAAGAGAAGAATGACTGAAAAAATAAAATATATTTGCCGAATGACAGTAAAATTAATAAATAAGTTATAATCCAAATTTTATATAAAGTATTCTTTGTCTTAAGTATTTACTCGATACTGGTTTTATTCGATAGTGTTTTTAACCTGAAGATTAGTCTGAATTGTATTTTTGTTTTTACTCGATAGTATCTTGAGTTTTTCTTTTCTTTTCCTTTCTTGACTCGATACTCGATACTCGATACTATATACTGTTTTAATGGGAGAATTAATATATTTGAGAATTTTAGGAATAGATTTAGGCGAAAAAAGAATTGGGATTTCTATAAGTGATGAATTGGGGATAACCGCCCAGGGTTTGCCCACGATTAAATCGATTAACGAAATAGAAGATTTAAAAAATATAAAAGAAATTATCGACAAATACGGGGTAGAAAAAATAGTTTTAGGTTTACCTAAAAATATGAACGGGTCTTTAGGTGAGCAAGCAAAAAAGGCTATATCATTTGCAGAAAAGCTTAAATCATCTTTTCAACTACCCGTAGAGTTGGAAGATGAAAGATTAAGCACAAGCAAAGCTGAAAAATTTTTAATTGAAACTGACCGAAGTAGAAAAAAAAGAAAAAAAGTTGTTGATAAAATGTCAGCAATAATAATTCTCCAATCTTTTTTGGATAGGAGGATGATGAATAAAGAGATAAAAAAATGAGCTTTATTAATAAATTATTTTTCATATTTTCTCTGATTTTTTTGATTGCTATCCTATTTTTTACTGCTATATACTTCCCCTTAGAAGAAAATTCTACAACCCGAAAAGTAGTTAATATTCCCTCCGGTACTAACGCTAAAGAGATCGTGGATCTATTAGGAAAAAATGAAATAATTAGAAAAAATAATTATACATTTAGAATTTTAATCAAATTAATGAAGTTAGAAGACCAATTAAAGTATGGCGAATATGATCTCAGCCCCTCAATGAATATGCTCCAAATATTGGATAAATTAGTAAAGGGAGAAGTAATAGTGTATAAAATAACTATTCCAGAAGGTTATACTTGTATTAAAATTGCAGAACTATTGGAGAAAAATGAGATCGCTGAAAAGGGAGATTTTTTAAAATTAATAGAAGATGAGGAAAAAACTCTGAAAGGTTATCTATTTCCTGACACTTATGAAGTTCCCAAAAAATATGGAGCAAAAAATATGGTCAAAGTTATGTTATCAAATTTTAATCAAATAGCCATAGAAAATAAATTTACAGGAAGAGCTGAAGAAATTGGATTTTCTCTGGATGAAATCATTATTCTGGCTTCAATTATTGAGAAGGAAGCTAAATTTAGTGAGGAAAAAAATAAAGTATCATCTGTTTTCCATAATCGATTAAAAATGGGCATGAAATTACAATCATGTGCTACTATTCAGTATATTTTAGGAGAACCGAAAGAAAGATTAGATGAAAAAGATTTAAAGATAGATTCTCCATACAATACTTATCTTTACAAGGGTCTTCCTCCCGGTCCAATCTGCAATCCCGGCCTCGATTCAATCATAGCCGCCCTTGAACCAGCAGAAGAGGATTATTTATATTTTGTGTTAGGGGATAATGGCAGGCATATATTTTCCAAAACCTATCAAGAACATCTAATGAATAAAAAATAAAAAAGTTTCCAAAAAGTGCCTGGCACCTTTGGGAAACTTTTTTAAGGAGTGAGATGATGAAACCATTATTAATAGGCATTGCCGGTGGAACCGGTTCGGGTAAAACTACAGCTGCTCGCAGAATCTATGAAAGTTTAAAAGGGGTAAATGTAGTGGTACTTCAACAAGATGCATATTACATAGATTTAAGCCATCTTCCTTTAGAAGAAAGAAAGAAAATAAACTTTGATCATCCTTCAGCTTTTGATAGTGAACTGCTGATAAAACATTTAAAGAAATTAATCAGGGGGCAAGAAATTGAAAAACCTATATATTCATTTACTGATTATACCCGGAAAAAAGAGATAGAAAAAGTACTTCCCCGAGATATTATAATATTAGAAGGCATTTTAGTATTAGAAGAAGAAAAAATAAGGAACTTATTAGATATAAAAATTTATGTAGATGCCGATGAAGATGAAAGATTCATCCGAAGGTTAGTGAGAGATACAAAAGAGAGGGGGCGGTCAATGGACTCAGTAATCGAACAATACTTGAATGTTGTAAAGCCGATGTTCCTGCAATTTGTAGAACCCTCTAAAAGATATGCTGATATAGTTATCCCCCAGGGTGGACTAAATGATGTCGCAATTGATATAATAGTAAGTAAAATAAAATCCCGAACCTAAAAACAGTATTGAGTATCGAGTATCGAGTATATAGTAGAACAGGCGTCTCGTCTGTCTATTAATACTAATAAAATAAATACCAACGGCCAACAACTAAATACAGGGAAAAGAAGAGAAAGATTAACTTATATCTCCTCCCCTTTGAGGATAGAGGATTAACTCGCAGTAACTCCTCCCCCTTGAGGGGGGAGGATTAAGGTGGGGGTGAAAAAAGTAGAAACGAACTTGAAAAAAAGAAATAAAATTGCTATTGCTAAAAAACTTAGAATAAACTCTACTGATACAGAAAAATATTTATGGAAATATTTAAGAGGAAAACAGCTAACGGGATTTAAATTTCGTCGTCAACACACCATTGGAAAATATATAGTAGACTTTGTCAATTTAGAAAGAAGAATTATAATAGAATTGGATGGCGGACAACATTTAGAAAATAAAAAAGATAAATTAAGAGATAAATGGTTGAAAGAACGTGGATATGATGTTTTGAGATTTTGGGATAATAAAGTTTTAACAAATATTGAAGGGGTTCTGGAAGTTATAAGAGAAAAGCTTTTATCCCCCTCACCCTAACCCTCTCCCTCCGAGGGGAGAGGGAAGTGGAGAGGTAGATTAAGATGAGGACGAACAGGAGAAAGAATTGTTTGAAATATTAAAACCAAAAGTATATGTAGATTCTATATGTAATATAGACTTAAAGAAATTAAAAAAAGCAAAAAAGATAAAAGGCATCATTGTTGACCTGGATAACACTTTAGTAGCCTGGGGGCAGAAAGAAGTTAGTCAAAAAAATATTGGTTGGGTTAATGAAGCAAAAAAATTAGGATTAAAAATATGTATAGTTTCCAATACAAATTCTAAAAGAGTTGCTGAATTAGCAAAAATATTTGATGTCCCTTACTACTCAAAATATTTTAAACCTTTTAGTGTAGCCTTTAATAATGGCCTTAAAATTTTAGATACAAAAAAATCTGAAACAGTGGTAATAGGAGATCAGATATTTACCGATATATGGGGAGGAAACAGATTAAAGCTCTTAACTATTTTAGTCGTTCCTATAGTTAAAAAGGATTCTATAGGAACATTCCTTCATCGTAATTTGGAAAAAATTATTATTTCTTTCTGGATGAGAAGAGGTATAATAAAAAAAGAAGTTGGCAATTGGCCTTAGTATAACAGTATCGAGTATATAGTGTCGAGTATATAGTAAAGAGAGAAGAGCAAAGAGAAAAAAAACTGGAAAAATAAAATATATTTATCGAATGACAGTAAAATTAATAAATAAATTATAAAACATTCTACCATTGTATGAATGTATTGATGTTTTATTAATTATTTGCATATTACTGTTTTACCACTTGGACAGTTTCTTTCTTAACTATATACTCAATACTCGATACTCAATACTTGTTTTTCACTATATACTCGATACTCGATACTATATACTGTTCTTACTATCTTGAGTATTTCTTTTCTTTTTCTTTCTTGACTCGATACTCGATACTATATACTCGATACTGTTTTAATTGGAGAATTGATGCCTATGTTCTTGTTTTATAGATTGCTATTAGCTCACATAATCGCAGATTTCCCCATGCAAACCAATCAAATATTCAAAGTAAAGATGAATACTGAATGGGGAGTACTACTTCATACCCTAATTGTATTGATATTTTCTATTCTCTTTGCCTTCCCTTATTTAGAAGCCCCGAAAGTTATAATAATACTTTGGGTTATATTTCTGTCTCACACAATGATTGATAAAATAAAATTAGAATATTCAAAAAAAAATGCTAATCAGGACATAAAAATATTTTTACTCGATCAATTTTTACATATATCAATAATTGCAGCATTAAGTTTTTATTTCGAAAAAAATTATTTATTAATTTCTCCATTTAATAATGCCTTTTTGAATTACTTGATACAACTTTACAATAATGATATATTTATTATAAGCTTAATAGGATATATTGCTACGATTTTTTTTATACCTGTATTGCTTATATTTATAAAAGAAGAAGACATTTCGTATGAACCAAAAAAATTAAATAAACAAAAAATACTAAACATTAAAATACCCGCAAACCAAACAATAGATAAATTCTATCGCTTATTTTTAACTCTCTCAGCTCAGTACTTGGATGATAAATATATAATTATAATTTTTATATGTTTTGTAATTATAAGCCTTATTCCCTATCAAATTAGTGCAGAAAGAACAGAAAAGGTATATAATTTAAAAAGAATTATTAATACATCATTGGCTATATTCATAGGGATAGTATTAAAAATGATTTAGATTCCAAGCAACTGAAGCAACGGAGGAGACGAAGGGGAAATGAAAAGAACAATAGATAAAAGTATTACCGGAAAGTTCTTATCAGATATATTATATGAAAAGGGTTTAATTACCGAAGAACAGTTAGATAGAATTTTAAAGATTCAGAAAGATACCGGTAATGAACTTCAAAAGATTATCATTGACCTTGATATCCTTAAGAAAGATGAGATGATGCTTGCTTTAGCCGATGAAATTGGAGTAAAATACGTAAATTTAGATGATATAAATATTGACCCCACCATAGTAGTTCTAATCCCAGAAGAGATGGCAAGAAGACATCAACTTATTGCCATAGACAAAGATGAAAAAAAATTAACTGTTGCAATGGCGAATCCTTTAGATGTTTTTGCCCATGATGAGCTTAAAATAAGATTGGGATATGATATTGACTCAGTATTGTCTTATGGTGAAGACATCTACATGGCTTTAGATGAAGTATTCGGGGTTACCAATGAATGGGATCAGGTAATTGGTAAAATTGAAAATATGCAGGTAACCGTACTGAAAGAAGAAGAAAAAGAGGCAGCTAATATTTCTGCTATCGCTGAAAGCGAAGAGGCTCCCGTTATTGCTCTGGTTAACCTGATAATTTTAAGGTCAGTTAAAGAGAACGCCAGTGATATTCATATAGAACCGTTTGGTGAGGATACACTTAAAGTTCGTTACCGAATAGATGGAATATTACACGATGTTATGTCTCTCCCACGAAACCTGCAATTAGCCATTGTTTCCCGAATTAAAATAATGTCTGAATTGGATATTGCTGAAAGAAGATTACCTCAAGATGGCAGAATTCAGGTGAATGTTGGGGGAAGAAAGATTAATATAAGAGTTTCAATCTTGCCTGCAGTCACCGGAGAGAGTGCAGTTTTAAGAATACTGGATCCCTCGAGCATCTTATTAGAATTAGATTCTTTAGGTTTTTCTCCTGATATTCTTCCTAATTTCTTATCATTAATAAAAAAACCTAATGGTATAATCCTGGTTACCGGTCCGACAGGAAGTGGAAAATCTACTACACTATACACCACGCTAAATTTACTAAATTCCACCGAAAAGAAAATTATGACTATTGAAGACCCGGTAGAATATAGGTTAAAAGGGATCAGCCAGGTGCAGGCCAAACCCAAGATCGGGCTAACTTTTGCTGCCGGGTTGAGAAGTTTCTTGCGACAAGACCCAGATATTATGTTAGTAGGAGAAATTAGAGACAAAGAGACAGCTGAAATTGCTGTTCAAGCAGCTCTTACCGGACATATTGTTCTGAGCACCCTTCATACCAATGATGCTCCCAGTTCAGTGATAAGATTAGTTGATATGGGGATAGAGCCCTTTCTTATTTCCTCTTCAGTAATTGGAGTTATTGCTCAAAGATTAGTCAGAAAAATTTGTCCTAAATGTAAAAAGAGTATAAAAATAACCCCTGATTTAGAAAAAATTCTGGATGAATATGAGATAAGCAGCAATGAACTAATTTTATATAAAGGAGAAGGATGCCCTTATTGTAAAGATACCGGATATAAAGGGAGAATCGCTATCTTTGAGCTGATGGTAATTACTGAAAATATCAGAGATTTAATTAGCAAAAACGTTACTACTGGAAAACTAAGAGAAGCTGCTATTAAGGAAGGAATGTGTCAATTAAGAGAAGATGGTATAAAGAAAGTTTGCGAAGGTATAACTACTATTGATGAAGTTCTACGAGTTGCTTCAGTTTGAAAATTGAAGGGAGTGAATTAAAATAATTACTAATCGAAAAGAAGAAAATAATTTAAAAAAACTAAAGATACAAATATTGCAATTAAATGCCTTAAATAATATTTCTTTGGAGTTAACCCGAACTACAGATTTAGATGTTCTGTTAAATAAAATAATAAAATATGCAGCAATAATTGTAAAGGCTGAAGCTGCTTCCATATTACTTTTAGATAAAAAAAAGAATGAATTGTATTTTAAAGCAAGTCTGGGTAAAAAAAGCAAAGAAATAAAAAAATATAAAGTAAAAGTTGGGGAAGGAATAGCTGGCTGGGTAGCGGAAAAAGGAAAGTCTCTAATAGTCGATGATGTTACTAAAGATACGAGATGGGCTAAAAAAATAGATATTTCCACAAAATTCAAAACAAAGTCACTTATTTGTGTTCCTCTAATTTTGGAAAAAGAAATTATGGGAGTAATGGAAGTAATCAATAAAAAAGATAAAGAATATTTTGACAAGAATGATGAAGAAATTTTAAATTCTTTTGCTAATCAAGTAGTAATCGCCTTATGGAATGCAAATATTATAGAAGATTTAAATAATTATTTTGTACATATTACTGAAATACTAATCCAGGCAATGGAAAATGAATCACTTGGTCCCAAAGGGCATTTTATGAGATTAGCTCGACTGTCCACACAAATTGGTAATAAGATGGGAGTAACCGGAAAAGATTATAATAATTTATATTACGCAGCCCTACTACACGATATAGGTAAAATAAAAGTAAGTAGAAAGATTGATATTAGCTTTAAAGCAAAAGATGATTTTCATTTGGCACAAAATGAAATTAGTTTACATCCTGTAGTGGGAGCAAACATGCTTAAACAGATTAATTTATTTAAAGATATAATTCCTATCGTAAAACATCATCATGAAAATTATGATGGAACAGGTTATCCTGATGGATTGAGGGGAGAAAAAATTCCCCTTGCTTCACGAATAATATCCGTAGTTGAAGATTATACCAAAATATTCTATAATGAATACATAGAGAATTTTTCCGAGGATAATAAAGCGTTAAATAAATTATTTTCTCTTGCCGGAACAAAGTATGACCCGAAAGTCATCAATGCTCTAAAAGAAATTATTAAAATAGAAATATAGTATTGAGTATCGAGTATCGAGTATATAGTAAAGAGAGAAGAGCAAAGAGAAAAATAACTGAAAAAATAAAATATATTTGTCGAATGACAGTAAAATTAATAAAAAAGTTTTTAATAAAGCTAATATGAAATATTCTTAATCTTACTAATTTACTCGATACTATATACTGATTTTACTATATACTCGATACTCGATACTATATACTGATTTTACTCGATACTCGATACTATATACTCGATACTGATTTAAAAAGAGGTGAATTAACCAATGGCTACCTTTGTCTATAAAGTCCATGACCGTACAGGTAAAATATTTACGGGAAATATGGAAGGAGATAGTAAAACAGCAGTTGTATCTCGACTTCAAGAAATGAATTATTTTATTACTTCCATTAATGAAAAAAGGCAAGGTTTTGTAATTTTAAAAGAAATAACTTTATTTAAAAAGATAAAACTCAGAGATTTAACCATATTTTACCGACAATTTGCCACTATGGTAAATGCTGGTTTAACTTTAGTAAGTTCGTTAGATATTTTAATTGAGCAAGTAGAAAACAAAGCATTATCGGAAGTTATAAAATTAGTTAAATCTGATGTGGAAGCAGGTTCTACCTTAGCTAATGCCCTGGCAAAACAGCCACTAATATTTACTGAATTAAATATTAGTATGATTAGAGCGGGGGAGATTGGGGGAGTATTAGACGAAATTTTAAATAAAATGGCAGATTTAATGGAGAAAGAATTTTCCCTCCGACAGAAAATAAAGTCGGCTATGGCTTACCCTTCCTTTGTTGGTGGGGCTGCAGTAATAATGGCAATCTTTATGTTAACTTTTATTTTACCCCAATTTGTCGGAGTATTTGCCCAATTTGGTGGGGAACTTCCTGCTCTTACTAATGTCCTTGTAGTAGCAACTAAATTATTTAATAAATATTGGTATCTATTTTTTGTTGCTTTCGCAGCATTAATTTTTGCTTTTTTAGCTTATATAAAGACACCGGATGGTAAGATTAATTTTGATAAATTTAAGTTAAGTGCCCCTATCTTTGGTGAGCTTAATAGAAAAAGTGCTGTTTCGAGATTTACGAGAATTCTTGGAACTTTAATTAAAAGTGGAGTTCCCATTTTGGAAGCACTGAAAGTATCTTCCAATGCAATAGGAAATTTGGTGATATCAGAAGCAGTTATTAATGCAAAAACAAAGATAAAAGAAGGACAGAGTATCTCTAGCCCTCTGGCTGCAAGTGGAGTATTTCCACCTATGGTTACTCAGATGATTATGGTTGGGGAAGAGAGTGGAGAATTAGAAGAAATGTTAATTAATGTAGCAAAATTTTATGATGAAGAAGTGGATAGGTCAGTAGAAAGATTAACCTCAATTATCGAGCCACTTATGATGGCATTTATCGCTTTAACCGTTGGCGTTATGATAATCGCTATGTATCTGCCAATATTCAATATGGTAAACCTAATCAAATAAAAATATAATATAAAATGTAATTGCGAGGGTAGCACTCAAATAATATTGAGTACTACCCGTGGCAATCTCATAAATAAATGGTGATAAATATGAGCAATCAAAGAACACTTGTATTATTAGAACCCCCCGTTAGGGACTTAATAAAACAAATGGCAAAAGAAAAAGGAATTTCAATTTCCAGTCTATGCAGAGATTTAATTTGTGAAGGATTAGAAATTTTTGAGGATAGATATTTTGATAGAATTGCATCTGAAAGGGAAGACACATTTAATTGGGAACATAGTTTAACTCACGAAGAAGTATGGGACAAAAAGGAAAATTGAATATAAAATACCATCCTAAAGTAAAAAACGAAGATATTCCAAGATTGGGTTCTAATATTACTGTAAGAATAGAAAATGCTATTAGAAATCGTTTAATGGTTAATCCGATAAAATATGGATTTTATCTTCGTGGAACTTTAGGTAGTTATAGAAAACTGCGAGTAGGGGATTGGCGAATTATTTATAGAATAGTTAATAAAGAAATTAGAATAATTGCTATTGGTAATAGAAAAGATGTATACAAATTTGCCAATACCAGAAAATAAAATGAATTCCTACTTTCGCAGCAATCTCAGATAGGGCAGACATCTTTCCTGTCTACTAAAATGTAGGGGTTCGATTCATCGAACCCGTAAGGACCACTATTATGACCGTAACAGCTAACAATCAAAAAATAAGCGATGATCAAATTACAGAATACCAACCTCTGGTAAAAAGTATCGCTTATAAATTTATAAATTCTGGCGAACCATTGGAAGATTTAGAGCAAGTTGGTTACATCGGCTTAATTAATGCCATAAATCTTTACAATCAAAACCGGGGAATAAAATTTATTACCTATGCTACCTGGCTTATCTCCGGTGAAATCCGTCATTATATTAGAGACAAGCACCAGGTAATAAAAATTCCCGGCTGGATGATGAAATTAAATAAAAAAATAGACGAATTTATAATTTCCTATAAAAAGAAAAATAATCGATTTCCTTCACTTTCTGAAATATCTGAAAAATTTAACCTCACCGAAGAAGGTATAAAAGAAATCCTAAAAGCTCGGGGTGCAGTTCAAATAGTTTCCCTTGACCAGGAACATAGAAAATATAGTTCTGGCAGCTATCCTAATATAGAAAAAATAAGAAGTAAAAGTTACGAAACATTTAAGCTGCCGATAGAAGATATTATTACTTTAAAAACCGCTTTTAGCAAATTAAAAAAATTACAACAAAAAGTAATCTATTATATTTTTGAAAAAGATTTAACTCAAATTAAAACAGCTCGTAAACTGGGTATATCTCAAAGACAAGTTTCTCGAATAAAAGATTCTGCCCTCAAAGAATTAAAAGAAGATATCGAAAGAGATTAAAGGGCGTAGGGAGCATTACTGTGGAATTAGATATACATAAAGAAGTTACTAACGAACAGATTTTAAAATTCAAGCCTTTGGTAAAAAATATTGCCTACAAATTTAAAAATTCCGGTGAACCATTAGAAGATTTAGAACAGCTGGGATATATTGGTCTAATTAATGCTTTAAATCTTTATAATCAACAAAGAAAAGTGAAATTTGAAACCTATGCTTCCTGGTTTATCTCCGGAGAAATCAGGCATTATATTAGAGATAAACACCAGGCAATTAGAATTCCTCACTGGATAACTGAGCTGAATAGCAAAATAGATGAATTTATAGTAGAATATAAAGAAGAAACTAAACAAATTCCTACTCTTAAAAAAATTGCCAAAAAATTTAACCTTACGGAAGAAGGGGTTAAAGAGGTATTAAAAGCAAGAGATGTAGTCCATGTGGTTTCTATTGACCAGGATAATCGTAATTATGATTGCAATGAATATCCTGTATTAGAAAAAATAAAGAATGACCACTATAAAAACTTTCAGCTGCCAATAGAAGATTTAATTGCCTTAGAGCTTGCTTTAAATAAGCTAAAAAATTTACAGCGTAAAGTTGTTAACTATATTTTCATCAAAGATTTAACTCAAACAAAAACAGCCAGAAAATTAGCTATTTCTCAAAGGCAGGTTTCTCGGATAAAAAACGAAGCCTTAAAAACATTAAAAGAAGAATTAGAAAATACGGGTTCGTAGGACAGGCGTCTCGCCTGTCTACTAAAAATTAGGGGCTTGATTCATCAAGCCCGTAAGGAGCTCAATGAAATGCTCAAAAAGAAAGCTGTAGTAAAATACCAAAATAGTGAAATTATAAAAGGCTGGATCGAAGATTTTCGACCCGATCGAAAAGCATTTATCTTATTCCCTCTTATTGAATATAGCGAAGAAGAGAGAATGGAAATTAATTTTAATTCTCTAAAAGCAGTATTTTTTGTAAAAGATTTTATCGGAGATAAAAATTATAAAAAAGTTAGAACTTTTGATGTTGACTTTAAAATAACTCCCAGCCAACGGAAATTAATTGTAAATTTTGTAGATGGTGAACATTTATATGGAACGAGTCATAGTTATGGTAAATACAAAGTAGGTTTTTTTGTATACCCTATCGACCCAAAGGATAATAGTAATAGAATCTTTGTAGTCCATTCAGCAGTAGAAAGCGTCCGTCTAATGAAAATAGAAATTTAAAATTCAGAAAGGAGCATACCAGTGATGTCAAACAAACTTGTAGTAAAATTTAAAGATGGTAAAATCCGAAAAGGTTGGTCAACTGATTTTAAGCCCAATGCAGATATATTTCACTTACATTCTATTGAAGAAGATGGTAATGAAATTTTAGAAATAGAGATATCTTCCCTTAAAGCGGTATTTTTTGTAAAAGATTTTATCGGAGATAAGAATTATAAAAAAGTTAGAACTTTTGAGGGACGACCCAAAGGAACGCCCAGTGAACGCAAAATAATAATAATATTTAAGGACGGTGAAAATTTCTATGGTACTACCCATAGTTATAACCCGGAACGTAAAGGATTTTTTGCCTATCCTATAGACCCTAAGGATAATAATGATAGAGTTTTTGTAGTAGCTCCGGCAATAGAGAGTGTTAAATTACAAAAATTCAATAGCGAAGACTTTCAAATACACGTCTACGAAACTATATAACCTTTCCGCCATTCCCGCTTCTTCTTCTATCATCCCGTGAAAACGGGAATCTATCCTTTCCTAAATTTCCTCCCCCTTGATGGGGGAGGATTAAGGTGGGGGTGAAATATTCCCTTCTTTTTTTCCTGCGTTTTTCTTACTAAATACTAAATACTGACGACTAACGACTATTTTGACTGTTAGACAGGTAATATCTTAAGTTAGTGTAAACTTTAGTGGGGTAGTTAGATAAAAAAGTTATGCTTACGTTTTTTTCTACTTTCCCTTAGTTTATTTTCTTTATTTTTCTTAACGCGATACGCGATACGCGATACTCGATACTGATATATCGTCACATAAATTGGTAAATTAACTAAAGAACTGATAAAATAATAAATGAATAATATATCTATCTTAACAAAGCAAAGCAATAGGAGGCAAAGATTATGTTTCAAGATAATTTATCAAAAAGAATAGAAATAAATCCCAAGATAATGTTTGGTAAACCGGTTATTAAAGGAACGAGAATTCCGGTAGAAATAATATTGCGAAAACTTTCCCGAAATATTTCTATTGATAAAATTCTCCAGGATTATCCACACCTTACTCGTAAAGATATTCAAGCTGCCTTAGAATATGCTGCAGAATCAGTTCATGGAGAAGAAGTTCATTTGCTAAGAGCGGTAAAGTGAATTATGAAATTTCTTATAGATGAAAGTGTAGAAAAGCCAATTGTAGACTGGCTAAGAGTTCAAAAATATGATGTAATGTATGTTGCAGAAAGCTCTTCAGGGATAACTGATGAAGAAGTTATCAAGGTTGCTAATAGTGAAAATAGAATTCTTATAACCAACGATAAAGATTTTGGTGAATTGATTTTTCGTCAAGGTAGAATAACACAGGGGATACTACTTATACGTGCTGTAAATGAAGAATCTTCAAATAAACTTAGGTTAGTAAAAGAGGTATTAGAAAAAGCAAAGAAAAAGTTAGAAGGGAATTTTATGGTAGTTAATGAGGTGGGAATTAGAATAAGAAAAATTTATCAAAAAAACTAAAGGACAGGGTGGCACTCAAGTAATATTGAGTTCCACCCTGTTTACTAAAATGTAGGGGTTCGATTCATCGAACCCGCATATTTCTTATGCTTGCCCCATGAAGCCTTGCTTCAATGGGGTCATTCCCGCTCCTTCTTCTGTCATTCCCATGGAAATGGGAATCCATACTTATATTATAATTACCATTAAACCGTAGGACAGGCGTCTCGCCTGTCTATTTTTTTATTTTTATTCCCTCTAATCGGCCAATCGGTAAATTATTTAATTGGGAAATTGGAGAATTGGTAAATCGGTGAATTGTTATATTGGTCAATTGGCTAATCGATAAATAGGCGAATTAAAAAATTGATAATTTTTTATTCTCTTGTCTAAAAACTATCAAATTTAGGAATAATATAAATATAGAATAATTTGCTATAAAGATAGCAAAAAAGGAGGAAATAATAAATGTTATATTTAAGAAAAAGAAATAAGGGTTTTACCATAATCGAGTTAATGATCGTAGTAGCTATTATCGGCACATTAGCATTGTTAGGATTAAGACTGTACACTGGTCAACAAGAAAAGGCCAAAAATGCCATTGTTAAAGCTAATTGTGGAACCATTCAAACTGTAATTCAAGCTAATATAGTAGATATTGATTATAATCAAAGCAACGCTAATGACCGGGTTACTGCTGCTATTAATGATATAACCAATGCTGCAGGATGCAGAAATCCATATACCAAAGCTACGGAAAATATTGGCGTTATTTATAATGACCGTGTTGGGTTTAGTGATCATGGAAGAAATCAAAGAGGTATGGTTGCCATAGCTTCCCCTTCTCAAGATTATTTTATAATTCAAGGTTTAGATAAAGATGGTCATCTTTTTGGAGAGGTATTTACTGCTCAATATTAAACGGTTGGTCGGTAAAACAGAATAACTGATAAACAAACAAAAATAAAAAAATATAAATATTTTTTTAAAATTGTCTAAAAAGTGTCAAATTTGGGAATAATATAGATAGAAAAGAATAAAGCTAACAAATATAAAAAGTTGAAAATGGCAAACTATTCGAAAGGATGGGGCGCAAAGTTATGGGTCTGAAGCAATCTCATACAATGCTATGACTGCCAAGCTACCGACTTTTATTTTATCTAAATTCTATAAGGAAAAAATAACCTCCTGGTGGGAGGGTAATAAAAGGAAGTGATTGATTCCAGAATAATAAGAAAAGTTGAAAAAGGTAAACTATCCGAAAGGATGGGGCGCAAAGTTTTGGTCTAAAACATTGTCATTGCGAAAATTGTCATTGCGAGCCTACTACAAGTAGGCGAAGCAATCTCGTATTACCTTAAACAATGTTATGATTGCTAAACTGCCGATTTTTTAAATGTAATTTTAATTATAAATTGAATGACTGGTAAACTAGCCAACAGGTCAAGTAGTCAATTGAATAATCTTATATCTTTCATCTTGTAACTTGAATTTAAAAACTAACGACTAACGACTATTCACTAACGACTAATTTAAGCGGTAGACCGGAAGACTGGTCGACTAATTAAAAAAAGGAGGAATTTTAATATGTTATGGTTAAGAAAAAGTAAGAAAGGTTTTACCTTGATTGAATTGATGGTCGTTGTAGCCATCATCGGTGTACTGGCACTCTTAGGATTAAGAATGTATTCCGGTCAGCAGGTAAAAGCAAAAAATGCTATCATAAAAGCAAATGCCGGAACCATTCAAACTCTAATTCAGGCAGAATTAGCTGATGCTACCGTTACAAGTGTTAAGGCAATGTGGAATGATGATACTTCTAACGGTTTAGTTCAAAGATCTGGAATTTTTAATCCTGTGACTGGGGCGATGCAAGCTTCTTCACCGGAGGCTCATTCTGTATCTGATGCTGATGTTGATCCAGGTTTAATATGGGTAAGTGAGGCTAGTGGAGTTTTCTCTATCAATGGAAACAATGCTTCTAATGACGGTAACGTTTATGGAACTAGTTTAACTGCACGAAAATAACAATTTAATCAAAGAAAAATAAATTATGGCTCCATTTGTAATATTCAAGTGGAGCCATAATTTTTTTTAATAGGGAATATATAATGAAAAAATATATAGCAGAAAATAAAGATTTTTATAAAAAAGCAATACTGATAAGTTTAAAACTATTAATCATATTTACCCCCCTGGCAGTATATAAATATGTAGATTATTTTCGGGATAATCAAGAAGCCTGGTTAAAGCTATTTGTGATAATTGCCTTAACTCTATGGGTTTTAAAATATTTTAATGAAGAAAAAAACCTTTGGATTAAGAGTAGGTTAAATTTGCCGTTTTACTTATTTATTCTGATTATGAGCATATCTTTAATGGAAAGTAAATTTTTGATAATAAGCTTGCGGGATTATGTGATTTTTTTATCTTATTTTCTTATATATTTTTTGCTAATAAATAATATTGAGAATGAACAAGAATTTAATTCTTTCATCAAGCTATTTTTTGTAATATCATTTTTTATATCTATCTACACTATTATTCAGTACTATGGTTTAGACCCTTATTTAAGAGAACTTGGAGGCCTTACTTCTACCATTGGCCAAAAAAATTGGATTTCCAATTATTTAGCTTTAATTTTTCCCATAATATTTTCTTCCTTTTTACTGGAGGAAATAAAGAAAAATAAGATATTATTATTTTTATTGTTATCTATTATTTACACTAACTTAATGATCTGCCAGAGCAGAGGTATATGGATTAGTATCAGCCTTACTTTGATATTTGCAATTTATATGGTTATTAAATTTAATATTTTCCAAATATTTAAGAAGAATAAAAAATGGTTAATTATATTATTATCTGTTTTTTTAATTATTACCATTATATACTCAACTGATAATCCTTTAAATAAAAGTCTTTTAACTCTCCCTCAAAGAGCTTTATCAACTTTTGATGAAAAAGACCCTTCTATAAATACACGCTTTTTAATTTGGAAGAATACTTTACAGATGATTAAAGATAAACCTTTACTTGGTTCAGGCATAGGGACTTTTAAGATGAATTATTTAGATTACCAGGCAGAATTTTTCAAAGATAATCCTGATTATATAAAATATTACACCTTCCCCAGAGAGGCTCATAACGAATATTTGCAAATTGGCGCTGAATTGGGCTTATTAGGTTTAGGATTATTCATTACAATTATATTTATATTTTATAGTACAGTCTTAAATTTCCTAAAAAAGGAGCAAAATAGTAAGAATAGATTAGTTGGTTGGGGTCTACTTGTGGGAATTTCTTGCTTTTTGATACATAGTCTATTTACTTTTCCCTTACACGTACCGGCATTAGGTTCAACATTTTTTACAATTATAGGACTTACTGCTATTTATATAAGAAATTTTAATTTATCACAATTTAAAAAAGAGAAAATTGGAAAGAAATTTAAGAATAAGAGACCAACTTTTAAAATTGTTTGTAGTATTTTAGCTGTGATTATTATGATAATAGCAATTGATTCTTTAGTAATAAGACCTTACCTTTCAGAAGTATGTTCTTATAAAGGAAAAGACAATTTAGTTGAAGGAAATTATCAGGGAGCATTATCAAATTTCGAATATGGTGAAAAACTTGATCCTTATAATGGGAATATCCTTATTAATTTAGGTGCTACTTATTATAATTTAGGAGTATATAATAAAGTTGAAGGAATTTTAAGAAGAGCGGAAAGATATATTAAGGATAAAAATATATATTTAAATTTAGGTTTGTATTACAAAAATACTAAAAATTATAAAAAATCAGAAGAAGAATTTAAATATGCCATTTACTTATGTCCTAAATTTACTAAAGCTTATTTTAATTTAGGCCTCTTATATTTTGAAAAAGAAAATTATGATGGAACGATTGAGCAATGGGAAAAAATATTAAAAGTAGAACCAGATTTTCAGGAAATTTATGTTATTTTAGTAAATTTAGGAATGGTTTATCAGAAAAAGCAAATGCCGGATAAAGCCCTGGAATATTTTATTCAAGCTTTGCAATTAGTGCCGGAAGACAGTCCTGTTATTGAAGAGATAGAAAAAGAGATATATAATATTTATAGAAGCAATTTGGAGAACTAATTTATCCCGGTTTCTCGAGATTTATTTTCTTTATCTTTCTTAACTCGATACACAATACGCGATATTGTTTTTATTATCTTTTATTTTTCTTTTTCTTTACTTGATACTATATACTCGATACTCGATACTGTTTTTTGTTTTTTTGACAAAAATGATAACTTGTGTTATCATTAGTTAACCGAGGTTAACATTATGAGTACAAATAAGATATTAATAGGCTCAAGAATTCCTGAGTCAGTTATTACAGAATTAAGAGAATATTGTAAATCTCATGGAATCCTAATAAATCACTTTGTTTCTGAAGCAATTAAAGAAAAATTAAAAAAAGTAAAAAGAAACGCAGAAAAGGCAAAAGCAGAAAAATTATCAATGAATTAAAGGATGTGAAAAAATGTTGGTTAACAAACGCGGTATTGTTTTAATTACCTTAATAATCTGGATTATTATTATCGGAGCAGCAGTTATTTGTGGTCCTCGTCTTTATAATTGGTATGTTGAACAAAATGAAATAAGAATTATTAAATCAAATGCGGAATCGATAGAAAAAGAAATAAAATTATTGATAATAGACAAACATCCAGTACTTATCTGGAATGATATAGATAATATTATTAAATCTTTAAATATACAAAACCCCATTACCAGAGAAGCTCAAATTAAAAATGGCTGGAGCAGACCTGGGGATGTGGTGGTTTTTTTTGATGGAATTGACACCCTTACGATTGATGGTATCAGTCGTCGAGGCGAAACCCTCCATTTAAATATTGTGATTAAGAAATAAAAAAAGGTAAAGATAATGGATAATAATAGAAAAGAGTTCGACCGATGGTTTAGTCAAGCGAAACATGACTTCAAAGTAGCCCAAGATAATTTAAATTTAAAAAATTATGATTGGGTATGTTTTCAATCTCAGCAATCAACTGAAAAGGCTTTAAAAGCATTTCTTTTTCTAAAAGGTGAAAGAGGATTAATTACTCATTCAATATTTAATTTACTTAAGTTTTGCAAAAAGATAGAACCAGATTTTTCTAAATTAAGTAAGATAAAAAAATTAGATCAATATTATATTGCTGCCAGATATCCAAACGGATTACCTGATAATGTTCCCCATGAATATTATTCAAGGGAGGATGCTGAAGAATGTCTGAAATATGCTGGACAGACAATTTCATTAATAGAAAAACTAATAAAATTGTTAAAAGATTTTTAAATTTAATTATTAAAAAATTTAATCTAAAAAAAATAATTATTTTTGGTAGTTTTGCTCGAGGAGATTACCATAAAGGAAGTGATTTAGATTTAGTTATTGTAGGAGAATTTAAAGAGAGATTTATAGACCGCATGGGTAAAATAATAGAACTTAATGATTCAAATTTAGAGATTGATGCAATGGTCTATACAGAAGAAGAATTTCAAAAAATGATTAAGGAAAGACGGCCTTTTATTGAGCAAGCATTAGAAGAAGGAATTGTAGTTTATGAAAAATAAGGAATATAAATGTATTATGAGATAGAGATTGTTTTAATTTTTGTATTAGGTCTAATAGTAGGAAGTTTTAGTAATGTATGTATTTATAGAATACCTAAAAACGAATCAATAGTATATCCAGCATCTCATTGTCCCAAATGTCGTACTATAATAAAACCAATAGACAATATACCTCTATTGAGCTATATCCTACTAAAAGGCAGATGCCGTAGTTGTAAAAGTAAAATATCTATCCAATATCCTGTAGTAGAACTATTAACCGGATTAACTTATTTAATAATTTATGTGATATACGGTTTAAGTATCCAAACTTTAATTTATATAATTTTATCATCAGCTCTTATAATTATTGCTTTTATCGATTTAAACGAACAGATTATACCTGATGTAATTTCTTTACCGGGGATAGTAATAGGATTTATTATAAGTTTTTTTGTTCCTTATATTTCATTTATAAATTCAGCTTTAGGAGTAGTGGTCGGAGGAGGAATAATATTAGTTATTGGTTTGGCTGGTTCAGTGATTTTTAAGAAAGAAGCGATGGGGGGAGGAGATGTAAAACTTGCAGCGATGATTGGCGCCTTCCTGGGTTGGAGATATATTATAATTTCACTTTTTTTAGGATTTTTTTTAGGGGCATTAGCAGGAATTATCTTAATTATGGCGAAGATTAAAAAGAGAGAAGATGCTATTCCCTTTGGACCATTTATTGTATTAGGTTCTTTCATTACACTTTTATGGGGCGAAAAAATTCTTTCGTGGTATATAGGATTTTAAATAGCTCTGTCATTCCCACGAAAGTGGGAATTCAGAATTAAAAGAAGAATAATTAGAAATTAGGAGAAAATATATATGAAATTTATAGTGGTTTTGGAACCAGCCGAAGAAGGAGGATTTAATGTCTCTGTTCCTGCACTTGATGGCTGTTTTACTCAAGGTGAAAGTGAAGAAGAAGCTTTGAAGAATGCAAAAGAAGCAATACTTTGTTACTTAGAAGGAATGGAAAAAGTTGCCCTTCTTTCTTCATAATCTTGGAAAGAATATTTCAATAATAGTTCCAAATCATAAAGAAGTTAAAAAAGGCACTTTAAATTCAATACTAAAGAAAGCAAATATAAGCATTAAAGATTTAAAAGAACTGGTTTAACCAGAAATAAGCTATAAGAATCGGATGAATTTTTTATCTCGGTTCTATTAACTAAAAACTAAAAACGAAAAACCAAAAACTTTTCAGATAAGGAATAATAAACAAAAGCAGTATGATTCACAGCAATAATCGCAATAAAGGTTACACTCTTATTGAGCTAATGGTCGTAGTAGTTATGGTATCTCTATTGCTTGGTCTTTCTTTAAATGGATTATATAATTTAATACAATGGAGTAAACTAAATAGAGCGGCAGCAATTTTAAGTTCAGAATTAAAAAATACTCAATCCAGAGCATTTTACGAAGGTGTATATTATAAATTACAGTTTTGGCCGAGTTTAGATAGATATAGGATTTATAAGCAAACAGAATTAATTGATGATATAATATTAAAAGATATTGATCTATTTAATACTAATTTTACAGATAATAATTTATATTTTTATCCCAGTGGAGTTCCCAGTATGGGAGGGACAGTTACTTTGAAAAATAAAAGAGGGAAGATTCTTTATGTGATTATGACTCCGGTAACTGCTCGAGTAAGAGTAAGCCCAGACCCTCCGGCTAATTGGTGAGCCTCGCTAGTATTGCGTATTGAGTTGCTCGGGAATATATGAAAGCGTAAGTTTCAGGAAAAACTATAAATACAAAATTGCCTTTTTAACCTGAAGATTAATCGGAATGGCATTTTTGTTTTTGATTTTACTCGATACACAATACTATATACTTGATACTGATTTTTACTACATACTTGATACTCAATACTTGATACTATTTTTAATACTGATTTTGCTGTCTTTTTTGGCTAAAAAGCTAAAAAATAGGGAATATAAACAATAAAAGAAGTTAAATAGATTAACTTATAAAATAAAAAAACATATTTTTCGAATGAAAATAAATTAATAAAAAAATTATAAAATATTCTTTTACTATATAAATGTATTGTATACTTTAATTAATTATTTACTCAATATTTTACTTGTTTTTTGCTATATACTATATACTTGATACTCGATACTGTTTTTACTCGATACTCAATACTCGATACTATATACTGATTAATACCGGTGGTGATATCCATGTTAAAAATAAATAGAAAATTATCACAAAGAGGCTTTTCTCTAATTGAATTAATGGTAACGGTAGCAATTTTAGCTTTGGTTTCTTTTGGAATTTTTAAAGCTTATACTACAAGTTTTCAAGTCATGGCAGATGCCAAAGATCGTACTGTGGCAGTTAATTATGCCCGGGAAATATTAGAAAAAATTAAGAATGATCCGAATCAGTTACATATTTATTTTAACTATAATGAAACCAAGGGGAAATATAATCTGCAAGTTAATGTCACATCAGATCCAACCGATCCTAATCTTAACCGGGTTAATACTGTAGTTACCTGGAAGAATCGTGATAATAAGGATAAAAATGTAAATATGGATATACTTATATATAACCCAGCAGTATCGTCTGCACCAATTGATCCAGTGATCGACCATATTGATTTATACGCTAACCCAGAACACCCTTTAATCTGTGAGGAAATCACTATTCATGCCTATGTTAAAGATGCTGAAAATAATCTTATTAAATATGATGTAATTTTATCCTTTTTTTCAAATAAAGGCACTTTATCTGAAGAAGAAGTTTTTACTAGTAGCGGTATTGCAACAACAACTTTAAATATAGCGTATGATGATTTATTAGTAGATAATACAGTAACAGTTGTCGCAGAAGTTGCTGGGATAACTGGGGTTAAATATATTGACTATATTGTACCTGATCTTTCAATTGAAGTTGAGCCCGGTTTAATGTTAGTTTGTGATTCTGCTGATATTTGCGCAACTTTGAGTTATAAAGATGGAGGAAATGTAATTCCTCTGGGAGGTTATGAAATTGAGTTTACCACTAATAACGGAATACTAAACGGAGGAAGTGAAACGGCTACATTTACAACTGATTCAGATGGGATAGCCTGTGTTAGTCTTGATAACTGTACGTATGACCCCGTTGGAGTCACTTTAACTGCTGAATATTGCGGGTTAAGTGCCCCAAAAACGATTAATTTTACAATAATCGGTTTGACTATTGCATTAGTAGCAGATAGTCCTATTGAATATGGTGAAAAATCAACCATTACTGCTACAGTTATTTATGATAGCAGTCCCTTAACCGGAAAAACTGTGACCTTTAGCACAGATCATGGTATGTTTGTTGATTCATCTGATAACCCTACAAATTCGGTCATCACAGATGTCGATGGAAAAGCTACAATCTTCCTGACTGGAACATCAATCGGAACTACTGCCACTGTGACAGCTAGTTGTTGTGGGGCTGTTTCTAATAGTGTTGATATATATACTTCACCTCCATCTACGGGAAAGTACATTATTTTAGAAGCTAATCCTGAAACTGTAAAGGCAGGTGGAAATTCTTCCATATCGATTTCGATTATGGATTATTCAAGTGGATCGCCTGTTGTTGATGATTCTTTTAATGGCACAATTAATCTCCAAATTTCAGAAGGCGGAGGAAGTATTACAAGTCCAGTAATAACCTGGACTTTAGGAGTAGGAACAGCTACTTTTACCTCTTCTGTGGGGTTTGCAGGATCAGTTTTAATTAAAGCTACGGATCCAAATTCCGTAATCAATGATGGTTACCTGACTATTCAGGTCAACAAGGGATTTATCGTACTGAGTGCAGACTCAACTTCCTTGGTCAATGAAGAAACCGCTACGATTACAATATCGGTTAAAGACGAAATTGATGGAACTATATTAGATTATAGTGGGACTATCTATTTATCACTGCAGCCAGAAGAGGGTTCATTGACTGATACGGAAGTGGATGTGGTCAATGGTATTGGAAGTACCGATTATACCGCCCCGACTGATTGGACCGGTGACATCGTCATTAATGCTGAAGCAAGCGAGGATGATAATTTATTTACAGGTACCATAACAATTACAATTGAAGAGGAGATTATAATCCAACCAGAGGATGCTAATATTGATTTAGATAGTTATTGGTTCTCAACTTATTTATATTATGATATTCAAGTTGCTGGTAATATTGAATTAACACAAATATTTTATGATTGGACAAGAAGTGGGTGGTGGACTGCCACTTATATAGAAAAAGTATATATTCAGCCTTCTGGTGGTGGTTGGTTTACTAAAATTTACGATGGGTATTCACCTGACGGAAATACACTTACCTTAAATGCATCAAACCCTTATATTCTTGACGATACTGGAACAAATAATGGTTTATATAGAATGCAAGTAGTATTTAAAGGTGGATTTGGTTCTGTTTCTGGAGAACATATAATCATTATCTTCAATCCAAATGAGGAAAATCCAGGAAATAGAACCATTGAATTTGATATTCCCTAATCTTTTTGTAAAACAGTTCATGAATATTAATAATAACTTTAAGGTCAAATTATAATGAATTTACTAAAAATGTTATTTTTTAAAAAGAATAATAAAGGATTCTCCCTTATTGAATTGATGGTCGTCTTGGTATTATTATCAATTATCATCTTGGGTTTGGTTACTTTTTTTAGCGGTGGTGTGCGCTCTTGGATTACTGGACAATCCCAATTAAGAGCCCAGAGAGAAGCCCGAATGTCCCTGGATATGATGGTCAAAGAAATACGACTGGGAAGTTCAGTAACAAAAAATTCTGATTATTCCATTACCATTAATGTACCTTCTTTGGGATCTAACAGTGCTTATGATGTTACATTCTCATGGTCTAATATTTCAGGAGACCCATTAAACAGAACCGTTAACGGGGTAACTAATCAATTATTAGAAGATATTGAAAATATTAATTTTGATGTAGTAGGAACTAAAAAAGTAGAAATATCTGTCCAGATGGATCTTGATAACGATAATAACCCTGATATTGACTTATATACCGAAGCATTTCTAAGAAATTCCTAAAATTTAAACTCTTTATTAAAAGGAGGGATAGCGATGAATTTATTTAAATTATTGAGAAATTCAGAAAAAATAAGAATAATTAAACAAAATGGATTTGCTTTAATAGCCACCTTAATCTTTGTTTTTGTCATTTCAACTATGGGCATTGCTTTATTGTCCTTAACCAGTAATGAAGTAAAATTGTCTGTATTACAAAAAGAATCTACCGATTCCTTTTATCTGGCTGATTCTGGAGCTGAGAGAGCCATTAGCTGGTTGGAAAAGCAGGAAGGACCACCCAATACCATCCCTGCTCCTTTTGACGGATCAGTTGATATTGAAGGATTGGGCGGAGGATATTATAATATTATGATAGTTCCGGATTTTTCTACAGCTGAATTTCAAAGAGAATATGTTATTACCTGTACTGCTCATTCCGGGGATTCAGAAAGTAGACGGACTGTTGAAACAAGGGTTAAAGTAGAAAGCTTTGCTGGTTTTGCTTATTTTTCTGACATAGAAGAAATGGATAATGGAACAAAAATATGGTTTAGGACCGGAGATGTAATTGGAGGAAAACTGCATAGCAATGATTTAATTCACATTTCCGGTGAGCCTCTATTCCTGGGTAAATTAACAACATCAGAAGACCATATTGAATATATGTACGATGAGTATCGCACTGATCTAGATTATAATGATTTTCCCAATTTTGAAGATGGTTTTGCCTTAAAAGCCGATCCAATTGACTTAGAAGTTGTTAGAAATAAAGATATATCTGGCACAAGTGATCCCAGAAGCCTGGAAAGCATTGCCCTAGGTTCTACATTTGACGAATCAGATGTTGCCGGTACGGGAGTATATTTGCCTAATAATGGAATTACCACAAATGGTGGTATTTATATTAATGGTAATACTGAGGAAATTACCTTAGGTACGAATGACATTGGAAACTCAAAAATTACTGTGGTTCAAGGGGGGACAGGTACAGGTATTGACAAAGTAACAACAGAAATTATTATCGATGATGTCTTCCGTACCACCACGGTTACCAAATATGATGAAGATGGTGATGTAATTGAGCCAGAACCTCCTGAACTTCCTGATTATGGTGGAACTACAAATGGATTATTATATGTAAATGGTAAGGTCAAAAACTTACACGGAGATCGAAATGATGGTGGTTTAAAGGGTAGATTAACCATTGCAGCTACTGATGATATAGAAATAAGTGGTGATGTACTTTATAACAGCAGAGTAGAACAGGATCTCGACCTCAGTGATCCGAATGTCGATTTAAGTACAATTGATGACAGTCTTGGATTAGTTTCATCTCAGGATATCTATATTAAAAAACATGCTACAGGTAGCGGCTTAGATCCTGATGATATTGAAATAAATGCAATTTTAATGGCACTAGGTGAATCCTTCTACTATGATGGTTATAATACTACCCTAAAAGGAACACTAAAAACGTTTGGGGGTTTTATTCAGGTAAGAAGAGGGGCAGTCGGTATGTTTAATTCTTATTCTGGGGCTAAGGTGTATGGTTTTACCAAAGATTATCATTATGATAATCGCATGGCTAGTACTAATCCAAACATAGACAGTAGTATTCCTCCTTATTTTCCTACTACGGGCAATTATGAAAAAATATCCTGGAGGGAAATTTATTAAAATATACTATTACTTTTTAAAAAAATTAGGATATTTAAAGAAACTTAGATTGTATTATAAAAAATAATATGTTTTTTAAAATAATTATAAAAAAAAGAAGGATTTTTAAAAGTTATGTTGTATACTATAAATATAATAATGTTTTGTGAGTAATGAATTATGAAATTGCCACGAAAGGCACTCAATATTACTTGAGTGCCATCCTTGTAATGACAATAGAAGATTGCTTCGGGGCTTTGCCCCTCGCAATGGCAGAAATAAGGAGTAAGTATGTTTGCAATTGATTTTGGTGCTCGCTCTATTAAAGTAGTAAAATTACATAAAATAAGTGATGGTTATGAACTCGATAATTATGGGGCAATGCTTAGCCCTGAAAACAGTATAGCCGATGGAGAGATTCTTAATCCCCTTGCTGTTACCGATGTTTTAATAGAATTATTAAAAGAAAGTAGAATAAGAGACAGAAAGGCAAATATTGCCATAACCGGACAAAAAGTAATAGTTAGAGAGATTGTCCTCCCTTTGATGGAAGATAAAGAGTTAATAGCCGGAGTAATGTGGGAAGCCCCCAAATATGTCCCCTATGATTTAGATGAATCTATTATTGATGCTGAGAAAGTAGAGGAATTTGTGGAAAAAGATGGGAATAAAATGATGAGAGTTCTTTTGGTAGCTAGCCCCAAAAATACCGTTTATCCTTATATGGAAGTCTTAAAAAAAGCCAGGATAATGCCAAAAATAGTAGATGTAATTTCTTCTGCTAATATCAGAGCTTTTGAAAATTATCTTTCTGAAAAGGAAGAAGGAGAAAAAGAAAGTTTAATTATTGATATAATTATATCTATCGGTGCAAGCAGTACCATCCTTACTTTGGTTGAGAAAAGTAATATTAAATTTACCAGAAATATTTTAATCGGAGGAAGTGATATTACTAAAGCAATTGCTACATCTCTAAATATTTCTTTTAAAGAAGCAGAAAAACTTAAAAGAGATACAGAGATTGTATTGGGTCCGGAGGCAAAGGAAGAAAAGATAAATGAAAGTGAGAAGATAATAATAAAAATATTAAATCAAATAACTAAAGAAGTGCGAAAGTCACTGAGTTATTATAAAACGCAAAGTCAAAAAGTTAAATATAATAAAATTATATTATCTGGTGGAAGTGCTAATATAAAGAATATTGATAAATTTTTAGGTGAACAAATTGAAATACCCATAATAATTGGAAATCCATTGGAAAAGATAAAGATAGATGAAAGTGCATTTGATCTGGATAGAATAAAGAAATTAAAATATTCCTTAGCCACAGTAATTGGATTAGCTAAGAGAGAAAGGTAATTTTGGAATGGCGAATATTAATCTTTTGCCAGTTGAATATAAAGAAAAAGTAAAATTTAGTATAAGAAGAATATTAATTATTTTATTTGTTATTATTTTAGTATTTGGTTCTGCTTATTTTTATTTTTCGTTAGAACTGCAAATAGATTATAAGGAACAAGAATTAAAGACAATGCAGAGTGAATTAGCCTTAATCGAGAAAGTTATTAAAGAAGTAAAAAATCTGGAAAATGATAAGAAAATAATAGAAGAGCGAATAAATATAATTCAGGGATTAATTGATAATCAATCTCATTTATCCAGAATTTTGGGTGAGTATAGTGCTTCACTTCTGGATGAAGTTTGGGTGGATAACCTTTCTTTAAGCGCTAATCAAACTTTTGATTTTACCGCCAATACTTTTAATAATTATTTGATTGCAAAATATATGGTAACTTTAAAAGACAATCCTACTTTCGATAATATTGACTTAGGTTATGTTAGGAAGAACAAAGTTAAGGAAGAAGAGATTGAGGTAGAAATTGTGAATTTTAGGTTATCAGGTATATTTATTCCAAAGAGGTTAGAGTAGTAACGAGATTGCCGCGCACCGAGAACGGTGCTCGCAATGACAATAAGAAAGAGGTATTTTTTAGATGAAACTATCTAAAGGTACAATGGCATTCATAATATTTGTAATTTTGGTTGTTTTTGTTTATGTTAATTATACTTATGTTTATCAACCAAGAATGCAAAAAATTGAGCAATTGGATAGAGATATTGAGATTACTGCTGAAAAGATTGCTGAAGGAAAAAGAATTGCAGCAAAACTCAGTGCTTTAAAAGTAGAATATAAGGCTTTATTGGAAAAATTAGAATTTTTAGAGGTAATGTTACCCAAAGAAAAGGAAATACCCGATTTATTGGTAATGATTCAGGACACTCTAACTGAATTTAATGTAGATTTTTCGATCTTTACTCCACAGAATATTTCCTGGGAGAAAGATAGGATCTATGGGAAACTACCGATAACTATGAGTTTAACAGCTAACTATTTTGATTTAATAGCATATTTGGACCGGATAGAGAATCTACCTCGAATAATTGATGTTAAAGAATTGAAATTAAGTAAAGCAGGGGCAGAAGCTGAAAAATTAAATATTTCTATAAATATGTTTGCTTATGTTTTAAGAAAAGAGGGTTCTCAATAGAGTGAGAAAAATATCTATTAGAAATTTATTTAAAAAATCAGAATCAGGTACAGGGAAAAATAAAAATAAAATATTAATTCCTCTATTGATTATATGGCTGATAGCCGGGATAGTTTATTTCGGATATCCACTTGTATTTCCCGATAGTTCAGTAAAATTAACGGCTACACCTGCAAAAAAAGTAATAACACCGAGTTCAACTGTAGTAGCTACAAAAATAGAAACCAAACCCGAAGTTAAAGAGGAGACTGAATTTGAAATTGAGATGGAAAAGAGAAAGCAGAGTTATGAAGATAAAATATTTGTTTATGAACCATATGAGCCGCCAAGTAATCGAAATCCTTTTCAAAAGGTAAGAACTTCTTATTATTTAGGGGAAACAGAGGAGAAGCAAGAAGAGGGTATTTTAAAATTCCCCAAACCAGAATTGCCTCCGGGGACAAAACTAACCGGAATAATTGGGTCAAAAGATAAGAAAGTAGCAATGATCGAGATGAATGGTGAGACTTTTATTGCTAATTTGTATGATATTTTATTAGATAGATATATTGTAAAAGAAATAAAAAAGGATGAGGTAATTATCGATTATAACGAATACCTTTTTTCATTAAAAATAGGAGGTGAAGGTTTATCAGATGAATTATAGAAGTAGAAAAATAACTTTATTACTTTTTATTATGATCTTATTTTTAATAACTTCATTTGTGGTAAATGCCAGTTCTCAAAATATTTGGTTTACTAATATCTGGTATAAAAAATTACCCAATTATACCCATCTTACCATTAAGGCAAGTGGAGCTATTTCAGAATATGAAGTTTCTTATTTAGAGGCACCCGAGAGAATTGTAATTGATGTTAAGAATGCCAACTACAGTATTGATGAATTAAGTAGAAATATCTTATTTCTAAATATGGGGTCAGTGAAACAAGTAAGGTGCGGGCAATTTGAAACTGAACCAATTCGCATTACCCGATTTGTGGTTGACTTATTTCAGAAATCCGATTATGAAGTAAAATTATCTTCCGATAGCAGGTTGCTTTATATCGATGTTTACGATTATACTGAATTTACAGCTCCCGAAGAACAGGTCTTTACGGTTACTCCGGTGAAGAGTGAAGCAGTAAAAATTGAAAAGGAAGAAGAACCGAAGATATCTATTCTCGATATTTATACAGAGCCTATCAACCTGAGTGTTTTTGAGGAAGATATTGTCAATGTTATTCGGGCATTATCAAGCCTTTCCGGAATAGATATTATGCTGGATGACACAGTTACCGGCACTATAACCCTGAACCTTTCTAATAAAACTTTCAGAGAAGCAATCGAATTAATTTTAATGAATAAAGGGTTAAGTTATACCGAGGTAAGCGATACTCTTATTATTGCTGGGAAAGAGGTAATAGAAGGATATAAGAAACCTATTACCAGAGTATACGAGTTGAAGAATGCGAGTGCTGAGGTGGCAAAGGGTATATTAGATGGTTATGTTAAGGAAGGAGTAATTAATATTGTTGCCGATGCGAGATTAAATACTATTATTGTTACTGGTGCAAAGGAGGAAATTGAAAAGTTAGAAGGAATTATAGGTACAATAGATGAGGAGTTGCTGACCAGGACATTTAAGATAGATAATGCTATTTTTGAAGATGAGATTGAAGCAATAAAAAATATGTTAAGTATCATAATTCCGGAAGAAGAGAGAATAAATATAGATAACAGACAGAGTGAAATTATTGTTAAAGGAACAAGAGAAGAGTTAGATAATGTAGAAACAATGATTATCGGATTGGATAAACGTGCACCTCAGATAATGATACAAGCAAAGGTTATTGAAATTACTCTTGATGGAGAGAAAGATTTGGGCGTTAAATGGTTTAGTGGAAGTGGAGATAGTAAAATAGAAGGGCAGCTTACTATAGGAGAAATAACTCTGGGAGGTTCATTGGAAAGAAGTGGTTTAATCGAAGCTACCCTTAAAGCACTACAAACAGAAGGAAAAACTAATATATTATCTAATCCCAAAGTACTTACTTTAGATGGTAAAGAGGCAAGAATATTATCTGGTTCCAAAATTCCCATTCGAATAATTACTCCTGAGGGTCTTGAAACTGTTGAATATAGAGATGTTGGTTTAAGTATGACTATCATTCCACGATTAAGCAGTGATGGATTTATTACTATGGATGTAAATCCCAAAATAGAATCACTAGGTGAAGAACTTATTCAGGGTTATCCGGTAATAAATTCTAGGGAAGAGAAGGTAATAATCCGAGCTAATCTGGATGAAACTGTAGTAATTGGAGGTTTAATTACTTCAGAGGAAATTGAAAATATTCGGAAAATACCATTTTTGTCAAGTATTCCTATATTCGGAGAATTATTTAAATTTACTCATACTAAAAGTAAAACGACTGAAATAATTATTCTAATTACCGCACATTTATTAGATTACTAATATTTCTGTCATCCCATACGTAGGACAGGCGTCTCGCCTGTCTATGAAAATGTAGGGGTTCGATTCATTGAACCCGCATACTTGCAATTTCAACATACATACTATATGCTGTCGACTTGTTTTGATTTATTGTTTTTATCTTTGCTATATACTAGCGACTATCGACTATTTAATCGATAGATTAAATAAAAAGGGAGGACAAGACTTTGCAATATAAAAATAAAAAGAATTTGTATAAAATAATATTTATCACAATATTGTTAGGTTTTATAATATCATTAGTGGGGTGTAATTGGCTTTCTTTTGGACTTCTTAATATCTTTGACCCCCAGGCACAGATAAGGTTAAGCTATACGGATATTGACTTAACTGAAGGTACTATTGATCTCGAAATATATTCTATAAACGAAGTAGAATTTATCGGTACAGGCTTTGAATATGAATATTATGTGGGTACAACTAAAATAACTTCATTAACCAAAATGGTGGGTGCAACTTTTTATGTGGCTCCATCTACTTCACCGGGAACCCCTGGAGATATTACAACCATCACCGGTTTACCTCTTTATTTTCAAGAAGCTCAGGATTATATGACTTCAAATCCATTGGTTACCGAAATGACTTGCACTATTAGTTTAATAGGAACTGATGGGGCTGGTCATGGTATTTCAAAATCTGTTACCGTAGACCTTCCGGCACTTCAACCTGGTATAGATTTTGAACCACCAACTGCAGTTATTACTGTTACACCAGGCACAACTGGAACAGCTCCCTTTACTGTTGTCTTTGATGCCTCTAAATCTACTGACAACAGAGGTATTGCCAGTTATAGCTGGGATTTCGGTGATGAAACTTCTGCAACCGGAGTAATGCCGGCAGCTCATACCTATACTAGTGGAACATATGTTGTAAAACTAACTGTAAAAGATTTTTTTGCAAATCAGGGTTATGCTACGGTAATAATTACTGTAAGTGAAACAGGAGGTCCGGATGTAAAAATAAAAACTACACCAGATCCTCCAACTGGAAATGCTCCCTTTACTGTATATTTTGATGCTTCTGAAACTGATTGTGGATGCGGAACTGCTACTTATAGCTGGAATTTTGGAGACGGAAGCAGTGAAACCGGAGTTACTACTTCTCACAAATATACCAGTAATGGAATTTACACAGTTATTCTAACTGTAACAGATGCAGCTGGAAATGTTGGCTATGGTAGCGTAGAAATTACTGTCGGATTAGCTGGGGAAGTAAATGCAGTTATTAATACTACACCAGATCCTCCAACTGGAACTGCTCCATTTACAGTAGGTCTTGATGCTTCTTTGTCTACTACTTCAGCAAGTGGTGCTACAATAGTAAGTTATACTTGGAACTATAATGATGGTACTGGTGACCATACTTATGCTATACCGATAACTACTTGTACCTATAGTTCTGCAGGAACCTATCTGGTACAACTAACTGCAGAAGATTCGGAAGGAAATGTTGGATATGCATTTAAGTCAATTACTGTAGACTGAATAAGAGTAATTAACTTGATAAGTATAAATTAAAAATAGGCGAGTTATACTAAAAATAGCTCGCCTATTTTTTAGTGCGCCCAGCATGGGTGATTACTTGTCGGTGAAAGTCCGATATGGGGGTTGATAGTGCCAACCATTAGCTTAAGACAAGGGTGTCCATCGTGAGGTGGAATCTGAAGGAAGTCGGCGGCAAAGCTCTGGTCTGAGGAATACGAACTACATATAAGGCATATGCTTGTGGGTAAGTTTGCTAAACAAAACAAAGCCCAAAACTATCCGAAACAGGCGGTGTAAATGTAGCAGATAGATGGAG